>Ga0335072_10004676_pt1 | contig 20223 bp, 14 predicted proteins | sample Lox_Sample_21_FD_206725 | JGI IMG/M metagenome (GOLD analysis project Ga0335072, IMG submission 206725) | Soil microbial communities from Loxahatchee National Wildlife Refuge, Florida, United States - Lox_Sample_2.1 | ecosystem: Environmental > Terrestrial > Soil > Wetlands | place: USA...
CGCCGAGCGGGTAGACACCTACACCCTTGAACTCCAGCGTCACGGCCTTGAGTCAGTGGAGCGCGAGGTGCGGTGGCTGAACGAACTGATCGCCTCCGAGCGACGTTCGGAGCAAAGCCGAACCGATAGTGATCCCTTGAGTGAGAAGGAGTAATCCCAATGGGCAAGATACGCGTCGCCATCGTGGGGGTGGGCAACTGCGCGAGCTCGCTCGTCCAGGGCCTTGAGTACTACAAGGACGCCGCGGACGATGCCCGTGTGCCTGGCCTCATGCACGTTAGGTTTGGCGACTACCACGTCGGCGACCTTGAGATTGTCGCCGCCTTCGACGTGGACGCCAAGAAGGTGGGCGTTGACGTCTCCGAGGCGATCTTCGCCAGCGAGAACAACACCATCAAGTTCGCCGAGGTCCCGCCGCTCGGCGTGACCGTGCAGCGCGGCCCGACCCTCGACGGCCTCGGCGCGTACTACCGCGAGATCGTCGCTGAGTCCGACGAGCCCGCCGTCGACGTGGTCGCGGCCCTGCGCGAGTCCCAGGCCGACGTGCTCGTGTGCTACCTGCCGGTTGGCTCCGAGGAAGCGGATCGCTTCTACGCCCAGTGCGCTATCGACGCGCGCGTCGGGTTCGTCAACGCGCTGCCGGTGTTCATCGCCTCTGACCCGGCCTGGGCCAAGAAGTTCACCGACGCCGGCGTGCCGATCGTCGGCGACGACATCAAGTCGCAGGTCGGCGCGACCATCACGCACCGCGTGCTGGCCAAGCTGTTCGAGGACCGCGGCGTCGAGCTGCTGCACACCTACCAGCTCAACGTCGGCGGCAACATGGACTTCATGAACATGCTGGAGCGGACCCGGCTGGAGTCCAAGAAGATCTCCAAGACGCAGTCGGTCACCTCCCAGATCCCGCACGAGATGGCCAAGGCCGACGTTCACATCGGCCCGTCGGACCACGTGCCGTGGCTCACCGACCGGAAGTTCGCCTTCGTGCGGCTGGAGGGCAAGACGTTCGGCGACGTCCCGCTGAACCTGGAGTACAAGCTCGAGGTGTGGGACTCCCCGAACTCGGCTGGCGTGATCATCGACGCTATCCGCGCCGCCAAGATCGCCAAGGACCGCGGCATCGGCGGCCCGATCATCTCGGCCAGCTCCTACTTCATGAAGTCGCCGCCTGAGCAGTTCGGCGACGACGTCTGCCGCGACCTGGTCGAGAAGTTCATCGCCGGGGAAGTCGAGCGCTAAGGCGCCCTCCGCTCATCGCGCCGCACGGGCCGGACTCCCCTGGGGGATTTCGGCCCGTGGCCTTTGTAGTTACAGGTGCTGCCTGTTTCCGGTCGCGGTAACGGGCGGGTTAAGCTCAGGAAGTGTCCGAGCAGGCAGAGCCGCCCTCAGTTGGCCCTAGGCGGAAGTTGTCGTTCATCTCCGACCTACGCGTCGTGCTCGCCGAACGCGACTTCCGCAAGCTGTTCGCTGTCCGGCTCGTCGCCCAGGGCGGCGGCGGCGTTTTCAGCGCCGGCTTCGCGGCCTACGTCTTCTTCAGCGCCTCGACGTTCCCCAGCGCCCTGGCCGCCGTCGAGGCGTTCGCGGTCTTGTACCTGCCTTACTCACTAATCGGCCCGTTCGTCGGGGTTTTCATCGACCGCTGGTCACGCCGCCAGATCATCGTCTGGGGGACGCTGATCCAGGGCCTGCTGGTCGTGGTCGCCTCCTTCATCGTGCTGGCCGGCCAGACCCGGCTTCCGTTCTTCGTCTGCGTGCTGGCCACCCTGGGCGCGGGCCGCTTCTTCCTCGCGGCCCTGAGCGCGGCTACCCCTCATGTCGTGCAGCCCGACAAGCTGGTGATGGCCAACGCGGTCGCGCCGACCTGCGGCACCATCGTCGGCTTCGTCGGCGGCCTGGTCGGCCTGGGCGTGCGGCTCACCGTCGGCGGCAGCAACATAGGTTCCGGTGCCACCCTGCTCGTCAGTGCCTTGTTCTACGTGCTGGCGGCGCTACTCGGACTACGCATGAGCCGGGGCCTCCTTGGCCCGGACAGCGCGCCCGACGGCCAGCTGCGGGCCAGCATCGCGGGCGAGGCCGCGGCCATCGCCCGGGGCTTGTGGGCCGCCCTGCGCCACCTGCGGCAGCGCCGCAAGGCGGCCTACGCCCTCGGCTCGCTCGGGGTGCACCACGCGCTTTTCGGCTTGATCACCGTCCAGGGCCTGCTGCTGTACCGCAATTACTTCTACCCGAGCGGCAACGGCAACGCCGCGCTCAGCCACGCCACCGCGCTGGTGGCCACCAGCGCGATCGGCTTCGGCCTGGCCGCCGTGATCACCCCGGTGGGCACCAAGCGGGTCAGCATGGACGCCTGGATCACCGCGTGGCTCGCCCTCGGCGGCGTGGCGACGATCGCGCTCGGGGCCACCTTCAGCCAGGTGCCCTTCCTTGTCCTCGGCTTCCTCATGGGCCTGTCCGCGCAGTGCGTGCAGATCTGCGTGGACACCACCCTGCAAAGGTGGGCCGACGACGCCTACCTGGGCCGGACGTTCGCCCTGCAGGACATGGTGTACAACGTCAGCTACGTGCTCGGGCCGGCCATCGCCCTGCCGTTCCTGCCGCCCACGGGGAAGTCCTACGCCATCGTTGTCGCGATCGGCGCCTGCTACCTCGGGGCGGCGGTCGCCTATGGCCTGCTCACGCTCCGCCGGACGCCGGGGGCTCAATCCCCTCAGACCGCGCCCACTGCCGCAGCTCGTCGATGACCCGGTCCCGGCCCAGCATGCCCTGCTCCATCCGCAGGTCGAGGACGAACTTGCGCGCCTTGCCCACCAGCGGCCCCGGCGGCAGGCCGAGCAGTTCCATGATGTCGTTGCCGTCGATCTCCGGCCGGATCGCGTCGATCTCCTCCTGCTTGCGCAGTTCGTCGATCCGCTCCTCCAGGCTGTCGTAGGCGGCCGCCAGCCTGGCCGCCTTGCGCGCGTTACGTGTCGTGCAGTCCGCCCTGGTCAGCGCGTGCAGCCGGGTAAGCAGCGGGCCAGCATCGGTCACGTAACGGCGCACCGCCGAGTCCGTCCACTCACCGTCGCCGTATCCGTGGAAGCGCAGGTGCAGCTCGATGAGCTTGGCGACGTCGGCCACCACGTCCTTGGGAAACCGGAGCTCCGTCAGCCGCTTGCGGGCCATCTTGGCCCCGACGACCTCATGGTGGTGGAACGCGACCTTCCCGCCGGGCAGCAGCGACCGGGTCCGCGGCTTGCCGATGTCGTGCAAGATCGCGGCCAGCCGCAGCACCAGGTCGCGCTCTAGCCCGTAGCGCGGCTCAAGCTCGATGGCCTGCCGCAGCACGGTCAGCGAGTGGGTATAGACGTCCTTGTGCCGGTGGTGCTCGTCGACCTCCATCCGCAGGGCGGGCAGCTCAGGCAGCACCTGCGCGGCCACCCCCGTCTCGGTCAGCAGGTCCAGGCCGTAGGCCGGGTCGGTCGCGACCATCAGCTTGGTCAGCTCGTCGGTGATCCGCTCGGCCGACACGATCGACAGCCGGGGGGCTTGCGCCCCCATCGCCGCCTGCACGTCGTCGGCCACGGCGAAGCCGAGCCGGGCCGCGAACCGGGCGGCCCGCAAGATCCGCAGCGGGTCGTCGTTGAATGAGTCCTCAGGGCGCCCGGGCGTCCTGATTACCTTGTCCCGCAGGGCGTCGAGGCCGCCGAACGGGTCGACCAGCTCATACGACGGCAGCCGCGCGGCCATCGCGTTGATCGTGAAGTCCCTCCGCCGCAAGTCATCGACCAGCGATGTGCCGTACCTCACCTCGGGCTTGCGGGAGGCACGGTCATAGGCCTCGCTGCGGTAGGTCGTGATCTCGTAGATCGCGTCCTTCTTGCGCAGCCCGACCGTGCCGAACTCGATCCCGATCGTCCACGTCCGGTCGGCCCACCGGTTCGTGATCGCCAGCACCTGCTCGGGTGTCGCGTCGGTGGTCAGGTCCAGGTCACCGGGAATGCCGCCAAGGAACGCGTCCCGCACCGGCCCGCCAACCAGCGCGAGCTCGTGGCCGGCCAGCGTGAACAGCCCGCCTAGCTCTTCTGTCGCGGCCGGGGCAAGCGACCTGAGCACGGCGCCAGCCGCCATACGCTGGTCATTGGTGACCATAAAACCCAATCCTTTCAGAGGTGCTTCCCACTCGGCCGTCCGCCAAGCCGGACTCATCCGGCACCAAAGGCCTAACAGCACTAGCATGCCAAGCGTGCGCACCGTCGTTCGTACCTTGATTGCCGGCGCCCTCGCCATTATCGGGACGGGTGCCGCCGTGGTGGTCCTCACCGGGCCGGCATTCGCCGTCCAGCCGGCGAAGACGGCCCAGTCAGCCATGCCTGCCCAGGGAAGCGGCCAGGACTCACCCCAGACGGCCCAGGTCACCGCGGCCGATTCCAGCCCTTCCGGGCTGGTGGTCAGCATCGACTCGGTGGGACCCAACCGGTACGCGACCCCTGGCTCCACAATCGTGGTCAACGGGACGGTTACCAACGATACCGGCGCGCCCGCCGCTGATGTTCAGGTGCAGCTGTGGACGAGCAGCGTCGCGTTCAACTCCCCGTCGGTGATGGAGGAGTACTACAACGATCAGTCCGCGTTCTACGGCAGCCCCATCCCCGGCGCGACCTATCAGGACTCGGTGCTCCTGCACAGCCACACCAGCGTCTCCTGGAGCATTTCCTTCTCGGCCAGCAACACCGGCTTCAGCGGCTTCAACGTCTTCCCGCTCGTTGCCCAGGTGTCCTCGTCGACCACGGGCGGGAGCACCTGGTCGGCCCGCACGGTGCTGCCTTACTACCCGGGTCCCGGGGTCGCGAACGACGCACCGCAGAAGCTGTCCATCGCCTGGATCTGGCCACTTGAGGACCAGCCGCAACAGGACGCCTGCCCGCAGAACCTGATGACCAATGACCTGGCGGCTAGCTTCCAGTCGGGGGGAAGGCTGAACAGCCTGCTGTCGGCGGGCCTGAGGTACGCCGCGACCACCAAGCTCACCTGGGCGGTGGACCCGGCCCTGCTGTCGGATGCCTCGGTGATGAGCAGCCCCTACAAGCTCGGCGGCGACGCGCTGTGCACCGGCACCACCGTCCTGCCCGCCAGCCAGTCCGCCAGCACCTGGCTGTCCGCCCTGCGCAGCGGCACGGCCAGCGACCCCATGTTCGTCACCGGGTACGCCGACCCGGATGTGTCCGCCCTGAGCCACGCCAACCTCGGCTCTAATATCGCCGACGCGTACACGCTGGGCAACGGCGCGGCCAAGGAGTTCCTCGGCCGGTCCTTCGGCCCGGGTGCCAAGATCGCCTGGCCGGACGGCGGGTTCGCCGACAAGGAGACGCTGAACACGCTGGCCCAGGAGTCCGGGGTGAGCACAACCGTGCTGAACAGCTCAGAGATGCCCATCTCACCCCTGGCTACCACCTACGTGCCCGACGACGCCGTGGCCCCCCGGGTGGCGACCGGCGCCCACTCCTCGATGAACGTGCTGCTGGCCGACAGCGCCATCACCACCCTGCTCGGGTCGGCCAGGTCCTCCTCCTCGGCCAGCGCGCAGTTCGCGCTTACCCAGGACTTCCTGGCCGAGACGGCCATGCTGGTCGCTGAGGCGCCAAGCACGCAGCGCTCCCTGGTTGTCGCCCCGCCCAGCCGCTGGGACCCGTCGGCCAGCGAGGCCTCGACGCTGCTCAGCCTGACCAGCTCGCCCTGGCTGACTCCAGTGACCCTGTCCAGCCTGACCAGCAGGAAGCCCACCTCGACCGACCGGGTGTCGCTGCCTTACAGCCAGCCGGCCCCGCTGGAGCTCGGCACGAACTACCTGCTCAGCGTCGAGTCGGATCAGCGGCTGGCGGGCACGTACGACGACCTGCTCGCGCCGAGCAGCCAGGCCACAGCGACCAGGCAGGAGCTGTCGGCCGCCATCGCGGTCACCGAGTCCGCGGCCTGGCGCGGCCGGGCGAGCGTCGGGGGACGGCTCGCCCTGCAAAGCCTCGACGCGTACCTCAGCACGCACGAGGGTCAAGTCAAGATCATCAGCGGCGACAAGGTCCTGCTCGCGGGCACCTCGGGCGATACACCCGTCTCCGTGTCCAACAGCCTGACCGTTCCCGTTCAGGTCCAGATACGGGTCTCGGTCCCGCCGGCCAGCCAGATCACCGTAAGCAACCTGTCACTGATCGTCGTCCCACCGCAGTCGATCAAGACGATCGGCATGAAGGTGCACTCGCCCGACCTCGGCTCGACGCTGGTGCAGCTACAGTTGCTGACAAAAGATGGAACACCGCTGCCTGGGCCAACTCAGTCACTAAACGTTGAGACAACCCGGTTTGGCCGTACGCTGCTTATCCTGATCGGCTGCGCGCTCGGGGTGCTCGTGCTGGCCTCGCTGACCCGCTGGACACGGCGGAAGATCGCCAGGCTTCGCAACGGCGGCGGTGGGCACCATGTCAGGGGAAAGAACGTTAAGAGCGGTAGTGCCGGGGACCACGGTGCTGCCCTCAGTAGTGCCAGGACGAGCAGTGCCAGCGTGGCTGGTAGCGGATCGGGAGGAACCGGATGACCAGGCCGACACGGCCAGCCGTCCCGCCCGAGGAGGAGCCCGGTTCCGCCCAGCCTGGCTTCGGGCAGGCCGACGAGCCGCGCCCGACGTTCACGCCCCGCCCGGCCCCGCCCGGTCAGGGCCAGCGCGGCCAGGGACAGCCTAGCCAGGGGCCTGGTCAGGGAGCGTACGGCCCGGGACAGCCCGGTCAGGGACAGCATGCCCAAGGACAGTACGGCCAGGGACAATCCGGCCATGGGACGGGCCCGCATCCGTCAGGGCCGCATCCGTCGGGGCCGCAACGGCTAGGCCCGTACGAGCCGGACCTGTACCAGCCCGACCCCTGTGACCCCGGGCCACCGCGCCACGCCAGCTACCCGCCGCAGGGATCGATGCCGCCGCCGCAATCCGACGCGGGTCGCGCGGCCCCCGGGCAGACCCGGCCGTCCTTCACGCCCCGCGATCCGGGCAGCCCCGTCGGCCCAAGCGGCCCCGTCGGCCCAGGCGATCCGGATGGGCCGCGTCGTGGTGGCCGTCACGACGGCGGGCGGCCCCGGCCGTCGTTCACCCCTCGCGAGGGGTACATCCCCCCGCCGCCAGACTCACGCCGCCGGGCGGCCAACTACCCGCCGCCCTCGGCGTTCCTGCCGCCGCCCGGGTTCCCGCAGCCCACCCAGGTCATCGACATGCCGCGGGACATGGCGCCGCCTGGGACAGTACCGCCCCGCACGCCGACCCCGGACGCGGACACCAGCCCGAACCTGGCGCGCAACGCCAAGGTGATGGCGCTGGGCACCCTGGTCTCCCGGGTGACCGGCTTCCTGCGGACGTTCGTGTTCGTCGCCGCGCTTGGCACGACGCCGATCGCCGACTCCTACAACAACTCCAACACGCTGCCGAACACGGTCTACTACCTGATGCTCGGCGGCATCTTCACCAGCGTCATCGTGCCGATGCTGGTCTCGGCGTCCAAGAACGACCCGGACAAGGGCGAGGGCTACGCCGAGCGCATCTTCACCCTGGGCGTCATCGCCCTGCTGATCGTGACCGTCGTGGCGACCGCCCTGGCCAGCCCGCTGGTCTCGCTGTACTCCTCGGTCAACGGGCCGGCAGGCAGCGAGGCCGGAGCCGAGCACCACCTGATGGTGATGTTCGCCTACTTCTTCATCCCGCAGATCTTCTTCTACGGGATGGACTCGCTGCTGGGCGCGATCCTCAACGTCCGCGGCCGGTTCGGCGCCAACATGTGGACGCCGGTCATCAACAACGTGATCGTCATCGCGATCACCGCCGCGTTCATCGTTGTCTACGGCACCGACCTGAGCGACCCGCGGAAGCTGCCGAGCTCCGCCTTCCTGCTGCTGGGCGTGGGCACCACCGCGGGCATCCTGGTCCAGTCGATCTGCCTGTTCCCTGTGCTGCGCAAGGCCGGGTTCAGCATGCGACTGCGGGGCGACCTGCGCCGCTCGGAGATCAGCGAGATCGGCCGCCAGGCCGGCTGGCTGCTCGGGTACGTCATCTCGCAGTCGGCCGGCAACCTGATCGTGCAGCGGGTGGCCAACGTCGCCGGAAAGTACTCCACGGACCACGGTTACTCGGCTTACTCCTACGCCTGGTCGCTGTTCCAGCTCCCGTACGCGATCGTCGGCATATCGGTCATCAGCGCGCTGCTGCCCCGGATGAGCGGGCACGCCACCGACCGGCGCTACTCCAAGGTCAGGGAGGACTTCTCCACCGGTGTCCGGCTGGCCTCGGTCATCGTGGTCCCGGCGGCGGTCTTCCTGGCCGTTCTCGGCGCGCCGCTGTGTGAGCTGCTGTTCTCCTACGGCGCCGAGTCGGCCGCCAACGCCCGGTACATCGGCGAGGTGTTCGGCGTCTTCTCACTCGGGCTCGTGCCGTTCATGCTGACCCAGCTCCAACTGCGGGTGTTCTACTCGTTCCACCAGAACCGCACCCCCGCCCTCATCGGCGTGGTCATGCTGGTCGCCGGCATCGTCGGCGACCTGATCGCGCTGAACGTGCTGCCCGCGGGACAGGTGGTCATCGGCCTAGCCGCCGCCTACGGCGGGGTCACGCTGGTCGGGGCGGCGATCTCCTGGCCGCTGCTGCTGCGCCGGGTCGGCAGCCTCGACGGCTGGAAGATCACTCGCAGCCTGGTGCGGATGTTCCTGGCCACGCTGCCCGGACTGGCGCTCATCCTCGTCATCGAGGCGATGTTCGGCTCGTTCATGCACGCCGGCGCCGTCTACGGGCTGGCGGTCACCGTGATCGGCGGCGGCGGGGCCATGCTGCTCTACGCGGTTTGCGCCCGGCTCCTCAAGGTCGAGGAGTTCAACCGGCTGGTGGGGACGCTGGCCGGACGGCTCCGCCGGTGACCCCGCCTCGCTCGGTGGCCCCCGCTGGCCGCCGGTTTAACACTAACGAATCTGAGCAGATGGCACGCGTGTGACAGGATCTAGAACACTCCGGCACAGATGGGCAATGTTGTGGCACACTGCGTGTGCTGCATGAGATAACAGGGGTAATCGCGTATAACGGTTAGACGGTCCCCCGCTGGTTCGCGTGCCGGGAACAGCCTCACGGTTGGCACTTGGCACTAGCATTGAGGGGTACCCGCGGCGAGTCCGCACGGTAGGCATGGCATCCGGGGCTGGAAGGAGGCCGAGAGCCGGCCCCGCTCTTGGCGCAGACGATGAGCACGTATACCTCTGAACCCGGCACCCGGCTTGCCGGGCGGTACCGCCTAGTAGACCAGGTGAACGCGGGAAGTGGCTGGACCGCATGGAAGGCCATCGACGAGACTCTTGCCCGCCCGGTTACGGTGCTCACCTTCGCTCCTGGCTTCCCTCGGGTGGCCGAGGTCGTTACCGCCGCCCGGGCCGCCAGTCGCCTCAATGAGCCACGCCTGGCCCAGGTATTCGACGTGGAGGACTCCAGCGACGGCGCCTACGTTGTCATGGAGTGGGTTGCGGGCGACACGCTCAGCGACCTGCTCTCGACCGGGCCGCTCGATGCTGGCCGAGCATGCATCCTGGCCGGCGACGCCGCCCGCGCACTCGCTAGCGCGCACGGGGCGGGCCTCGCGCACCTGCGGCTTACCCCGGACTCGCTGCACTGGACTCGTACCGGCGGCGTCAAGATCACGGGCCTCGGGATCGATGCCGCGCTGGCTGGCTCAGGCATCACCGGTGCCGCCGCTCAGGACCCGGCACTCACCGACACCCAGGGCCTCGCCTCCCTGCTGTACGCGGCGCTGACCGGGTACTGGCCGGGCGAGGAGGAGACTTCCCTGCCGGCCGCACCGCAGGCCGAGGGGGCGCCATGCACCCCCCGCCAGGTGTCGCCGGACGTGTCGGTCGCCATCGACGGGGTCATCTGCCGCGCCTTGATGCAGCAGGAGGCCCGGCACGAGCCGCCCATCCTGACCCCGTCCACGTTCGCCGACGCCCTGGTCGCCGTGGCGCCCCCCGTACCGCTCCCAGAGCCCGCGCAGGCTCCCTGGCAGGGCGGTCCGGCCACCGCGAGCTATCAGGGCAACCCCAATGAGCCAGGCGGCTGGACGCTGCCCTCAGCCGGGCGAGGCGGTCCCTATCATGGCCGTCAGCCCGGCCCGCGGCGCAGCCCCGCGGCCCGCGGCGTCATCGGCCTGGTCGTCGTCCTGGTGCTCGTGGCCGTAGCCGCCACGGCCTACGTGATCGCCACCAGCCTGCACAGCGGAACCTCGTCCTCGGCGGGCGGCCAGTCGCCGTCAAGCACCGGCGGCTCCATCACCTCCGCGCCGCCCAGCGTGCTACTCAAGCCGGTCAGTGACGGCACCTACAACGCGGACGAGCCAGGCAACGACGAAGACTCCTCGCGGGTCAAGAACGCGATCGACGGCAACCTAAGCACGTACTGGGCGACCGAGTGGTACGAGGGCAATCCGGTATTCGGTGGCCTCAAGAAGGGCACCGGCCTGATCCTCGACATGGGCAAGTCGGTCAAGCTCAGCCAGGTCCAGGTGACGTTCAGCTCGTCGTGCTGCACCAGCGCCGACATCTACATCGGGAACAACCCCACGGTCTCCCAGGCGGCCTTCGGCTCGTACACCAAGGTGGCCTCGGCGGTCAATGTCTCTGGCTCGCATACCTACACGATCAACAGCACCGCCCAGGGACAGTACGTCCTCGTCTGGCTGACCAGCCTGCCACCAGCGCAGCCGTCGCTGACCTCGGCGCCGTCAGGCTCCTACCAGGGGCTGGTATACGAGGTCACCGTGCGCGGTACTCCAGCCACGTCCGCCGGCTAGCGGGCAGGCACGCCGATGGCGGGGCGGCGAAAGCTGAGTGAGGTCTGGGCTGGTGACTCCGACCTGGACGTCGCCCGGCCCGGCTCGGCTGACCCGCTGATGTCCGGCCCCGGGCCGGGCCGCCCGCCGGCCGTCGCCAGTGACACGGACCTGGAGCTGCTCAGGCGCCATGTCGCTGGCGACCCTGAGGCCTTCGGCAAGCTCTTCCTGCGCCACAGGGAGCGGCTGTGGGCGGTCGCGCTGCGCACCGCCTGCGACCCCGATGACGCCGCTGACGCGCTCCAGGAGGCCATGGTGTCGGCCTTCAGGCGGGCGGCCGACTTCCGCGGCGAGTCGGCCGTCACGACCTGGCTGCACCGCATCGTGGTAAACGCGGCCGTTGACCGGCTGCGCAGAAGGCCCTCCCGGACGGTCAACTGGCCCGCTCAGGAAGGCCCGCTGGATGGCGGGGCCGCCACCGGCCCATCACCGGCACCTGACCCCATGGATGCCACCGAGGTCCGGCTGGACGTCACCGCGGCCCTGCGCCACCTGCCCGACCAGCAACGGCTGGCGCTAGTGCTCGTCGACATGCTCGGTTACCCGGTAGCCGAGGCCGCGGAGATCCTCGGCGTCTCCGTCGGCACCATCAAGAGCCGGTGCGCCCGCGGCCGGGCCAGGCTGCTACCGTACCTTTCGCATTTGCGTACGAGCCTCCAGGACGGAGGGAACCAGGCAGCCACTCTCAGCGTCTCATCTGAGCCCGAGCGGGAAGGAGACGCATGAGCGAGCACAAGAGCGCGGCGTCGCGGCGGTTCCGCCATCCCGATCCAGCGGACCTCGCTAGCCTCCGCGCCGGGCTGGTCAGTCCCCGCCGCGGCGAGCGACTCGCCGCGCACGCGGCCCGTTGCCCGCGCTGTGCCCGGGTGTGCCGCGAGCTTGACGCGGTAAGTGGAATGCTCGCCTCAGCCCCCACCCCGCCGTTCCCCGAGTCGGCCGAGCAGCGCGTCCTGGCCGCCCTGAGCCTTGAGTCGGTCTCGCGGATGCGGCAGCCGGGTCCGCTGTCCAGCCCGGCGGGCCAGCGTCATCGCCGCGGCGCCAAGCGCGCTCGCGGTCCGCGTGTGTCCGCGGAGCTTCCCTCTCGCCGGCCCTCGTCCCGGTCGTCCCGCCATCGGCTGACCGCCCGGGTACCGCGCACGCTGGCGATCCCCCAGATCCTGCTCCCGGCCGTGGCGGGGCTGCTCGTCCTCGGCGCCGGGGCCGGCTACCTGATGGACGCCTGGTCAGACACCCCGTCGGCCGCCCAGGAGCCGCGGGCCGCGCGCATGGTGGCATTCCTCGTGACCGACTCAGGCACCAGGTACAGGAAGGCCACCCTGCGGACCCAGGTACTCGACATGCTGGCCGCCCAGGCCGCGGTGCCGTCGGTGGGACCCGTCCAGCCCAGCCTGCCGTCCTGGGACACGCCCTCCCGTGGCCCGGGCGCGGCGCTGCGGCCCTCGGCCGGCCCGGCCGCCAGTCTCCTGCCCGGCGATGGGCATGCCTCAGTCACCCCTTCACAGGCTCTGGTTGGCTGCGTCATGCACCTCACCGGCAATGTCGCGCCGGTGCTCGTCGACCGCGCTACCTACCAGTCTGAGTCCGTCTACGTGATCGCCGTGCCCGGCGAGGCCTGGGTGGTCGGCATGGGCTGCAGTGCCACCGATCCGAGGGTCATTACCTCGGTCCCGCTCACCACCACCAGCTAGCCTCTTGGCGTGCGGCCGCCCCCTGCCGGCCCTAGGTACCACTGAGAAGGCCAAGCGGGAATCTCCGCGCCCTAAGATCGGTTTAGCGGGTGCGAAGCTTGAGAGAGGCGGCATGTAGTGACCGACGTACGGGACGTCATCGTTATTGGCTCAGGACCGGCAGGGTATACAGCTGCCATCTACGCCGCCCGGGCGAAGCTCAACCCCCTTGTGTTTGAAGGGTCGGTTACGGCCGGCGGCGCGCTGATGAACACGACCGACGTGGAGAACTTCCCCGGTTTCCCCGACGGCATTCTCGGGCCTGAGCTGATGGACGGGCTGCGCAAGCAGGCCGAGCGGTTCGGTGCCGAGCTGGTGACCGATGACGCCGTCGAAGTTGACCTGAAGGCGACTCCTAAGGTCGTGAAGACGGCGACCGACACTTACTATGCCAAGGCCGTGATCATCGCCACTGGCTCGAGGTATCGCGAGCTCGGCGCCCCGGGTGAGAAGGAGCTTTCCGGCCACGGGGTTTCCTGGTGTGCTACATGTGACGGCTTCTTCTTCCGTGAGCAGGACATTGCCGTAGTTGGTGGCGGCGACTCCGCCATCGAGGAGGCGACCTTCCTGACCCGGTTCGGGAAGTCGGTTACCGTCATCCACCGTCGTGGGGAACTGCGTGCGTCCAAGATCATGCAGGACCGCGCCAAGGCCAACCCCAAGATCAAGTTCCTGTGGCACAGCGAGGTCGCCAAGGTCCTCGGCGACCAGAAGGTGACCGGCTTGCTCATCCGGGACACCCGCGACGGTGAGGAGCAGGTCGTTCCCGTGGGCGGCCTGTTCGTGGCCATCGGGCACCAGCCGCGCAGCGAGCTGTTCACTGGCCAGCTCGAGACCGACGCTGATGGGTACCTTCTCGTCGAGGACCGGTCTACCAGGACCGCCATCGAGGGCGTCTTCGCCTGCGGTGACGTCGTGGACCACACCTACCGCCAGGCCATCACCGCGGCGGGCAGCGGCTGCTCCGCCGCGATTGACGCTGAGCGCTGGCTGGCCGCCCAGGAATCCTGACTTACGCCGTCAAGCTTCTCTATCCACAACGAAAGGTGTGATCACGATGGGCTCGACTAAGGCCGTGACTGACGCGACGTTCGACGCCGAGGTGCTGCAGAGCAGCAAGCCAGTCATCGTCGACTACTGGGCTGAGTGGTGCGGTCCGTGCCGCCAGGTGGCTCCAGTGCTTGAGGAGATTGCCTCGGAGTACGGCGACAAGATCGAAGTCGTCAAGCTCAACATCGACGAGAACCCCAACGTCTCGACGCGCTACAAGATCATGGCCATCCCGACCCTGGGTGTGTTCCAGAACGGCGAGGTCGTCAAGCAGATCGTCGGGGCCAAGCCTAAGGCGGCCCTCCTGCGCGACCTGGCTGAGTTCATCTAGCCCCACCCCGAACCTCCAGGCATAACGAGAGCGGCCCCGGTATCCACCGGGGCCGCTCTCGTTCTTCAGCTCAGGATGCGGCCACCGGACGCAGGACGCGATCGGGGTTCATCGACCCCAGTAGCCGCTCGAGGGCTACCTCGACGTCTTCGCGCCAGGTGAGTGCGGTCCGCAGTTCCATCCGGAGGCGCGGATGGCGGTGGTGGGGCCGCACGGTCTTGAACCCGACCGCCAGTAGGTGGTCGACCGGCAGGACGCACGCCGGGGCCGTCCACTGCTTGTCGCCGAATGCCTCGATCGCCTTCACGCCCCGCCGCATCAGGTCCTTGGCCACGCCCTGGATGAGCATCCGTCCCAGGCCCCCGCCCGAGAACTCACTCATCACCCGGGCCGTCATCAGCAGGACGGCGTCCGCACTCACTGGGCTGGTGGGAAAGGCCGCCGACCGGGGAACGTACTGGGGCGGAGCGAACAGCACAAAGCCGGCGGGCACACCGTCCACGTAAACCAGCTTTCCGCAGCTGCCCCACTCCAGGAGGACCGAGGACATCCACGACTCCTTTTCCAGGGCCGTGTCCGCGCCCTCAGCACGGGCCTTGCTCACCGGGTCAAGTTCCCAAAACACGCACGAGCGGCAGGTTGTCGGAAGGTCGCTCAGGTTGTCGAGCGTGATGTTGACAAGACGACGTGACATCCACTTCCCCGGTGAGACATGAGCGACGCTCCTGCTAAGTCGCTCCTATTGTCGCACGCCACCCACTGGTCCGCCTGAATTAGGCTCTAGAGCATGAGCACTGCAGCAATTCCTTTCCCCGATCGCAAGAGCTTCGGCAGCGACAACCACGCCCGTGTGCACCCGGCGATCATGACGGCGATCGCCGAGGCCAACTCCGGCGATGCGCTCCCCTATGGCGCCGACCGCTGGACCGAAGCCGCGGCCAGCGAGCTCAAGCGACTCAGTGGCGCCCAGGGCGAGGTCTACCTAGTACTTAACGGCACCGCCGCGAACATCCTCGGAATGTCGCTGTTGCTTGGCCGGCATGAGGCAGTGGTCTGCGCGGAGTCGGCCCACATTAACACCGACGAGTGCGGTGCGGCCGAGTCGATCCTCGGAACCAAGCTGCTGGCCATCTCCGCGCCCGATGGGAAACTGACCCCCGAGCTGATCGCTCCCAAGCTCGCTCTGCGGGGCGACGAGCACTTCCCGCAGCCGGCGGTCGTCTGCCTGACTCAGACGACCGAGTTCGGCACGTGCTACTCGCTGGAGGAGCTGGCCGCTATTCATGAGTTCTGCGCTGACAACGGGCTGCGGGTCTACCTGGACGGCGCCCGGCTCGCGAACGCCATCGCGCACCTCGGGTGCGACCTGGCCGAGCTGGCTCAGCATGTCGACGTGTTCAGCTTCGGCGGCACCAAGAACGGGGCGATGGGTGTCGAGGCCCTGGTCGTGATGAATGCCGCCGACACCCCCAGCGCCCCCTATCTTCGCAAGCAGCAGATGCAGCTTGTCTCGAAGATGCGGTACCTGGGCGCGCAAGTGGAGGCGCTGCTCCGCGACGACCTGTGGCGGATCAACGCCGCCAACTCCAACGCGATGGCGGCCAGGCTGGCCACAGGCCTCAGTTCCATCTCCGGCGTCGAGGTCGTTCACCTGGTACAGTCGGACGCGGTTTTCGCCCGGCTCACTCCCGAGCACATCGCTGCGCTGCAGAAGGAGTGGACCTTCCACGTCTGGGACGAGGGTGCCTCGGTCGTCCGCTGGATGACGGCCTTCGACACCCAGGAGTCCGAAGTCGATGAGTTCCTCGCGGCCATCGCCGCGACGGCTTCCTGACGCACTCCCACCTCCGGGCGGGGGCCAGTTTCACGTGAAACTGGCCCCCGCTTTTAGTTTTGGCGGGTGCCTTCGTTTCACGTGAAACCTCGCGGGGTTTGGTTTACCTGTCCTCGATCGGTGGTGCGTCGCCCGGTGGGCAGACCAGCTCGCGATTGTCGTGCCATGCCTGAGGCGGTCAGGGTCGTGCTCTGGATGGCCCGGCCGGGGGCCATATCGTCGGCAAGGCCCGTTGGCCGTCCAGACGGCGCGGAATGGCGGGGCGCCGCCCGGCACGACCGACAACATCACGCCCGGCACCGACCCCGGCTATCGCATGCCCGGCGCCAGCCCGGCCCGTTGTCCACACGGACGGCGGGGAGCAGCGATGCGCCACAGCTGACCCGGTCCGCCGATAGCTATGGGACATAGCTGCCGCTGGCCTATGAGAGCGATGGTCCATCGCGTTCGCCAGGGCAGCATCTGTGGCCCACCGCTGACAATCCAGCCAGGCACGTATGGCGCATATCGGCTGCCCTGGCTGATGCCTCTCTTGCCCGGGTCTGTCGTCTCACGTCGCCCTCGCTCGGGGGGACTTCTCGAGCTGCTACCCCCGCTGGCGGCTGCCCTTCGTTCTCAACTCGGTCTCGCGGATCGCTGGCTCACTGCCCGTCGGCCTTGGGCGGCCATCGCGGCCTGTCCTCCCTCGCGCCGTACTCCCTCCCGTCGGCATCCCGGGGCCTGTCATCGCGCGACCCGTCATCCCTCTGCGCGCAAGCTCTCGTCCCGCAGCCTCACCGCGGCCGCCTTTCCCTGGAACCTCAGCCCCGCTGCCCCTTGCCCGGCTGTACCTTGATCCGCCCTTCCTCGCGCTCCCGCCCCTTACCCGGCTGTACCTTGGACCGCCTTCCCTCGGTCTAGGACTCTTTTGCTTGGGACCTTGCTGCCGCCGTCCGATCGACCTACTCTCGCGCCGCCGCCCGCCGTCCCTTATCTGACCGTCCCTCACCCGACCTCGGTCTGTCCGGCCCTCTTGGTCCGCGGTCGCGCGCGGGCACCGAATCCCCATCCTTAGACACCAACCCTCCGGCAGCGGGTCGACGGAAAGGCCGTCACGGGCCGCATGTAGGTGCCCCCGCTCCTATCTCCTCCCAAGCCGAGGTGCCTTAGCAGTTTGCTGGCCCATGGGACGATGAGGCGTTGCGGGGCACTGCGCGGCTACGTGCGGCGGCTAGAACGGCGTCGGTCTCGAGCCGACGAGTCCTGGTGCCTGTTACGAGGCATCGCCTCCGGACGCACACAGGACCGATGGCGCCAGCAGTGCTTGGACGTGGAGCCATAGGGCGCGTGATTCGAGATCGGGCCTGCTGCCCTACGGCGAGAATGTGCCCACTGATACTTCCGACCGTGCTCCCGGGTGGCATCGGGCGGGTCAGGAGTCGAGGGGCGTCGCGTCGCCATGATCCCATGTCAAACGGCGGGGAGGACTCGCGGGAGTTCTTGGACGGGGCTAGCGTGCGTCGGCTGGTGATCCTGGGCCTGGCGGGAGATCGGTCCTTCGTCCTTGAGCCGCAACCGGGAGGCTTCACGCCACCGATGTGGCGGTACTGCGGTGGGCAAGGCATGCGACAGGCTCTCCCCCGTGCCGATGTCGCTTCGTTTCACGTGAAACCGGTTCGGGAGGCGTGAGTCCATTAGACTGACCTTCCCGGGTCCGAGAAGATGTCGCGAACCTAAATACGCACGCAGGGAGACGCAGTGGCACCGCAACGACGAGGTCTTGGCAAGGGACTCGGGGCGCTCATTCCAGAGGCTCAGGGGCCGGCCGCTACCCACGGGGAGTCCTCGCCATCCAATCGGCCCGCCTCCGCCGGTCCGTCCGGGACGTCTAATCGTGCGACCGGGGCCTTCAGTGTTGTGCCGGTTGACGACTCGCTTCAGGGTCCGGCCGGTCCGGGGAACGAGCCGGAACTGCGCCAGGTCGCCGGGGCGTACTTCGAAGAGGTCCCCATCGGTGCCATCTCACCGAACGCGCGGCAGCCTCGCCAGACCTTCGACGAGGATGCCCTCGACGAGCTGTCCGCCTCCATTACCGAGGTCGGCTTGCTGCAGCCGGTCGTAGTCCGCAGCCTCGGCAATGGACAGTATGAGCTCATCATGGGCGAGCGCCGCTGGCGTGCGTCCCAGCGCGCCGGGCTGGATGTCATTCCGGCGATCGTCCGGGAGACCCAGGACGATGCCATGCTCCGCGATGCGTTGATGGAGAACATCCACCGGCAGCAGCTCGACCCCCTTGAGGAGGCAGCGGCGTACCAGCAGCTGCTCGATGATTTCGGGGCGACGCATGAGCAGCTGGCCAAGAAGATCGGCCGGTCCCGCCCGCACATCAGCAACACGCTCCGGCTGCTCAATCTCCCGCCGGCCGTCCAGAAGCGCGTCGCGGCTGGAGTCATCAGCGCCGGGCATGCCCGCGCCCTGCTGTCCATCGAGGACCCGCAGGCCCAGGAGCGTCTCGCCCAGCGCATCGTGGCCGAGGGCCTTTCTGTACGCGCGGTCGAGGAGATTGTCGCCGTCAGGGACGACATACCAGCCAAGCCGAGCAGGAAGGCTCCGGGCAACCGGCCAGTCGCCCCGGCCTTGCGCGTCCTCGCCGACCGGCTGTCCGACCGTTTCGAGACTCGCGTCAAGGTGGAGCTCGGTCGCAGCAAGGGCAAGATCACCGTCGAGTTTGCCACGATCGATGACCTGGAGCGGATCGTCAAGTCGATGGCTCCAGAGGATGCGGCCACCAAGACCAACGAGGCCTGACTCCAGCCCGGCCGACGGTGACTGGGAGGATCCGGGAGCCGCTCGAGCTGAGCTCGGCCGATCGTTGCCCGGTTCACCCCCATGACGGACGAAGAACCGGTCTCGCTCCGGTACGCAGTGGCCTCCAGCGAGGCGGCGATCGATTCCAGCCGGACTCAACACCCCGCTTACGTCGGGCCTCACCTGCTCGTGATCGCGGATGGCACCCGGCACATGTCGAGTCCGGGCAGCGCCAGCGCGATCGCCGTCGAGAGGCTCCGTCGGCTCGATACCCCTACCGCCGCCTCGGATATGACCGCCAGTCTGGAAGGTGGCATCGGGGGAATCCGGGAGACCTTCGCCGAGCTCCTCGCGGCCAATCGCGGCTGGGACATGACTCTGGCCATGGTCACGGCCAGGCTGTGGCGGGGCACCCATGCCGCCATCGCGCGCATCGGCAGCACGGGTGCGTACCTGCTGCGGGGCGGCGATCTCAGGCGGCTGCCCCGCAGCCACACCTCGGCTCGGTCCTTCTCGAGGGAGTCGCGATACAGCCTGACGAGCTCGGCTCCGATCGCTGGCATACCGACATCCTCGTCCGCTGGCTGGATTGGAAGCCTGGAGAACCCGCCGACATCATGCTGCATGAAGCGGAGCCAAGGGACCGCTACCGCCTCAGCACGAACGCCGACCGCATCGGCACCTAACCAAGATGCTGTCAAGGTAGGTTGACAACTCTGCGACGACGGCAGACTTCCGGCAAGCGGGGCGGATGCGGCCGACCAGGAAACAGTGGAACACAGGCCTCCTACCTGGGCAAACGCGAACGAGGCCGAGGAGCGGGAGTCCCAGCGGCGGCGGCGGTATGCCACGCGGGGCCGCGAGCGCAGGATGGCTCTGATACAAGCAAAAAATATAGCGGCGGTGCCGGTATATGCCGGCGCCGCCGCTTGAGGAATATAGAAAGAGGCGCTACATGGCCGCTGAGCGCATGGCGAGCTCGCGGGCCGCCTCTGCATAAGCAAGGGCTCCGCTTGAGGCTGGGTCGTAGGTGATCACCGACTGGCCATAGCTCGGCGCCTCGGATACGCGAACGCTGCGGGGAATGATCGTCTGCAGTACGACCTCGCCGAAGTGCGAGCGAACGTCGTCGGCCACCTGGGTCGCGAGGCGAGTCCGGCCGTCATACATCGTCAGCAGGATCGTCGAGATCCGCAGCTGGTTATTGAGGTGGCCCCGAACCAGCTCGACCGTGCGGAGCAGTTGCTCGAGTCCCTCAAGCGCGTAGTACTCGCACTGGATCGGGATGAGCACTTCCTCCGCGGCCACGAGCGCGTTGACCGTCAGCAAGCCCAGTGAGGGCGGGCAGTCGATCAGCACGTAGTCCAGGTTGGACATGTCCAGCGACTGGATCGCCCGGGATAGCCGTTGCTCCCTGGCGACTAGGGGGACGAGCTCGATCTCCGCGCCGGCGAGGTCGATGGTGGCCGGGGCGCACGACAGTCCCGGCATATCTGGCACCGGAACGACGATCTCTGACAGCGGTCGCTCTTCGACGAGGGCGTTGTAGACGGAGTCGACGCCGACGTGGTGTTCCACGTCCAGGGCGGTCGACGCGTTCCCCTGCGGGTCGAGGTCCACAAC
>Ga0335072_10004678_pt1 | contig 20215 bp, 14 predicted proteins | sample Lox_Sample_21_FD_206725 | JGI IMG/M metagenome (GOLD analysis project Ga0335072, IMG submission 206725) | Soil microbial communities from Loxahatchee National Wildlife Refuge, Florida, United States - Lox_Sample_2.1 | ecosystem: Environmental > Terrestrial > Soil > Wetlands | place: USA...
GAGGCGCCTCATGAAGGGAGGCCACCAATGCGTGGTTTTCGACATGTCTTCGAAGGCAGTGGACGAACTGGTCAAGGACAAGGCCGTGGGGAGTTCGTCTCTCCAGGAATTTGTGACCAAGCTCTCGAAGCCGCGGGCGATTTGGCTGATGGTCCCGGCCGCGGTGGTGGACGAAACGATTGGCGAGTTGCTGCCGCATCTCGAGGCGGAAGACATCCTGATCGACGGCGGCAATTCCCACTATGTGGATGATATCGAGCGGGCCAAGGAACTGGCGGCCAAGAACATCCACTATCTGGACGTTGGGACGAGCGGTGGAGTGTGGGGCCTCGAGCGCGGTTATTGCATGATGATTGGCGGCGAAGAGGAGATTGTAAAACATCTCGATCCGATCTTTTCGACGCTGGCACCGGGCAGGGGTGATATATCGCGCACGCCAGGGCGCGAGAAGCTGGGAGGCACTGCCGAACAGGGGTACCTGCATTGCGGCCCCAACGGCGCCGGGCACTTTGTGAAGATGGTGCACAACGGAATCGAATACGGCCTGATGGCCGCCTACGCGGAGGGTCTAGGCATTCTGCGGTCGGCCAACGTGGGAAAGCAGCGCGACGTGGCTGACGCGGAGACGACACCGCTACGTGATCCCGAGCACTACCAATATGATCTCGATTTGCGTGACGTCGCGGAGGTTTGGCGGCGCGGCAGCGTAGTTGCATCGTGGTTGCTCGATCTCGCGGCGGCCGGCCTCGCAAAAGATCCCTCTCTCTCCGACTTCGCCGGACGTGTTTCCGATTCGGGCGAGGGGCGGTGGACGATCAAGGCGGCTATAGACGAAGGCGTTCCAGCTCCCGTTCTATCCGCCGCGCTCTATCAGCGTTTCACCTCGCGCGGCGAGGCAGATTATCAAGACAAGTTGCTCTCAGCGATGCGCTTCGGCTTTGGCGGCCACCTGGAAAAAACTGCCGGCAAATGAGCTTTCCGAAATAGGAGATGGGTGATGAACAAATCCCAATCGGACGCCCTGGTCTTCTTCGGCGCCACCGGCGATCTGGCCTATAAGAAGATATTTCCGGCGCTCCAGGCGATGGTGAAACGAGGGCGCCTCGACGTGCCCGTGATCGGCGTGGCCAAGGCCGGTTGGAACCTTGAACAACTTCGCGAACGGGCGCGCGACAGCGTTGAAAAGCACGGGGGAATCGAGGCTGCGGCCTTCGACAAGCTGTGCGGCCTGCTTCGCTACGTGGATGGCGATTACAACGACCCCCTCACCTTCCAGGCGATCCGGCAAAAACTTGACGGCGCCGAACGGCCCGCGCATTACCTGGCCATACCGCCTTCGCTATTCGAGACCGTGGTGGAACAATTGGCAACGTCCCGATGCTCCCAGGGCGCTCGCGTGGTTGTTGAGAAACCATTCGGCCATGATCTTGCCTCAGCGCAAGAGCTCAACCGGATTCTTCATTCAGTCTTCCCCGAGTCAGAGATCTTTCGCATCGACCACTATCTCGGCAAACGTCCCGTGAACAACGTGGTAATTTTCCGGTTCGCCAACGCATTCATGGAGCCTTTTTGGAATCGGAATTACATTGAGAGCGTCCAGATCACGATGGCGGAGGATTTTGGCGTGCAAGGTCGAGGCGCCTTCTACGATCAGACCGGCGCCATTCGCGATGTGATCCAGAACCATTTATTCCAGGTCCTCTCCAACCTTGCCATGGAACCTCCCGTTCGCACCGACAGTGAGACCATTCGCGATGAGAAGGTCAAGGTATTGAAGGCAATTCGGCCTCTCGATGCGAAGAACCTGGTCCGCGGGCAATTCCGTGGCTACCGGCAGGAGGGCGGAGTCCGGTCCGATTCGAACGTGGAAACATTTGCGGCGCTGCGGCTGGATATCGATTCCTGGCGTTGGAAGGGCGTTCCATTCTACATTCGCGCGGGAAAGAACTTGCCGGTAACTTGTACCGAGGTCTTCGCCCGATTCCGAAAGCCACCGACGGTCTTGCAGGATAGCATTCTGTCGCACAATCATATGCGGTTCCGGATCAGTCCCGAGATGGTAATCGCGATAGGCGCTACGGCAATGTCTGCCGGGGAGGTGCTTGAGGGCCGCCACGTCGAAATCATGGCCAGCCGCTATCCTTGCCCGGATGAGATGGATGCGTACGAGCGCGTGCTCGGCGATGCGATGGCTGGCGATGCCACGTTGTTTGCGCGTCAGGATTATGTAGAGGAGGCGTGGAGGATCGTCGATCCGGCGCTGCGGGCCGGCACTCCAGTCTACGAATACGAGCAAGGCTCCTGGGGGCCAAGTGAGGTCGAGCAGAGGGAATCGCCCGAAGGAGGGTGGCACAACCCGACACTGGCGGACGATGCGGGTCCGAGCCAAAGCGCAGTGCCGTGCTGAAGATCGAGACCTGGGGTACCCGCCGTGCTGAAAAAGAACTTCCTGGTCCGGCGGGTGCGCGGGCGCCACGGTTTCCTCATCTGAATCAGCTGATGCTTAGTGCTTAAGCAGGGACCGTCTCTGTCAGGAATACGATTTAGCACTCTTTTCGCAGCATGAGCAGAGAAGTGAACATCTTCTGGCAGATGTCAGCGATAGCCTGCGCGTTTGGAGAGCTGTGGTTCTCGAAGGATTGTTGCAATTGCCGGATGGCATCCTCGCTAATGGGCGCGGGCACCGCCTCTTGGTGTGCGATCCACGCAGCAATGCGGATGAGCTCGTCACTATATTCCTTTAGAAACCGGTTCAGTGCCTGGGTCTGCTTCTCGGTCAAATCGGAGTCGCTCTCCCGTCGACCACGATGGGAGAGCAGACTGAGCTCCAGCAGGAAGATCGAGCGCAACCCAGGCTGAACGCTCTGAATCCGCCCACACTCGGTAACGTCTTTTTCGCGCCGATGGCGAAACTCGAACTCGAACCGAGCAGCATCCATCTGCGATTCCAGACTCGCGAAGTTGTCGTTGATCTGACTGCGGAGACGGATGATCTGTGAAGCCGCCATTGCTCTATCGCCCACCGCGACCGGACAAACTCCGAGCTGTGCCAGCATCTGTACGTTCCGCACCAGCAGGTTGTGCAACTGCTCGGCATCGCTCTTCGTCCCGAAGCGATCGAAGATAAAGCCCATGGCGAGAATGCCCAACAGCACGCCCATCACCTTGTCGCGCGGGACCGTGAGGTTGGTCTGGATGTGGGGATCTTGCAGGTTGACGAAGTAAAAGGACAGCGCAATTTGCACGCCGAAAAAGGAGAGCCGCGGACTGGAGGTTGCGAACCAGGCGGCGAACGCCGTCCCCGCCGCAAAGAAGAGAGCAAACCCGAAGATGCTGTCGATACCGGGCAGGATCAGAATCTGCGCCGAAATCCCCAGGAGCAGCCCCCCGACAACAAAACCAGCAAGCCGGAGAAACTGCGCCTGGACCGAATTCCCAACGGTGCTCAGCGCAGTAACGATGCAAGTCAGCACACAGGTCTGGCCGATGCCGGGCCAGTCGAGCGCGTTGTAGAGTATGTAGCAAATACTGGCAGCCATGCATCCGGCAAGGGCGAAGCGTCGATACTCCGGGTTCTCGAATGCATCGGGCAGAAATAGAGTGCGCCACCACTCCCGTTCCGGCGGGTTCCGTTGAGGATTGACGTTCGCATCGCGCTGAAAGACTTCTGTGATGATGGCGACGATCCGTTCCATCTCTTGAAGCATGGGAAATCGAGTGGACGGATGCCCTTCGAGCACTGCGGAAGATGCGGAGATACTTCCTGACTCGCGTAGCTGTCGTCGGATTGCTCCGAGCCTCTCAGAAAGTGTGCGCAGCCGGACGTCGTCGTCGCCGGGCTGGGAAGGAGTGTGCTCGAGGGCCGCGGCAAGATCAATAAGCCGGCGCGCGAGCGAGATCAGGGCACTGCGCTCCGCCCGCCGGGTCGGGTCCACACCCTGGCGCTGCAACATCACTCTGAGCCGGCCAGTTCCGATCATCTGGTACTGAAGAACTCTGGCGACGAGGGATTTAGATGGGGCGCGGTGAGCGGCGATGCTTTCCGCCACCTGCTGCACCGCGAGCAAGAGATTGTCGACGGATGTAATGAGCGGATCGGAGCGATCGAAGATGCGGTATAGCGCTTCGGTCCCCACAGTGACGCCCGTGCCGACGGCGATGATCAAGACGGGCCAGAGAGTTCCCTCCACCTGAATTTGGCTGGGCAGGGAGCGGTCCCACACGAGCAGGGTAACTCCAACCGGAATCGCGAAAGCCGCTGCGGCTGCGTAGTTAGTCATCGTGCGTATGACAAAGAAGACCAGATACATGCTTCCTATCACCCAGAAGAAGTGAGTAATGGGGTAATCGCGGAACAGGATCATCCCGAGCAGGGTGTAGAGGCACGCGCCCACGAATGCGAGGACGACGGTTCGCCCTCCACGCCAGGTCGCCGCGAGATTTTCGCGAGCCAGGAGAATCGAAAACAGAGCAGCCAGGAACGCGTTTGGAATGCGGAAAGTCTCGACGACGAGCATGACCAGCGTCGCCGTGATCGTCATGCGGACAACTGTGTTGACGCGTCCTGGATACGGAGCAATCTCCCACCGGATGAATTCCCGAAACCACGGCCAGGAGGCGGTTCGGCCGGCTTGCCCGGGGTGGAGTCGCGTGGCTTGAGTCGCCATATTAAGGCTTCCGCCTGTATCCGCGGATAACGACCACCGCAGATTCGCCCAGACGCAAGGCATTCGAGGGCGGTGCCTCAATCCGGATACGGACGGGGTAGCGGCTGGCCAGATGTACCCAGCTCAGAGTGCGCTGTACGTCCGGCAGGCCGGACGTAAAACGACCAAGGATCGAAGGATCGGGCGTGACACCGTAGCCGGTGCTCTCGACGACGCCCGTAAGTCGCCGTCCCGGATCAGACATCAGGTACACGTCCGCAGTCATACCCGGCTGAATATGCTTCAGCACGGTCTCGCGGAAATTCGCGAGTACCCACCAGACACGCGTGTCGATCAGCGTGAAAATCTCCTGTCCTACATGAGCATAGGCACCCTGAGAGATGACAAGGTTCGTAACTCGCGCGTCAAATGGAGCGTACACGCGGCACTGGTTGTAGTTGTATTGGGCGTCAGCGATCGCGGCAGCCCGCCCTTGCCGTTGGGTCACGAGGGGATCGAGGGTTAGTACGCTGGACTGCGACTGGTGAAACTGTGCCGTGCTCTGCTCTGCCGATGCCTTGGCCTGCGCCAGGGCCGCCAGCATCGAATTAAGTTGGGCTCGATTCAGAGCCAATAGTGCTTCTGCTTCCTGCACAGACTGAGCGCTGGCCTGCTCTGTCGTGCGCGCCTGGTCGACCTGGTCGACGGTAACGAACTGCTTGACGAGCAGAGGCTCGATGCGATGCAAGTTATTCTTGGCGTATGCCCACTCGTCTTTGGCCCGATCCAGCGCAGCCTCAGAGCGGGCTACCTCGGCCTGCGCTTCGCGGATGGAGGCTTGCGCCCGGTCGACGTTGGCGGTGGCGCTGCGGGTTGCCGCACCGGAGGCGGCAACAGCGTGCACTTCGGCCTGAATGCGCCGCTCTTCGTCGACGATCTGGCCTTCGAGGGCGGCTTGATCGGACACAGCGCGCTCAAGGGCATACTTATAAGGCCGATCATCGATTTCGAAGAGGAGATCGCCCTGTTTTACGTGTTGATTGTCCCTGACGTTGAGGTGCAGTATGGGGCCCTCGACAACGGGGGCGATTCCGATGTAGTTGGCAAAGACTTCGGCATCGTCGGTCTGGGGATGCCGAATTGTGACGGAGTAGACAACAACCAATCCGACCATCGCCAGCAGAACCATGGCTGCGGTGAAGACGCGACCGTACCATTGAAGTTTTGCGAGGCGATTGTCCTGCTTTGGCTCTCCAGTGTCTTGGTTGGACATTGTATTCACCTAGTTGTAGAACAGCAGCCACAATACGCACGCAAGGAAGACCGCCATGCCGAAGTACAAGAGCACAGGCGCAACCAGGTATTCGGCGATGGCACTGCGACCGATCACAGCACGCGCGCCCGCCGTCAGCACGAGACCACTCACGGAGCAGAAGATCCAGGCCGGAAAGAAAGAACCGAAGATGCTATATTCGGGCGCGTAGGAGCAACCAGCCAACAGCAGTGGGGCTGCGAGAAAGAGGAGGCGGAGTGAGGTCATTCTGCGTCGATCGCGTCGCGTCGATTTGGAGTTCATGGCAACCAGACCTCATATTGGTTCATCGCTCACCTAATCGTGCTCAGAACCTCACCTGTACGCAGCGAGAGCGCTGGCCTTTCCAAGGTCAATCCACGTTCCACGACTAACCTGGGCTCGGTGCCAGGCGCAACAAAGCCACTTGCCGCCATCCCAATCGCGATCGCTGCACACCCTCAGTCTCAGGTCTAGATTGAGCCACAGAGCTCAGGGCCGAATCTATTGCACGAAGGTATTGATCAATACCTTTGCATCGGATCATCAGGTCAGAGGGTACACACTTTCATCCTGAAGAGCTGGGATTGAAGTTTGCGATTGCGGTCCGCGAGGAGAGGCAAGCCCGGGTGAGTTTACTGAAGAAGAAACTGGCGCGCACAGCGCGCGAAGATGATAAGCACCGATACTTTGGGATGGTTCGATACGTTCGTGCAATGGACGCGGCTCCAAGCTTCTGTCCTAATCGTTGGTGCACACGAAGGGATTGCTTTACAGGTTGGAATGTGCCGACAGGTACACGGTGAAAGGCGAGGTGGGTGCACTTGTCAACGGACGGAGAGAGTTCCGTCTACTCATGAGGACGGCGCGTACCTGTGAAATTGCAGGAGTTCGGTAAGGCGGAATCGTTCTTGCAGGTGCGTAAAACGGCTTTGAATGTTGGTCGTGTTGATTTATCCCCGCGAGAGGAGACGCACTACTGTGAATGCGAGCCTCCGATACAAGGGTGAGGCGACGGCAGTTTCGGAGATCGCATGACCCACGGAAAATTTGAGCAAAATCAGCGCACCACGGCGTTCAACCCCAACCACAAACATCTGGCGTCGAGGTTTCCGGGGGGATGCGTCGACCCAGAGCCCGTGCTTCGGTCGACGACATTTCCCAAATTGCTATGCAGATTGCGACGCACCGGCGGGAATGACTCGGAACGGGGGGGGCATTGATCCGATACAAGGCATCAATGAATGTGCTGTTTCTGTCGCTGCTTCTCGGCGTCTTTACGACGCGTGGTCTGGCGCAATGTGCTGAAATCGTGTCCTCGCCCGCCGCCGCCGCCGACTGCGCCGCACGCAAGATCCCTCGCGAGGGAACAGCGATTCTCGATCCCGTTCATCCTTATACCTTGGCCGAATTGATCGACATTGCCGAAGATCACAATCCCAGCACACGTACAATCTGGGAGCGCGCCAAGCAAAGAGCGCGCGAACTCGGTTTGGCAAAAAGCGATTATTACCCAAAGCTGGACAGTTTAGCCGTCTTTGGCGACGAGAGAGCGATCAATCCATTTCCCAAACCACTCGCCCCTCGCGGCTACGTCACGGTTGAGGTGCCCACCGTCCGGCCTGAGGTCACCCTCCAATATTTGATCTTTGACTTTGGCAAACGCGCGGCGAACGTAGATTCCGCGAAAGACGAGGAACTCGCCGCGGGTGCAGATATCATCCAGGTGAATCAAGCGCTGGCGTTTCGTGTCGCCACCGCGTATTACCAGCTGGTGACTGCGCAAGAGAGATTGCAGGCCGCTCAGGATACGCTGCGAACTGCACAAACCACCCAGGATGCGGCCGAAAATAAATTGAACAACGGGCTTGCTACTCTTCCCGATATACTCAACGCTCGGGCCGAAACGGCGCAGGCCGCGTTCGACGAGGAATCCGCGGACGGGGACGAAAAGATTGCCCGTGTCACACTGACTGAAGCGGTTGGAGCTGATCCGTCTCCCGACATAAGGATTGACAGCCAGACAAGTGCGCCGCTGCCGGAGGCGCTCACCAAATCGATCGATGCGCTGATCGACCGCGCGATGAAAAATCGTCCCGACCTTGCGGCGGAAGTTCTACGAATCCGTTCCGCGAAGGCTCAAATCCGTGCGGCGAGTGCAGAGTATAGGCCGCAGGTTTTTTTTTCGGGATCCGCTGCGCAGACCTCCTTGTGGCCCACGACGGATTACGGCCAGCTTGGCCCCGCGAGCGAGCCTACATGGTCCGTGGCAGCCGGTATCCAGTGGCGCATTTTTGCCGGAGGCGCCCGCAAGGATGAACTGTTGATTGCCGAGTCGAAGCGGCGGGAGGCAGAAGATGAACTTACGGCGACCCGTGATCGGACGACGCGCGAAGTCTGGACAGCTTATATAGCATTCCGAACGGCACTGCGAAAGCACGACGCGGCTGTGGCACTTCTCAAGGCCGCGAATGCTTCTTACTCGGCGTCGCTCGAAGCATACAAATATGGAGTCAAGAATCTCGTCGACGTAGTTACCGCGCAGAAGGAGCTTGCCGAAGCGCGGCTGTCCAATGTCTCCGCGCGATCAGAACTATTTCTGGAGGCGGTCAAGCTTGAATTCGCTACTGGAAATCTGTTGAGGAATGAATCACCAGCGACAAGCCTTCAGCCTCAGAACGGGCGCCGATGATCTCGCCCAGGCCGCAAATGCACTTATCCGATAGGAACGTATCATTCGCATCGTTCCGGCGAACGGGAGATGCGGAGATGCATATGACGGCATCCTGAAAGACACAGGTCCCATTGCAAGCGCTTCGTCGGTTATTGGCGCCGTCGATCACGGCGATGGTTCAGGTATGGAGGCTCCGTACACAATCGTTGGCGACCGGAGGATCAGCCCGGGTGATCATGCGGAGACGAGCCGATCGGCGCCCCGTCGTAACCACGGATGGGCCGGCGCGGACTTTTCTGGTTGATGCAGCGCTGGCGCTGCATGGATCGCATCTGCTGCACCGCGGTCGATTCCGGCTGTCGTGAACAGGCTGGCTTCCTGCGCCGATGTGTATCGCACGAGGAGAACAATTATGCACTTGTGATTCTCGTGCTCCACCCAGAATTGAAAGAAACACCTGTGGCGGCACACTTCGTCCGCCATCGGTGAATCGGGGCATGAATCTTCCCGCTCGATGGTGGGTCCGCGATGATCGGCGACTGGCCATACGACGAGCGGGTGAATCCTCGTGTCGATCCAGCGGCAGTTTTCGAAGCGGTAATTCGGCTCATGACCAAATAAGAACAGTCGACTTCGAAATTCGAGGAGAACTTCTGGCCGAGAGTCGAAAAACGCCCGGCGGTGAGGTTACAGCGCCCAATCTCCCACGCTGGTCAGCTTCAGGGCGCGCTGCTTGTGACCATTATGCAGATGCACTCCGGTTCGCGAGCAAGCGAGAGCTTGGGATTAATGGCCTGTCGAGTGAGACTCACGAAGGTGCTCAGCATGGTCGTTAAGTTGATGGGCAAGAGATTGCTCGGAAAAGCCACAAGAGGTTCTTGCTTGAGATGAAAATCGCAATCACACGATGAAGGAAATCTCCAAAGGTAGGGCCGCGCGACTAACCGCTGTGCCCGACCATTCCAGGGTTTCTACATACACCTATTGCCGAAAGGCATGAAGCCGGAGTTCGCTGGACGCTCCGGCGCCTGGAGCTTTCTTGGTCGCATCAGTTTGACGACAAGAGGCACCACGAAGTACGCACCGGGCTAGTTTAACGGGCGTTGTCGACGAATGCAGAGGTCCTCAGTTCCGGCGGCTGCATCATTGTGCTGCTGAGGTCGATGTCGAATCGGCGGGATTTCAGAGCAAGTTGGAGCATCCCCGTGACTCACGGCTCGCGCCTCTGCCTGGCCGACGCCCCCCTGGCGGCGTGGCGATCGCGCAGCCGCAGGGAAGCACTCGTTTTCTGCGGCGCGCGTCGCACGGGTGTCACGAATGATTATCGAGCTGGCACTATTTATCTTCCTTCGGGGTGACTTCCTTCAATTGGCCTGTTGAAAGATCAAAAACGAATCCACGAATTACTACACTCGAAGGAATCCACGGGTGCGACCGGAGTTTCAGCACCTGCTTTTGTGTCTGCCGATTTACGTCAGAATAGCAGTGGAATTTGTCGGGAGCTACCGCCCACACGCCGCATTGTGTGTGAATGTGTGTCTCAAACTCTTCTTCCGAAAACATTTCCATACCGCAGCCAGTGTGCCCGACGACCATGAGCTCCCGCACGCCCAGAACATGGATTGAAAACATGAGAGAGCGCACGACATCTTCGGTTGCTGCCGTTCCAACGTTCCGAATCACATCTGCATCGGCGGGCTTGATGTCCAGCCATTGCAGCAGTTCGTTCAGGCGAGGGTCCATACACGTGAGGATTGCAATCTTCGGAGCTGGCTTCTGCGCCAGCGAAGGATCATGGTGCTCTGCACTCTTGCGATTTGCCGCGATTGCGCGTTCAATCAAGCTCATTTGGATTCTCCTAAACCGCGTTGCGATTCCGGGGAATCGGTTTGCGACAACGCGTCGTGTGAAGTTGTTTATGCGATTCGATCGAGCATCCTCGGATGGACTCCGCAGTTGATTGTCGAGACTTCGGAGGATGAAGTCTCAGGACCAGGAGGCTGGTTTGCGGTGGAAATGACCAGTCTTCAGCACCTGGGCGCTGAAGATTGGAGGAGGGTAGGTTCGGCTACAACGAGCATTGCTTCCGGTGGCTCACCCGACGTTCGCCGCGAAGTTGATGTTGTAATTAAGCCAGAGGAACGGAAATGATAAAAGTGGACCAAGGTATCGATCGATACCTTGGTCTGATGTAACTCGTGCGATGTTGGAAATAACTGGGCGTTATGGGCTGGCATCAGCCGCGTCGCATTGTAGATATCGGTCCACCGCGGTCAGGTTCGCGGACTGAAGGGTGAATTCACTGGACAAAGATATGGATTGATGATTTCGTTCAATAGATTCGTCTCCGTCGCTCTGATTTAATGGCCACGTCGTATGGGATGAAGCTGGATGACGGAGAACAGATGTATCCAGAGGCGAGCCGGATGCATGATTTCGCAATCTCTTCCGGGAGAGCTTACGGGTGGGTGAATGGACCTGCAGTATTCACTTCGGACAGCAGGATCTCCGCCCTGCACCGGATAGAATGTCCTCAAGCCCCTGCTCGGCGGGCCATCGAGGGACCGGCGAAAAGCGGCCGAAGATGTGATTGCTCAAGTCCGCCTGGCTGCAAGTGTCGTTGCGTCTATTCCATCGAATTCATCGGGAGATCATTTCTATCTCTTCCTTACTTCACAGGACAAGACTTACTGCGCAAACTGCGGAAGTTCGATTAAAATCCGCGGACCTTTACCGGTCGTGGGGGCAATTCCTCCTGCGGGCGCCAGGCACCCAGGCTACAGCGATAGGGAAAAACGAACGCGCATAGCGCATTAGTGGGGGGCGGCCCATACCTGATAGCTGTTGAAGAGAAACTGTCCGCCGAGGATCAAGAGGCAAACCCACAGGGCAAAACGCAAGGGGCGGCGGGGAACGTGCGCGCTCAGGAGCGTGCCGCCGATGGCGCCCACGACGCCGCCGGCGATCAGGTGCAAGAGCAGGTCGGGATTGGCGGTGCGCGCGAACCAGTGTGCGCCGCTGCCGATGAGTGACATGGTGAAGCCGAAGAGGATGTCGGTGCCGATCACCTGCGCCGGTGAGAGAGACGTGAGCGCCAGGAGCGCGGCGCTGCCAAGAGCGCCGGCTCCGGCGGAGGAAAAACCGACCTCGGCGCCGACGGGGAACATGAGCAGGCCAAGCAGCGGGCTCCGATCCCGCAAGCCTCGATTTTCCTTCATGGGGCGAAGCGAATAAAAGATCTGCGTGCTCGCCGTGCTGACAAGAATCACTCCCAGGATGGCATTGAGGGTGTTCTGTTCGCCTGCCGTCACGAGGTGCCGCAAAAGTAAAGAGCCGATGAGGACGCCGGGAGTTCCACCCAGAAGCATGTAGCCAAGCGTGCGCCAGGCCACGTTGCGGCCGGCGATCTGGGCAGGGACCAGGATGAGCTTGACGGCTGCCGAGAAGGCAAGCCCGATGCCGACGGCCTCGACCGCGGGAACATTCAGGAACAGCACCAGGATGGGCACTGTGAGCGTGCCCGCGCCCACGCCGGTGAGTGCGATAAAGAGCGCGATAAGGAATCCGATGGCGTACTGCATGCGCTGGTCTCCGCTGCCTCGTGGTCCGTCAGCTTGCCGGCGCCGCCTGAATGTGAATGCCGCACTCGACCTTGTGGCCGCCCCAGCGTCCGGAGCGCGGATCGTTGGGATCGAGCGGCAGGGACGTGCAGGGCTCGCAGCCGATGGAGGTGTAGCCCTGTTCGTAGAGCGGCAGCAGCGGAATGGCGAGCTGCTCGCAGGCGTACCACACATCGCGGGTGGTCCAGGAGGCCAGCGGCGCCAGCTTGAGGACCTGTTTGGCGCCGGGCAGGGCGAACATGGCGGATTCCTCGAGCGCGGTGCGGCTGCGCGCCTGCTCACGGCGCAGCCCCGTGATCCAGACGCGATACCCGGCCACTGCCTTGAAGAGCGGCTCGACCTTGCGCAGCCTGCAGCACTGGTCGGGGGCGGAGCGGTAGAGCAGGCCGTGCTCGGCCTCCTGCTCGGCGACGGTCTTCTCGGGCAGAAGATTGATGAGGTTCAATCCCCACGCGCGCGCGATGCGGTCGCGGTAGGCGTAGGTTTCGGCGAAGTGATAGCCGGTGTCGAGGAAGAGAACGGGGATGAGCGGGTCAAGCTCGATGGCGAGCTTGGTCAGCAGCACATCCTCGGCCTGAAAGCTGCAGGTAATGCACACATCTTCCTTGCCCGCGATCTCGCGCGCCAGCGTTTCGCGAACCTGATGGATCTTGCTTTCGACTTCCGCCGTGATCTCCGCGATGCTCATCACAATCCTGCCTTTTCCGATGGAATGAAGATGCCGGTGCTGTGCAACAGTTGATGGACGGCGGCGATCGCTTCCATCGGCTTGGCGGCGTCGAGGCTGAGTTCCTCGCCCTCGGCGCGCGCTACCAGCGGGCCTTCTTCGTTAGCGCGCACCACCAGCGCCAGCAGGCCCGAACGGGCCATTACGCCGGTGACGACCTCGAGGAGGCTGGGATGGATCAGGAATGCCTCGTCCTCAGCTTCGATGCGGCCGGACGCGACGCCAACGGAGAACAGGGAACGCTCGATGGCGTCGATCAGCTCCGCAGGTCCGGTGAGCTCGAGAACGCCGCTGCGATGGCCCCAGCGCGCCTGGCGCTCGCCGGCGGTGACCGGGCCCCACGCCTCGGCGTCGGCGTCGTCCGCGCTGATTCGCGCACCCGGCGCCAGAGCGGCCGTCACCATGCCCGCGGCCACCGTTGCGTTGGTCTCCGGATCAATGAGGATGAATGCGCCCGAGGCGCGATTGTCGCGATAAAGATCGAGCGCGATGGGCCGCAGCAGGTTGAGGGTGACGGCGCCGATGTCGTTCATGGCGAGGGCCGATGCGGGCTCCTGCGTGAGTGTGGCCAGATTGGCCCGGTGCTCGATCGCGGCGACGAAGACCGGGGCGGTCTGGCTGGTGTGCTTGAGCAGGTAGCGCCTGTGCAGCGCCAGGGGCTGCTGGTCCATCCACACGATCGACGCCTTCATCTGGCGCGCTACGGTGGCCGGCGTCTGCGTCGACGCGATCAAATCGCCGCGGCTGATGTCCACTTCGCGGTCAAGCACGAGCGTGACGGAGAGCGGCGCGAAGGCTTCTTCCAGGTCGCCGTCCCAGGTGACGATGCGCGCGATCTTTGCCTGGCGGCCCGAGGGAAGCACGGTAATCGCATCGCCGACGCGTACCGTGCCCGAGGCGACCTGCCCGGCGAAGCCGCGGAAAGTGTGGTCGGGGCGCAGCACGCGCTGCACGGCGAAGCGGAACGGCATGGCCCTCGCGGACGGGTCTTCGTCGGCGGGGTGCAACGGCGCCGAGTGCGTCTGCTGCGAGGAGGGAAGCGACTCGAGCAGCTCCAGCAGCGACGGCCCACTGTACCAGGGCATGGCGCCGGGACGATCGTTTACGCGATGAACGATGTTGTCGCCCTTGAGCGCGCTCACCGGGACGAAGAGGGCTTCGACGGGATTGCCGGTTTCGGCAGCGATCTGTTCGAGCACACGCCGAAAGTCCGCTTCGATGGCGCGAAACGCGCTCTCGTCGTAGCCGATCAGGTCCATCTTGTTAACGGCGACGATTACGTGGCGAACGCGCAGAAGGGATGCGATGTACGCATGGCGGCGCGACTGAATGAGCACGCCCTTGCTGGCGTCGATGAGAACGACCGCGGCGTCGGCCGTGGAGGCGCCGGTGGCCATGTTGCGCGTGTACTGCTCGTGGCCCGGCGTGTCGGCGATGATGAACTTGCGCCGCGCCGTGGAGAAGTAGCGGTAGGCGACGTCGATGGTGATGCCCTGCTCGCGCTCGGCGCGCAGGCCGTCGGTGAGCAGCGCGAAGTCCAGCTGGCCGGGGGCGGTGGTGCCTTTGCCCTCGATGGAGCGCACCTGGTCTTCGTAGACCGACTGGGTGTCGTAGAGGAGCCGGCCGATGAGCGTGGATTTGCCGTCGTCCACGCTGCCTGCCGTGGAAAAGCGCAGCAGGTCTTTCTCGCGCTCGCGGCCGAGGAACTCTTCGATGGAAAATGCGGGAGCCGTCAACGTTGCCATTCAGAAGTAGCCCTCCCGCTTCTTGATCTCCATGGAGCCTTCCTGGTCGTGATCGATGACGCGGTTGGCGCGCTCGGAGGAGCGGAACGAGATCAGCTCCGCGATGATGTCGGGGATGGTGCCGGCGTCCGACCGGATGGCGCCCGTGCAGGGGCTGCAGCCGAGCGAGCGCAGGCGGCACTTGACCATCTGCGGCTTTTCGCCGGGAAGAGCCACGAAATCCTGCTCGATGGGCATCAGCACGCTGCCGCGCACATACATGGGCCGCTCTTTGGCGAAGTAGAGATCGACGACAGGAATTTTTTCCTCGTGGATGTACTGCCAGACGTCCATCTCGGTCCAGTTGGAGAGTGGAAAGACGCGGATGCTTTCGCCGGGATGGATGCGGGCGTTGTAGAGGTTCCAGAGCTCGGGGCGCTGGTTTTTCGGGTCCCACTGGCCGGCCGCGTCGCGGAAGGAATAGATGCGCTCTTTGGCGCGGGATTTTTCTTCGTCCCGGCGCGCGCCGCCAAAGGCTGCGTCGAAGTTGTAATGGCGCAGCGCATCAAGCAGCGCCTGCGTTTTCAAGAGGCCGCAGCAGCGTTTGGTGTCGAGCGCGATGGGGTTGGTGCCCGCGGCAATGGCCGGCTCGTTGCGCCACACCAGCAGCCTGGCGCCCACGGTGCGCGCGGTGTCGTCGCGGAACTTGAGCATCTCGGCGAATTTGAAACCGGTGTCGATGTGCAGCAGGGGGAAGGGAATGGGGGCCGGATAAAAGGCCTTCTGCGCCAGGCGCAGCATCACCGAGGAATCCTTGCCGATGGAGTAAAGCATGACGGGCCGCTCGAACTCCGAGGCGACCTCGCGCAGGATGTGAATGCTTTCCGCCTCAAGCAGGCGCAGATGGCTCAGGCGCCGCGGCGCGTGCGGGGCAGGTTGTGCGGATGGGGCGTGCGGTTCAACTTCGGCTGCCGGCATCGGGACCTCATGGTGGGTTGAGCGTGAGCTGAGGCCGGCGCGCAAAGACAAACCCGGCACATCAGCAACGGGTGCGTCTTCTGAATCGAATTGCGTGGGGAATCAGAATGAACAGGGGCACCCATCGAAGATGTTCGAAGGGCGACAACACGAGCGGCTTGGGGAAGCGCAAACCATGTGCAACTTGAGTGTAGCAAAGGTAACCGGGACGGCGCAAAGGGGGGTGAGGCCCGGCGGTGAGCGGCAGGAGCGACCGCGGTTTATTGCATGGCCGCGGCCGCGATGAGCGCATCGAGGGCCGAGGTTTCGCGTGTGCCGTCGCCCGCGTCGAAGGGGCCCTGCCAGTAGCAGCCGAGCTGGTTCGCGGGGCCGCGGTCCCGGGTCCAGATGCTGGCGGCGTTGGCGTCGGCGAAGGCTTTGTAGGGTGCGGCTTGCGCGGCGGGCAGAGCTCCGTACAGGGCCATCAGGTTGCGCATGAAGATACCTTTGAACTGGGGAGCGTCGCCACCGCCGATCCTGGCAGCTTCGATGAGAATGCCGTGGGACGAGAGATGGGCGATGGCGGCGTTGGCGATCGACTGGGCCTCGGTCAGGAGGGTGGGGTCGTGATCGGCGCGGCTGAGCTCGACCAGTCCGCCCAAGATAACGCCCTGGTTGTAGGTCCACGTGGTTCCGCCATTATTGACGCAGGCGCGGGGGTTAGTGGAGACGAGGCCGTCGTTGATCAGGCTTTCGCCATTGATCATGCCCGAAGCCTTGAACCACGCCCATTCCTGATTCGCCCAGTGCAGGTAGGCGGCTGAAGCGGCGCCGCTGGTGCGGTTGGCCAGCTTGGCCGCAATGTCGAGAAACAGCTCGTTGGGGACGGCGTTCTTGTAAGACTTCCTGACGCTCCACCACACGCCTCCGCCACAGACCTTAGTATTCCAGCCGTTGGTTGCGATGGCCGAGAAGATGGTTTCGGACATGGAGAGATAAGCACGGTTGCCGGTCAGGTCGTAGGCATCAATCCAGGCGAGCGCCCACCACCCATCGTCGTCAAAGTAGTCGTTGAGAAAGTTGGCGCGCGTCTTTTGCGCCGCCGTGAAGGTGTTGGCGATGACGGGGTCGTAAGTCCGGTCGCCGGTGACGCGTGCGTAGTTGGCGAGCACGGTGATGGCATTGGCGGAGTGCCACCAACCCGCGGGCGATGCGTAGAGGCCGGTGGTTTGCGAGTACCAGGTTTGCAAAGTGGCGACGGCAAGCCCGGCCTGCTGCGCGTAAGAAAGCGCGCCCGAGGGGTTTGCATGCGAGCCGGCCGGCGCGGCCGGGGAGTGCAGGGCCGCATCTTCGCCGCGGGCGCCGAGCGATGCGCCGCAGGAGAGGCAAATCATAAAGAGAGAAAGATAGTGAATCAGTTTCACGGGAGTTTTCTCTTGAATGGGAGCTGGTTTATCTCGCGTTTCACGGCACGAAAGCGGTGTGGCCGCATGGTTCTTCTACTATCAAAACAGCAATGCCCGCAAAACCCAAACTTGGGCAGAACTTTCTTGTGGATGCGCACGCCGTGGAGCGGATTGTGGCCGCGCTGGGCGATCTTTCGGAGCGAACCGTGGCCGAGATCGGGCCGGGACGCGGCGCCATCACAAGCGCGCTGGCCGCGCGCGCGGGCCGCGTGGTGGCCATCGAGCTCGATCGCGACCTCGCGGCGCGGCTGAGTGCGCAACTTCCGGCCGATTGCGTTACGGTGGTCGAGCAGGACGTGCTGCAGTTCGACTTTGGGCGGGCCCGGGCGGATTACTGCCGGCAGGGGGAGCGGCTCCGGGTGGCCGGCAACCTGCCCTACTACATCACTTCGCCGATCCTGCTCAAGCTGGCGGAGAGCCATGCTGCGCTGGATCTGGCAGTGCTGATGGTGCAGCGCGAGGTCGCCGAGCGCATTGTGGCCGCTCCGGGCTCGCGGGATTATGGGCTGCTCTCGGTTACCGTGCAGATGTACGGTCCGGCCGAGCCGCTGTTTACGCTGCCGCCCTCGGCGTTTTCGCCGGCGCCCGAGGTTCAATCTACCGTGTTTCGCTGGCGGTTTGCGCCGCGCTTCGGCGAGTTGGGCGTCGAGGAAGCGGACTTTCTCCGTCTCGTGCGCCAGGCCTTCGCCCAAAAGCGCAAGACGTTGATGAACAATCTGCGGGCGGCGGGGATCGCGCCGGCGCGGGCTGCGGCTGCGATGGAGCGGGCGGGGATCGACGCGCGGGTGCGAGCGGAGTCGCTCTCGATCGAGTCACTGGCCGCGCTGTGGCGCGCACTGCAGGCGAAGTGAGAGGATTTGCGCCGCGCGGCGGCTGCGGCGTATGCTCGGCATCGCGTGCAATAGGAGGAGGCGATGAAGCCGGCGATTGCAGCGACGGTGATTCTGCTGGCGGCGACGGCAGCGGCGCGACCGGTAAAAGAGCCAAAGCCAGTGCATGGCGAGGGCTGCGTGCAGGCGGGTGTGGAGGCGCGCTGCCTGATCGTGCGGGATATGAGAACCGGCACACTCTACGATCTACTGTTCAAGGACGCGCGGCCGCCCGTTGGGTTGGGCATTGAGTTCACAGGCGTGCCGCACGAGGGGCCGACAAGTTGTATGCAGGGCGCTGCGCTGGATGTGACGAGCTGGGCGCGCAAGGAGACGCTGAAGTGCGCGCCGGGCCAGGCGAACCGGCGTTGAGCGGGCGCGGCGTGGCGGCACGGGCTGCCGCTACTTCTCTGGTCCGTCCTGCTGCTCGACCTCGGGGCCTTCGCCGGGGAAGGGCCAATGAGTGTTGAGGAGAATCTCTTTTTCACGCTCGGCCTTGGGGACGTGGTCGATGGTGAGGTTCTCGAAGAGGTGCACGCCGGTCTTGCCGGCTGTGGCGATGTCGATGTCGCCGTCCTTGTCGAAGTCTTCTGTGACGAATTGAGTGCCCGCTCCGGCCGTGCCGTTGACGCTGATGGGGTAGCGCGTGAAAGTGGCTGTTTTACGGTCGATCTTGTAGTAGTAAACGACAATGGGGTCATAAGAACCCGGGTCGTGGCCGGAGTGGCCGCGGTATCGCTTGCCGGCGAGTAGTTCGGGCTGGCCGTCGCCGTCAATATCGACGAGCTTGAGCGCGTGGACCTGCGAGTAGGACTCGTCGATGACGTGGCGAATCCAGACGCGGCGCTCGGGCGCGCCCGCCTGCTCGAGCCAGTAGAGGCCGTAGCTGTGGCCCTGGCCGTAGATGATGTCGGTCCTGCCGTCGTCGTTCACGTCGTAGCCGATGATGGGGAAGCCGGCATCGCCAAGCTGCCAGTCCGGATGCCAGATCCACTGGTCTTTGTCGGCGTCGACCTGCTGGAACCAGCCGTTGGGGGTGAGGATGTCGGCTTTGCCGTCGCCGTCGATGTCGGCGACGCCGATGCCGTGACCGTCCTGCCACCCCAGCGATGAAGACATGCTGCGAGGCGCCCCCGATGGCTGAGGCCTGCCGACGTGATGCACTTTGGGCGTGGGGCCGGAGAAGTCGATCCAGATTACGCCGGAGTGGTTGTAGTGGGCGAAGACGAGATCGGGCTTGCCGTCGCCGTTGATGTCGGCCTCCCAGCCGCCCTCGGTGTCGTAGCTGTTCGTGATGAAGTGCTTCTGCCAGACGGCGCCAAGCTTGCCGGGGTTCTGGTACCACCAGATGCCGTTGCGGATCCAGCCGGTGGTGACGACATCGGGCAGGCCGTCGTGATTGACGTCGATGGTCCACTCGCCGCAGTCGGAGACGAACTCCTGATGGATTCCGACCTGACGGTACTGATGACGAATCCAGACGCCGCCGTTGGGGCCGGGATTCTGGTACCAATAGGCGCCGCTGAGGATGTCCAGGTAGCCGTCGCCGTTCATGTCGAGGGTGGTGACGCCTTCGGCGTGATCGTCGCCGAGACGATGGACGAAGAAGGTGACCTGTTGGACGCCGTAGGGGCCGGGGCCGGGCTGCTTGAGGCGGGGCTGAACCGGCTTTTGCGCCGCTGCGCAAACGGCGAAGAGGAGCAGCGCGAGTGCTGCGGGGAACCTGGACTTCATGGCGGACTCCGTGGATGGTCGAGGCAGTTGTTATGGCGGGCGGGCGGTTATTTCAAAGGATAGATGCGGATGTCGCGGTAGTAGATTTCAGCGCCTTCGGACTGGAAGAGGATTTTGCCGCTGGCAGGAAACGCATCGGTCCCTTCATTGGCGAGCTTGCCGTTGACGTACTGCCAGATGTGGCCGTCGCCGCGATTCACGAGCTCAACGACGTTCCACTGGCCGTGCGGCTTTTCAAGCTCGTTGACGGGGTCGCGGTAGCCGGCGACGTTCTTCCACGGACCTTTGTTGAAGCGGTCGATCTTCGAGGCTTTGCCTGGCGGGCCGGTGACGCGGACGCCGTCTTTGCCGGTGAGCGCGGCGCCGTCGGTCATCCAGAAGTCACCGGTGCAGCCCTCATTGATCTGGAACTCGATGGAGCGGGGCCAGACGTGATTGGGGCCCTGGATGTTGTAGAGGATGCCGCCGTCGCGGGCTTTGCCGGCGCGGGAGCCGTAGGTGCCTTCG
>Ga0335072_10004679_pt1 | contig 20212 bp, 18 predicted proteins | sample Lox_Sample_21_FD_206725 | JGI IMG/M metagenome (GOLD analysis project Ga0335072, IMG submission 206725) | Soil microbial communities from Loxahatchee National Wildlife Refuge, Florida, United States - Lox_Sample_2.1 | ecosystem: Environmental > Terrestrial > Soil > Wetlands | place: USA...
GACGAGCAGCGCCACGTCCTCGCTGGTGCCCGCGGCCGGGAGCGGGACGGCCTCCAGGCCGAGGGACTGCAGCCGGGCCAGGCCCGGGGCGTGGCCGTCGGGGTAGGCGTGCACGACGAGTTCGGCCCCGGAGCACAGCGCGTCGTCGGTGACCGAGTCCATGTCGCCGATGATCACGTCCGGCCGGTAGCCGGCCTCGAGCAGCGCGTCGGCGCCGCCGTCCACGGCGAGCATCACCGGCCGGTACTCGCGGATGTAGGGCCGCAGGGCGCGCAGGTCCTCCCGGTACCGGTAGCCGCGGACAACCACGAGCACGTGCCTGCCGTCCATCGAGGTACCGAGCTCGGGAAGCTGGATGCCGCTGGTCAGCAGGTCGACCTCGTGGCGGAGGAACTCCAGCGTGTTCGCCGCGAAGGAGTCGATCTGGGTGGTCACGCCGTCGACGGCCTGCTGCATCGACTTGGCGAGCGTGGTCTCGTCCTGCAGCACGCCCTTGGCGACCGCCTGGTCGCCGGCGAACAGCACGTCGCCGTCCAGCCGGACGACGGCACCCTCGCTGATCCGGATCAGCACGTCGCTGCCGACGTCGTCCAGCAGCGGGATGCCGGCCTCGAGCAGCAGCCGCGGGCCGAGGTTCGGGTACCTGCCGGTGATGGACCTCGCCGCGTTCACGACGGCGGCGACCCGGCAGTCGATCAGCTCGTCGGCGCTCACCCGGTCCAGGTCGGCGTGGTCGATGACCGCGATGTCACCGGGGTTCAGCCGCTTGACCAGGACCTTCGTCCGCGGGTCCACGCGCGCGACGCCAACGATGCCGGGCGGCTCCTCAGCCTTGCCCCGCCCGACGCGCGGAATCCTCACGGACGGTAGTTTCATCAAGTTTCATCCTGGCATAACGCGGCGACTGCCACGTGCCATGCGGAGTATCACCGGGTGCTACAACCCCTCTTGTGGCGCGTGCCGCCGGCCGCGGCATACGGTGGGCGGGTGACTGCGCAGCCTGCTTCTGACTCGATCCGGCTCACTTCCCTGTCGCACGGCGCCGGCTGTGCGTGCAAGCTACCGCTGTCGGCTCTGGACCAGCTCATGATCTCCCTCGGTTCTTCTGCTGACGGCGCTGGTGCCGTGCTCGGCGCGGCGGGCGGTGCCGGCGGCGACCTGCTGGTCGGCGCGGCCGAGGGCGACGACGCCGCGGTGCTGCGGCTGGACGACGAGCGCGCGCTGGTGCTGACCACCGACTTCTTCACCCCGATCGTGGACGACGCCAGGGACTGGGGGCGGATCGCCGCCGCTAACGCGCTGTCCGACGTGTACGCGATGGGCGGGCGGCCCGTGGTGGCGCTGAACCTGGCCGCGTGGCCGGGGACGACGCTGCCGCTCGACCTGCTCGCCGAGGTGCTGCGCGGCGGGGCGTCGGTGTGCGCTTCTGCCGGGTGCCTGGTGGTCGGCGGGCACACGATCGACGACCCGGAGCCCAAGTACGGGATGGCCGTCGTGGGACTGGCCGCGCCGTCGCGGCTGCTGACCGTCGACGCGGCCCGGCCGGGCGACACGCTGGTGCTGACGAAGGCGCTCGGCACCGGGGTGGTGGCGACGGCGCACAAGCGGGGCGCGGCGCCTGACGACGTGCTTGCTGCGGCGGTTTCCTCGATGACTACCTTGAACGCGCAGGCGAGTGAGGCGGCGCTGGCCGCCGGGGTGGTGGCGGCTACCGACGTCACCGGGTTCTCGCTGCTCGGCCACCTGCACCGGATGCTGCGCGCTAGCGGCGTGCGGGCGGTCGTCTCGGCCTCCGCGGTGCCGCTGCTGCCTGGCGCGCTGTCGCTGACCGAGGCTGGCTACATCTCCGGCGGCACCCGGAACAACATGTCGTACCTGGAGCCGTTCGTGTCGATTGACCCCCTGGTGCCCGAGCCGGTGGCGGTGCTGCTGCAGGACGCGCAGACGTCGGGCGGGCTGCTGCTCGCCACGTCCTCGCCGGATATTGTGCGGGACGAGCTGACGCGGCGGGGCGTGCTCGCCGCGGTCGTCGGCCGCGTCGAGGAGGCGGCGGGCTCGCCCGGGCACATCGAGGTCCGCGCGTAACGTCCGCCAACTCAGGTCGGATGCGGCGGTTCCGCTCCTGGGACGGCACGGAACTGGCATACCGGGTGGCTGGCTCCGGGCCGCCCCTGGTGTGCATTCCCGGCGGTCCCGGGCAGGCTGTCGAGTATCTCGGGGACCTGGGCGGTCTGAGCCGTCAGCGGACGCTGATCTTGCTGGATAACCGCGGCACGGGCGCGTCGCAGGCACCGCGAGATCCCGTGACGTACCGGGTCGACCGGCTGGTCGAGGATGTCGAGGCGCTGCGCGGGCACCTCGGGCTGGACCGGATGGACCTGCTGGGGCACTCGGCCAGCGGCGGGACTTGCCTGCTGTACGCGGCCGGTTACCCGGACCGGCTCGGCCATCTGGTGCTGGTGGCTCCGTCGCTTCGGGTCGCCGGCCTCCCGTCCGACCTGGGCGTGGATGAGGTGCTGGCCCTGCGGGCGCACGAGCCCTGGTACGCCGGCGCGGTCGCCGCGTTGCACGCCAAGGCCGCGTCGCCGCGCGAACTGGAGCGCTACCGCTGGCTGGCGGCGCCGCTGCTGTACGGGAGGTGGGACGCCGCGGCGCAGGCGCAGGCGGCCGCCGAGCCCGCTCAGTTCGCCCAGCCGGCGACCGACGGGTTCTATGCCGGCTTCGACCCGGACCCCGCGCTGCCCGCGCGGCTCGCGGCACTGGCCGCGCCGGTGCTGCTGGTGGCCGGTGAGTACGACATCTGGCCGACGTGCACGGCCGTCCGCGAGCTGGCTGCCCTTTTCCGCAACGCTGACGTGGCGCAGCTGCGGGGAGCCGGGCACTTCCCCTGGGTGGACGACGCTGCTTCGTTCGCGGCAACCGTGCGGGAGTTCCTCGCGCGCCGTCCGGCGCCGCCCGGCGTGTAACGCCAGGGGGACATCAGGGACTATACGGGTACACGGGGCGGGCATCCGGCCTTGGCATGGGGTATGAAATAGTAATTTGTAACAAATGAGTCACGACGAGCCCGACGGGGATCTTCGCACGTCAGCCGCCATCCGCGAGGCGGCTGACGGTGTGGTCGCTGTCTCAGGCGGCGCCTCGGACGCTCCCGCGAGGCGGTCCGGCGCCAATCCTTCTGGCCGTTTTGTCAGTACCCCCGATTATGGTGCCAGCATGACCGTTCTCGCCGAACAGCAGGCGACCGAGCACATCCACGGCATCTGCCTGAAGACCGGCCCGCCGCACCGGGTCGGCGTCGAACTCGAGTGGCTCGTCCGCGACGCGCGTGATCCCGCCCTGCCGGTGACGGCGGATCGGATCGCGGCGGCCGTGGCGGCATTCGGCGCCGAGACCGGGACCGCGACCGGACTCCCGGTTTTGCCGACTAGTTCCGCCCCCGGCGTGCTTCCGTCCGGGGGATTGCTTACTACCGAACCTGGCGGGCAGCTTGAGCTCAGCTCGCTGCCCGCGGACTCTGTGGCCGAATGCGTCCGCGCCACCGCCGCCGATCTCGCGGCGCTCCGCGCGGCCGTCGCCGACGCGGGCCTCGAGCTCGCGGGGTTCGGCCTCGATCCTTACCGCCCGCCGCGCCGGGTGCTCGACCTGCCGCGGTACGCGGCCATGGAGGCCTTCTTCGACCGGGGCGGCCCGTGGGGCCGCCAGATGATGTGCGGCACCGCGTCGGTCCAGGTGTCCCTGGACGCCGGCGACGACAGCGACGGCCATACCGGCTACCGCTGGCGGTGGCAGTTGCTGCACGCGATCGGGCCGGTGCTGGTGGCCGCGTTCGCGAACTCGCCGCTGCGCGAGGGCCGGCCGACCGGCTGGAAGTCGTCCCGGCAGCAGGTCTGGGCCCGCATGGACCCCGGCCGCACCAAACCCCCGCCGCTGGCCGGCGACGCGGACCTGCCCGCCGCGTGGGCCGCGTACGCGCTGGACGCGCAGGTGATGTGCGTCCGTTCGGACGAAGCCAGTGACTGGACGGCGCCGCCGGGGCTGCGGCTGCGCGACTGGGTGCGCGGCTCCGACGGATCCGCCGCCCTGCGCGCGCCGACGGCCGAGGACCTGACCTATCACCTGTCCACGCTGTTCCCGCCGGTCCGGCCGCGCGGGCACTTCGAGCTGCGCATGATCGACGCGCAGCAGGGCGACGGCTGGGTGGTGCCGGTCGCGGTCGCGAGCGCGCTGCTGTCGGACGCGCGGGCCACCGACGCGGCGATGGCCGCCGCCGAGCGGCTCTGGCACCCCGACGGCGCGAACGGCCAGGACCCCTGGCTGCTAGCGGCCAGCGCCGGGCCCGCGCACCCGCGCATCGCGCGGGCCAGCAGGGAGTGCTTCGCCGTGGCGCGCGACGCGCTGGTCAGGCAGCGCACCCCGGCCGCCATCCTCGCGGCGGTGGACGACTTCATCGAACGCTGCGTGAGCAAGGACCGATGTCCGGCCGACGACCTGCTGGAGGAACTGGGATGACGGACAACGACACGCTACGGGAGCGAATCGCCGGGGAGCTGTCCGCGGCGCGCGACCGGACCACCGACCTCACCACCGCGGTCGATGAGGCGGACCTGGTCAGACAGCACTCCCCGCTCATGTCGCCGCTGGTCTGGGACCTGGCGCACGTCGCCAACCAGGAGGAGCTGTGGCTGCTGCGCGAGGTCGGCGGGCTGACCCCGATCCACCCCGAGATCGACCCGCTGTACGACGCGTTCGAGCACCCGCGGTCGAAGCGCCCGACGCTGCCGCTGCTCGCGCCAGGCGAGGCGCGCGGCTACGGCCACGAGGTCCGCGGCCGGGTCATGGACCTGCTGGAGAAGACGCGGTTCGGCGGCACCCGCCTCACGGATGGCGGGTTCGCGTTCGGCATGATCGCGCAGCACGAGCAGCAGCACGACGAGACCATGCTCGCCACCCACCAGCTGCGGGTCGGCCCGCCGGTGCTGTCCGCTCCCCCGCCGCCGGCGGCTGGTGACGCGGTGACGTTGCCGCCCGAGGTTTTCGTGCCGGCCGGCCCGTTCACCATGGGCACCTCGACGGAGCCGTGGGCGCTGGACAACGAGCGGCCCGCGCACGTCGTCGACGTCCCGCCGTTCTACCTGGACACCACGCCGGTGACGAACGCCGCCTACGCCACGTTCATCGCCGACGGCGGCTACGACGACCCCCGCTGGTGGACCGCCGACGGCTGGGCGCACCGGCAGCGCGCGGGGCTGGAAGCACCGCTGTTCTGGCGCTGGGAGGGCGAATGGGTGCGGGTCAGCTTCGGCGTCGCGCTGCCCATCATCCCGAACGAGCCCGTGTTGCACGTCTCCTGGTACGAAGCAGACGCCTACGCGCGGTGGGCCGGGCGGCGGCTGCCCTCCGAGGCGGAATGGGAGAAGGCCGCGCGGCACGACCCGGTGAGCGGGCGGTCGATGCGGTACCCATGGGGCGACTTTGACCCCACCCCTGAGGTGGCCAACCTCGGGCAGCGGCACCTGCGGCCCGCCCTGGCCGGGTCGTATCCACTGGGTGCCGCGCCATCCGGCGCGCGGCAGCTGATCGGCGACGTGTGGGAGTGGACCAGCTCGGACTTCCTGCCGTACCCGGGCTTCACGGCCTGGCCGTACAAGGAGTACTCGGAGGTGTTCTTCGGCCCCGGGTACAAGGTGCTGCGCGGCGGGGCGTTCAGCGTGTCCCCGGTGGCGTGCCGCGGCACGTTCAGGAACTGGGACTACCCGATCAGGCGGCAGATCTTCGCGGGCTTCAGGACGGCGCGCTCCGCGTCGCTGGAGACCGCCTGATGTGCAGGCATCTTGCCTACCTGGGGCCTGCGGTCTCGCTGCGGTCGCTGCTGATCGACCCGCCGCACGGGCTGTACCGGCAGGCGTGGGCGCCGCGGATGCAGCGGCACGGGACGGTGAACGCCGACGGGTTCGGCATCGGCTGGTACGCCCCCGGCGACCCGGTCCCGGCCAGGTACCGGCGGGCGGTGCCGATCTGGGGCGACCCGTCGCTGCCTGACCTGGCCCGGGTGACGCGGTCGTCCGCGGTGCTCGCCGCGGTGCGCGATGCCACGGTCGGCACCGCGCTGGGTGAGGCGGCCGCGGCGCCGTTCGCGTCGGGGTCGTGGCTGTTCAGCCATAACGGCGCGCTGGCCGGCTGGCCGGCGTCCGCGGCGGGGCTGGCGCGCGCGCTCGATCCCGCCGCGCTGCTGTCGGTTGCGGCGATGACCGACTCGGCGTTCCTGTGGCTGCTGATACTCGAGCGGCTGCGCTCCGGGGCGGCACCGGACGTCGCCCTCGCCGCGGCGATCGACGCCGTCGAGGCGGCCGGCGGGACCGGCCGGTTCAACTTCCTGCTGACCGACGGGCACACGATCGTCGCGACGACCGCCGGGGACACGCTGTGGTACCGGCGAGCTGACGGCGGCGTGACCGTCGCCTCGGAACCCGGCGACGACGAACCCGGCTGGACCGAAGTGCCCGACCGCCAACTGCTCTCCGCCGCACCGTCACGGGTGACGGTGCGGCCGCTCAGCTCGCTCAATGAAGGGATCGGAATCCGTTGACTACCGTCGAGCATCGTCTCCCGCCGGACTATCGGGCGCGCACGCTGCGCGCCGATGTTCTGGCGGGACTCACCGCGACCCCTAAGACGCTCCCCCCCAAGTGGTTCTACGACGCGCAAGGCAGCGCGCTGTTCGAGAAGATCACCGAACTCCCCGAGTACTACCCCACCCGCGCCGAGCGGTCCATCCTGCGCGCTGTCGCCCCCGAGATCGCCGCCGAGTCCGCCGCGCAGGTTCTGGTGGAGCTCGGCTCCGGCTCGTCGGAGAAGACCCGGCTGCTGCTCGACGCGCTGCGCGACCGTGGCACGCTGCGCAGCTACGTACCGGTGGACGTGAGCGAGTCGGCGCTCATGGCCGCCGGCGACGCGCTCGCCGCCGATTACCCGGGCCTCGCCGTGCACGCGGTCGAGTCGGACTTCGAGGAGTCGCTCGGCCTTCCGTCGCCGAACGGCGACGGCCGGGGTCCGCGGCTCGTCGCGTTCCTCGGCTCCACGATCGGGAACATGGTGCCCGCGCAGCGGGCCGCGTTCCTGTCCCGGATCCGGTCGCAGCTGCGCCCGGGCGACACGTTCCTGCTCGGCACCGACCTGGTCAAGGACCCGGCGATCCTCGTCGCGGCCTACGACGACTCGGCCGGCGTAACCGCCGACTTCAACAAGAACGTGCTCGCCGTGCTCAACGCCGAACTCGGCGCCGACTTCGACCTGGACGCCTTCGACCACGTCGCGGTCTGGGACGCCCGGCGCGAATGGATCGAGATGCGGCTGCGCTCGACGGCCGACCAGCACGTGCTGGTGCGGGACCTCGGGCTCACCGTGACGTTCGCCGACGGCGAGGAGATGCGCACCGAGGTGTCCGCGAAGTTCCGCCGGTCAGGCGTGGAGCGCGAGCTGGCCTCGGCCGGCTTCGCGATGCGCTCCTGGTGGACCGACGGCGCAGGCCAATTCGGCCTGTCGCGGTCGACGCCCGCCTGACGTGGCCGATCATCCCGGCTGCGGGTATCTTGCACTATGGCGAAGAAGCAGGCCCGGGTGGGTGAGCGCCGGTGGCCGATGGCCGCCGCTGTCCTACTAGCCGGGGCCCTGCGCCTCTTCTTGCCTACCCAGCTCAGGGTCGACGACGCGCGGCCGGTGGCGCTCGTGGTGCTGGTCGCGCTGATGGTCGCGCTCATTGCCGGTGACCCGGGCCGCATCGACCGCCAAGCGACCTGGCTGCGGGTCCTGACCGCAGTGCTGATCGGAGTGATCACCGTCGTCAACGCGGGGTCATCGGTCCGGCTGGTCTACGCCGTCGTCAAGACCGAGCCCTTCACCAATGACCCGAACATCCTGCTTGTCAGCGGTGCAGTCATCTGGCTCACGAACATAATCGCCTTCGGGCTGTGGTACTGGGATCTCGACCGTGGCGGCGCGGCCGCCCGCGCGCTCGGAACCGGCAGCTCACCGTCGTTCATGTTCCCTGAGATGTCAAACCCGGAATTTGTCCGGGACGGCTGGTACCCCTCGTTCGTGGATTACCTGCACCTGTCCTACAGCACTTCGATGGCATTCAGCCCGACGGACGTCTCAGCGATAAAACCGTGGGCGAAGCTCATGATGATGGCCGAGGAGACGATCTCACTAGTCGTCGGAATCCTGGTGGTCGCCCGGGCGGTGAACATCCTGAAGTAGGGCCGCCGGAATCGACACCCAGCAGCTCTAGGGCCCGCCGACGGCTCTCCGCCAGGCCAGACAGGAAGGTACGGACATGTACAAGGTGGTTTGGATCGCCCGTTACCGCAATGGCATGACCAGGCAGGAGGCCAGCGACTACTGGGCCGGGCACCACGGGCCGCTGATGAAGAAGGTCTCGCCGGTGTCCGGGTACGTTCAGAGCCACGTTCAGGGGCCGCTTCCGGCTGTGTCCGGAGTCGCGGAGGAGGAAGCCCTGTTTGACGGGTACTCGTGTGCGTGGTGGACGGACCGCGCGGACTTCCAGCAGGCGATGAGCACGCCGGCGTGGCAGCGAATCGTTGAGGACGGCCCCAACGTGTTCGACATGGACTGGCTCTGGAACATGAGCGCCCACATCGAAGAGGTCCCGATGATCGAGGGACCCACGAGCCCCTGCAAGGTCGTCTGGATCATTCGGTTCAAAGAAGGCCTGACGCGGGAGGAGGGCCGGGAGTACTGGCGCCGCGTCCACGGTCCGATCTTCAAAAAGCTGGACATCGATCGCTACCTCCAGAACCACGTCGTGGGTCCGATCGGGGAAGAGGGCGAAACCGGCCAGGCCGAGATCGGCTTCGACGGCTTCTCCGAGTGCTGGTTCCGCGACGAGACGCAGTTCCGGAACGCCGTCGAGTCCAGTACCTGGGCTGTCGCGGTCGAGGATGCCCGGAACGTGTTCGACGTGACCCAGCTCTGGGGCGCCGCGCTGAGGGAGAACGTCGTCGTTCCGCCGCCGCTCCTCGGCACGTAGTGACCGGCGCGGCGAACTGCGTGGCCGCCGACCGGTCTCGTAGGTGGTCGATGGGCCATCGACCGCACTCTTTGGTGGTGGATGGCCCATCGACTACGTTCCCGGGGTGACGCGGAGCGGGAGCGGGGTTTGGCATGATCGGGGCATGAGCGTCGTGAAGATCAATGCGATTACTGTGCCTGCTGATGGCGGGGATGAGCTGGCGCGGCGGTTTGCCGCGCGGGCCGGGGCGGTGGATGACCAGGAGGGGTTCGAAGGGTTCGAGCTGCTCAAGCCGACCGATGACCGGTCGGTGTGGCTGGTGGTGACCCGGTGGCGGGACGAGCAGTCGTTCCAGGCGTGGGTGAACTCCCCCGCGTTCGCACAGGGGCATCGGTCGGCCGCCGAGCGGGCCGGCGGCGAGGCGCCGCAGCGTCCTGTCGGCGTGCACAGCGAGCTGTGGTCCTATGAGATCGCGGGCGGCTCAGCGGGACGCGGCTAGGCGGAGCACGTACTGCCGCTCGTCCGGGCCGAACCAGGGCGGTGAGCCGGCCGCCGCGTTCTCCGCCAGCCGGGCAGGATAAGCCGTGGCGGTCAGCGAGACGTGCACCCGCGGGTCGCTCAGGCCCCACTTGATCAGGGCTTGCGCCCAGGTGGTGACGCCGAACGGGCGCAGCGGCTCCAGGTCGGCCGGGCTGGGCTGGCGGCGCACCAGCTGGCCCTCGCCGAGCGGGCGCATCAGCAGGACCCCGAGACCGAGCTCGTCGGCCAGCGGCAGGATGGTGGTCTCTACCTCGCGGTGAGCGGGGTTGTAGGGCACTTGAATGGCGTCGATGCGGCCGCTGCGCATGAGATCGGCGAGCTCGCCGAAGGCCCCCGGTGAGTAGTGCGTGGCGCCGATCAGGCCGACCTGCCCGCGGTCCACGGCGGCCTCGAGCATCCGCAGCTGATCGCGCCAGGCGACCAGATTGTGGATCTGCATCAGGTCGACCCGGCCGCCGTACCAGTCCACCGCGCGGTTCAGTTGCGTCACGCCCTCTGGCGCGGACGGGGTCCAGATCTTGTCGGCGACGATTACCTGGCCGCGCCTTCCCTCAAGGGCGGCGGCGAGCAGTCGCTCCGCGTCGCCGTACATGGGTGAGGTGTCCATGAGCCGGACGCCCGCGGCGATGGCGGCGTCGATGAGCTCGCGGTCCGTGCCGGCGGCCGCGGCGGCCTCCAGCCGCCGCCAGGTGCCCAGCCCGACCGCAGGCACGCTCAGCTGGCTCTTGCCCAGGTTCCGGTTCTCCACGTCGGCCTCCACACTCGGTACGGCACAACGGGGGTGTGCGGGGCTTTGTTGTTACCCCCGTTGACACGGTAATGATCGTTTCCTAGCGTGATCGTTACCAGAGGTGAACAGGCCTGCCAACTCTGCTGACACTGACGGACCTATAGGCACTCAAGAGGTGTCAGGCATGGCAGATATCGTGATCGGCGTTGCTTCGTCGCATACGCCTCAGCTGAGTTCTGGGGTCGATATGTGGCTGGACCACGCCGAGCGTGACCGGCGTAATCCGCAGTTGCTCGGCACGGACGCCGCGTACCACACGTACAACGATCTGCTCGCCGTGGCCGACCCGGCGATCGGGGAACAGCTCGCGCCCTCGGTCTGGGAGCAGAAGTACCAGCGCGGGCAGGAAGCCGTCGAGGCGCTTTCCGTCGCGCTGGCCAAGGCGAGCCCGGACATCGCGGTCGTCATCGGCGACGACCAGCGCGAGATGTTCACCGACGACGGCATTCCGGCGTTCGCCTGCTTCACCGGGCCTGAACTCGTGGACATGCTGCCAGACGAGGAGACGCTGCAGCGGATCCCCAAGGGCATCCGCGCCGCGTACTGGGCCGTGCACGCCGATCAGCCCGCGGTCCACCCGGTCGCTCAGGAGCTGAGCGCGCACGTCGCTGAGCAGCTTGCCTGGGACGACTTCGACCTGACCGTGGTACGGAAGCAGCCCGCCGGGCGCACCCTGGGACACGCGTTCACCTTCCCGAGGTACCGGCTCGGGCTGCCGCACAGCACGCCGATCGTGCCCGTCTTCGTGAACACCTACTACCCGCCGAACGTGCCGTCCGCGACACGGTGCTACCAGCTGGGCAGGGCGCTGCGCCGTGCCGTGGAGTCCTGGCCTGGCGACGCGCGGGTCGCGGTCATCGCCTCGGGCGGCCTCAGCCACTTCGTCGTCGACGAGGACCTCGACCACCGGGTCCTCGACGGGCTCACCTCCCGCGACGCGTCGGTCCTCGGCTCCCTGTCGCGGGACCAGCTGCGCTCGGGTAACTCCGAGATCCTCAACTGGGTCGCCGCCGCCGGGGCGCTCGAGCACCTCGCGGCGACCGTGCTCGATTACATCCCCGGCTACCGGACACCAGCGGGCACGGGCGCCGGCATGGCCTTCGCCCGGTGGGAGTGACTAGAAAGGATCCTCGTGTACAACAACGTCCGCGTGCTCGACGTCCACGGCCACGTGTCGGTGCCGTTCTCCGCCAACTCCTTCCTCGTGCTCATGATGGGGTCCAACACGCCGATGGCCTCGCCGATCGGCCAGGACAAGGCGGGCCCGGCGGGGGTGACCCAAGAGGACTTCCGCGCGGCCGCGCTCGGCCACGCGAGGTACATGGACGACAGGAACATCGACGTGCAGATCATCGGGCCCCGCCCGTTCCTGATGCTGGGCTGGATGGAGCCGCACCTGCTGCCGGCCTGGACCCGCTACGTCAACGACATGATCCACCAGCAGTGCCAGCTGGTCCCCGACCGGTTCCTCGGCGCGGCGATGCTGCCGCAGCACTCCGACGCTCCCGACCTGTCGAACTGCCTGGACGAGCTCAACCGATGCGTGACCGAGCTCGGTTTCGCCGCCGCGTACGTGTCGCCCGACCCCGGGGGCCGCCGGACCACGCCGGGGATGCACGAGGCCTACTGGTACCCGCTGTACGCGCGCGTCCAGGAGCTGGGCATCCCGCTGATCGTGCACGGCACGAACTCGCTCGACCCGCGGTTCCGGGTGGTGCCGCACAACTACCAGCTCGGCTTCTACACCGAGCAGTACCTCGCCGGGCAGTTCCTGTCCCACGGCGACGTCTTCGAGCGATTCCCCGAGCTGAAGGTGATCATCTGCCACTGCGGCGGCGGGCTGGACCGGTTCATCCCGACCGACCACCACATCGCGCAGAAGGACCTGTCGGAGAACCTGTTCTACGACACGTGCGCCTACGACCTGAACTTCCTCGAGGCGGCCATCAAGCAGCGCGGCGTGCCGCGGCTGCTGTTCGGCACCGAGGCGCCGGGGTCGGGCCGCGCGGTCCGCCCGGAGACCGGCCGGACGAGCGATGACCTGGTGCCCATCATCGGGGCCTTCGATTTCCTCACCGAGGATGACAAGATCAAGATCTTCAATGAGAACCCGGCCCGGGTGGTACCCGCGCTGGCCAAGATCCGCTGACGTTGCTGGGGGCGTGCGTGAACGAACGGGACGAGGCGACGCGGGCGGAGACGGTCGGCAGCCTGCTGCGTGACGAGGCCGTGGTCCGGGCCGCCCGCCGCGGCGGCCCGGCCGACGCGGCGGTGCTGGACGATGCCGCGCGGGACGCGATCAGGCTGCAGGAAGAGGCCGGGCTCGACGTCATCACCGACGGCGAGGTGCGCCGTGTGGCGTGGGCGCAGACGCCGCGGTTCCTCGACGCGTTCGCGGCGACCTCAGGCCGCGGTGCGCTGAACTGGCGCGGCGCCAGCCCGGGTGCCGGGGCTGACGCGCCCGGCCCGCCGGACCCCGGCCCCGGCGCCCGGCCGGGCGGGTACCCGGCGGTGGTCCGGCGGATCGCCACCGCGCCGCGGACCGGCGACATGACCGACGAGTACGCGTTCCTGGCCCGCTACGCGCGGGCCAGGACCAAGTACACGATGCCGGCGCCGAGCTACCACCGGCGGTACTGGTCCGCCGAGCACGCCGCGGGCGTCTACGACTCGGCCGAGGAGTACCTGACCGAGGTCCGCGACTTCCAGCGGTCGGTCGTCGACCGGCTGATCTCGCTCGGCTGCGACTACATCCAGCTGGACGCGCCGAACTACGGCTCGCTCTGCGACCCCGACACCCGGGCCGCGATGCGGGCCGCCGGCCGGGACGCGGACGCCGAGCTGGCGTTCGACGCCGAGCTGGACAGCTCGCTGTTCGACGGCACGAGCGGGGTGACCTCCGCGCTGCACGTCTGCCGTGGCAACGGCCCAGGCGGCGCCTGGCACTCGGCGGGCGGCTACGGCGTGATCTCGGCCGCGCTGTTCCCCAAGCTGGCCTTCAGCCGCCTGCTCCTGGAGTACGACTCCGACCGGGCGGGCGGCTTCGAGCCGCTGGCGGACGTGCGCGACGGCACGGTGGTCGTGCTCGGCCTGCTCACCACGAAGTCGGATCAGCTGGAATCCGAGGACGACGTGACCGCGCGGATCACCGAGGCGACCGGCTACAAGCCGCTGGACGAGCTCGCGCTCAGCACCCAGTGCGGGTTCGCGTCGGTGCCGGTCGCCAACCCGGTCACCCCCGCGGTGCAGCGGGCCAAGCTGGAGATGGTGGCCAGGCTCGCGCGCCGCATCTGGCCCCAGTCCTAGCGGCCCTCGGCCGGGCGCCAGATGAGGTAAACATTCACCCCGCCTGCGCTGTGTGACATGTACCTACTGCGCATGCAGTCCGGATGCGGCATGGATGAATATTTCGACGGCTCCTTTGGCTCCCAGGATGGGTGATGGCTGCTGGCCCAGGATCCGCCATCCGTGGTCTTCCAGCGCGCGCGCAGCGGTCTGCGCGGCGGCTGCGACCTGCTGCGGCTGGTCGGCGAGGGTGGCGGCGTGGAGTTCGAAGGTTGGCTTGACCAGCGCGATGAGCTGCGCGGCTGGGGCCAGCAGCAGCCGGTCGACCTGGCCGATGGCCTCGGCGACGGCCAGGTAGGACAGGTCCATCGTGACCAGGTCCACCGGCTCGCTGATGAGGTGCGGGCCGAGCCGGGCCAGGTTGGTGCGCTCGAGGTTGATCACCCGGGGGTCGGCGCGCAGCCAGCCGCGGAGCTGGCCGGCGCCGGCATCGACGGCGTAGACGCGGGCCGCGCCGGCATCGAGCAGTGCCTGGGTGAAGCCGCCGGCTGCCGCGCCCAGATCGAGCGCGGCAGCGCCGGCCGCGTCGATCCCGAAGACGGCCAGGGCGTGGGCCAACTTGACCGTCCCGCGCAGCAGGCGGGGACGGCGTATCTGGATGGCGGCGTCGGCTCGCACGCGGGTGCGCGGGCTTTGCGCGGGCACGCCGTCGACTAGGACCGCGCCTTCCTTGATCAGCCGGGCGGGATCATCGAGGCCGGGGAAGCGGCGCAGGAGCAGGGTGAGCAGCGCGATGAAGGGTGCGCGGCGGGCAGCGGGCATGGCAGGGTTCTCCGTGGGCTCGGACCGGTGGGACAGGGACCGAGCGGTCAAGGAGGGCCACGGGCGGGGCGACGAAGGCACCCGTTGTGCCCGCGCACGCCAAAATGGCCGCTGCCGATGGCAGCGGCCGGGTAGTCCGCGGGGATCTAGTGCTAACGCAATCGCATGTTCGTCATGCTACCGGCCGGCTCAGCGGGTCAGCTTGCCTGCAGCAGGCCAGTCACAAGCATTCTCCCCGTAACGACCGATCAGAACCTGCCTGCGCTGCCCATCACCAGACGTGAATGGGCTGAATGTTTACCAGATGAGGCCGCCGAGGCGTGATTGAGCGCTCCAACCTTCCGCGTTTGTCTGGGGCAAGCCCAGCCTGATGGGGCACTAGCAGTTTCGAGTGAATACGCCTAATGATCCACCCGGACGCAGCAGATGCCAGGCTCCGGAGTGAGAAACGCAACGGCAAGGTCACGGGCGGGTCTTCCGTCTGTACAGTGTTATTGGTATCGATCGATCTGCCTTCTGGCAGTTACTGCTAGCTGGATCGCTATCGGGATGTTGGGAGGCTCTCTCATGGCCGACGGTGGCAACCCCCTCATGCATCGTCGGCGTCTTCGCGCCGAACTCAGGAAGGCGCGCCAGGCGAAGGTGTTGACGCAAGAGCAAGTGGCTAGCGAGATGGAATGGTCACTGTCGAAGATCATCCGCATCGAGGCCGGGTCCAGCAGCCTGAGCTCCGACGATCTTAAGGCCCTGCTCCGACTCTACGGAGTCACGGACCCTGAGCAAGCCGACGCGCTTCTTGCCCTAGCCAGGGCGGCCAGAGAACGGTCATGGTGGAGCGCGTACCGCGACGTGGCTCCCTCATCCCTTCTCCAGCTCATCGAATATGAATCAACGTCATCTGTTATAAGGCAGTTCGAGACCATGTTTGTCCCTGGCATCCTGCAGACCGAGGACTACGCGCATACAGTTATTCAGGATTATTCTAACGAGCGACCGAGACCGGACAAGCTGTCCGCTCTTGTGGAGCTACGTGTCCGGCGTGAGGAGCTTTTGGACAGTGTCAATCCGCCCTCATTTCAGTTCGTGCTCGATGAGGCTGTGGTCCGCCGACTAGTTGGGGGGTCGACGGTTATGCGGCGCCAGCTCAAACGACTGATTGAGCTGGCTACGAGGCCGCATATCACAGTGACACTCATTCCTTTCTCGGTAGGCCTTCATCCGGGCATGAAGGGGCCTTTTGAGATAGTTGAGCCCGCAGATCCTTCGGATCGTGACATCGTTTTCCTGGAAAGCTCTCGGACTGACATCATCAGCGATAACCCGGAAGAGACGTTGGGCTATCGAGAGAATTTCGAGGGGCTGATAAGGGCATCGCTTGGCCCTGAAGATTCCAAAGCGCGACTAGCCAGGATCGCCGACAAGATGTCTTAGACTAGCAAAGTCTTCTCTATTAAAGAATATCACTCTGATGTATCGCGTCGATAAATTTCAGCCATGCTGAGGCCGAAAAAGAAAGAGTTCCCCCATTGCGGTGTTTTGAGTCGCGGACAAATGTCGTTCCTTCCCTGGCGGCCGCCTCGACACAACCGCCCGAGTTAGAGAATGAGCTCTTACGCCACGCGAGCGCTGCAGGGTTGTCGTTTTGCATGTACGTTCATCTCTCCAGAGATTTTCCAGGCCGTATGATATGCGATGATACGCAGTGCCACCACCTTAACCGCAGTGCGCTATCAAATAGCCGCCAATGAGGAGCCGGTGGTAAACATAACTAGGCTTTACTTTTTCGAAGAGCGTCGCGATTACCCTACAAATTCCTTTTTCACTTCATTCACCCATCTAACGGAGTTTGCAGGACTGAGCGCACACGCCCTTAGGTGCTCCAGGGCCTCCCGATAGCGCTCAATCTCTGCTTCCCTCTCAAGGTAAAGATTTCCCGCTAGATTCTCAACAAAGACCACAGGAGTCAGAACTGATCTTTCGAATTCCAAAAGAGTGAATGTGTTGTTCAGGCCAGGGTGGGCACCCGCCTCAAATGGTACGATCTGCATCGTAACGTTCGGAGTGGCAGCCACGTCAACTATTTTCGTCAACTGTTCTGCCATTACCCGTTTACCGCCAATGGCTCGATGGAAAGCGGATTCATCAATCAAGAACCATAGCTGAGGCGGATTCGGGCCGCGCAAGAGCTCCTGCCTCGTCATACGTGCCGTGACGCGTTCGTTTAGGATACGGTCCTCGATACGGGGCAAAATCCCCCTGATGATAGCGCGCGCGTATTCTTCGGTTTGAAATGCCCAGGGCACATTGGCTGATTCATGCGAGCTTATCCGTTTAGCCTCAATTTCAAGACCAATCAAGGATTCAATGTCGAGATCGTCAAACTTGTTCCACCAGCCTTGCTGCTTCGACTCGCGGGCGACGGTCATGAGACGTTCCTGCTCAGCGTCACTGACCTTGTACAGGAGACATAGGTCACGAACGTCGCGCAATGTCGGGGAGCGGGTTCCCGTCTCGATCCGACTGACCTTGGGGATCGAGCACAGAAGGTGGTGCGCGACTTCTTCGACGGTGAGGCCTGACAGCTTCCTCAGCTCACGGAGTCGGCTAGCGAGCTCACGCCGACGTAGCGTCGGACTTGGTTCGACCACTTCGAACAGCTTTCTCGAACATATGCCTGATAAAACAACGCCTCTGGTGTCTTGTTTTTGTCAAAGACCTTTTGGTAATTACCAAAATGTACCTTGACTTGAGTCCTTGACTGCGGTCCTTGACAGAGAGACACTCCCAAGTGTACAGGACTTTTGTCAAGGGTCATCGCCGGCCTCTGACTGACCTGTTACATAACGTTATGAACGCTCCTCGTGGGAGCAGGTGCCTGAGAGGAGGCGGGAGAGGAAGAAGAGCAGAACCGGTAAGCGGGCGACGCCGCTGGTGACGCGAGTCCGCTGGGACCCATCAAAACACGAGCACGGCCGGTGTTTGGGCCACCGGCCGTGTTGTCACCGGGACCAAGTCGTAGCGGCAGGGGACCGGTGTTAGGGGTGATACTACACATCCCAACGGCAGAGTCAATGGGCCATTGGTAGGTAGGTCAACCATCACCGGTCCCCTCTCAACGGTGGCAACCCGAGAGGAGGGAAATGTCATGTTGTCTACTCAGGGACCGGTGCAAGACCCCAACCTGATCCCGCTCCTGATCGCGCTGGCGATCCTGTGCATCATGTGGTGGCGGGTCGTCCTCCTCATCATCACCGTCGTGCTCCTCGTCGTACTCGGCCTAGGTGCCATAGACCTAGTCCGCGACATGCGGCCCGCCGTCGGTCGATGATCACCCTGCCAATCGCTCGCTTTGCGGCATGGCTGCCTGATGACGGCTGATCGGCAGGCTGCCTACCCAATGCCTCGTTGTCGCCGTACCGCGAGCGGCCCCGCGCAGGCCAACGGCGAGCATGGCGTCCACGGACGCGTCCACAGCGGGCGGGCGTCGTCGCTCATGCCCGGCCCTGAGGGGTTACCACGTCGCCTGGTGGAAGGCCCAGGCGTCGGCGATGATCTCGCGCAGGTCCGGCCTGGCGGGGCGCCAGCCCAGCTCGCGGCGGGCCTTGTCGCTGGACGCGACCGTCACGGCCGCGTCACCGGGGCGGCGCGGCGCTACCTTGACCGGGACCGGGCGGCCGGTCACCTCGCGGACCGCCTCGACGACCTGATTGTTGCTGTAGCCGTCGCCGTTGCCGAGGTTGTAGATCTCGTACCGGCCCGGCTGGATCGCGTCCAGGGCGAGCAGGTGCGCGGCCGACAGGTCGGCGACGTGGATGTAGTCCCTGACGCAGGTGCCGTCGGGGGTCGGGTAGTCGTCGCCGTACAGCATGAGCTCCTCGCGCTGGCCGCCGGCCACCTGCAGCACGATGGGGATGAGGTGGCTTTCCGGGTTGTGCCGCTCGCCGAGCGGGCCCACCGCGCCGGCGGCGTTGAAGTACCGCAGGCTCGCCGCGCCCAGGCCGAACGCACCGGACTCCCCCGCCAGCATCAGGTCCACCGCCAGCTTGGTGGCCGCGTACGGGTTGCGCGGGCGCACCGGCGCGTCCTCGGTGAGCTTCCCGGTGTCGGCCGCGTCGTACATCGATCCGGTCGAGGAGAAGATCATCCGCGGCGTGCCCGCCGCGCGGATCGCGTCGAGCACCGCCATGGAGCCGGCCACGTTGATGTTCCAGTACAGGTCGGGGCGGGCCACCGATTCTGCGACCTCGATCCGCCCCGCGAAGTGCAGCACCGCGTCGAAGCCCGCGTCCGGTGTCAGCACCCGCTTGATCTCGTGCACGGGCAGCTGGTGGAACTCGGCGCCCGCCGGGATGTTGAAAGCGAACCCCGTGGACAGGTCGTCGACCACGACCACCTCGTGGCCCGCGTCGGCCAGGTCGTGCGTCACGACGCTGCCGATATAACCCGCGCCGCCGGTTACTAGTATCTTCACCCGAGTCAGCGTATCGGCGCGCGGGCCCTGCACGGGGCGGAGTCCAGGCCAACGAACGAGGCCAGTTGCCCGACCGCGTAGTCGAACAGGGCGTCCGCGGGCTCGAACGACCCCGCGAACTGGCCGAACAGCTCGAAGCTGATCATCCCGAACAGCTGCGTCCAGGCGATCACGGCGCGGGCCACGGCCTCCGGCGGCACCGCGGGGGCACCGGAGCCGGGCGGGCTGGCCAGGGCGGCGGAGATCGCCGCTGCCTGGTCTGTCAGCTGGCCGGTCAGCCCTGGCCTGGCGACGGCGCCGTCGTCGCCGGCCGGCATATCGCCGCCGGCTACCGCGTCGCGCAGCACGCCCGTGAAGGCCAGCGGCACGCGGGACGCCGGGCCGACCGTCGCCTGCGGCGCCCGGTATCCCGGGACCGGCGAACCGTAGATCAGCGCGTACTCGTGCGGGTGCGCCAGCGCCCAGCCGCGGATCGCGTGACAGGCCGCCAGCCACCGGGCCCGGGGCCTCGCGGTGGCCGCGATCGCGGTCTCCGCGACCTCCCCGAGGGCGTCGTAGGCGTCGATGATCAGCGCGGTCAGCAGGTCGTCGCGGCTCGGGAAGTAGCGGTACAGCGCCGAGGACACCATGCCGAGCTCCCGCGCCACGGCGCGCAGCGACAGCCCGTGCCCCCCCGTCTCGGCCAGCTGCCTGCGGGCCTCCTCCTTGATCTCGCGCGTCAGCTCGGCGCGGGCGCGCTCGCGCGCGGTGGGGCTGGCCTTGACCGGGCTCATCGGGCACCTCGATGCATTTGAGATCAGTTGACACAAACGAGAGCACTGCTCTTGACAACGCGGCACGTTATCGTGTTCACTGATCTTAGTCGAGAGCAGCGCTCTCGCAAAGCCGAGAACGACGAAACCCGGACGACGACAAGGAGAACCGCGATGAACGCGACCAGCCCCCGCTACGTGAAGCCGAAGAAGGCCACCAACTTCTTCAACGAGTCCGTCGGCCGCCTGACCCGGCTGGGCATCAGCGTCTACGGCTCGCGCGTGCTGTACGTGCGCGGCCGCAAGTCCGGCGAATGGCGCAGCAACCCCGTCAACCCGCTGACCGTCGACGGCACCCGTTACCTGGTCGCGCCGCGCGGGAACACGCAGTGGGTCCGCAACCTGCGCGCCGGAGACGGCACCGGCGAGCTGCGCATCGGCCGCCGCGTCGAGCCCTTCCGCGCGACCGAAATCACCGACGACGACAAGCCGCCGGTGCTGCGCGCCTACCTCAGGCGCTG
>Ga0335072_10004680_pt1 | contig 20212 bp, 23 predicted proteins | sample Lox_Sample_21_FD_206725 | JGI IMG/M metagenome (GOLD analysis project Ga0335072, IMG submission 206725) | Soil microbial communities from Loxahatchee National Wildlife Refuge, Florida, United States - Lox_Sample_2.1 | ecosystem: Environmental > Terrestrial > Soil > Wetlands | place: USA...
GTACCTCGCGACGAACCTGCAGACCCTGCTTGAACAAGTCGCTCTGATATTCCGGGCGGTCGGGGATTGCGGGCATTGCTTGTCTCCGGGTTGTGGTGAAAGGCTCGCAGGGTAGTAATGCCAGCCGACAAAATGATTAACCCACGTGCCATGGCCACGCTTGTCGCGGCCATCCACGTCTTTCGTGCGTGGAAACAGCAAAGACGTGGATGGCCAGCCTGCGCCGGCCATGACACGGATGAGTCTGCGGTTTCGTCGGCTGGTATAACGCCCGCCTCAAGCCACAACAACCTCGCCTCGAGGTGGCGTGAGCGGCGGGTGGCATGCCGGCCTGCCTAGAGCCGGTCGAGATCAAGCATCATATGCTCGTTGTCATAGAAAGTACCGTTCACCAGCAACGCGCGGGGCTCGATGGCAATGCCGCGGAAGCCGAGCCGCTCATAGACCCGGCGTGCGCCGGCGTTGCCCACCGTGACGGTCAGGTGAACCACGCGCACGCCGGTGGCGCGTGCATGTGCCAGCGCTTGCTCGACCAGCGCCGCGCCGAGGCCGCCGCCACGATGCGCCGCGTCGACGTAGACCGTGAACACGCTGGCCCTGTGGCGCGTCTTCATCCGGGTCTCCTGCAGCAAGCCGGTGACGCCGACCAGGCTGTGGCCGACGAAGCCGCCGAACATCGTCACCGGCGGGAGCAGCAGCCGTCGCGCCAGATCGTCGAGCGGTACCTGGATTTCTTCCTCGTATGCCGCGCCGTAGGCCTCGGGATGCAACAGCAGAGCTGCCAGGCGCACCGGCCGGAAGATATGGGCATCCGTTACGTCCAGGCGGCGGATGCGATAGGGCGTACCGCTCATGCCAGTGCCGCGGCGATGCGCGCGGCAAGACGGCGCGCCACTTCGTGCTTCGGCAGAGACGGCCAGTTCTCGATGCCGCTCGCGGTAATCAGGTGCACGGTGTTTTCGCTGCCGCCCATGATTCCGGTCTCCGGCGAGACGTCGTTGGCGACGATCCAATCGGCATTCTTGCGCAGGCGCTTCGATTGCGCGTTGGCCAGCAATTCGCTGGTTTCGGCGGCGAAGCCGACGACCAGGCGGGGGCGGCGCGAACCCGGTGCGGCGATGGTGGCGAGAATGTCGGGGTTCGGTACCAGCTCCAGCGCCGGGGGAGCGCTGCCCGGCTGTTTCTTGAGCTTGCCCGCGGCGGCGTTGGCGACCCGCCAATCGGCCACCGCCGCGGCGAACACGGCAACGTCGGCCGGCAGCACCTCCTCGCAGGCAGCGAGCATTTGCGCCGCGGTCTCCACGCGAAGCACGGTGACGCCGGGCGGATCGGGCACCGAGACAGGACCGCTGACCAGTGTGACACGGGCGCCGAGTGCCGCGAGCGCCGCCGCAATGGCGTGGCCCTGGCGCCCGGAGGAACGGTTGGCGATGTAGCGCACCGGGTCGATGGGTTCGTGCGTCGGGCCGCTGGTGACCACGGCGTGTTTGCCCGCCAGGGATTTCGGGGCAGCGAAGAATGCTTCGATGGCAGCGAGGATGGCGGGCGGTTCCGCCAGCCGGCCGGGGCCATATTCGTTGCAGGCCATCGGGCCTTCGTCGGGGCCGACCACCAGAATTCCGCGGTCCTGCAACGTTGCCATGTTCGCCTGCGTCGCGGCGTGCAGCCACATCCGCACGTTCATGGCCGGTGCGACCAGCACCGGCTTGTCGGTGGCGAGCAAAAGCGTGGCGGCAAGGTCGTCGGCGAGGCCGGCCGCCATGCGCGCGAGGATGTCGGCCGAGGCAGGCGCGACCACCACCAGGTCGGCGCTGCGCGAAAGCTGGATGTGGCCCATCTCGCTTTCGTCGGTGAGGGAAAACAGGTCGGTATAGACCTTGGATTCGCTGAGCGCCTGGAGCGATAGCGGCGTTGCGAAGTGCGCGGCGTTGCGCGTCAGGACGCAGGTCACGCCAAAGTTTCGGGCGCGAAGCAAGCGGATCAGCTCAAGCGATTTGTACGCCGCGATGCCGCCGGAGATGATGAGGAGGATGTTCATCGTACTTGACCTCTGCCGCGCGCCGCCCGCGCCGAATTCTGCCGCGCCCCGCAAGGGAGACACTTGCTCATAGCCGCCACCCCTGATGGATCGCGGCAATTCCGCCGGACAAATTCCGCACGCTCACCCGGGCGAAGCCCGCTGCCTGCATCATCGCCGCCAGCTCCTGTTGCCTCGGGAATCTACGAATGCTCTCCGCCAGGTATTGGTAGCTTGCGGCATCATGCGCCACGGCGTTGCCCAATCGCGGCAGCACACGGAAACTCCACGCCTCGTACAGCGGCATCAACGCCGCGACCTGCACGCGGGAAAATTCCAGGCAACAGAACCGGCCGCCGGGCTTCAGCACCCGCCTTGCCTCTCGCAACACCGCCGATTTGTCGGTGCAGTTGCGCAAGCCGAAGGCGATCGACACGCGTTCCACCGCGCGGTCCGGCAACGGCAAGTGCTCTGCGTCGGCCACCAGCAGCGAGAGCGCATCGATCGCCGCACGGTCCGTTGCCCGGTCCTGCGCGACCGCCAGCATCGACTTGTTGATGTCCGACAGCAGCACCGGGCCGCCGCCCGCGGCCAGCCAGCCGAAGCTGATATCGCCGGTGCCGCCGGCAAGGTCCAGCAACGTGTCGCGGGGCCGCGGGTCCAGCGCGGTGACAAACACGCGCTTCCACATCCGGTGCACGCCCAGCGACATCAGATCGTTCATCAGATCGTAGCGCCGCGCCACGCTGTCGAACACGCCGCGCACCAGCCCGGCCTTCTCTCCGCGCTGCACGCGGCGGAAGCCGAAATCGGTGGTGTCATCCGCCGGGGGCGTCGTTGCAGGGTTGTCGCTCATCGCGCATCTGTATAGCGTGGCGTGCGCCCATGCCGGAACTCCCCGAGGTCGAGACCGTGATGCGAGGCCTCCAGTCGCGGCTGGAAGGCCACCGCATCGTTTCGGCCGTGGCACATCGGGCGGACCTGCGCTGGACGTTGCCGCCTGGTTTGGCGCAGCGGCTTACCGGGGCGCGGGTCACCGGGTTTCGCCGGCGCGGCAAATATATCCTGATGCGATTGGAAGGCGGCGAAACGGTACTGCTGCATCTCGGCATGTCGGGGCGTATGGTGCTGACGCCGCGCGGCTCCAATTCGCAAACCGCCGTGCCGACGCCGCATGAGCATTTGGTGCTGACGACGGATGACGGCTGGCGGCTGGGATTTGTCGATCCGCGCCGGTTTGGCAGCGTGGACCTGCTGCCGACAGCGCAGGAAGAACGGCATAAACTACTGGTGGAACTGGGGCCCGAGCCGTTGGACCCGGGCTTCACGCCGCAACGTCTTTCCGCCACGCTTGCCGGCAAGCGCACGCCGATCAAGGCCGCCTTGCTCGACCAGAAGGTCGTCGCCGGCCTTGGCAACATCTATGTCTGCGAGGCCCTGTTCCGTGCCGGCATTTCGCCAAAACGCGCGGCCTACACTGTGCCAGGAGCGCGCGCCGAACGGCTGGTGCCGGCAATCCGCGCCACGCTGCAAGAAGCGATCGCCGCGGGCGGGTCTTCGCTGCGCGACTATGTGCAGCCGGATGGCGAACTCGGCTATTTCCAGCATGCCTGGAAGGTGTACGGCCGCGAGGGTGAACCCTGCGAGCGCTGTCCGGGCAAACCCGACTGCGCTGGCGTCCGCCGCATCACGCAGTCGGCGCGCAGCACGTTCTATTGCCCGCGAACGCAACGGTAAGTGAAATCTTGCGTTGCCCGCCGGGAGGTGGTGAACCTGCGGGTCGATGAGACTTGCGCTACCGGCGGCGGCGGGGCGCCACAGCGAGGCAGGGAAGCGACCATGAGCGGTACGGACGGTGTTGACGTTGAGGATCTGATCGCCGCGGCGCAGATCGCAGGCGCGGGCGACCCGGAGCAGGAAATCGCCACGTTGCAGGACCTGCTGCGATTGGCGTGGGGACTGATGACGGAACGGCAGCAAAATGACCTTGTCGAAAGCGATGAGGCCCAGGAGGTGCTGCAGGCAGAGGAAGACGACGACGAGGAACCGGGAGAGGAATAGCGCGCCGGCTGAGGCGTGCGTTTTGCATCGCCCGGAATTCTGCCTGCCGCGTGCTCATTAAATCCATGGTCGCCCCATGATGCGGGCCGTGGCATTCACCGATACGTCAACATCCGGCGCAACTTTTGGTTATCGGAGAACAACGGACCAGAACCTATGTTAGCCTTGCAGGTCACGTGCGGGAGGCGACTATGCCATTCGATGGATCCCACTTCGTCGCGACTTCGGTTCAGACGGCATCGGCGCCGCCCAAAATTCTGGCCCTGCTGCGTGAGGCGTGCCGTCGCCTGCAGCCGACCGGGCGGGCGCTTGCGTTTGACATTCCGCCGTCACTGCCGATCGAAGCCCCCGGCCTGGCGACGGTGCAGGTGCTGCGCCTTGCCCGCACGCTGATCGAAGACGAGCGGCATTGGATACAGCGCCGCTATGAGACGTTGGACGGCCGGCGGTGCGCGGTCGGCGCCCTGCGCAGCGCGTCGCGGCTGCTGTCGCTGCGCAGCCTGAACAATGAGGCCCACAATCTGTTGCTCGAGGTCGCCGTGGGGCGCGGGTTCAGCGACATCGAGAAGATGAACGATCATTCATCCCACGGGCAGGTGATTTCGGCGTTTGATATCGCCATCGCCCGAGCCCACGCCAGGCTGTAGCAAACCTCGTCGGCGAAGTGGGGCTGGGCCGCGACGCGGATTAACGCGACACGCGTGGCGTCGCGGATGATGACGGTCGTGCCGGCGGCAAGACTGCCTTGCCGCGGTCGAGCGCAATCGCTGCTTGGCACCGTGACGTTCCGAATGCCGCGCGCGCGCCGCGGCAAAGGATTGCCGCCCGGCAGAGGCGTTGTTCAGGCCAGCAGCAGCGCCACGCTGCCCGCTCCGGCCACGAAGCAGTAATACGCGAATGGATTGAGCGCCCACGCGTCGTGCTGGCGGAAATAGCGCATCAGGAACGCGGTGCTGGCGAACGCCGTGACCCCGGCCACCAGGGCAGCCAGCGCCGAAATGCCAAACAGGCCCGCCGGCACGTTCGCGTGCAGCAGCTTCGGCACTTCCAGCGCGGTTGCACCGAGAATGATCGGCGTGGCGATCAGGAAGGAAAAATGCGCCGATCCTTCATGATCGATACCGCGCAACAAGCCTCCCACGATCGTTGCACCCGAGCGCGAAATGCCCGGCACCAGCGCGGCGCATTGCCAGCATCCGATGGTGATCGCATCCCGCATGTTCAGCGCGCCCAGCGGTCGGTGGCCCTGGCCACGCAGCCTCTCGCCAAACAACAGCAAGGTGCCGTTGACGATCAGGAAAACGGCGGCGACCAGCGGCGTGCCGAACAAATTGCGGAAGAACTTCTCGGCGATGAAGCCGAGGATCACCGCGGGGATCGTCGCAATGACGATCAACAGCAACACGCGGCGGCTTTCGCTCGCCTGATGCGCGCCGCCGATTCCCAGCACGCCGGTTGCGAGCGTCCACCAGTCGCGCCAGAAATACAGCAGCAACGCGGTGGCGGTACCGAGATGCAGCATCACCAGGAACGGCAGGAACGCCGGAGCGTGCTGGTCAATGTGCCACTGCAGCAGGGCGGGCAGCAAGACGGCGTGTCCCAGGCTGCTGACGGGGAACAACTCGGTGGCACCTTGCAGAACGGCGATGATGATGGCTTGCAGGGCTGTCATACTGGTTCACTGGCCGACGCCGGTGGATTCGGCAAGAGCCCCGCTTAGTCGTTCATCGGATAAGCCGCCATGAGCCGCCGTTGCTCGCGCCAATAGCGCCACATCGTGCGCACGCCCGCCGGTTTGTGGCCGAGCGCGCGGTTGGCCGCGGCGATGCGGAAGGCGGCGCCGTAATGCTCTAGCTGGGCGCGCCACGCCTCGCGCAGAGGGGTGGCGGGGTCCCAGATATGCGTTGCCTCGGAGCCGACGCCGTTGATTTCGATCACGCGCATCCCCTCGCCGCGCGCCAGCGCCTGAACCGACTCGAAGCGCACGTCGATGCGGCCGAAATGAAATCCCGGCAGCGCGCGCGCCAGGCGATCGATCCGTTCGGTCAGCGCTTCGGTGGCGAGCGCCGTGCCGTTGCGGAAGATCGAGCCCTTGCAATGATTGCCGACGAAGACCAGCCGCACATGCTCGCCTTGTTGCGGCACTTCGGTCAGCCGGTGTTGCAGCCGCGGGAGGTAGAGATGGGCCACGCGGCCGGCGCGGGGATCGGCCTGGATCAGTTCGCGCAATGTCGAACGGCCGTCGCCGGTGACGAAGGGTGGGAATTTCAGGGTGATCGAAGTGATGCGCCCGCGTTGCTCGCCGGGATGACGGATGTAGAACAATCCCGCCTCGCCGTCCTCGGCGATGAATTCCTGCAGCATGACGCCGGCGTTGCGCGGGAAAGCGTCGAGGTAGCGGGCCAGCGCGTCGCGATCCTGGACCAGTCGCACACCGGTGCCGTTACAGGAAATATCCGGCTTTACCACCAGCGGATAGCGCAGCGCCGCTGTCGCGATGGCTTGTTCCGCCGCTTCGATATCGGCGGCCGCGTCGGTGGCGTGGGTGAGGATGCTGGTGTAGCGGGCCAGGATTGTTCGCTCGGGGTCGCGTACCTGGTCGAGGATCGCCCGCTTCGATTCACCGCACAGGCCGCCGAGTTCGATGGTGGGATTGGCGGCGGTGGGCAGGCTGAAATCGCCAAAGCGCAGGCCCAGCGCGAGCCATTGCGCCACGATCGGCGCATAGAACAACCAGCCTGGCCAGAATTCGAAAAACGCCACGACCGGCGGCGAGGCCGGCACAGCGCCGGCTTGTTCCAGGCGAAGGGCGGGTTCGAGTTTCATCGCCGCTGACTATGCATGCCGGTCGCCGCGATACGGCCGGCGACGATGACGAACACCACGAAGCCGGCCGCTCCCAGCCAGCGCCAGGCGCCGAAATGATCGATCAGGAACTGCCCCACATGCAGCGAGACGCCGAACAAGAGGCTGGTCCAGCACGTGGTCGCGATCACCGTGGCGAGCAAGAACTGGCGCAGGTCCGCGCTGAGGAAGCCGCAGGTCGTGTAGGTTGGCAGCCGCAGACCCGGCAGGAAGCGGCTGACAAAGACGACCCTGAAGACGCGGCCGCTGAGCCACGCGCGAATGACCTCCTGGCGCTGCGGCGGGAGCCGGCGCTTGATCCAAGGCACGCGCGCTGCCAGCCATCCCATTCCGTAGAGCCACAGATCGCCGAGCACGATGCCCACGAACAAGGAACCAAGCGCCAGACTAACCGAGATGCCGCCTTGCTCCGCCTGCATTGCGGCAAGCACGGTGGCCGCATCTTCCAGTACAAAGGTCGCAAGCACGATGGCGCCGGCCTGAAATAGCGGCGCATGACCAGCCGCCAGGAGCGAGGCGATCCAATTGCCAAGCATGATCGTCCCGCTAACCCTTTCTGACGCGCCGCCGTCTCAAATGAGGGGCAGCCAGCGATGGGGCCTAATCACCAATTCGTGAACGCGCTGTCACGCGACATTAAAGTGACTGCCGTGGCGGCAGCACCTCACAGCGGCGCGCCGGGTGGTTGGCATAGGCTGCGCCGCCGAGTGCCGCAACGTTGCCCTTGTAACAATCTGTATGGCCCTCATGCCGGCGGGACGGGCGTTGGACAAGTGGGAATACTGATGAGTATCCTCGCGGTGGAAGAAACGAGGGGACGTTCATGAGCGTGGCCTGGACCGATACGACTCATCAGATTGCCGGAGGGAAACTGCACGTTTCCCGCGCCGGCAGTGGCCGGCCGGTGCTGGTCCTGCATCACGATATCGGCTCGCCGGATCGGCTTGCGTTCTACGACGCGCTGGCGGGGAGCTTCGACGTGCTGGTGCCGCATCATCCCGGCTGGGGCAAGTCGGACCGGCTGAGCTGGATGCGCCATCCGCGGGACATTGCGTCGGTGCATGCCTGGCTGCTGGCCGAGCTTGGGCTGACGGACGTTTCGCTGCTGGGCCTGGGGTTTGGCGGCTGGATTGCCGCCGAAATGGCGAGCCAGGCGCCGGCGGCGTATCGCCGGCTGGTGCTGGTGGGACCGATGGGGATCAAGCCGCCCGAGGGCTTCATCTACGACCAGGCGATTGTCAGCTACCTCGACTATCCCCGGGCCGGCTTCCACGATCAGGCGGCGTTTGCGCGCGTCTATGGCGACGTGACGACCGATCAGTTGGAGCAATGGGACATCTGCCGCGAGATGGTGTTCCGCACTGCCTGGAAGCCGTACATGTACAATCAGGCGTTGCCGCATCTGGTGGGTGGCGTGCGTGCGCCGGCGCTGGTGGTGTGGGGCGACGACGACAAGCACGTGCCGATCAGCGCCGCCGCCGTATGGCAGCAGGCGCTGCCCAATGCGAAGCTGGAGACGATGGCGGCGTGCGGCCACTACGTGGATATGGAAAAGCCTGACGAACTCGCCAGGCTGGTGACGAATTTCGTGAATGCGAACTGAATCAGCGCAATGCTGCGGAGGAGATAAGTCATGCATCTGATGTACTTCACCGAGCAACCGATGGCGGCGTACGACGCGCAGGAGGGTTTGAAATACGGGGCTACCGCGCTGACCTTCTCCAACCGGTATTTCAATCCGGCGGAGGCAAGCCGGCTGTACAACGAGTACCTGGAAGAGTACGTGCTGGCCGAGGAGTCCGGTGTCGACGGCATCATGCTGAACGAGCACCACAACGCGCCGTTCTGCATGCAGCCTCGGACGAATATGTTCGGCGCGGTCCTGGCCGCGGTGACCAAGCGGGTGAAGATCGTGTTCCTGGGCAATCCGCTGCCGCTGTCGGACAACCCGGTGCAGCTCTCGGAAGAGATTTCGATGATCGACATGATCTCGAAGGGGCGGGTGGTGTCGGGCTTCGTGCGCGGCGGCGGACAGGAGCAATTGGCGAACGGCGTGAACCCGGCGTTCAACCGGGAGCGGTTCGTCGAGGCGCATGACCTGATCACGAAGATCTGGACCGAGCCGGGGCCGTTCCGCTGGGAGGGCACGCATTACCAGCATCGCGTGGTGAACCCGTGGGCGGTGCCGGTGCAGAAGCCGTATCCGCGCGTGTGGATTCCGGGCGTGCTGTCGAAGGAGACGGTGATCTGGACGGCGCAGCAGCGCTATCCGTATATCGCGTTGAATACCGCGATCGATGCCACCAAGACGATCTGGGACACGTATTCCAAGGCGGCGGCGGAGGTGGGTTATACCGCTGGGCCGGAGAATTTCGGCTACTTGATCCGCGTGCATGTGCAGGATACGGAAGAAAAAGCGCTGCGGAATGCACGGCAGTTCATGTGGATGCAGGGTGAGTTCACCGGGCTTGCCCATCCGGTGTGGGCGAATCCGTCGGGCTATTTCTCGCCGTCGGGGCGGCGCGGGTTCGTGGAGTTCGCGGTGGGACGGGCGAAGAACCCGCGCGGGCAGCCGACATTCGAGGAGCAAGTGCGGGATACCATGATCGTGGCGGGGACGCCGGATCAGGTGATCGAGAAGCTGAAGCACCTGATCGAGCATACGCGGCCGGGGATCATGGGGCTGTGGGGCAATGACGGCACGGTGTCGCGGGAGGATCGGCGGCGGTGCATCGAATTGCTTGGCAAGGAGGTGATGCCGGCGCTGCGCGAGCATGGCGCGAAGCTGGGGCTGAAGGATCCTTGGGAGGCGAACGCGCCGGTGCATCTGAAGTACTCGACCGACATTCCGACGATGCGGGCGGCGGCGGAGTAGGACGGGCTTGAACGCGGTAAGGGATGTCCTTAGGTACGGGGCGTTCCTTACCGTGTGGCGGTTTCATGGTTACCAGCAAGCTGACCGGCAAATCACAGACGACGATTCCTCAGGCAGTCCGGACCGCGCTCGGCGTCAAGGAGGGGGATGAGCTCGCCTACACGATCGAGGACGGTAGGGTCGTGCTCAGCAAGGCACCTGGAAAGCTGCCGCGGAAGGGCGATCCGTTGGAGGACCCGTTCGCCACGTTCTGGGAATGGGACACCAAGGAGGACGAACGCGCCTTTGCCGATCTCTGAAGGTCGTGCACGGTGGGGCAACGCGGCGCACTCGCAGTCTGGGACGTTACGAAAGTGGCGTTCCCGTATGCTGACCGGCCGATCGTACGGCGCCGCCCCGCCCTGGTGATTGCGGCGCCTGATGTGCATGAGCGCTATGCTGTTTTGTGGGTGTTGATGATCACCAGCGCCGAGCGTGCTGCGTGGCCCGGCGACGTGGTAATTTCCGATTTGAGCCGGGCAGGACTTTCGGTCCCGTGCTACGTGCGGACCGAGAAGGTCGCGACCGTTGACGCCCAGTTTGCATCGCAGCGGCGCTCAGAGGCACAAACTCACGTTGCTCAGGCCAGCCGTGCCTTCTCCCTCAGCTCGAATTTTTGAATCTTCCCAGTCGATGTCTTTGGCAACGGCCCGAACGATACGAACCGCGGGCACTTGTAGTGCGCCAGATGGGTGCGGCACCACGCCACAATGTCCGCTTCGGACACCTCGCCCGCCCCCGGTTTTAGCGTGACGAACGCCTGCGGCGTCTCACCCCACTTGTCATCCGGCCGCGCCACCACGGCGGCTTCCATGACGTCGGGGTGTTTGTACAGCACCTCTTCCACTTCCAGCGACGAAATGTTCTCGCCGCCTGATATGATGATATCCTTCGCGCGATCCTTGATTTCGACGTAGCCGTCCGGGTGCATCACCGCCAGGTCGCCGGTATGGAACCAGCCGCCGGCGAACGCTTCTTCCGATGCCGACGGGTTCTTCAGATACCCCATCATCACCGTATTCCCACGCAGCATCAGTTCGCCCATCGTCGTGCCGTCCGCCGGTACCGGTGCCATCGTCGCTGAGTCCAGCACGGCGGCATCCTCCAGCGTTGGTGTGTTCACGCCCTGCCGCGCCATGAACGCCGCCTTCTCATCCATCGGCATCGCGTCCAGTCCCGGTTGCCACATGCACACCGTCGACGGCCCGTAGCTTTCGGTCAGGCCGTACAAGTGGGTCACCGCAAATCCCATCGCCTCCATCTGCGAAATCACCGTGGAGGGCGGCGCCGCACCGCCGGTCGCGATCTGCACCACCTGATCAAATTTTTGGCGCGCGCTGTCGGGCGCGTGGATCAGCATACTCAAAACAACAGGTGCGCCGCACATATGCGTCACGCCATGCTCCGCGATGGCGGCGAAGATCGGTGCCGGGTCGACTCGGCGCAGGCAGACATGCGTGCCGCCAGCCAATGTCACCGCCCATGTGTAAGTCCAGCCATTGCAGTGGAACATCGGCAGCGTCCACAGATAGACGCTGCGCGGGGACAGCCCGAAGGTCAGCGCATTCCCCGCCGCATTCAGGTACGCGCCGCGATGATGCAGCACCACGCCCTTCGGGTTGCCGGTCGTGCCGGACGTATAGTTCAGCGCGATCGCCTGCCATTCGTCATCCGGCAGCGCCACCAGAAATTCTGGATCGCCACCGGCAATGAAGGTTTCGTAGTCCACCGATCCAATGCGTTCGCCGCCTGTGGCCTCGGTATCGTCGATATCCACCACCAGCAGCCGCCGTCCGCAGTGCGCCAGCGCGCGCACCATCACGGGAGACAATTCGCGATCGATCAGCACGGCCTTGGCTTCGGAATGCGCCAGGATGAACGCCACCGCCGCTGCATCCAGCCGCACATTCACGGAACATAGCACCGCACCCAGCATAGGCACGGCGTAATGTGCCTCCAGCATCTCCGGGATGTTCGGCGCCATGATTGCCACCGCGTCGCCCTTGCCGATGCCCGCGCGCGCCAGCGCCGAGGCCAGCCGGCGCGATCGTTCCAGGAACAGCGCGTAGGTATGGCGCCGCGCACCATGAATAACCGCGACGCGCGGCCCGTACGCGCGCGCCGCACGCACCAGAAAGGAAACCGGCGACAGCGGCACGTAGTTTGCCGGGCGGCGTTCGAGATCCATCGAGAATTGAGACATGGGCCTGTCCCTTGTGCCGGTTTCCTGCCTCCAGCCATGGTACTGTACGGCCGCGGACGGTGCCACTGACGGACACACAAGGGCCTTGCCAATATGCCGGCCGATTGCCCTATCATCCCGGCAGATCACCCGCTCTCCGAGAGGACCCTCCATGCGGGAAACCATAGTGCAGCCGCAAGGCCGGCTGGAAACCAGTGCAGTCCCGGCGCTGGAGCGCGACCTCCAGAGTGCGTGCCGGCCGGGAAACGAGCGTGTGCTGGTCGATCTCTCCCGCGTCAGCTACCTGGGCAGCATGGCAATCCGCGCCTTGCTGACCGCGGCACGCCGTATGGCCGCCACCGGAGGCAGCATGGCGATTCTGGCCGATGGTGACATCGCCGGCGTGTTCGTGAACGCCGGGTTGGATACGGTGCTGCCGGTGCATCGCACGCTGGCGGCTGCCCAGGCCGCGCTGCGCAGTACCGTTCCGTAGCCGCGCCGGCGAATTACTGCCGCCATCGACCGGGCAGCACGGGCCGCCGCGACGGCGCCGATACCAGGAGATCAGAGCAAATGGCCGGCATGATCAAGCTCACCGTGAACGATTTCGTTGCCACCGTGGTGATGGACCGGCCGCCGGTGAACGCCCAGAACTCCGAATTCCGCCAGGAACTGATCACCACCTTCGATTCACTTACCGACCGCGACGACGTGCGGGTGGCCATCCTGACCGGCACGGGGAAAATGTTCTCCGCCGGCGCCGATATGCGCGAGCGGCCGGATCCCGACAGTCCGGGCGAATACTGGCATTTCAACCGGCTCGCACGCGAGGGATTCAACGCCATTCACGAATGCGCCAAGCCGGTGATCGCCGCGGTCAACGGTCCTGCTCTGGGCGCCGGTCTCGGCCTCGTCGCCGCCTGCGATATCATCCTTTGCTCGGACAATGCGGTGCTGGGCATGCCCGAAATCGACGTCGGTCTCGCCGGTGGGGCAGCCATGCTGCAGACCTTGTTCGGCCGTTCGCGCGCCCGGCGCATGTTCTATACCGGCTGGCGCGTGCCGGCCGAGGAACTCTATCGCACCGGCGTCGCGGAATGCTGCGTGCCGTTGGAGCAATTGATGCCGGAGGCGATGAAGATCGCTGTGGATATTGCGGGCAAGAGCCCGATCGGCATCCGCTATGCGAAGCAGTCGATGAACACCACCATGCATATGCCGCCACGCGACGGCTATCGCTTCGAGCAAGGCATCACGGTCATGCTGAGCAAGACCGAAGACGCGCAGGAGGCACGTCGAGCGTTTTTGGAGAAGCGCAGGCCGGTGTTCAAGGGACGCTGACTTCGTTCCCGCTGCGGCTGGCGCTCACCCGCCCGCTTCTCCCGATGGTCTTGTGTCGCGCCGACCCCGATCGTTTGTGCAGGGATCGCCGGGTCAGGCCGGGACACGAGGACGGCGGCGGCGCTATCCGTTCCGATCCCGCCGGTGCATGATCGCCGGTGACGGATGAGAGGGGAATGAAGCGATGCGACAGATGGTGCTGGTAGGCTTCCTGCAGGCGCAGAACTGCACGATTCTGGCGAGTTCCTGGCGCCATCCGCTGTCGCGCACGGATTTCACCACCGCCGCCTATTACCAGAAGATCGGCCAGGTGCTGGAGGCTGGGAAATTCCAAATGTCGTTCTTCGACGATCGCCTGGCGATGCCGGACATCTATGGCGGCAATCCGGCCGAGGTCGTCGCCAATGGCGTGCGCGTGGTGAAGATGGATCCGGTCGCGACATTGCTCGCGATGGGGTTCGGCACGAAGTACATGGGTATCGGCGCGACCGGCTCCACGACGTATTACGAACCCTTCGACATCGCCCGCCGCTTCCAGACCGTTGACCACATGATCGGCGGGCGCGCGGCATGGAACGTTGTCACCTCGGTGAACGACGGCGAGGCCCATAACATGGGCCGTGACATGCATCTGGCCCACGACCTGCGCTACGACCGCGCTGACGAGTTCATGGAAATCGTGCTGTCGTGCTGGGATGGCTGGGAGGACGATGCCGTCGTCGTCGACAAGCAATCTGGATTGTTCGCCCGGCCTGACAAGGTGCATCGGCTGGAGTACGAGGGCAAATTCCTGAATTCGCATGGCACGTTCACCGTGCCGCGCTCGCCACAGGGCCACCCGGTGATCATCCAGGCCGGCGCCAGCGACCGTGGGAAAGCCTTCGCCGCGCGCTGGGCGGAAACGGTATTCGTCGGCTACCCCGATTTCGAATCCGGCCAGCGGCAATATGGGGATTTCAAGGCCGCGGTGGCCGCCGAGGGCCGCGATCCGGAACTCGTCACGGTCAACACCATCGCTTTTCCGGTGGTGGCGGAAACCCGCGCCGAGGCCGAGGACAAGATGGCCCTGGTCGACTCGCTGTATCGCGAAGTGGACGGCCTGTCGCTGCTGTCCGAAGCGATGAACTTCGATTTCAAGAAGAAGGGCATGGACGAAGCCTTCAGTGATGAGGAGATCGAGTCGATGTCCGGCATGCAGGCGATGCGCGACCGCGTGGTCCGCCTGACCGGGCGAAACCCCACGCCACGCGACTTCATCGAGGTGACGCGTCGCGGCCGCCCGCGCGAGGCGATTGTCGGCAGCGGCAAGGATGTGGCGGACAGGTTGGAGAAATGGTTCGCAGAGCATGCCTGCGACGGATTCGTGATCGCGGCAACCCATATCCCCGGCGCGTTCGAGGATTTCGTCCGCTTCGTTGTGCCGGAACTGCAACGCCGCGGCATCTACCACAAGGACTACGAGGGCGCGACGCTGCGGGAAAACCTGGGTCTGCCGCAGCCGCCCCTGGGATGGTGGCGGCGGGACTGACCTGACGGCGGAGTGGGCGGCGGCGATGACCGGCATTGCCGCCCGGCGCCGCCCCCCTCTTGTCCTGACCATGCGGTGCGTGCTGCAACGCGTCCGCGGCTGAACCGCCGCGCCTGCCCCGCGTTCTCCGGAGATTGTCGATGTACCGTCGCACCCTGATGCTCGCTGGCGTTTCGCTGACCGCCGCCGCTTTGGCGGCCGGCACCGCGCATGCCCAGAAACCGGACCTGAACAATACGATCTATCTCGACCTGAAATATGGCCGCGTGGTGATTGAATTGTTTCCCGACCTGGCGCCGAAGACGGTGCAGCGCATCAAGACCCTGGCGGACCAGGGCTTCTACGACAACACGCCGTTCCACCGCGTAATCGAGGGGTTCATGGCGCAAGGCGGCGATCCTACCGGTACCGGGACAGGTGGTTCCAAACTGCCGGACCTGCCCGCCGAGTTCACCACCGAGCGGCATTTCCTGCGGGGCACCTGCGGCATGGCGCGCACCTCCGATCCGAACAGTGGCAACAGCCAGTTTTTCATCATGTTCGCGCCTGCCCCGTCGCTGGATGGCAAATACACGATCTGGGGGCAGGTGGTACGCGGCATGGAGTTCGTCGACCAGATCAAGCGCGGCAGCGGCGATAGTGGGATGGTGGACGATCCCGACCGCATTGTCCGCATGCGGGTGGCCGCGGACGCGAAATAGCCTGCCGGGACTGACAAAGAGAGGAGTTTGACAATGAGTGATGTGACGCGAGACCCGGAACACACGCTGTACCTCGAAACCAAGGATGGGCGTGTGGCAATCGAGCTGCGGCCGGATCTGGCCCCTAGCCATGTCGAGCAAATCAAGACGCTGGTGCGCCGCGGCTTCTACGACAACACGCCGTTCCATCGTGTTATCGAGGGCTTCATGGCGCAAGGCGGCGATCCTTCCGGCACGGGGCAGGGCGGCAGCGATCTTGCCAACATTCCGGCGGAGTTCACCCGGGCGGCGAAATTCGAACGCGGTACCTGCGGCATGGCGCGCACCTCGGATCCGAACAGTGCAAACAGTCAGTTTTTCATCATGTTCGCACCGGCGCCGCATCTGGACGGCCAGTACACGATCTGGGGACAGGTCGTGGAGGGCATGGAGCATGTGGACAGCATCAAGCGCGGGGCGTCGGGGAGCGGCGTGGTGCAGGAGCCCGACCGGATCGTCCGCATGCAGATCGCGGCGGACGCCGCATAGCTTTCGGAATGATCCGCAACTTCTCCGATCACGCGGCGAACGAGCGGACATTCCTCGCCTGGGTCCGCACCGCCATCGCCGTGATGGCGTTCGGATTCCTGGTGGCGAAATTTAATTTGTTCCTACAGATCACCGCGGAGTCGCTGGCCCGCGACGGGCATCCAGTGCGGGTGCCGGGCGGCGTCTATGGCGGCTTCGCGGGGGTTCTGCTGATTGTCTTCGGCATCGTCATCATCGCGATGGCGTCGGTCCGATTCCTGCGCACAGGTCAGGCGATCGAAAGCCCGGAGCAAAAGACGGACCCGGCAACCATCGACATGATGCTGGCCGGCCTGATGGTGGCATTGGGCATCGCGCTGCTGGTCTATCTCGGCCACACGCTCGCGACGGCATTCTAGCGCGGCCACACGCTGGCCGCCGCATCGGTCGTGCCGCGGCCCCATCTGGCCAGCCAGGATTTCGGGCCGGCGATGCCGCCGCGGTTGCGCGTTTTCCCGGCTCAGGCACTGCGCCGGGACGGTTGATCTACTGTCCCATCGCCTGCGCCTGCGGGATCGCCCCCTCGATCAGTTGCAGGCATTGCGCCCGGTCGCCGGCGGCGAGCGCGTGCAACGCCTGGGTAATCTGCGCGATGGCCGGATTGGCGCTTGGCGAATTGGTCTGTCCGTACGGCACCGAACGGTCAAGCAGTCGCGTCTGCGCTTGCTCCAGCGCCTCTTGCGCTTCGCCGGTGCGTCCGGCGGCCAATGCGCTCTGCGCTGCCCGCAAATAATCCACCGGCGAGGCGTTCGCTCCCACGTTGGGCGACGGCAGGTTGGGTGCGATTTCCGATCGCGTGTCCTGGCCATTGATATTGCTGGCGCCGCTGCTCATCGGCATCGACATGCCGGTGCCGATCTCATTGCCGGGCCGCGCGCCGGTTTGCGGATTGGCACCAGGCGTCACGGCGGTGGTGGGCGGTACATTGGAAGGCACCGGGGTTCCGGGCGGCGGATAAGGAGGCACCGGGGGATACGCGGGTGCGACACCGGTCTGCGCCGCGGCCGTCGCGGTCAGGCTCACCGCGATGGCAAACGCCGATAGAAGCATGGAGCGCATTGATGCGGTTTCCCTTGCTGCGAATGGTCTACTTGGTTGCTATCCGCGCCCTGCGCCGCAATTGTGGCAGCGGGCATGATGGCGCGGCGACAGGGCATTAAGCGTCGGACATCTTCGGCTGACGGTCGTTGATACCTCCGGCAAATCACCGCCAGCGGCGATGGAACCAGAGCCATTGCTCCGGGTGTTCGCGGATCCAGCGCTCAACCACGCCGGTGATCATCTGCGTTGTCGCCGCGACGTCGACCTGGCCGGCCGCGTCCCGCGGCAGCGTGAACGGGCCTTCGGCCATGACGCGAAACCGCCGGTCCGGCAAGCGGACAACGCGCACGCCGACCACAGGGCAGTCGAACCGCCGCGCCAGGCGCGCGATGGTCGGGTTGGCGCGGCAGCGGCGGCCGAAGAACGTCACATCCACGCCGCGGGTGAAGTGCTGGTCCACGAGCATCCCCAAATGCTCGCCTTGCTCCAGTGCCGCCGCCATTTCCAGCGCGGCCTGGGCGCGGGTTCGGATCAGCCGGCCCATCAGCGGGGCGCGGATGCGAACGATCTCCTTCGCCACCGCCTTATTGTTCGGCATGCGGTAGACGACCGCCGACGGCAGCCCGTGCGCGGCCGCCGCCACCGCCGGCAGTTCCCAATTGCCCAGATGGGCGGCAAAGCACAGCGCCGGCTTGCCGTCGTCCAGCAAGGTCCGGAACAAAGCCTCGTCGTCGGTCAGGATACGGCCGCGGTTGGGGTGCGCGGGGTCGTGGTCCCACAGCCGGGCGAGATGAACATACTCTCCCGCGACGCGCCCGAGATTGTCCCAGGCACCGCGCAGAGTAGCTTCGATCCAGGCAGCGTCGCTGTCCGGATAGGCGGCGCGCAAATTGGCGCGGCCGGTGCGGTGCGCCGGCAGCCAAGGTCCGACGGAGCGCGCGATGGCGCCACACAGATCGGCGGCCCGGTCCGGGTCGGTGCGCCGCAACAGCCGCAGCAGCCATTTCACCAAACGCCCGAGAAGGCGCTCGCCATAAAGCGAAAGCCGTCGCAGCATTCAGAGATCGACCAGCAGCTTGCCGAACACGTCGCGATTTTCCAGACGGGCGAGGCCGGCGCGAAAGTCCTCCAGCGCAAACACCGTGTCGATCACCGGCCGCACGCCGGATGCAATCCGGTGCAGTGCGCGCTCGAGCGCCGACAGCGGCGCGCCGAACGAGCCGATGATGCGGTACTGCTGCTGGAACAATTGCATCAGGTTGATGCTGCCGCTCGGCCCCGAGGTGGCGCCGCAGGTCACCAGCCGTCCGCCGCGCTTCAGCGAGAGCAAGGATCCGGCCCAGGTGTCGGCGCCGGTATGCTCGAACACGACGTCGACGCCGCGGCGCGCCGTGAGTTTGCGCACCACGCCTTCGAACCGGTCCTCGCGGTAGTTGATCACGTGGTCGGCGCCGAGTTCGCGCGCTTTCGCCGCCTTATCGGCGCTGCCAACGGTCGTGATGACAATGCAGCCGAGCGCCTTGGCGATGCGGATGGCGATGCTGCCGATACCGGAACCGCCGGCATGCACCAGAATCCACTCGCCTGGTTCCAGGCTCGCGTTGTCGAACAGCATGTGCTCCACGGTGGCGTAGGCGACGGGCACGCAGGGTGCATCGTGACGCCGGCGGGGATTTTCACCGCCAGCCGGGCGGGGTGATTGGTGAGTTCCTGCGCGAAGCCATCCAGGTGGAAGCCACGCACGCCCAGCGGATTTTCGCACAGGTTCTCGCGGCCGGCGCGGCAGGGCTTGCAGGTCCCGCAGACCAGCGCCGCATAAGGCACGACGCGGTCGCCGGGGAGCAAGCGTGTGACGCCATCGCCGACGGCGACGACTTCGCCCGCGGCCTCGGCGCCCACCACCAGCGGATACTGGCGGCGGGCGAAGGCCATGCCGCGAAAGCCCCAGACGTCGATGTGGTTCAGCCCGATCGTATTGATGCGAAGCTGCACCTCGCCGGGCGCGGGGGGCGGGGGCGCGTCGCACTCGGCCAGTGCAATCTCGCGGTCGGCGAGAAGCCGCAACGCACGCATCGATGGCATAGAGGTTGGCGACCCTCCGGGCAGGGTGGGGGCAGGCGGGTGTCGTAGAAGCTGGCGGAACAGGGGGCAATCCCTGCGATGGGTGTTGCGCCGGGGAGGGCGTCCTCGTTACCTAGCCGCAGCGGTAACGGATGGGGAGGCCGATGATTGCTCTGAGCCACAGAACGGTGCTGGGGCTGGTATTGCTCTTTGCGGGCGCCGCCGCGGGTGCCGTGGCGGGCGCCGCCAGGGCGCAGGCCGCCGATCCGCGGGCGGAGCGGGGGAAATATCTGGTCGAGTTCGGCGGTTGCAATGATTGCCACACGCCCGGGCATTTCATCGGTCACGACGACACGAGCCGCTATCTGGGCGGGTCCGATGTCGGGTTTGCCATACCCGGTGAAGGCGTGTTCGTCGGACCGAACCTGACGCCGGACAAGGCGACCGGTCTTGGCAACTGGACGGCGGAGCAAATCGCCACGGCGATCACCACCGGCGTCCGGCCTGACGGCCGCATTCTGGCGCCGGTGATGCCATGGCGGGGTTTTTCCCACCTGACGCACGCCGACGCGCTGGCGATCGCCGAATACCTGAAGAGCCTGCCGCCGGTCGCGCACAAGGTGCCCGGTCCGTTCGGTCCGTCGCAGAAGCCGGATACGCTTGTGATGGTGGTGGTGCCGCCCGGCGTATATCTCGGCCTGCCGAAGCCGTAATCGGCCGGGTCGCCGTCTGCCGGGCCGGCGGCACGCCGTCGCAAGCTGCGTGGCGTCGGCCACGGCAATCGGGGTCGCCTATCCGGTTAGCGCAGGCTCGGCATGCCGGCGTATGGGCAGGGAGGGTTGGCCGAGGGTCCCTGCGCTAACCGGATAGGCGTGCCAAGCCAAGCCAAGCCAAGCCAAGCCTGGGGCATGCCATGCCAAGCCTGCCGGTCGGG
>Ga0335072_10004681_pt1 | contig 20208 bp, 17 predicted proteins | sample Lox_Sample_21_FD_206725 | JGI IMG/M metagenome (GOLD analysis project Ga0335072, IMG submission 206725) | Soil microbial communities from Loxahatchee National Wildlife Refuge, Florida, United States - Lox_Sample_2.1 | ecosystem: Environmental > Terrestrial > Soil > Wetlands | place: USA...
TGTTGGAATCCGAATCACAAATACATTCAGGGGTGCCCTGAATGCAATTGGATACACGAAACGCAGAATCAGGATGACGAGTACTGTATTCAATGCAAAGAGAACAAAAAGGAATCCATTCCCCGATAATTCGCCCCATTCTGCAGCCTTAGGGGATCAGGCCCGCTCGAAGTGCTGGTAGTCGATGGGAGTCGTCCAGTAGCCACCCCACCGCCAGCCATGGTCCGTGAAGACGTGCACGGCAGGGTCGCCGTCGTGCAAGAGTCCCGGATCGGTGCGGCTGCGGTCCAGGTAGGCCGTCGCATTCCGCGGTTGCAATGTGCCGCTGGCGTAGATGCACGGATTAAGAAGCGGATTGAGGTCGATAGCCCGACCGTAGGCGTGCTGAGACCAGTGGCTGCTTCCCGGGATGCCCCGGCAGTTGAACGCCGAAGTGTCGTTGTCCTCCATGGATAGCTCATCATCAGCGGCCGGATAGTGGTCGGCCGTGCGGATTTTCTCGACGGGAAAGCCCAGACGGTAGAGCTGCTCGAAGATCGTGATGACCTCGGGCACCAGGTCTTCGTGCACGATCAGCTCGCCGCGGTGGGTCTGGCCGTCGAAACCGATGTGGTCGACTTGACGAGGAAAACAGAGCCGATCCGAGCAAGAACCCGGATTATGGTTGCCTGCTTCGCGGCACCGTGCATGACCCGACGGCGCGGCGCATGGGCGGAGTGGCCGGGAACGCCGGTGTGTTCGCGACGGCGCCCGATGTCAGCATCTATGCGCAGGCCTTGCTTGACCGGCTTGCGGACCGCCCGAGCGAGTTTCCGCTCAAGCAAACGACTCTCGAGTTGATGACGACTCCTCAGCAGCCCGGACATACAGCCCAACAACTCGAAGCGGCGAACCACGCCGCGCGAGAGGCCAGCGCTCCGAGGTATCCGGCGATCAGCGGACAAAACCTGTTCGGCTTTGGCTGGGATATCGATACGGGCCTTCTCCAAGCCGCGGGGCATGATCTTTCCCGTCGGTAGCTTCGAAAACACCGGCTTTACCGGGACCACGCTCTGGATCGACCCGGGCTCGGATACCTACGTAATCCTGCTCGCGAACTCAATCCATCTGCGCGGCAGTCCACCGATCACGAATCTGCGAGGCGAAGTGGCTACCGCGGCAGCCAAGGCCTTGCGCCTTTACGGCAGCGCGTCATCGGCCACGACTTCGACACCTGTTCGGCACCACTAGCCTTGTGCGCCCGTCAGCCCCCGAATCGCTTGGATTTCGCTGTCCCGATACGGCCGTCCATCGGGCAGCAGAAGGTCGTGAAACCACACTTTCGGCGGTGCTGTGTAGGGGTGATCCCACGAGTCCCACGGGAAGTAGGTCTGGGTCTTTCCGGCGACCAGACCCCAGTTGAAGGCACCAACGTTGTGGCGCTTCGCCACGGGCAGGATTGACTCAACGGTGCTGCCCTGCGGCCGAGCCATGTACTCCGTGCAGATAATCGGCCGCCCCAGCGGGGCAAGCTCGGCGATCCGGGACTCGAAGCCTGCGGGTTCGGCATAGGAGTGGAAGGTGATCACGTCGGCGTTGTCCAATTGCATCGCGCTGATGGGACTGCGGCCCGCCGGCTCGCCCCAATCACCGCGCCACACACCGCTCGTCAGCGGTTGACTCGGCTCAACCGAACGTGCCCACAGGAACACTTGCGGCAACAACTCGGCGACGCGGTCTAGTTTGTCTTTCCTCTCGACCTTGCTGTACACCTTCGCGGGATTGTCGGGCTCGTTCCACAGATCCCAGCCCAAAACGCGGTCGTCAGTGCGGAATTGGGTCATCACTCCCGTGACGTAGTCGCGCAGGACGCGGGCGTAGCGGGGATCGCCAAGGTGTTCGGCGCCGGGGCTCTGCACCCAGCCCGAGTTGTGCACCCCAGGCCGGGGCGGATGCTGCGGACCCAGCCTGGGCAACGGATCCCAACATGAGTCAAAGAACACAAAGAGTGGCTTGATGCGGTGACGCGCGGCGATATTGACGAACTGCGCGAGACGCATCAGGAAGCCTCGGGCATCCTGAGCCCAGAGCTGATCGTGGAGGAAGACCCGCACGCTGTTGAGTCCGGACGCCCTGGCCCAACCCAGTTCGGTATCGATGCGCCGGGGGTCGTAGCTGCCGGGCTGAAACATCTCGAGCTGATTGATGGCGTTGGAGGTGATGAAGTTTGCCCCGACAAGCCAACCTTGCGCTTGATACCAACGGTTGGCGCGGTCGGCCGACCACCGAGTTATCTCGCCCGAGGAGCGGGGTGCTGGTTCCGCGGAGGCGCGGGGTGCGTGGGCTAATGCACTGCCCGCTGCCAACATCAGCGGTAGCTTCAAGACCGTTCGGCGGTACACGAATTGACGATAAGTTGGCCGAGGCCCTCTCCCCGGTATTTAGTTAGCGCGTCGCGATACGTTTAGCTGAGAATCGTTATTTCCTTGTCACCAAGCGGTGTTCAGCCCGCAAGCGTGTTGATGACGCCGCACTAGCGCAGCTTGCGGCCGTGGTTGTCTTTGACGCTGCCGGTGAACATCATGATCGCGTCGACGATGGCCCAGATGATGGAGCCCAGCAGGACGGGCAAACCGATCCAGCAGAACAGGGTGAAGACGAATCCGAAGAGACCCACACACAACTGCGCGATCGCTATCTGGGTCGAGTCGATGTAGAAGCGGCCGATGCCGAAGACGCCGAGGAACAGCTGCAGAAGGCCGGCCGTCGTGCTGGTCTTGTCCGACAGCGGTATCCCTGTGACGGGATCACGCCCAAACGGCGCTTGGGGATCGACCACGTTCCCCGGATAACCGGGATGCGAAGGATAAGCAGGGTAGGGCTGTGGCTGCGCGTAGCCGGGTTGGGGTGGATACCCCGGTTGGCCCGGGTACCCGGGAGGCGCTGGGGTTTGGGGGCGCTGGGGTGACCCGTAGCCGGGCGGGTGCCACCCCCAGGGTGGCTCACCGGAGGGGTTTCCGGGTTGATTCGGTGTCGCCATCGGGTTGGGGTCAACTCCTGCTGTTGAGGGAATATCTCTAGGGCATAGATCCGGCCCACTGTATATGTCCCTCGAAGCCCATCGGCTAGCCTGCGCGGTTCAATTTGCCAGGGGTGGATGGCGAAGTTCCTGCAAACTTCGTGCCCGCGAGGGCGATACTAAGCAAGTGCCTGATCGCAATGTGCTGGGCGGGCCGCTGGAACCGTGCGGTACTGACCCACTGACTGGTTACTATCGCGACGGTTGCTGCTCGTCCGGGCCCGAAGACCTGGGCCGGCACACCATCTGTGCCGTGATGACGGCTGAATTCCTGGAGCACCAGCGTTCCATCGGCAATGACCTGCTGACCCCGGTTCCCGAGTACCGGTTCCCCGGCCTCCTACCCGGCGATCGCTGGTGCGTCACCGCCCTGAACTGGCTTCGGGCTCATCACGATGGCTGCGCCGCCCCGGTGGTGTTGGCGTGTACTCATGAGCGCACCTTGGAGGTAGTGCCCCTCGAGACGCTCCAGGAACACAAAGTCGACGTTCCCGACGACTTGGCTAACTTGTAAAGCCCGCGATCTGCGCTTCGATCCGTTGTGCGAAAATTCGACACCAAGTCGAGGAGGCGGTCGCATGGGCTCTGCGGGCCCCGACATCGCTGACATCGACTTCGACGATCTGACATCACCCAAGCTGACCGAGGTGCAGCGCCAGATTCTGCAGTTCACCGAGGCCCAACAGATCGAGTTCGACATCGATCGGATGCTCGCGGAGGCCGCTGAGCAGGCGGGCGTCGGCGACCTGGACGACACGGACGGCTTCGGTGATCGCCTGAGCGCGCACGTGGCCGCGATCGAAGCCGACGAAGGTTTACGCCAGCTCACTCGCGCCTCGCTGCGGCAACGAGTGGTTCGCCTGTTGCGCAACCGCTTGTCGTTGACCGACCTGATCAAGCGTTATCCCGAGATCGAATCGATCCCGATCGAGAAGCCTTTCATCGTCGTCGGGATGCCGCGATCCGGCACTACCCATCTGGTCAACCTCATAGCCACCGACCCACGCCGACGCGCGCTGCCGTACTGGGAAAGCCAGGACCCGATAGCCGCACGCGGCGAAGGCCCCGACATCTTCGGAGTCGACCCTCGCTACGCGCGGGCCAAGTCCGAACATGAGGCACTCATGGCCAGCGCCCCGGTGGTGGCCGCCATGCACGACCGGTTTCCCGAGGCAATCGAGGAAGAAGTCGAGCTCCTCGACCTAGACCTGGCTTCCTACGTCTTGGAATGGCATGCGCGCGTTCCCGATTGGCGCGACTACTACCTGGGGCTCGACCAAACGCGGCACTACGCGTACATGCGGAAAGTGTTGCAGGCTTTGACATTCCTGCGTGGCCCGCAGACCTGGATCCTCAAGAGTCCGCAGCACTGTGAGCAGCTCGGCCCGCTGATGGCAACGTTTCCCGACGCGACGGTGGCCTTCACTCACCGCGATCCCGTCGCGGTGATCCAATCAGCGATCACGATGCTCGCCTACTCCGATCGGCTGCGCCGGACCAGCATCGACCCGGGCTGGCTCCTGGACTATTGGAGCGACCGCGTGCGCCGGCTGCTCAGTGCGTGCGTGCGCGACCGCGATCTGGTGCCGGCCGATCGCAGCATCGACATCGGCTTTCACCATCTCAACGGCAACGAGATGCCTTTACTCGACGAGCTTTACCAGCGTGGTGGGGTGGAGTTGACACCGAAGGTGCGCGGACGGCTGCAGCAGTACCTGGACGCTAATCCGCGGGGAAAGCACGGCCGCATCCGCTATGACCTGCAACGCCACTTCGGCATCTCGGCCGACGAACTCCGCGGCCGCTTTGGCTTCTACTTCGACCGCTTCGACGTTCGCCCCGAATGAAGGAGTCAACATTGATGCCCGAACCGGTCTATCGCAGCAGACCCGGGGCTGACGCCATGCGCCCGGCGGCTGCCGAACACGCCGAGAAGATCGCCCCGGGCCTGTGGTGCTCGCCAGGTCTGTCCAATGCCTACTTGCTGACCACCGATGAGGGCCGGGTGATCATCAACACCGGGATGGGCTTCGAGGGGCCGGTGCACCGCGCCAACTTCGACGCTGTCGACTCCTCGCCGGTCCGCTACATCATCTTCACGCAGGGCCATGTGGACCATGTCGGCGGCCTGGACAGTGTCCGCGATCCCGATACGACGGTTGTCGCGCAGGCCAATTGGACCGCATGGCGGGACGACAACGAACGCCTCATCCCCTACCGCTCCAGCCGCAGCGCCTTCGCCTTCAAAGACACCCTGGCGACTGGCATACAGGCGATTCAACGTCGGCTCCGTACCAAGCGCCTGCCTGGCCAAAGCGTTCCCAACGTCGACCTCGACTTCGAGGACACCCTCACCCTCGACGTTGGCGATCGGCGGCTGGAGCTGATCTCGGTGCCCGGCGGTGAGACCACCGACTCGCTGGTGGTGTGGCTACCCGATGAGCGAATCTGTTTGTGCGGAAACACCTTCGGTCCGATCTTCGGGCACATTCCGAACCTCGTCACCATGCGCGGCGACCGGTACCGTGACGCGCTGACCGCGATCGCATCGGTCGAGCGGGTGCGCGATCTACAGCCCGAACTCCTGGTTACCGGTCACTTCGGACCCATCAAGGGTGTCGATCTCATCAACGCGGAGCTCACCCGGCTACGCGACGCCATCCAGTACATCCACGACCAAACCGTTGCCGGGATGAACGCCGGCAAGGACGTTCAGACCCTGATGCGTGAGATCGCCTTGCCCGCGGAATACGAAGTGGGGCAAGGATATGGAAGGGTGGCCTGGGATGTGCGGGCCATCTGGGAGAACTACTCGGGCTGGTTCCACCACCGGTCGACCACTGAGCTCTACCCGGTCGGCTTTGACGCCGTCGGCGCCGACGTGGTGGAACTGGCCGGCGCCGACGCACTTGTGGATCGGGCCCGGGCGCATCTCGCCGCGGGCCGCCCCCTGCACGCCATCCACCTTGCCGAGCTCGTCTCGTCGGATCATCCAGGAGCGCGCGAGGTGCTGCGGGAAGCTCACGATGGGTTGCTGGCCGACAGCACCAACTTCTGGGAAAGAGCCTGGCTTTCAGAACAGGTAGCGAGGAACTCATGACGGCACGAGTCGGCTTCGACTTCACCGGAACCGCGGCGCTGGTCACCGGCGGCACCAGCGGGATCGGGCATGCCACCGCGGTGTTGTTCCGGGATGCCGGAGCCGAGGTCACCATCACCGGAACCAAGGCGGCGGCCACCGACTACGACACCGACCTGTCCGGCCTGGCCTATCGCCAGTTACAGATCACCGACCAGGACTCGGTGGATGTGCTGGCCGGCAGCTTCGGCCGGCTCGATGTGCTGGTCAACAACGCGGGCGCGAATTTCCCAGGTGGCCTGGACGAATCGAAACCGGAAGGGTTTGAGGCTTCGGTGGGACTCAACCTCACCGGGCCGTACCGGCTTACGGTGGGGCTATACCGCGCCTTGAGAGCATCGACCGCAACCGGGGGCGCTAGCGTGGTCAATCTGGCGTCGATGTCCGCGCTGCGATCGGTTCCGTTGGTGCCGGGCTACGGCGCCGCGAAGGCCGGGATCGTCTGCATCACAAGGAATCTCGCCGTCAAGTGGGCAGCCAAAGGAATCCGGGTGAACGCGGTGGCGCCCGGCACCATCGACACGCCGATGACCGCGCCGATGCACCTCGCGGCAGAATTAGTGCATTCCGAGCTGGCGCATATCCCGTTGCACCGCTTCGGGTCCGTCGGGGAGATTGCGCCCACCATCGCTTTTCTATGCACCGAGCAGAGCAGCTACACCAGCGGCGCAGTCTTCGTCGTCGACGGTGCGTCGGACTGCGTTTGAGATCGCAAAGGACAACACCATGGCATTCGCGCTTCGACCCGAGGACTTGTACCACACCGGAATCATCGTGCCCGACCTCGAAGCCGCGATGGCCCGGCTCAGCACGCTGGCCGGCTACCGGTGGATCGCCCCGCTGACCTATACGCTGCCCTTCCGCACCGCGACCGGAACTCGCGAACTCACCTCGACGATCGTGTACTCCGTTCAGAGTCCGCATGTCGAACTCCTCCAAGAGGTTCCCAATAGCCCGTGGATCGCCGCACCGGGCAACTCCGTCCATCATCTCGGCTATTTCACCGATGACCTCGCCGGCACCGCGCGAATGCTGGAGGACAACGGTCTCACTTTCGAAATGACCGCCGATGTGCCCGGGTCGGAGCTAGCGCTGTTCGCCTATTACGTCGACGCTTTCGGCACCCGCATCGAAATCGTCGACCGCGCACTGTTTCCGGACTTTCCCGCGTTTCTGCAGTCGGCGGCGGCGCCGGTCCAAGGCTGACCGGGGGCCGGGCGTGTTGCTGACCGTGCTGCGCTTCAACTTCGCGTCGCCGCAGGGCGAGCCGAGGACACAGAGCAGGCTCCTATCCGCCGCACTCGAACTGGCGCAGTGGGGCGAGTCGCACGGCATCACCTCGGTGAGTGTCGATGAGCACCACGCGACCGGGCACGGATGGAGCTGCAACCCGATCATGGCAGCGGCGATGTTCTTGGCGCGAACGTCCACCCTGATTGCCAGCGTGGACTGCGCGCTCGGGCCGTTGTGGAATCCGGTTCGGCTCGCCGAAGACATTGCACTGGTCGACAACATGAGCCGAGGACGGTTGCACACCACGGTGGGCCTGGGCTACCGAACCGTCGAATATGATTCGCTCGGAGTGGATTTCAGCCGGCGAGGCGAGCTGATGGACGGACTGATCGAGCGAATGCTCTCGGTGTGGTCCGGTGCTGATCCGGACTCAGGAATCTGTACCGGTACGTGGACGCGGCCGCATCCACCGTTGTATGTCGGCGGGGGAGCGCGCGCCACCGCGCGGCGGGCGGCGCGTTTTCGGTTACCACTCAGCCTGGCAGACCATTTGCCCGATATCGCCGCCTACTATCGCGAGCTGTGCTCCGACGCCGGTATCACGCCATTCATCCTGATGCCCGGGCCGATCAATCGCGGCATGATCTACCTGCACGAGGATCCCGACCGGGCATGGTCGGAATTGGGTGAGCACATCCTTTGGGAGGCAGTCACTTACGGCGAATGGTCAACCGAGCAGCGGTCTCTCATGCACCTGCCGGGAGTTCAGACGCTAGATGAGGTCAAGGCATCAGGACGATACCGATTCCTGACTCCCGATCAGCTCATTGCCGAAGTCCGTGAGTCCGATAACTACGGGCCGCTCGTGCTGCATCCGCTGGTCGGTGGCATGCCAGTCGACGAGGCGTGGAAGTCGGTGCAGCTCCTCACCGACGTGGTCCTGCCCGCGCTCGGCTGAGCGCGTCAATGTCCGGGATCAAATGCGATCGGCAGTGAAGTCGGACCGCTGATCCCCGCGGGCGGCTTCCATGGGGCCGGGCCGGTGCGCCGAGCATTCCGCATTCGCCGGGTGATGACTCGCAAGGCTTCGACGAGTTCAACTTTGGCGAGGTGAACACCGAGGCAATAATGCGCTCCACCGCCGAAGGTCAGGATCGGCGCTGCCCCCTCCCGGGTGATGTCGAGCCGATCAGGGTCGTCATATATTGCCGGATCGCGGTTGGCGGCAGCGGTGTTGGCCATCACGTAGGCGCCCTTGGGGACGATGACACCGCCCAGCTCAACGTCCGTGGTCGCCACGCGGAGTCCCGCGAAGATGATTGGTGAGTGGCGGATGAGCTCGTCGACCGCCTTCGGCGCGAGTTCGGGGTGCTCTGCCAACAATGCCCACTGATCCGGATGATCTGACAACACCTGGACCGCCGCGGCCAACTGGTTGCGTGTGGTGTCGGTGCCGGCGTTGAGCAGGATGGCGATGAGGTTGACCAACTCGTCGTGGGTCAGCCGGTCGCCGTCCTCTTCGACGCGGATGAGTTCGGAGATCAGATCGTCGCCGAGCGAGCGGCGGCGACGCGCGATCAGCTCCTCGAGGTAGGCGTCGAGTTGTTGCCACGCCCAAAGGATGGCGGACTCTTGACCCGCGACATTGCCGCCGAAGGCTTTACTGAGGTCGTCGGCCCAGCGTGTGAAGAGCTGCCAGTCGCCGGTCGGCGCGCCCACCAACGCGCAGATGATCGGGACCGGGTATTGCCTGGCGATGTCGTGCACCATGTCGCAGTGGCCGACGGCGCTGTGCCGGTCGATCAACTCGGTGATGACGTCGGTACATGCGGCGCGCATCCGCTCGGCGGCCCGCGGCGTGAACGCCCTTGATACCAGGCGGCGCAGCCGGTGATGCTGGGCCGCGTCGACGGACATGATCGTCTGGCAGACCTTGTCCCACACCGGGCCCGACGTGATGCCTTGCACCGCCAGGCTCATACCGCGGGGCATGGTGAACCGCGAATCGCGCAGCACGGTGCGCGCCAGGTCGTAGTCGAGAACCTCTGGCCCGTACGGACCGAGCGCGATCGGTGTCTGCTCGTGCGCCTGCCGGATGATGCGGTGGACCTCGTTGGGATCCGTGCTGTCGTGATAGGCAACGGTCGGCCAGGTTCTCTCAAAGATGGTCGGCGTGTGCGAGGTGATGGTCATGACGTCGACTATCGAGCGGCGCCGGCGACAGACCATCGGGGGAAATGCCTAATTTCTCAGCGGTCCGACGCATACGTGGGTATGGCCGTCTGAGAACTATTAGCAATTTTGCTGATGTTCTGCGATCTTGGTCACTTCATGCTGGCTAGCATGAGCGAGACGGAGTGGAGCGACCTGGCCGTGAGCGAGCTGCCGACTGGAACCGTGACGTTGCTGTTGGCCGACGTCGAGGGCTCCACGCGGCTCTGGGAGACCCAGCCCGACGAAATGGCCGTTGCTGTGGCGCGCCTGGACAAAGTGCTGACGGACATCGTGACTGCCCACGATGGGGTTCGCCCGGTGGAGCAGGGCGAGGGCGACAGCTTCGTGATCGCTTTTGCTCGCGCCTCGGACGCCGTGGCGTGCGCGCTCGACTTGCAGCGGGCGCCGCTGGCGCCGATCCGGCTGCGCATCGGGATCAACACCGGCGAGGTGCGGCTGCGCGACGAGGGTAATTACGTCGGCCCGACGATCAACCGCACGGCACGGCTGCGCGACCTGGCCCATGGTGGGCAAACCGTGTTGTCGGGCGCAACCGAGCTGTTGACTGTCGATCAGCTCCCGGCCGATGTGTCGCTCACCGACCTGGGCACCCACCCGCTGCGCGATCTGCCCCGGCCCGAACGGGTGGTGCAACTGTGTCACCCCGATCTGCGCAACGAATTCCCGCCGCTGCGCACACCTAAATCCCTTTTCTCGCACAATCTTCCGGTCCAGCTCACGAGTTTTGTTGGGCGCCAGGCGGAAATCAACGGCCTACGCGAAGCCCTGGCGAGCAACCGCCTGGTCACCCTCACTGGCGCCGGCGGCGCGGGCAAGACACGCCTGGCGGTGCAGGTCGCCTCGGCGCTGGCCGAGCAGTATGGCGACGGAATCTGTTACGTCGATCTGGCACCGATCACCCATCCCGCCGTCGTGCCGGTCACCGCGGCCCGCGCGCTGGGGCTGCCCGACCAGCCCGGCCTGTCGACCATCGAGACGCTACAGCAGCATCTTCGCGACCGCCACATGCTGCTGGTGCTGGACAATTGCGAACATCTGCTCGAGTCGTCCGCCTCGCTTGTCGCTGCGCTCCTCGGCGCCGCGCCAAGGCTGACAGTCCTCGGCACCAGCCGTGAGCCGCTCGGCGTGACGGGTGAAGCGGGCTGGCAGGTGCCCTCGCTATCGCTGTCCGACGACGCCATCGAGTTGTTCGCCGACCGTGCCCGTTTGGCCCGGACCGGCTTCACCGTTGACGACGACAACGCCGGCCTGGTGACCGAGATCTGCCGGCGCCTCGACGGGATGCCGCTGGCGATCGAACTGGCTGCGGCGCGGGTGCGCACCCTGTCGCTGGCCGAGATCGTCGACAGCCTGCACGACCGATTCCGTCTCTTGACCGGCGGCTCGCGGATCGCGGTGCGCCGCCAGCAGACCCTGCGTGCCTCGGTGGACTGGTCGCACGCACTGCTCACCGACACCGAGCGAATCCTGTTCCGCCGACTGGCCGTGTTCCTGGGTGGCTTCGGCCTCGACGCCGCCCAGGCGGTCACCGGGGCCGACGGGGTCCAGCGCTACCAGGTTCTTGACCAGCTCACCCTGCTCGTCGACAAGTCGCTGGTGGTCGCCGAAAACGCCGGCAATGCAACGCGATACCGGCTGCTGGAGACAGTGCGCCAATATGCGCTGGAGAAGCTCGGCGAATCGGGCGAAGCCGACGCCGTCCGGTCCCGGCATTGCGATTACTACACCTCGATGGCCGCACTGCTCGACGCGCCGGCCCGCACCGACTATGGGCAGCGTCTCGAGCAGGCCGAAGTCGAAATGGACAACCTCCGCAGCGCCTTGGGATGGAACCTGGAGACCTCTGATACCGAGCGCGCGCTGTCGCTGGCGTCATCGCTGCAACCACTCTGGTTGGCGCGGGGGCGCATTCTGGAAGGCCGGGCATGGTTCAATACCATTGTCCCCGAAGGCAATTGGGATAGCCTCGAAGTGCCTGCCGCGGCGCGTGCCCGCGCCCTCGCCGACGTGGCGGTGCTGAACATGTGGGTCGGCGCGACCACGGATCGGGCCGAGCGCGCCCTGGCGATCGCGCGCGAACTCGACGACCCGGCCCTCTTGGCGCGGGTGCTCACTGCCTGCGGCTTCATCGCGGGCACCGTCTATAACGCCGAGGCCGCCCGAGCGTACTTCGCGGAGGCAAGCGTGTTTGCCCGAACTTTGGACGACCGATGGAGCCTGAGCCAGATTCTCGCCTGGCAGGCCAACACCGGGGTCAATCTGGGCGACCCGATCGCGGCCCGCATGGCCGGCGAAGAAGGACGCGATCTCGCGGATGCGATTGGTCACCGGCCCAACTCGCGGATCTGCCGGGAGAGCCTCGCATTTGCGCAGCTGATGGAAGGCGATGTAAACGGAGCCGTTGCCAGCTTCCGGGGCATGGTCGCCGAGTGCGAAGCGGATCATGACGAGTTCCTCAAACCGGTTAGCCGCATGGCCGTGGGTGTAGCACTCGCATACCAGGGCGAGGTTGATGCGGCACGCGCCGTGGCCGATACAGCATTCGAGACCGCATCGGGCCTCGATGAGTACTTCCAGGGGATGGGCCACACTGCTGCTGCGGCAGCGGCGCTGGCTGCGGGCGATGTTAGCGCCGCACGCGCCGCAGGCGAGCGAGCCTGGCGGCTGCTCAGCGTGGTTCAGCCCCAGATGGCAGTGGTGCAGCGAGTCTTCAATTCTGTCGAAGTGGCGCTGGCCGAACGCGACCTTCTACTGGCGCGCTGTTTGGCCGACGAAGCCGTCCCGGCGGCGACCGGATGGCACCTGGTGGCAGCTCTATTGGCCCGCGCTCGTATCGCGGTCGCAGAAGGCAATCGAGAACAAGCCGAACGTGACGCCCACGATGCGCTCGCCGCCGCATGCAGCTGCGGGGTGTACCTACACCTCGCCGACATCTTTGACTGCCTTGCCGATCTCGCCAGGGATGCCGACGGTCAGCAAGCCGCCCGTCTGTTCGGCGCAGCCGAGGCGTTTCGGCATCGCAAGGGGATCGTGCGGTTCAAGATCCATCAAGCCGGCTACGAGTCCTCGGTGGCGGCGCTGCGCGATGCGATGGACGAGGCGGACGTCACCGCCGCCTGGGCCGAGGGCGCGGCGTTGTCCACGGAGGAGGCGATCGCCTACGCGCAGCGTGGTCGCGGCGAACGCAAACGCCCGGCTAGCGGTTGGGCGTCGCTGACACCCGCTGAGCTCGATGTCGTGCGTTTGGTCTGCGAGGGGTTGGCCAACAAAGACATCGCCACCCGGCTGTTCGTCTCACCCAAGACCGTGCAGGCCCACCTCACGCACGTGTACACCAAGCTCGGCCTCACCTCGCGCGTCCAGCTTGTCCAAGAGGCGGCCCGCCGGGTCTGAGTATTAGCAATTTTGCTGATGTTCTGCGAACCGCCTTACCGCATGGTGGCTAACATGAGCGAAACCGAGTGGAGCGACCTGGCCGTGAGCGAGCTGCCGACTGGAACAGTGACGTTGCTGCTGGCCGACGTCGAGGGCTCCACCAGGCTGTGGGAGACCCAGCCCGACGAAATGGCCGTTGCTGTGGCGCGCCTGGATCGACTGCTGACGGACGTCGTGGCCGCCCGTGACGGGGTCCGCCCGGTCGAGCAAGGTGAGGGCGACAGCTTCGTGGTCGCTTTTGCCCGCGCGTCCGACGCGGTGGCCTGCGCGCTGGATTTGCAGCGAGCTCCGTTGGCGCCGATTCGCTTGCGCATAGGCATCCACACCGGCGAGGTGCGGCTGCGCGACGAGGGCAATTACATCGGTCCCTCGGTCAACCGCACCGCCCGGCTGCGCGACCTGGCGCATGGCGGGCAAACCGTGCTTTCCGGCACCACTCAGGATTTGGTGATCGACACCCTTCCGGACGACGCGTCGTTGATCGATCTGGGGACCCACCCACTGCGCGACCTGCCAAGGACCGAACGCGTGGTGCAGCTGTGTCACCCTGATCTGCGCAACGAGTTCCCGCCGCTGCGTACCGCTAAAGATGCTGTCTCCCATAATCTTCCGGTCGAACTCACGAATTTCATTGGCCGTCAGGCCGAAATCAAGAACCTGCGCGAGGTGCTGGCCGCCAACCGCTTGGTGACTCTGATCGGAGCCGGCGGGGCGGGCAAGACTCGGCTGGCGGTGCAGGTCGCCGCCGAACTGGCGGGCGAAATCGACGACGGTGTCTGCTATGTCGATCTGGCGCCGATTACCCATCCCGACGTCGTGCCGGTCACAGCGGCCCGTGCCTTAGGGTTGGTCGATCAACGGGACCGGTCGACGACGGATATCCTGCTGCAGTTCCTTCGGGACCGCCACATGCTCCTGGTGCTGGACAACTGCGAGCACCTGTTAGACGCGAGCGCTGCGCTGGTCGCTGCGATGCTGGGTGGCGCGCCGAGTCTGACAGTGCTTGCCACCAGCCGCGAGCCGCTGGGTGTGACCGGCGAAGCGATGTGGCAGGTGCCGTCGTTGTCGCTGGCCGACGAGGCCATTGAGTTGTTCGCCGACCGTGCCCGGCTGGCCAAATCGGACTTCGCGGTCACCGACGACAACACTGCCGCTGTCGCAGAGATCTGCCGCCGCTTGGACGGGATGCCGCTGGCGATCGAGCTGGCCGCGGCGCGGGTCCGCACTCTGTCCCTGGAGGAGATCGTCGACAGCCTGCACGACCGCTTCCGGCTGCTGACCGGTGGCTCGCGCACGGCGGTGCGCCGCCAGCAGACATTGCGGGCTTCGGTGGATTGGTCACACGCACTGCTGACCGACACCGAACGGATCCTGTTCCGCCGGCTGGCGGTATTCCTAGGTGGATTCGACCTCGATGCCGCCCGGGCGGTCGCCGGCGCCGACGGCGTGGAGCGCTACCAGGTGCTGGACCAACTGAGCCTGCTCCTCGACAAGTCGCTGGTGATCGCCGAAAACACCAGCGGCACAACACGATACCGGTTACTGGAGACGGTGCGTCAGTTTGCGCTGGAGAAGCTCGGCGAATCTGGCGAAGCCGAAACCGTCCGGACCCGACATCGCGAGTACTACATGTCGATGGCAGCCCTGCTCGACGTGCACTCCGCTAGCGATCATGAACGGCGCCTCCAACAGGCCGAAATCGAAATGGACAATCTACGCAGTGCATTCGGTTGGAGCCTGGACAACTCCGATGCCGAGCAGGCGCTGGCATTGGCCTCGTCGCTGCAGCCGGTGTGGCTCGCACGGGGGCGCATCCGCGAAGGATGGGCATGGTTCCACGCCGCCCTTGGTTACCTCGCTGCGAACGACGAAGACGTGCCGATTGGAGTCCAAGGGCGAGCATTCGCAGACAAAGCCTTGCTATCCATCTGGATTGGCGCACCCGACATCAAGGATGAGGCCGATCGGGCGTTGGCGCTGACTCGCCAAACCGGTGATCCGGCGCTGCTGGCTCGAGCGCTGAATGCCTGCGGCTTCGCCGCCGCGCAAAATGGTGAGCCGGCCGCGTCATACTTCGCGGAGGCGAGCGATCTCGCCAGGGAAATAGGCGATCAGTGGCTGCTCTGCCAAATCTTGGCCTGGCACGCATATGCGGCGATCAGCGTCGGTGAGCCGATAGCTGCGCGTGCGATTGCCGAAGAAGGACGCGATCTCGCCGACGCAATCGGTGATCGGCTCGACGCGCGCCAGTGTCGCTATTGGTTCGCAATGGGACAGCTATGGCAAGGCGATCCGGCTGGGGCCGCGCCGCAATTCCGTGCGATTGCCGACGAGGCCGCCGAGGCTTGCGACCTGATCTACACGGTCTATGGCAAGGCAGGCCAAAGCTATGCGCTGGCCTGGCGCGGTGAGGTGCAAGCGGCCCGGTCCGTCGTCGATGCGGCAATCGTTCCCGCGTCGGACCTGCGCGGGTTTATCGAGGGCCTCGCGTATTCAGCGTCGGGGCTCACGGCCCTGGCAGCGGGGGACGTCGAGACCGCTCAAGACGCCTGCGCCGCTGCCTTTGAGCAGTTGAGCATCACAACTGGGAACGCGATGGTGCAGAGGGCTTTTAACGCGCAGGCTGTGTTCGCTGGAGGGGATCTAGTTGCCGCTCGCCGCTGGGCCGACGACGCCGTATCGTCGACCGCCGGCTGGCACCTGATGGTGGCCCTCACGGCGCGCGCCCGGATCGCGATCGCGCAGGGCGACGCCGAGCAAGCCGAGCGTGATGCTCATGACGCCGTGGCACGCAGCGCCGAAGTCCAGGCTTATCTGGGAATCTCGGACACCCTCGAGTGCCTTGCAATGCTGGCCGGCGACACCGACCAGCAACGAGCGGCGCGGTTATTCGGTGCGGCAGAGGCGATCCGTCGGCACATGGGAATGGCGCGATTCAAGATCTACGAGTCCGATTACCAGTCTTGGGTGAGCAGGCTCCGAGAATCCATGGACAAGAACGACTTTGACATCGCGTGGGTCGAGGGCGCGGCGTTGTCCACCGAGGAGGCGATCGCCTACGCACAGCGCGGTCGCGGCGAACGTAAGAGGCCGTCGAGCGGTTGGGAGTCGCTGACACCCGCTGAGCTCGATGTCGTGCGACTGGTCTGTGAAGGATTGGCCAACAAGGACATTGCCGGGCGGCTGTTTGTCTCACCCAAGACCGTGCAAGCCCACCTCACTCATGTGTACACCAAACTCGGCGTCAGTTCGCGCGTTCAGCTGGCTCGAGAGGCGGCTCGCCGCGGTTGACCGAGCGCTGCTCCAGCCAGTCGGCCAGCGACCGCCCGGCTTCCAGCACATGCCGCTCGGCGATCGCGCGGGCCCGCTCGACGTCTTTGTCACCGAGGGCGTCGAGCAGCTCCTGGTGCTCGTCGAGCGAATGCTTCTCGTGTGCGGGAAACAAGGTGAGGAAGTTGCTCGGCACCACGCGCGCCGCTTGCTTGATCTGAGTCAACAGCCGCGGCGAGTGCGCGGCGCGGTGGATGCCCTGATGGAAATGCCAGTTGGCCTCGCCGATGCTGTCGTCTCCGGATCGCGCGGCGACGTCAGCGGCGAGTGCGCGCAGCATCTCGAGTTCTTCGGGCTCGATGCGCTCGGCCGCCCACGCCGCCGCCTGTCCGGTCAGCACGCCAAGAATGGTGAAGCTGTCCATGACGTCGTCGGGGCTGATCCCGATCACCGTCACGCCGCTGCGCGGGGCAACCTGAACGAGGCCTTCGAAGGAAAGCTCCAGCAACGCCTCGCGCACCGGGGTCCGGCTGGTCGCGAATTCCGCAGTGATCCCATCAAGGTCCACCCGTGAGCCCGCGGGCAGAGCACCGGTGAGAATTCGGTCCCGAAGTTCACGAGCGGCGCGCTCCCGCACGGTGCCTGAGATGTCGATCGCCACCGCCCAAGGATACCAAATCAAGCATTTGAAATCTGATATATCAGATGCTACATTCTCGACATGGCTGATCGACGACAAGACAAGATGGCGCTCGTGGCGTTCATGCAGGCGGGCAGCGCCTCGGTGTATGCGGGCTCATGGCGGCACCCCGCGACCGAACACCGCTACCTGGACGCGTCGTACTACGCGAAAATCGGACGTCAGCTCGAAGAAGGCTGTTTCGACCTGATGTTCTTCGACGATCGCCTGGCGATGCCGGGCGTGTACGGCGGTTCGGTGGACGAAGCCGTCGCACACGGGGCCCGTCCGGTCAAGCTGGACCTCGGGGTGGTGCTCGGGGTGCTGGCGCAGGCCACGTCGCGAATCGGGCTGGGCGCGACGTACTCGACGACCTACTACGCGCCGTTCCACGTCGCCAGGACGTTCGCCTCACTGGATCATCTGTCCGGCGGTCGCGCGGCATGGAACGTGGTGACTTCGGTCAACGACAGTGAGGCGCAGAACTTCGGCGTCGACACCCATTTGGGCCACGACGAGCGTTACGACCGCGCCGACGAGTTCATGGACGTGGTCACCGGGCTCTGGGACACCTGGGAGGACGATGCGATCCTGCACGACCGAGCGTCCGGTCGCTACGCCGACCCGGCCAAGGTCCACGAGCTGGGTCACGCCGGACGCTATTTCTCTGCGCGCGGGCCCTTGACGGTGCCGCGCACCCCGCAGGGCCGACCGGTCATCATCCAGGCCGGTTCTTCGGGGCGGGGACGTGAATTCGCTTCCCGCTGGGCCGAATTGATTTTCACCGGGGACCCGGGGCTCGAGGTCGCCCGCAACCACTACACCGACCAGAAAGAGCGCATCGCCGATGCCGGACGTGATCCTGGCGCGGTGCGGATCTGTCCGATGGCCTACGCTGTGGTCGGCGAGTCCGAGGCACACGCCAAGGAGCGCGAAGCTATGTTCCTCAACGATCTGGTTCACCCAATGGCATCACTGACACTGTTGTCGGAGTTGATGAACTATGACTTCGCACAACACGATCTCGACGACCCGGTAACCGACGATCTCATCGAGTCGGTCTCCGGTATTCGAGGGCTGGTGCAGAGCCTGCGTGCCCACATCGGCGGAGACACCGTCACCGTGCGCGACCTGGCCGGCCACCGCGCCACCCTGCTGCAAGGGCCGCGATTCGTCGGCACCGGCGAGCAGGTCGCCGACCAGATGGCGGACTGGTTCCAAAGCGGTGCCTGCGACGGCTTCGTCATGGCCGCAACACATCTGCCCGGCGCGTTCGAAGACGTAGTGCGCATGGTGGTCCCGGAACTCCAACGACGAGGTCTGTTCCGCACCGCCTACGAGTCGTCGATGCTGCGGGGACACCTTGGGCTGCAACGACCTTCGAATAGCCGGGTGTGCGCGAGTGCAACTGCTTGACGGCATCCGAGTGCTCGATCTCGCCACGTTGGCGGCCGCACCGCTGGTCGCGACCTATCTGGGTGAGTTCGGCGCCGACGTGATCAAGGTCGAAGAACCACGACACGGCGATCCGATCCGCGGCTGGGGAAACCAGCGCGACGGGGTCGGGCTGATGTGGAAATCGATATCGCGCAACAAGCGATCCATCACGCTGGATCTGCGCTGTGCCGATGGTCAGGCGCTGGTGCGCCGCCTGGTGGAGCACGCCGACGTCGCCATCTTCAACACCCGGCCACAGACGTTGCGTAAGTGGGGTTTGGACTACGAGAACCTGCGCGCGGTCAACGACCGGATCGTGGTGCTGCACATCACCGGATACGGGCTGACCGGCCCGAAAAGCGAGCGCCCGGGTTTCGGCACGCTCGGGGAAGCGATGAGCGGATTCGCGCACATCACCGGCCAGGCCGGCGGCCCGCCCACGCTGCCGCCGTTCATGTTGGCCGACGGTGTCGCATCGTTGAATGCCGCGTACGCGGTGATGATGGCGCTGTATCACCGTGACGTTCACGGCGCTGCGGGCCAGCTGATCGACGTCAACCTGATCGACCCGCTGGCCCGGCTGCTGGAACAGACACTGCTGGGCTACGACCAACTGGGATTGGTGCCCGAGCGGTCCGGCAACCGGTGGGATATCTCGGCGCCGCGCAACACCTACCGCACCGCGGACGGACGGTGGTTGGCAATGTCGGGTAGTTCACCGGCATTGGCGCTGCGCGTGTTCCGGGCGATAGGCCGTGACGACCTGCTGCACGACGCTGACTTCGTGGACCCCCAGCGACGGCTTGCCAGGGCCCGCGAAGTCGACGCCGCGGTCGCGGATTGGGTTGCCAGTAAGACGCTTTCGGAGGCGATGACGGTCTTCGAAGAAGAACAGGTCGCCGCGGCACCCGTCTATGACATCAGCGATCTGGTCAAAGACGAGCAGTTGGCGTATCGCGAGGTGTTCATCTCCGTCGACGACCAACAGCTGGGGCCCATGACGGTGCAGGCCCCGGTGCCACGCTTCTCATCGGCGTCGGGGACGGTGGAGCGCCTGGGACCCGGCCTCGGTGAACACAACGTCGAGGTCTACGGCGAGTTACTCGGTTTGACTTCCGACGATATCGACGACCTGCGCGCCCGTGGCGTGTTGTGACAGAAGGAAATTCCGACGATGACCGGTCTCCTGCGTCGTTCCGAACTCGCGGTCCCCGCGAGCAACGACAACATGTTCGAGAAGGGCGCCCAAAGCGGTGCGGACTTGGTGTTTCTCGACCTCGAGGATGCGGTGCCCGCAGCCCTCAAGGAAAAATCGCGCACCAAGGCGATCGCGGCGCTCAACGATGTCGACTGGGGACGCATCGTGCGTGCCATCCGGATCAACGGCCTGGACACCCAGTGGTGCCACGACGACGTGATCGAAGTGGTGACCAAGGCCGGTGAGAACCTCGACACGATCATCATCCCGAAGGCCCGCAAAGCCCGCGATGTCTGGTGGGTGGACGTGCTGCTTACTCAGTTGGAGTCGAAACTCAGGCTGAGTCAACGTATTCGGCTCGAAGTTCTCATCGAAGAGGTGGAAGGGCTCGCCAACGCCGAGGAGATCGCCGTGGCCAGTCCGCGGTTGGACGCGTTGATCTTCGGGGTGGGTGACTTCTCGCTGTCCCAGGGCGCGCGAGTGGACACGAACTTCGTCCCGCTCGGTGAATACCCCGGTGACTT
>Ga0335072_10004682_pt1 | contig 20208 bp, 22 predicted proteins | sample Lox_Sample_21_FD_206725 | JGI IMG/M metagenome (GOLD analysis project Ga0335072, IMG submission 206725) | Soil microbial communities from Loxahatchee National Wildlife Refuge, Florida, United States - Lox_Sample_2.1 | ecosystem: Environmental > Terrestrial > Soil > Wetlands | place: USA...
GGTTCCAAGAGTTCGATGACGAGGTTTGCGGCGCGCTGATTCATCGGCACGATCACCGAACCTGCCGGCAACGTGACCTCGACCGGCTGTGCATGCAGGTTGAAGCTCTGCAGCATCAGGTGGCCTTCAAAGGGTTCGCTCGCCCAGTGAGGCTGATCGAGCTGGTAGGCCGTGGCGTCCACCTCTTTCATCGGATGGCCGATGCGCCGATACGCAATGCCATGCGCGTCCAGCTTGTCGATGATCGTTTTCCACTCGCCGGGCACCACATAAGCGGCTGGCGGCGCGATCGAAATGTCCGGCAGAAGACCGTTCCAGTTGTCGATGCGATAGGTAACGGGTTTGCTGGGGTCGTATTGAATCCAGGTATCGTTGGAAATGTCGCTATGCGTTTGCGTGAACGCATAGCCTTTGAGCTCGAACGGCGTGGCTTGCGGATCCGGCTTGAACGTCAGCGGCACCTGTGCCTGTGCCTGTCCGGCGCGAGCGATGGTGTCGGCGTCGGCCTGACGGGTTGCCGCGAGCAACGCTGCAGGATTGCGATTGATATCGCCGAGCACCACACGCAGCAGATCGTAAACCGCACGTACGCGAACCGCATAGGGTTTGAGCATATGCGTTTCGATCAACAATCCAGGCCTGTTTTGCAATGCGGCGTAGCCGGTCGAAAAGCGTGGGCCGGAGCCGAAATTCTCGATGCCTTTGCGTGGGTCGCGCCCGTCCTTGAATTCGAGATAGATCGAGGCGAGATGACCGAGCTTTTCGTAGGCCGACATGGCCTGGTCCGCGATCGTTTCGCGTTGCCAGCTGGCGATCGCCGGATCGAGCTTGTGCGGGTCCTCGGTGTACCAAGTCAGGTCGTATTGGTAGTCCGCGCCGTCGGTGGTGTGCACGTCGATCAGGAAATCGGGCAGCCACGTTTGCCAAAGCTTCAGCCAGGCGAGCATTTCCGGTGCGTCGGCCTTGATGTAGTCGCGGTTGAGGTTGAGGTATTGCGCCTGACCGCGAAAGCCCATGCTTTCCGGTCCGTTTTGATTGATGCGATTGTACGGCGAGCTTTGCGCGTGTCCGTCCACGCTGAAGACGGGAATGTAAACCAGCACGACATGATCGAGCAGGTGCGGAAACTTGCCCGTCAAGGCGATATCGCGCAGCAACATCAGGCCTGCGTCTTTGCCTTCGATCTCGCCGGGGTGGATGCCCGCTTGCACCAGAACGATCGGTTTGTGCGTGTTGCGCGCCGCATCGGGGGTGAAGGTGCCATCCGCGCTGGCGATTGCCACCACCATCGGACGGCCTTGCGGCGTTATGCCGAATGTTTCCAGCTTGATCTTGCCCGGTGCGGCTTGCTGCAAGCGTTCGAGATAAGCCTGTGTGTCCGTGTAGCTCGGCGTCGTACGGAATTGAGAAGCTTCAGCCGGCGTGGTCCAGTTGCTGTCGTGCGACCCGCTGGCGTGTGCGCTCAAGGCGACAATGCCCAGGCACATCGCAACCCATGCACGATGCGCGGCGATCATGCCCGTTCCTCCGGCGACGGAGTCGGCGAGGGTGGTGCGGGCAATGTATCGGGCGCCACGGCACCGCCGGAAATGATGAAGGCCATCGCCTGGTCCATGGTCCAGTCGGTGGGTGTTACTTCATCGATGGGAACCACTTCCAGATAGCCGCCGGTGGGGTTGGGTGTGGTGGGGATGTATACGGCGGCCATCTCGCGACCGGTGTTTTCTTCGGTCATCACGCGTGTGACAAAGCCGACCACTTTCATGCCCTTGCGCGGGAAGTCCACCAGCACCACGCGTTGCACGCCGCTGGGTTTGTTCTGCAACACGGTCGTCAGCTTTTTGGTGCCGCCGTAGATGGTCTGCACCAGGGGAATACGTTGCAGGACACTGTCAAAAGCGTGCAGCAGCCGCTGGCCGATTACACGGGTCGCAAGAAACCCGAGCACGTACAGCGCAATCAGCGTAAGGACCAGGGCGAGAACATAAGTGACCCAGCCATGGCTAAGCTGCTCGGCCGCTTGCGGCGATACCCAGCCTAAGGCGCCCATGAAGGCCGCCACGAGCGGTGCGCCCAGATCGGCCAGAAAACCCACGATAAATTTGAACACCAGCCAGGTTACCCATAGCGGCAGGAAGGTCAGCAGGCCGGTAATGAGATAGCGTTTGAGGCGCAGAGGAGCCATGGCAAAGCCGGAACGGGGGAGGTATCCCCATTGTAGGGGAGCATCTTAAGACCAGCCTGTGATTTTTTCGCGCGATCTGCGAATCATGGAATAACCACGGGGAACGACCATGCGCGGACGGCAACAACAGCAAGCTTTCGAGATATTGCTGCGGGAACACCAGCGGATCGTGCTGAAGGTGGTGTCCATGTATGCCCGGCACCCGGAAGACCGCAACGATCTTGCGCAGGAAATTTGCGTGCAACTGTGGCGTTCATTCCCCAGCTTCGATGAAACGCGCGCACGATTTTCGACCTGGATGTATCGCGTCGCACTCAACGTCGCCATTTCGCAGGTGCGACGCACGCCGCGCCAGGAGGATCGTTTCGAGCCGCTGGAATCCAGCCACCTGGACACCATCGGCGGCAGCGACGGCGTCGCCGAGCCCGACGAGCGCCTGGTCGCGTTGCGCGGATTGATCGATCAACTCGATTCGCTCAACCGCGCGCTCATTCTTTTGTATCTGGAAGATCGCAGCTACAGCGACATCGCCGACATTCTCGGCATCAGCGAAACCAACGTGGCGACTAAGATCAGTCGCATCAAACAGAAACTCCGCCATCAGATGACGGGCACCGTGCCCGCGGGAGCATGATCATGGAACTGGATGAAATGAAGCTTGCGTGGCAAGCCATGCACCGTCAATTGGATCAACAGCACGCGTTCAACGTGAGGCTTTTGACGGAAAGTCGTTTGGATAAGGTGCGGCACGGACTGCAGCCGCTGTTTTGGGGGCAGGTGATTCAAATTGTGGCGGGTGCGCTTTTGGCGCTGATGGCGGTTTCGTTCTGGATGCCGCGCATGACGGTCGCGCATTTCCTGCTGTGGGGATTGGCGGTACATGCCTTTGGCGTCCTGATGATCGTCACCGCCGCACGGAATATCTATCTGATCAAGCAGATCGACTTCGCGTCGCCCGTGCTGGACATTCAGCGGCGCATCGCGAGTCTTCGCCAGTGGCGCGTACGCGTGGAAGCGCCGCTCTATGCGGTAACGTGGTCGTTTGCATGGATACCCATGGTGTTGATGGCAATCGCCCGTACAGGGATTGATCCCACCGTTGTCGCTCCCCGTTTGACGGGCTATCTGATGCTTTCGGGTGTGGCGTCGGTAGGATTGGTTGCGCTCATGGCGTGGCTGATTCGCCGCACGCGATATCAGCGTTGGCTTGAAAACAGTCTGGCTGGCGGTAGCGTGCAAAAAGCGGAATCCATGCTTGAACAGATCGCCCGTTTTCAACAGGAATGACCTTCAGCGGTGGCGCGGTTTCAGCCGTACGTAGATCTGCTTGCGCACCACGGCAACAACTTCGCCGGCCGCCGTTTCGATCGACACGTCGAACCAACGCAAGACTTTGTCACCCGTTGCGGCGGCGGCGCGAAGTTCGTCCAGCACGCTTTGTTCGAGTTTGAAATGCGCGTAGACATCCTCGCGGCCCGGCGCGACGAAATCGATGCTGCCGGCTTTGTCCCACACGAAGTGATCGTCGCCCAGATGGTGAAGGATCAGCAGCATCCAAAACGGATCGGCCATCGCGAACAGGTTGCCACCGAACTGCGTGCGCACGTAGTTGCGATTCCAAGGCCGCAGCCGCAGCACCACGCGCGCATCGGTGTAGTTGTCGTCCAGGCTCAGCAAGCGAATGCTGTTGAACAAAAACGGCGGCCACAGATTGAGCAGTCGTCGAAAGGTGGATGCGCGCATGCGGGTTCCTCGTAAGGAACCCGCAGGCTACCATACTTATGCGTATGGTTGTGCTTGATGCAAGCGTCCCGAACGCAGGGCGGTCGGCATCAGAACAGCAGCGACGCCATCCGGCGGCGGTAGCGGCTCACCAGTTCTGCATCGTCCAGCGTGTTGAATGCGGCCAGCAGACGCTTCTTGGCCTGGCCCTCGTGCCAGTCACGGGCTTTCTCAAGGATCAGCAGCCAGTGTTCCAGGCCGGCGGACGGATCTTCGCCAAGCAGCAAGCGCACGCCGAGCAGATCGTGCGCTTCCCAATCCTGCGCATTGGCATGAATCCGTTGCTGCAAAATCTCCGAAGAGGGCGTGCCTTGGAGCGAACGCGCCAAATCGAGCTGACTGCGCAAGCGCACGGCACGCGTATCGGTGGCGAGATTCGCTGGTAGGCCGTTGAGTTCGGTTTCCGCCGCGGCGACGTGACCGGCTTGCGCCAGCGCTGTGGCCAGATCGAGTTTCAATTCAGAGCGATCGGGATACGCGGCGATTTCCTGTTGCAGGCGATTGATGGCTTGCTCAGGCGATTCGGGTGTCAACTCCTCCATCGTTTCCTCTTCTTGGACATCGCCATCCAGCGCTTGGAGGTGACGTGAAAGAAAAGTGCGCAATTGACCTTCCGGCAGGGCGCCTGCGAAGCCATCCAGAATCTGGCCGTCTTTCACAAGCATCACGGTAGGAATACTGCGGATACCGAAGACGCCGGCCAATTCCTGGTTCTTGTCGACGTCGACCTTGCCCAGCCGAAACGCGCCGTTGTATTCGGTCGCCAGTTTTTCCAGCATCGGGCCCAGCGACTTGCAGGGGCCGCACCAGGTGGCCCAGAAATCCACCAGCACCGGTGTCTTGAGCGAGGCCTGGAGCACTTCGGTTTCGAAGTTGTCTTGGTCGACATCGAAAATGTGCGGGGAAACGGCAGCGTTCACGGTGGGCTCCGGAAAAGTCATCCCGATGAAATCGGGGCTGTACGGAGCATATCAAGTGTGCGCACGCCGCTTAAGGATTTGCGAGAATTGCGAGCATGAGTACACCCCCCGCCAGCACGGATCACGCGCAGAAGGCCTTCGCGCCGTCGCTGCTGATCTGCGAACACTGCGATACGGTGTATCGCCGCCGGCGGCTGAAGCGGGGCGAGGCGGCGCGTTGCGCGCGCTGTCAGGCTGTGCTGGAGCGGCATCAGCCGATCGGTCTGAACGCGATGCTTGCGTTGGTATTTACGGTGATGGTGGTGTTCGTGCAAGCGAACGTGTGGCCGATCATCACACTGGCGTTCAACGGCGAACAAATCCACACCACGCTCTGGGGCATCATCGTCATGATGTGGCAGGAGCATTCGCAGGTCGTCGCCGTACTGGCGGCGGGCACGCTGTTTTTCTTTCCGTTGTGCAAGATGCTGGTGCTTGGATGGCTGCTCATATATGGGCGTGTGGGGCGGCGCGCACCGGGGTTTCGCCGGTTGATGGTGCTCTTGCATTACATCGGCCCGTGGACGATGAGCGAAGTGTTCGTGTTGGGCGTGCTGGTGTCGATCGTCAAGGCGCATTTGTACTTCGACGTCACGCCGGACGCGGGCGTTTTCGCCTACGCGGCCTTGGCGATCTTGATCACCATTTTTGCCGGCATCGATGTGCGCCAGCTGTGGGACAAGATTCCGGAGCCGGCGTCGTGAATTCCTTGCCGCGGGCCCACGAACTTGGATTGATCGGTTGCCACGTATGCGGCCTGGTATGTCGTGATACGCAGGTGCCACATGCGGCCTGTCCGCGTTGCGAAAGTCCCCTGCATCGGCGCAAACCCAACAGCCGCATGCATACCTGGGCGCTGCTGATTGCCGCGTTTCTCTTCTATATCCCCGCCAACGTGCTGCCGATCATGCGTACGGTGAGCTTGGGCGACGTGGACGACAACACCATTCTCAGCGGTGTGATCGAGCTGTGGGTGAAGGGGTCGCCGGATCTCGCCGTTATCGTCTTCACGGCCAGTATCGTGGTGCCCATGATGAAATTCCTGGTCATGAGCACGCTGCTGCTGAGCGTGCATCGCGGTACGAATTGGGCGCGCCGGCAGCGGGCCATGCTATACCGGCTGGTGGAATTCATCGGTTACTGGTCCATGCTGGACGTGTTCGTGGTGTCGCTGCTTACCGCGCTGGTGCAGTTCGGGTTCTTCAGCCAGGTGGAGCCATTGCCTGGGGTGGTGTATTTCGGTCTCACGGTGGTGCTAACTATGCTGGCCTCCATGAGTTTCGATCCGCGCATGATCTGGGATTGCAAGGAAGAAGATGACTGATCAAAACCAACCCAACGTGGGCGGCGATCTACCCGAACCGGTAGTGCGGCGGCGTCGCGTCAGCGCGTCGTGGATCTGGCTGGTGCCGGTGGTGGCGGCGCTGGTGGGGTTGTCGCTGGTGGTCAGCGCCTGGATGCAAAAAGGGCCGACCATCAACATCAGCTTTCAGACTGCCCAAGGCCTGGAGCCGGGCAAGACGATAGTGAAATACAAGGACGTGGTGATCGGCAAAGTGACCCGCATTCATCTGAGCCCCGATCACAGCAAGGTGAACATTACGGTCGAGCTGGAAAAGAGCGCGGAAAACATCGCGGTGGCCGACACGCGTTTCTGGGTGGTGCGTCCGCGCATTGGCTTGGGAGGTGTTTCCGGCATCGACACGTTGCTGTCGGGTTCGTTTATCGGCGTGGACGTAGGCAAGTCCACGCAACCGCAAACCAACTTCACCGGATTGGAAACGCCGCCGTCCGTCACCAACGACTCGCGCGGCAAAAGTTTCAGCCTGCACTCCGCCGACTTGGGGTCGCTGGATATCGGGTCGCCGGTTTATTTCCGTCGCATTCAAGTGGGGCGCGTGGCGTCGTACAAGCTCAATGACGATGGCAAAAGCGTCTCGTTAAAGATTTTCGTGGAACAACCGTACGACAAATACGTGACGACGGAATCGCGTTTCTGGAATGCCAGCGGCGTCGATGTGTCGCTGAGCGCCGATGGTTTGAAACTCAACACACAGTCGCTGGCGACGGTGCTTGCCGGTGGCGTGGCGTTCCTGGACGCACCCGGTCCGCATCCGGACGAGAAGCCGGCCGGCCAAGATACGGCATTCACCTTGTTCGACACCCAGGCCGCAGCGATGGCGCCGCCGGACGGCGAGCCGCATTACATTCGCATGCGCTTCGATCAACCGCTGCGCGGTTTGACGGTGAATGCGCCGGTGGAGTTCCGCGGCATCAATTTCGGCAATGTCGTATCCATCCACATGGATTACGACGAAAAGACCGGTAAATTTCCCATTTACGTAGGCGCCGTGGTGTATCCGGATCGCCTTGGCCATGCGCATACCAAGCTGGAAGCCATCGCCAAGTCCAAAGGCGACAACGACGATATGTCTCACATGATCGGCGTGTTGGTCGCGCAGGGTCTGCGTGCACAAGCCAAGGTCGGCAATCTGTTGACGGGGCAGCTCTACATTTCGATGGATATCGAGCCGAAGGCGCCGAAGGTCGAGTACAACCCGGATGCGCGCCCGCTCGAAATCCCCACCATGCCGGGCAGCTTCGACAAGTTGCAGGAGCAGGTGGCGCAAATCGTCGACAAGCTCGACAAGATTCCGTTCGACGCCATCGGCAACAACCTCAACCACACGCTCGCCGACCTCGATGCGACGATCAAGCAAGTCAACGGCAATGTGTTGCCCGCTTTCCAGGACACGCTCAAGGGCGCCAATCAAACCCTGGGCGTAGCGAACAATGCGTTGTCGGCCGATTCGCCGCTGCAACAGAATCTCGCCGGTACGCTGCAGGAATTGCAGCGCATGGCGCGCTCGTTGCGCACGTTGACCGATTACCTCAATACCCATCCCAGTGCGCTGATCCGCGGGCGCGGCAAAGACGCACCGCCTCCGGATGCCGGCCCAACCACCAACTCGCCGCAGCAAGGGAGCCATCCATGATTCGTATGCGACATCTGATGGCGGGGTGCGTCGCGGTGGCGCTGGCTGCCTGCGCGTCGGCGCCGGTGCACTACTACACGTTGATTCCGGCCCCCGAAAATACGCAAACGGGTAACACCGCGCCGACGGCGAACTTTCAATTCGAGCTGATGCCGGTGGGTGTTCCCGCACAGGACGATGTGCCGCAACTGGTGGTGCGCCAGGGTGGCCAATCGGTCGCCATGCTCGACGGCGAGCGCTGGATCGCGCCGCTGGCGGACGAGGTGCGTGGCGCGCTGTCGGTCGACCTGTCGCGTCAGATGAACGCGCAGGACGTCAGCAGCGGCGTGGGGGTGGACGGCAAACCGGTGCTGCGCATCAAGGTCGATCTGCGCCGATTCGATTCATCGCCCGGCAACTATGCGCTGATCGATGCTACCTGGACCATTCGTGCGCTGAAGGGGCCGGCGGTGATCACCTGCAACAGCCGGATCAACCAAAGCGTAGGGCAGGGCTACGAAGGCTTGGTGGCGGCCCACCAGCAGGCCTTGTCGACGCTAGCGGGGCAGATCGCGAGCGTTGCCCCGGCTGTGGCGACCGGCAGCGTTGCGGCGTGCCCTGCCGGATAGGCGGCTTTAAGCCCCGATCGATCCAAGCGGCAACTTATTTCTGCTAGTCTGGCGCGTTCAACGCGGCGTACGGCGATGGACGCCCTGCGCTGCCGAATACGTATCAACGGCGCCGGATCATGCAGGACATTCAAGACCAGGGTTCCAACCACGATTACAACCCGCAGGCGGTGGAATCCGTCGCACAGCGCTATTGGAACGCGCAGCGCGCCTACGAGGTGAAGGAGGATCCCTCCCGCCCGAAGTTCTATTGCCTGGCGATGCTGCCGTATCCCTCCGGCGCGTTGCACATGGGGCATGTGCGCAACTACACCATCGCCGACGTCATCAGCCGTTATCAACGCATGAACGGCAAAAACGTGCTGCAACCGATGGGCTGGGATGCGTTCGGCCTGCCGGCGGAAAACGCGGCGATCAAGAACAAGACCGCCCCCGCCAAATGGACGTACAAAAACATCGATCACATGCGCGACCAGCTCAAGTCGCTGGGTTACGCCATCGATTGGTCGCGCGAATTGGCCACGTGCCGGCCCGACTACTACCGTTGGGAACAGTTGATGTTCACGCGGCTGATGAAAAAAGGCCTGGCCTACCGCAAGAACGCCGTGGTGAACTGGGACCCGGTCGATCAGACCGTGCTCGCCAACGAGCAGGTGATCGACGGCCGTGGCTGGCGTTCCGGCGCGCTGGTGGAAAAGCGCGAGATTCCGCAGTGGTTCCTGAAAATCACCGATTACGCGCAAGAGCTGCTCGACGGCCTGGACACGCTGCCCGGCTGGCCCGATGCAGTGAAGACCATGCAACGCAATTGGATCGGCCGCAGCGAAGGCGTGGAAATTCACTTCGAGGTGGAAGGCGAGGCGGAACCGCTCACGGTGTTCACCACGCGTCCGGATACCTTGATGGGCGTGACCTTCGTGTCGATCGCCGGCGAGCATCCGCTGGCGTTGAAGGCCGCCAAGAACGATCCGAAGCTCGCGGCATTCCTGGAAGCGTTGCGGCACGGCGGCGTGTCGGAAGCCGAGCTGGAAACGCAGGAAAAACGCGGCATGCCTACGGGCTTGTATGCGATCCACCCGATCACCGGCGACAAGGTGCCGGTATGGGTGGCCAACTTCGTGCTGATGGGCTACGGCACCGGCGCCGTGATGGCCGTGCCCGGCCATGACGAGCGCGATTTCGAATTCGCGCACAAGTACGACTTGCCGATCAAACAAGTGATCGCGGTCAGCGGCGACAATGCAACGTACGACCCGCAACAATGGAAGGAGTGGTATTCGGATAAAACGCGCGCCGATATGCGCGTGATCAACTCCGGCGATCTCGACGGCAAAAACTATCGCGACGCTTTCGATTTCATCGCCAACAAGCTCGAAGCCAATGGACACGGCGTGCGCCGCGTCAATTGGCGGTTGCGCGATTGGGGCGTGAGCCGTCAGCGTTACTGGGGTTGCCCGATTCCGGTGATCTATTGCGCCAAGTGCGACGCCGTGCCGGTGCCGGACGACCAACTGCCGGTAGTGCTGCCCGAAGACGTTGCGTTCTCAGGCGTGCAATCGCCGATCAAGGCCGATCCCGCGTGGCGCAAGACCACGTGCCCGCAATGCGGCGGCCCGGCCGAACGCGAAACCGATACGTTCGATACCTTTATGGAATCGAGCTGGTACTACGCGCGTTACACCAGCCCTGGCGCGAACGGACTGGTGGACGAGCGCGCCAATGATTGGCTGCCGGTGGATCAATATATCGGCGGCATCGAACACGCGATCCTGCACCTCTTGTACTTCCGCTTCTATCACAAGCTGATGCGCGATGCGGGCTTGGTGAAGTCGGACGAGCCGGCCACCAATCTGCTGTGCCAGGGCATGGTGATCGCCGAGACGTTCTACCGTGAACATACGGACGGCTCCAAGGATTGGATCAATCCCGCCGACGTGGAAATCCAGCGCGACGAAAAAGCGCGCGTGATTGGCGCCACGCTGAAAGCCGACGGCAAGCCGGTGCACATTGGCGGCACCGAAAAGATGTCCAAGTCCAAAAACAACGGCGTCGATCCGCAAGCGATGGTGGATAAATTCGGCGCCGATACCGTGCGCCTGTTTTCCATGTTCGCCGCGCCGCCGGAGCAGTCGCTGGAATGGAGCGAAGCAGGCGTCGAAGGCATGGCGCGTTTCCTGCGCCGTTTCTGGCGCGAAGTGCTCACGCACGTCCATCAACCGGACCATCCCGTGGTTGATCCGTCCGCGCTGGATGCAGGTCAAAAGGCGCTGCGCCGACAATTGCACGAGGCCATTCAGAAGGTGAGCGACGATTTCGGCCGGCGCCATGCGTTCAACACGGCCATCGCGTCGTTGATGGAACTGCTCAACGCGTTAGGCAAATTCACGGACCAGAGCGACCAAGGTCGCGCCGTGCGGCATGAGGCGCTGGAATCCATGGTGCTGTTGCTCAATCCTGTGGTGCCGCACGTCAGTCACACGCTGTGGCAGGCCTTGGGTCATGCGCAAACGGTGCTGGACGACCAGCCCTGGCCGAAAGCGGACCCGGCAGCGCTGGTGCGCGATACGCTAACCCTGGCCGTTCAGGTGAACGGTAAATTGCGGGGGACCATCGAAATTGCTGCCAACGCTTCCAAGGAAGAAGCCGAGGCGCTGGCGCGCGCCCAACCCAATGTGGCAGCCTTCCTGGAAGGGCAGGCCGTGCGTAAGGTGATCGTGGTGCCCGGCAAGATCGTCAACATCGTCGCAGGATGATTTCATGAACCACCGCATGCTGAAACTGATCGCGCTGCTGCCTATGTTCGCCCTCGCGGCATGCGGATTCCATCTGCGTGGCAGCGCTGCGTTACCGAAGGGTATGGAGCGTGTGCATCTTACCGTCAACGGCAGCGGCGAATTCCAGCGTAAACTGGCGCGCGCGCTGTTAGCATCCAATGTAAAGCTTGAAGATAACAGCGGCCCCGGCATTGCCGAGTTGCATGTGCCGGCACAAAACTTCAACGCACAGTCGTTGACCATCAATGGTGCTGCGCAGGTGACCGAATTCGCGGTGCGCTTCCATGTTGTCTTCACGGCGACGGACCCGGACGGCAAAGTCATCGTCCCGAGCCAGGCCATCGATCTGCAACGCGAATACAGCTACGACGCGAACCAACCGATAGCTACGCAGTCGCAGATGGAGCAGATCGAGGGAAGCCTGATCGACGACGCTGTGCAGGCCATGCTGTTCCGCCTACAGGCCGTTAACAAGCACGGCGAGATGGCTGCGTCGAAGGCGGTTGGTCCATTGCCGGCTAACGCGAGCACCTCGCAAGAGCCGACGCAATACATGCCGACACCGATTAACTGAGATCGTATGCCGCTCAACCACGCACAGTGGCAGAAGGCGCTAGCCGCAGAGAGCTTGCGCCCTGTCTATCTGCTGGCTGGCGAAGAATTGCTGGTGCTGGAAGCCGCCGATGCGCTGCGCGCACAAGCGCGCAAGCTTGGCTATGCCGAGCGGCAAGTACTGGACGTAGGGGCTCACTTCGATTGGGACGAATTGGCTCGCGCCGCGGCTGGCATGTCGCTGTTCGCCACCCGTCGTCTGCTTGATCTGCGCTTGCCGACGGGACGCCCCGGAACGGAAGGTGCGAAAGCGATCGCCGAATTCTGCGCCAATCCGCCGTCCGACGTGAGTTTGCTCGTTACGGCAGTGGAATGGAGCAGCAAACACGAAGGTGCATGGACGAAGCACATCGATAGCGCCGGGTGCGTAGTGATCTTCAACGCGCCAAGGCCGAACGAGTGGGAGGCGTGGATTGGCGCGCGACTGGCTTCGCGTGGGCTATCGGCGACACCGGATGCGTTGGCTTTGCTGGCCGAACGCGTGGAGGGCAACCTGCTCGCCGCTGCGCAGGAAATCGACAAGCTTGCCGTGTTGCACGGGCAAGGCAAGGTCGATGCGGACGAGATGGAGCATCTGGTCGCCGACAGCGCCCGTTACGATGCTTTCAAACTCTCCGATGCCGCGTTGGGCGGCGACGGCGCGCGCGCACTGCGCATTCTCGACGGCTTGCATGCCGAAGGCGACGAACTCATCGCGCTGATGGGGTGGCTGGTCAACCAGTTGCAGCTCGCCATGCGCCTTGCCAACGCGCACGACTTCGGCGCGCAAGCGCGTGCGGAACGCTTGTGGCCCGCCCGCGAACAGCTATTCCGCAAAGCACTGCGGCGAGCGCCGCGCGAACATTGGATGCAATGCCTTGCGCGCGCCGCGCGTATCGACCGCATCGCCAAAGGACGCGAGGCCGGCGATGCATGGTTGGAAACGCAGCGGTTGATCGCAGCGATTGCTGAGCCGCGCGCCGCGCAGGCACTCTCATGATCCGGCGTCGACCTAATCGTCGTGCCGCTTCTTTCTCGAACGAGAGAGGCGTAGAGCGAGAACTTTCGCCATGAGACCGTTGGCCCTTTTTGGCGGAACGTTCGATCCGATTCACATCGGCCACCTCAGCGTGGCGTGGGAAGCGGCCGAACTGCTCGAAGCGGAAGTGCGCTTGATGCCGGCCAACGTGCCGCCACATCGCGCGCCGCCTACGGCCACGGCAACGCAGCGCGTGGATATGTTGCGCGCCGCTTTGCGCGGGCAGTCGAGGCTTGCGCTGGATACGCGCGAGCTCGATCGCAGCGGTCCGTCTTACACCATCGATACGCTGGGCGAGTTTCGTCGCGAATTCGGCGAGCGTCCGCTGGTGCTGCTGCTCGGTGCGGATGCTTTTGCGGGGTTGCGCAGTTGGCATCGTTGGCGCGATCTCTTGGACCTTACGCACATCGGCGTGATCAATCGCCCCGGTGTCGATGCGTGTATTCCGGTGGAGTTGGAACGCGCGGTCGCCGCGCGACGCACCGACGATCCCGCTGTCATCGGCGCGCAATCGGCCGGCCGCGTGATCGAGCTGGCGGTAACCCCGCTGGAAGTATCCGCGACACGCATTCGCGAGTTGCTCGCTCAAGGGCGTGATCCGCGGTATTTGCTGCCGGCGGGGTTGTTCGACGATCCGGCATTGCTGGCGCCGTATCGCGACGCCGCCCCCGTTTAGAGCACTCGCTGCTTCGCCTTGTCGTCATTCCGGGCTCTTGCCGGAATGACGAGTCGAAAGGGGAGACTCGATTCAGCTCACCCGATACGCCACAAACCGCATCGCTACCGAATTCATGCAGTAGCGCAAACCGGTCGGCGGCGGACCGTCGTCAAAAATGTGTCCCAGATGACTGTCGCAACCGGCGCAGGTGATGGCCGTACGCACCATCCCGTAGCTGGTATCGCGGCTCTCGATGACGTTTTGCTTGGCGATCGGCTGCCAGAAGCTCGGCCAGCCGGTACCGGAATCGAATTGCGTGGACGCGTCGAACAAGGCCGTGTCGCAACCGGCGCAGCGATATAAACCCTTGCTTTGCGGCCTTTCGTGCGGCCCGCTGAACGCCATTTCCGTACCCGCACGACGCATGACGTTGAAGGCGGCATCGGAAAGGCGCTGGTGCCACTGCTCGTCGGTCAGTACGAGCTTGCGCACATCGCAAGGGCCAAGATGGTGGCCGTCATCGTCTGCAAAACATTCCAGCAGCACCATCTGAGGGCTGCTGGCAGCGGGTGTCGCGGCCTTCGCCAAACCGCCCTCTTTGTCGCCCATCCATCGCACCGCCGATAGGCTGCCCAACGCGATTGCCGCGCCGCCACCCAAGGCGGTGATCAAAAATCGGCGACGATCCATGCCTTTGTTGTCGACTGCGGATGTCATGTCCATCTCCTGCTTAAGCCCTGTTGCGCTCAACCGAACGTAAATGCGTAGACGCGAACGTTCGGATCGAGGAAGGTGATTTCGAAGGTGCGCTCGCCGGTGCCGTGCGCCTGCCGCACGAGTTGATACAGGCGTTGCCCGTCGACCGTACCGTTGCCATGGGCGTCGATGTCGGTGCCGTGATCGTCGGCGGGCGCTTTGCCATCGAGCGTAACGCGAAATCGCACAGGTTTGCCATCGTCGCCTGGACCAAGCACCAGGTGCAGATCACGCCCACGGAAGCGATACACGACGCTGCCGTTCGATGTGTCGAGCGTTGCGTAATGCGGCGTGACGGTCCAGTGGCCATCGAGCGACCACTGATTCACCGCAAGCGTGCCGGGTGCGTGGTAGTCCCAGCTGTCGTCGTGCGCGATCTGACCGCCCGTAAAGCCGTCGCTGCGCTCGTAACCGACATACGTTTCCGGCGAGCGGCTCATGTCGCCGGAACCGGCTGCTTCCGCACCGGATGCACCGGGTTGCACATAGCCGGTCGGAAGATTCTTGTAACCGGCATCGCTGAGCAAACGGCGGATGACATCTTCGCTTTCGGCGTAGTTGCCTTCGCCGAAATGGTGTGCACGGATTTGACCATGGGCATCGATAAAGTAATGCGCCGGCCAGTATTCGTTGTTGAAACCCTTCCAGATTGCGTAGTCGTTATCCATGGCCACCGGATAGGTGATTTTGAAATCCTTGATCGCCTTGGCCACGTTGGCGGGATCTTTCTCGAACGCGAATTCCGGCGCATGGACGCCGATCACAACCAGACCGTGATCGCGATACTTCTGCGCCCATGCATTGACATACGGCAGCGAGCGGATGCAGTTGATGCAGGAATAGGTCCAAAAATCGACCACCACCACCTTGCCTCGCAGCGATTGGGGCGACAGCGGTGCGCTGTTGAACCACTGCGTGGCGCCGGCGAGCGACGGAAGTTCGCCTTCCACCGGCAACGGCGTACCCGCCTTCGGCGCCGGAGCGGCCTGCACGGGCGCCGGACGCACGGCTTCGATCAGCTTTTGTTCGATACCGCTGGTGCTGGCAAGGGAGACGCGGGTCAGCAAACCCGTATCCACGCCCAATGCAATGGCCGCGACGCCAGCCAGCACCAGCACGCCCAGAACGCGGCGCACCCATTCGCCCGCGCCCAGCGAGCGCTTCATCGCCGCGAAGACGCGACCGCCGACGAACAATGCAAGCGCAAGCGACACGGCTGCACCACAGGCATAGGTGAGCAGCAATAACGTCGTCTGCACGCTGGCGCCTTGCAGCGCCGCACCGGTGAGCAACAGTCCGAGGATCGGACCCGCGCAGGGCGCCCACAGCAGCCCGGTCGCCACTCCCAATCCCGCGGCGGACCACGGCGAATCCTGCTGAGCTTCAGCTCGCTCGCTAAGCCGGTTTCCCAGTTTTACGAACGGACGGCTGATCCACTCTGCGACATGCGCAGAGAGCAGGGTCAAGCCCAGTACCGCCAGTACGAGCAGTGCGATGTAGCGACCGAATTGATTCGCACGCACCGCCCAGCCGCCACCCACTGCCGCCAGGGTCGCGACGAGCGCGAACGTGAGCGCCATCCCGATCAACATCGGCAGCCCGTTGCGCGCAAAAGGCCGGTCGGCCCGCGCGAAAACGAATGGCAGCACCGGCAGGATGCAAGGACTCAGGATGGTGAGTACGCCACCTAAGAAAGCGAGAATCAACAGGATCATGTGAGGTCTTGAGTTCCGTGTTGGTGAGATATTCGCTCAAGAGCTCGGGGCGGTTACAAGTAACCGGCGGCTTTGTTCGGGCGAATCGCCCTTTAGACAACAAATGCCGGCCATCATGCACCCAGTCTTGACCTTTGACGGCCCATGGGTACTACTACGCCAGCTTCCGCCGAGGAGCGTGGGTAACCGTAGGACCGTGTCGACCGAATCCATGAGTGCCAGCGAACAAGCTGACCGTCAGCGGGCAGCATGGATGGCCGCCGCGCAAGCTGGCGACCAGCGCGCCTATACGCGCGTGCTGAACGATTCGGTGGCGCTGATCCGCGCCGTGGCGCGCCGGCAAGGCGTGGCGGTGGATACGCTGGACGACGTGGTGCAGGAAACGCTGCTTACCGTGCATCGCGTGCGGCATACCTTTGATCCGTCGCGTTCGTACGATGCGTGGTTGTCGGCCATTGCGGCGCGCCGCGCGATCGATACGTTGCGCGGCCATGGCCGCCGCGAACGGCGCGAAGTGCACGACGAATTCGCATTCGATACGCATGCCGATCGCGACGATGCCAGCGCCAGCGCCGAACGCGCGCAGGAGGCGCAGCGCTTGCGCAAGGCGATCCAAACCCTGCCGCCGGGGCAGCGCGAGGCGGTCGAACAGCTTGGCCTGAAAGAGCACACGCTGGCCGAGGCCGCCGAAAAAACAGGGCGCAACACCGGGGCGCTGAAAGTAAACCTGCATCGCGCTTTGAAAACGCTGCGCGATCGCTTGCACGGAGAATCCTGAACCGTCATGTCCGATGCCGCACGCCACGAATCCCTGATCGACGCGCTCGGCGCGGAGCTGACGCCCGTGCGGCGTCTGCTGCCGCCGTGGCGGCGCGCGTTGGGCTGGTTGCTGGTGGTGGCGGCTCTGGCCGTGGTGCTGTTCGCGCGCTACGGCGCCACCACGATGTTGCATCGCTGGCACGCCGCCCCTGATCTGGGTGTGGCGGCCTGCGGTGCCCTGATCACGGCTATTACCGGTGCGCTGGCCTCTTTCATGCTCGCCGTTCCCGGGCGTTCCGTCCAATGGGCGTGGCTGCCCGTGCCGAGCGCGGTGCTATGGATCGGCGCCAGCGGCTTGGGCTGCCTGCGGGCGCACATACCGGGCATGGCTGTGCTGGATCTGCACGAGGCCAATCATTGCCTGATCTTCATCATCAGCTTCGCGATTCCGCTTTCCGGGCTGATGATCTGGCTGATCCGGCGGGCATGTCCGCTGCGCCCGGTGCTCACGGCCGTCATGATCGGCCTTGCCAGCGCGTCCGCGTCGGCGAGCTTGCTGGAGATTTGTCACAACTTCGACGCCGCCGCGTCGGATCTGGTGATGCACGCACTCGCCGTGGTTATCGTGATCGGCGCGAACATGGTCATGGGCGGGCGGCTGCTATCCAGAGCTTGAGTGCCATTTTTCCCTCTTTTTTTGAGAAAAGTGCATCGGGAAGCTTGACTTGTCATCACATCAGGGCGGATATACTGCACCTGCGCACTCCTGCGCTGCTGATATGCCCAGAGGCCCTAACTCTTGACCACCGTTCGCCATGCCAAGGCCGTCAACACGGCCGCCCTGCGCAAGACCGTCATCGCCGCCCTTGAAGACCTGAAGGCCAAGGACATCCGAGAAATCGATGTACGCGGCAAAACCTCTATCGCCGACCTGCTCGTGATTGCTTCCGGCACCTCGGCACGCCACGTGAAATCCATCGCCGACGAAGTCGTCAGGTTCGCCAAACAGGCGGGCGTGATGCCGCTGGGTGTCGAAGGCGAACAGGAAGCCGAGTGGGTGCTGGTGGATCTGGGCGACGTGATCGTGCACGTCATGTTGCCGCGCATTCGCGAGTTCTACGGGTTGGAACGCCTGTGGACCGTCGGCGATCGCGACGCTGAGGGCGAGGCCGCCCTGGCGACAGGTTAAAAACATCCGGCATGCGCGCCCGCCTGATCGCCATCGGCGAACGCATGCCTGCATGGGTTGCAGAAGGGTTTGCCGAATACCGCAAACGGCTTTCCCACGATTTGCCCCTCGAGTTGGTCGAATTGAAGCCCGGCATACGCGGCAAAGGCCGCGACGATGCGCGTGCGATCCACGACGAAGGTACCGCCATCCTCAGCGCGTTGCCGCGCGATATCCAGGTGATTGCACTGGACGGTCGCGGCAAAACATGGTCCAGCGAAGAACTCGCCGAACAACTGGCGAAATGGCGCATGGCCGGACGCGATCTCGCATTTTTGATCGGTGGTCCCGATGGTCATGCGCCGGAAGTGTTATCCCGTGCCGATCAAAAGTGGTCATTGGGCCCGCTCACACTGCCTCATATGCTGGTGCGGCTGGTGCTTGTCGAACAGCTTTATCGCGCTACCACGCTGCTGGCCGGTCATCCGTACCATCGCGCGTGAGTGGCGATGGCATAGCGATCGACGCGGCGCCCGCGTCATGGTTTTGCCACGGGAGTTTTTATGCGCTTTGAGGTTCGCCAGGCGAGCGTTAGCGACCTGGACGCATTGGTGCCGCTGTTCGACGGATATCGGCAGTTCTACAAGCAATCTTCGGATTTAGGACGCGCGCGCGCGTTTCTTGCGGAGCGGTTCGCGAACAACGATTCGGTCGTTCTTCTGGCCTGCGACGAAAGGGGCAGGGGCCTGGGATTTACCCAGCTTTATCCGTTGTTTTCCTCGGTGCGCGCCGAGCGCATCTATCTGCTCAATGATCTGTTTGTGACGGCGCAAGCGCGCCGTGACGGCGTGGCGAAAGCATTGCTGACCGCGGCGGGCGAATATGCCCGCACGCTGGGTGCCAAAAGCCTGTGGTTGCAGACGGCGCAGGACAATGCGCCTGCGCAAGCGCTGTACGAATCGTTAGGGTGGAAACGCGATCGGGAGTTCTGCGACTATGGCCTGACGCTGTAGAAGCGAACACGTCGTGTCGCATGCAGCAAAGGGCAAGCGCAATGCTTTATCTGGCTTCTCAATCGCCGCGGCGGCGCGAACTGCTCGGGCAGCTCGGCGTCACGTTTTCCGTGCTCGACGTGGATGTCGCCGAAGTCCCGCTTCCGGAAGAGGCGCCTTCTGACTACGTGCGACGCGTCGCACGCGACAAGGCAAAGGCAGGATGGCAATCGCTTGCATCCAACGCGACGGCCGACGCGTTAGTCATCGCCTCGGATACGGAGGTGGTGCTCGATAATCGCATCTTCGGCAAACCGAAAGATGCCGACGATGCCGCCCAAATGCTGCAAACCCTTTCCGGCCGCACGCACGAAGTGATCTCCTCGGTCTGGATCGTTTCCGCCAAGCAAGAGCAGGGCGACATCAGCGTCTCGCGCGTGCGCTTTGCGCCATTGAGCGAGACGCTGATCGCAACGTATGTCGCCACCGGCGAACCTTTCGGCAAGGCGGGCGCTTATGCGATTCAGGGCAAAGGCGCCACCTTGATCGAACATCTGGAAGGCAGCTACTCCGGCGTCATGGGGCTGCCGCTGTTCGAGACTGCACGACTGTTGAAGGCCGTCGGGGTTTCCGTCTGACCTTACGTCGTGGTGGAAAACAGCGCCACCAGCGCAAACAGGTTGTACATGCCATGCGCGAGAATCGCCGGCCACAACGATGAGGACTTCAAGCGCAGCCAACACAACAGCGCGGCAAGTAACGTCAGATTGGGCAAGGCGTACCACTGAAAATCCAGCCCGCCCAAATGCACGATACTGAACGACACGGCGCAGATGGCGATCGACATCGCGGTCGACAAGCGGCGCATCAATGCGGAAAGCAGCACGCCGCGAAACATCAGCTCCTCGATCATCGGGCCGATCGTCACCGCGACCATCGCAAGCGGCAAGCGCAAGTGATTCGACGCGTGACGGCTGAGTTCTTCGACGTTCTGCGAGACTTCGTGCCCGTGCGCCAGCAGCTGTGTCATCAATGCGCCCAGCGGCGGCGTGACGAGACCCACCGCTAGTGCGGTGATGTACCAGCGTGGCGAGGTGGGTGCGGTGAGCCCGAAGCCGGGCGGTGTCGCGCCAGGCCACAGCAACGGCCACATGTGATGCACCAGCCAGAATAAGGCCAATGCGATGAGCGGCAATCCGACCACGACCAACATGGCGCTGTTATCG
>Ga0335072_10004683_pt1 | contig 20207 bp, 18 predicted proteins | sample Lox_Sample_21_FD_206725 | JGI IMG/M metagenome (GOLD analysis project Ga0335072, IMG submission 206725) | Soil microbial communities from Loxahatchee National Wildlife Refuge, Florida, United States - Lox_Sample_2.1 | ecosystem: Environmental > Terrestrial > Soil > Wetlands | place: USA...
CGTTCATCCACGGGTCGACGACAACCTCCGCCTTCCCGTACTGCGGGAGCTGGATCCGCCGGGTCCAGCCATCCTCGTACGTGACCATCGTCAGGTAGTTGCGGACGACGGGCCGGAATACCTGCTGGCCGCTGCGGACTACGACAAGCCCATCCACCATGTCCTGGTCAGCGGGGTCACCCGACTGCCGGCCGAAATCCCACAGCACTTCCGCCCCGTCTGTCTGCAGCTGCTGGCTCGCCAGTGCCTGCGGAAGCCCGATGTGCTCCTGAAGCCACAAGACCGCAGGGCGAATGCGCCGCATCGGAACGCCGCCACGATGTACGCCTCCGCGAGCCCGACGAACGGAACGCTTACCCCCTGCGGCCGGGCAGGGTCAAGCGTCGTCACGATTGGGGCCGAAACCAGCTGCGAGCCATCCAGCCTCTTGCGCGCGTACCCGACAGCCCAGTCCCGGAACGTCTGCGCAGGCACCGCTATGATGTGCGCCGCCTCAGTCTTGTGGTAAAGGGGGGTCGTGTAGTGCGGGTCATCGATCACCGCGCCGCCAGCCACCGCACGCCTCCCTTCGCCTAGATGCTAAACGCACGGCCACGGAACCGCCTGCAACTAGGCTAGTGGCGCGCACGAACCAGGCCGAGCAGTAGCCAGCTTAGCTGCCAGACTCGGCATGGTAAGGCACTGAACGGTGCACCTGTGCATCGGCGCGCGGCTGGCCCGGATGGAGTTGCAGGTAGCGCTGAGCGCCCTCACCACCGCCCTGCCAGGCCTGCGCCTGGCCACCGACGCGGACGCGGTCACCTGGAAACCCGGCGTTCTGGTCCGCACCCCATCAGTCCTGCCAGTCTCCTGGCAGCCGGACCCGCCTGCGACGCCCCAGCCAAGCGCGGGCAGAGCCTGACGCCAATTGCGATCGCTCGTACTCGGCGCGCCCTCGCCGAGATCGTGCAGACACAGGCCAAGGCCAGCCGGCACCAGGACGCCCTGACTTTTATCACTGGGGCGAAGGTTCACCCGGCTGTAAGGCGGTGACCTGCGGGTTCATAGGTGGAGGACGGGTAAATTTGCGCACTAAAGCGCTCGTAGCCACGTCTGGTGGCTTAAGTTCGCGCGGTAGAGAACCACCTTCGGCGTGGTGGTGGAGGTGCGGCCGTCCTTCCGCTGCTGAGGGGGTCGTCGCCGGGGCAGCGCTGCCAGTCCGTCAGCAATTCCCCGGATCCTGCCAGGGCGATGTAGATGTGATTGCAGCCCTTGCGCGGCGTCGGTATCAGTGTCGGGGAGTGGCCGAACGGCCGCGAGCCTACCGGGTAAGTATCGCTGTTGATGAGTGGCGCGGTGAAGACCCACACCGGGGTGCCCTGGTAGGTGAGCTTCACGCTGCCGTCGGGCTGTATCTGGCCGTAGGCCGAGTTGTAGTAGGAGTAGAGGCGGGCGACGATGGGGCCGGACAGGTTCCCCGGAGGGGCCATCGTCCTCAAGTGGATGTCCGCGAAGGCCGTAGCGGCCGTTACCAGGATGACATTCTGGCCTGCCGCGTCGGTTGCGCTCAGCGTGGTACCGGATGCGGCAGCACCGGGCTGGAGTGGGACAAGGGTCGCGCCTGCCTCGGGATACCTGATCGTGGACGTCGCCGCTTTCTCCACGAAGGTCGCGGCCGACGCCGCATTCGCAGCGACTCGCCCCGCCGATGTGGCTCCGGGGACCGCGCAGCCCGCGGCCATGAACGCCAGTGCTGCCACCGCAGGCGTCGCCCTCAGTCGCCTGGTACCTACTGACCCTCCACGCCGCATGGCGCCTCCTCCGCACACCCTGCCAGCATCAACGAGTAAACGCGATAGGGTGCGCACTAAGTTGATAAGAGTCAGGTCCCCGGCGCCCTGGCCGAGATCGTGCAGACGCAGGCCAAGGCCAGCCGGCACCAGGACGCCGAAGCGCTATGGGCTAGCGAACCCGGATCAGCGGCAGTTCACTCGTCCAGTGAGGTCACCCAATCGATCAGCGCCCTGGCATAGATGTCGGGGGCGTGCTCGTGCATCGCGTGCGGCATCTGCGGGAATGACAGGTATGCGAACTTCTGGCCGGCCGCCGTCACGAGTTCCCCGGCCCGCCGCACCTGCAGATCGGAGATCGCACCTGTAAGCGTGCCCGTCGCTTCGTCGACCTGATGGAAGTGGTGGGTAAACAGCACGGGCACCTTGACATGCGAGACCATGTTCTCGTGGTCGCAGGAAGCCGTCGCCGAGCCCGAGACGAATGCCCTCCCCCATTCCGGGTCGTATTCTCGCAAATTTTGTGGTGGCTCCTCGGCTGCCCCGGGTGTGCCAGCTGGCAGAAATCCGCCGAGCGCCTTCAGCACCGGTGCCGGTATCTCCTGCGGAAACGCCCTCGTCATCCCTTCGAAGTCGCCGATCGACCACTGGTCACCCAGCCACTTGTTCCGCAGGGCAAATACCGGGCCGATTCCCTGCCGAATCGACGGGCCGCAACTCGGGTTTGTTTCCGAGGCGAATATTGGAGTATCCTCCCAGACGGATGCGCGGACCTGTCCTGGCTTAGCGAAGGCCGCCATCCAGGCCGCGATCGTTCCTCCTGATGAATGACCGCTGACGATGACAGGGCGTTGTACGACGAGATCGATAAATCGAACGAGATCGTTCCCGAAATTGTCGAGGGTGTAACGCCCAGGCGTCCATGTTGAACGTCCTTGCCCACGGAGATCGATGGCGAATACCTGGAATTGTTCCGCGAGGATCGGCATGACCTTCTCGTAGGACCACCAGGAACTACTCTGGCCGGGAATGAGGAGCAGTGCCGGCCGGTCCGTACCGCCGACGGTGGCGTAATTGAGGCGGACCTCACCCAAGTCGATAATGCGCTCATCGAAGGCGTGCCCCACGAACACTCCGGGGCGATCTTCTGCTTCAAGGTACTTCATGAATACACGATCCTCACTCAATCATGGTGGTCCGATGCGCCACGCCGTTAAGCGGGGGACACCGAGCCTGGTCGGCTCCTCGGGCCTCCCCTAGCGGCGTGCTTGTGGCTGACGGCAAGCTCCGCGAGTCGGTCCAGTGAGTGCTCATCATCGCTGCCGGGGTCGGCGTGGAAGACAAACAAGGTCTGGCTGGGGGCGGCGTTCACCGTGAAGGTCTCGTAACTCAGCCCGATGAGGCCGATGAACGGGTTGTTGTACCGCTTGCGGCCTTCAAGGCGGGCTCGTACTTCGTGACGGGCCCACATCTGCCGGAAGTCCTCGCTCTTGACCGACAGTTCGCCGACAAGCGCGGTCAGGTGCGGATCGTCTGGGTCAGCTCCGGCCGAGGCGCGCAAGCCCGCGACGCTCCCCTCGGCGATCTCTTCCCAGTCCAGGTAATACTCGCGGCCTTCCGGGTCGAGGAAAACGTGACTGAGGAGGTTACGTCCGGGAACGAAGCCTGGGTTGAGCACTTGTGCGAGACGGTTGGCGGCGAGAACGTCGCGGTAGCGGCCCAGGACGACAGCGGGCTGCCGGGTCCACCTGTCGAGCAGGAACCGGACGCCGGCCGGGACCTCTTCGGCAGCCGGGGCCGGCTTGCGCGGTGAAGACTGCGCCTGTGCGAGCCGGTGCAAGTGAGCCATGGCCTGCTCGTCGAGTCCCAGTGCCCGCCCGATCGCGTCAAGGATCTGCGGCGACGGATGGCGGTCGCGTCCCTGCTCTAGGCGCGTATAGTACGGGCTGCTCACTCCCGCGCGGAGGGCTAGTTCCTCCCGTCGCAGGCCCGGGACACGCCGCCGGCCCCGATCAGGAACTCGCCCAGGGCATTGTCGTCAGGGCTCATCAGGGCCAGGCTACCGCGCGTCAGCGATCTCTACCGTAGGCACTCAGCGACTGCGTCGATGCCAGTGAGCTGGGCAGAGACCGTCCACAGTCGTTCGGCCTGCTCGGGATCGATGGCGTCCGGGTTGACGCCTTCCTGCTTGCCCTTGTCGGTTGCGGGGTCGGCTATCTCCGCGATGTCGCAGCGCTCGATGTAGACGCCGCCCATCCCGTCGAGGTTCGGGGAGGTAGCGGCCCACGCCTCGCCGGCGGCTCCCTGCTCCGGGGTCTTGAACAGCGGCGCTAGGTTGCCCTGATCGTCATACCAGCCCATGTCGCGCATCTCCTGATGGGTGAGGTGCCGCTGCAGTGGCGTGCGCACGCCCGCGGGGTAGACCGCGAAGGCGCGGACGCCCGCGTCCTTGCCGCGCCTGTCCAGCGCCACCGCGAACAGCACGTTGGCCGTCTTAGCCTGGCCGTAGGCCTGCCACTTGTCGTAGCCGTGACTCCAGTGCATGTCGTCCCACCTGATGCCGGAGAACTTATGGCCACGGGACGATACCGAGACGACACGGGCGCCCTCGCCTCGCGTCAGCGCTGGCCACAGGCGATTGGTCAGCGCGAAGTGACCGAGATGGTCAATCGCGAACTGCGACTCCCAGCCGCCGGGACCCACGCGGGTCAGCTCGTTGGCCATCACCGCCGCGTTGTTGATCAGCATGTCGACGCTCCGGCCCGAGGACAGGAAGCTGTCGGCGAAGCGCTCCACGCTGGGGAGGTCCGCCAGGTCAAGCTCGGCGATCTCTGCCCGTGCCACATCTCCGATCTCCCTTCGCGCCAGGCCGGGTCGGCGGGCTGGCACGACGACGGTGGCGCCGGCGTCGCTGAGCCCGCGGGTCACCGCGGTGCCAATACCGGAATAGCCACCGGTCACGATGGCGAGCTTGCCCGTCAGATCGATCCCCTTCAGGGTGTCGGCAATGGTGCTGTCGGCGCTAAAGCCGCTGTTAATCGGGTGCTGTGGTGTTCCCATAGTCTTGACGGTAGTCCCAGGCCAGAGGCGTTGCCACACCCGCTGAAAGCTAACCCCGCCAGGGTCAGCCGCCGGCTTTCTCGTAAACGTCGGGGCTATGGGCTGGCGATTTCCTCGCCGTGAGATGCGAGGCCATCCGCCATCCTTTGCATGTATCGCTGCAGGTACGGTCGCATGAGCCAGCCCATTCCCAACCGGGTCGAGTACACGCCGTGCCAGTGGACGGACGTGCCCCCGTCGGCAGTCGGCTCGATCTCGATGTCGGCCTGGTAGTCGCGCATCACTGGATTGAAAGCGTCCTCGTAGGACAGTCGCCTCTCGTGTTCCAGCCGCGTGATGCGTTCCCCGGTGACGGACCGCCCGCTGCGAAACGCGCGGACCGTGCCCACGCTGTCCTGGCCATCGGGATCGAGCCCGGCAGACCGCTCGCGCACCAGGCTGTCCACGCACGACCACGCGGGCCAGGTCGCCGCGTCGAGCAGCAACGCCCAGATGACGGTCACGGGCGCCTTCGACCTCGCCGTCACGTCATACCTCTGCCGGCTTGCCAACGGCATCGGCTCCTGCCCTTCAACGGGATCCCCTGATGAGTACAAGCAAACGCGGTGACCGCGCCGAGCGGTATCCCACAAACCTGGGAGGGTCATCTACCGTCGGCGACGCCCGTTACCTGGAACCGACCCTGCAGGCCGCGCCCGACGGCCTGAGCGCCCGGCCGACGTGAAGCCGGCGGCCGCAGCGGTCCTGCACGTGCCGGATCAGGGTGTCCCTGCGGCATTGCGGGCATGCCGCCGCCTGCCGGCGGCCGCCGGGCAGCTCGTGGCCAGCCGCCCGGTGGGGGTTTAACCGGGCGACAGCTACCGATCGCGGAACCAGACATAGGTCTGGACGAGCGCGGCCAACACAGTCAAGCTGACACCGAATCCCACCGCCTCCGTCAAAGATGCGCTCTGGTCGCCGATCAGCGTGCCGAGCGGGAAGGAAAACAAAGCGATGAACAGTGGCGGCCCAGCAGGGATGAGTCGTCGAGTCCACATAACGTCGCCGAGTCGCAGCAAGACGTAGGCACCTGCCAGGATCCATACGACACCGGAGATCAGAAAGCCCTGTACCAGCATGCTGTGCACTTCCGGTGCCATGCTCGTATCGCCGATCACGTCCGCGTCCTCGATACGCACGACCGCCCCGTTCCAGACGAGCGCGGTCACCTCGTCCCCCACCAGCGCTACATTCCACAGCGGGTCCTGACCCGCCATATCGATCTCGCCGTTCGCGGGCGCCGCGCCGCTCAGATCTACGTAGTAGGTCATTGGCCCCCTGCCGTCCCCGCGAGAGCTGACGTCTTGGATCGTTGCTGGTATCGCAGTCAGGCATCCGACGCTCAGGCCAGCAGTGCACACCGGAGCAGTCTCGAACGCACGGGTGTGGCGATCGAGCGCGACCGTGGCGAAGGCCAAGACGATGGTGACGCACAGCGCAACCGCGGTGGCGATCACCGCGAACGGCAGCGTGACCGTGCCCGTGAGCCATTCGTCAAACCGCTCTGCCCCTGACGCCGGCCGCTGCGTTGAGCGGATCGTGAACCCATAAGGCTGGCCATGTCCCCGGCCGATCCCACCCTGGGTGATCGTGCGCTTCTTCCGCACCTTCGACTTCGGCATTCCCGCCCGCCTGAACCTTCGCCACTGCCATGGCCGCACATCCGTCACGTACCTGGCCTAGAAGGGAAATAGTACATTTATTGATTCGTGAACCTCGGTGCCGACTGGTGGCCCTATGGCCAAGCCACCCGACTCGACTAAGACCTCGCTCCGTCCATCTGAGCATGGGGGCTGTGGCGTCTACGCAGTCCAGGAGGGCTGGCTGTCGTCGGCGCGCGACCTGTAGCCCCTGTCCACCCCGTCGATCAGATCCCTCTGCGGCACCTTCGTCGGTTGCCTTGCCACGCTAGGACTGGCACCGCGTTACGACTTCGCGTGCTCGCCCGGAGTGGCTCGCCCTCTTGCGCTAGCGGAGCGGGCGGAAGAATGCGCGGATCGACTGGGCGAGCAGTTCGGGGTTCTCCAGCATGACGAAGTGGCCGCCGGTGCCAAGGTCGCGCCAGTGCCTGATGTCGGTGTAAAACCGTTCCAGGTACTCGCGGGGCGCGCGCTCAATGGCCTGGGTGGTGAGGGCGATGCCGGTCGGGACGTGGATCTTGTCGGCCGGGGCCGGGTGGCGGCGGTGGTGGTCCCGCTCGTAGTACCCGCGGTTGGCGGAGTTGATGGTGCCCGTTGCCCAGTAGATGGTGACGTTGGCGAGGAGCTGGTCGGCGGTGAAGTGCCTGCCGAGGTCGCCGTCCGGTGGCCCGGTCCACGTGTGCCACTTGTCGAGGATCCAGGCGGCCAGGCCGGCGGGCGAGTCGCTGAGCCCGTAGGCGAGGGTCTGCGGCCGGGTGGCCTGGATCAGGTCATAGCCGCCTTCCCTGGCGTACCACGTGTCCTGGAGGTCCAGGTAGGCGCGCTCGGCCCCGGTCAGCGGCGGCTGGGCGGGGGCGGTGTAGGGCACCGCGTTGGCCGGCTCGGTGGTGTGGTAGCCGATGATGTGGTCCGGGTAGTCCAGGCACATCACGCTGAGCATGCTCGCGCCGACGTCGTAGGCGTGCGCGCCGAACCGGTCGTAGCCCAGGGCCTCCATCAGGCGGACGAGCATCCCGGCCTTCCGGGTTGACGTCATGCCGGGGACGGCCGGTATCTGCGAGAAGCCGAAGCCGGGCAGCGACGGGACGATGACGTCGAAGGCGTCGGCGGGGTCGTCGGGGCCGGTGAGCAGCCCGATGAGGTCGATCGCCTCGTAGCACGTGCTCGGCCAGCCGTGGGCGACCAGCAGCGGCAGCGGGCGCGGGCCGCGGCCTCGCTGGTGGATGGCGTGCAGCCGCAGGCCGTCGACCTCCACGGTGACGTTGGCCAGCTGGTTCAGCCGCGACTCGTGCACGCGCCAGTCGAAGCCGGCCCGCCAGTATTCCGCCAGGTCCTTCAGGTACGCCAGGCTGACCCCGTAGTCCCAGCCGGCCCCCGGTACCTCATCGGGCCAGCGGGTCCGGGCCAGCCGGTCCCGCAGATCGGCCAGGACTGCGTCCGGCACGCTCACGGTGAACGGGACGGCGTTCACCGGATCTCCGAGGTGGTCGGCCGGGGGCGCCCGGCGGCCTGGTCGTGGTCAGCGCCTGCAAGCCCACTGTGACTCATGGGGCAAAGTACATCATGGCGGGACGCGGCCCGGTAGCCGGCGATCCGGCTAGCCAGAAATTAACAAGAAAGTTTCTTTATAATAAGTCTTGACGGCCCTACTCTCCAGGATTACAAAGTGAGCAGATCACCCCATTTCCGCTCAGGCGAGGCCGGATCGCCTCTGCTCCTCTCATCCCTGGAGGGTCCATGCAGGTCGGAAGACGGATTCTGCGCACAGCTCTCATCGCTGGCTCGGCACTCGGACTAACAGTCGGTGGCTCGGTCCTCGCGCTGGCCTCCGGGGCCGCCGCGCTGGCATCCACCACATGCGCGGCAGCGTGGAGCTCCACCGCTGTCTACACCGCCGGCGATCAGGCCAGCGAAAACGGAATCAACTACACCGCCAACTGGTGGACTCAGGGCAACGACCCGGCGACCAACAACGGCGGCAGCGGCTCGGGACAGCCGTGGACATCCGACGGCTCCTGCACCGGCGGCTCGGGCTCAGGTTCCGGGTCGGGATCCGGCTCAGGATCGGGGTCGGGATCCGGCACGGGCTCGCCGAGCGGCCTGCTCTTCAGCCCGTACAAGGACGTCACCATCAACATGAACTGGAACACCTACCAGATGCAGTCGGCGGTGGAAGGGTCCGACCTGCCGGTGGTGGGCTCCGGCAGCCTGGTGTCGCAGTACGTCCCGAAGCTGCCCGCGATCACGCTCGCGTTCGCGACCGGAGCCTGCGGCAGCGAGACCTGGGGTGGTGCCTCGGCTGCCAGCTGGGCGGCCGAGAACGTTCCGCAGCTCCAGAGCGCCGGCCTGAAGTACGTTGTCTCGACCGGTGGTGAGGCCGGGACCTTCACCTGCACCTCGACGGCGGGCATGGAGTCGTTCATCGCTCGCTACGCCAGCCCGGACATGGTCGGCGTTGACTTCGACATCGAAGGTGGCCAGAGCGAGTCGGACATCCAGAACCTGGTCAGCTCGGCGGCGGGAGCACAGGCGGAATACCCGAACCTGCAGTTCTCGTTCACGCTCGCCACGCTGGGAGCATCCGACGGCAGCTACGGCGGGGTTAACTCGCTCGGCAACGAGGTCGTCGAGGCGGTGCTCGGCTCCAGCCTGAAGAACTACGTCATCAACCTGATGACCATGGACTACGGCAGCGCGTCGAGCAGCGTCTGCGTCGTCGTCTCCGGCAGCTGCGAGATGGGGCAGTCGGCGATCCAGGCGGTGAAGAACCTGGAGCACACCTACGGAATCCCAGCGAGCAAGATCGCGGTCACCCCGATGATCGGCTTGAACGACAACACCAGCGAGACCTTCACTGCCGCTGACGTGGACACGCTGACGAGCTACTCCACCAGCAACGGCCTGGCCGGGCTGCACTTCTGGTCACTGGACCGGGACACGCCCTGCTCAGACGATTACGCATCCCCCACCTGCAACTCCATTTCCAGCACGACACCGCTGGAGTACACCAACCGGTTCCTGAGCGACCTCGGGATCTGACGAAGATCCCAGGGCGGGCCGCGCACGGGCTACCGTGCGCGGCCCGCCGCTGCGCTCAGCGGGCGGGACCGCTGCGGGCCAGCAGCAGGGCGACGTCGTCTCGAGGATGGGGAGCCAGGCGGGCGAGCACGCTGTCGCACACCTCCTCAAGCGAGCCCGCCGGGCTGTCGGCCAGCGCGTCGGCCAGGCGGGACAGGCCGGCGCTCAGGTCCTCGCCGGGCCGCTCGATGAGCCCGTCGGTGTAGAGGGCCAGGATGGCGCCGGGAGCAAGCGGCCTGTCCACGGCCTGGTAGGGGAAGTCCGGATCCGCCCCGAGCAGCAGGCCAGGGGGCAGGTCGATGAGCTCGGTGCTGCCGCTGGGGGCGCGCAGGACGGGCGGGGGATGCCCGGCGCTGGTCAGTTGGCATCGCCGCGACCGGGGGTCATACACCGCGTGCACGCAGGTGGCGCCGGCCTCGTCGCCCTGGGCGGCGAGCACGCCGCTGAGCTGGCGCAGGATCTGATCCGGCGGGCTGCCCAGGCGGGTCAGGGCGGTAGCGGTGGTGCGCAGCTGGCCCATGGTCGTCGCGGCGCGGACGCCGTGGCCGGTGACGTCGCCGACCATGAGCGCCACCTGGCCGTCGGGGAGGGGGATGACGTCGAACCAGTCACCGCCGATCTCGGCGGCCTGGCTGGCCGGCTGGTAGCGGTAGGCAATGTCGAGGCCTGCCACCGGCGGGATGTCGCGGGGCAGCAGGCTGTGCTGCAAGGTCACCGCCGCGTCGTGCTCGCGGGTGTACAGGCGGGCGTTGTCGATCTGCAGCGCCGCCCGCGCCGCCAGGTCGCCGAGCAGTCGTACGTCGGTGTCGCTGTAGGGCTCGGGGTTCTCGGCCCGGCTGAACGATGCCACCCCCAAGGTCACGCCCCGGGCGCTCAGTGGCATCGCCAGCCACGCGTGCACGCCCCGCTCGAGCAGGGGCTGCAAGACGCTGGGTGGCAGTTCCAGCCGCCTGAGCTGAGCCGGAGTCCGCGCGAGTATCGTTTCCCCCCGCACGAAGGCCTCTGTCGCCCGGCGCCCGATTCGCAGGATCAGCATGTCGCCTACGGGCACGGTGACCGTGGGCGTTTCGGCGCTGTCGCCTAGTCCGACTCGGCGGAACCGCAGCTCAGTCTTGTCGTTGGCGGAGTCCTCCTCGCGAAGCAGCTGGTCGAGCAGGTCGACGGTGACCCGGTCGGCGAGCTCGGGCATGACCAGGGACGCGAGCTCCGCCGCCGTGTGGTGAATATCGAGGGTGGTCCCGATCCGGCTGCCAGCCTGCTGCAGCAGGTCCAGCCGCGCGTTGGCCTGCCGCAGGTCCGCGTCCGCCTGGGCCTGGCCGGTGATGTCGACCAGGGTGCTTACCACGCCGAAGACCCGGCCGTTGTCGGTCACCCGGTACGCCGTCCAGGCGGCGACCTTGCTCTTGCCCGCCACGGTTAGCTCGAGGGGCACGTTGATCACGGGAGCACCGTCCCTGATCACCTGCTGGGTGAGGGTGCGCTCGACGAACTCGGTGTCCAATATCTGGGCGACCCCCGGTTGCCGCGTAGGAGAGCGGCCGATCAGCTCGCCCGCCGGGAAGCCCATGAGCTGCCGGAACGCCGTGTTGGCCCGCCGGGCCCGCATCTCGGTGTCGGTGAAGATCATGGCGACGGGCGACTGCTCGAACAGTGCGTCCAGTTCGCGAATGGAAAGCTCTGGTGTGTCCATGACCGCCCCACGTGGCCCAGCGGGTGAACCCTCCGACGAGATAAAGCGCTGACCAGCCAGCTTACGGTTGTCGAAGCCTTAGCCTGATCAGCCATGCCGCAGCGGGCCGTTGACCGGATTCAGGTTGCACGGTACATTACTCAAGTAATGAACCACTGAAGCGATGGAGTAGGGAGGCTCGTGACTGTGTCCGAGATGGCTGGTCTGGACGAGGGCGGCCCGTTGTTCGCGCAGGTCGCCGAGAGGCTCGCGGGGGAGATCGCGGACGGCGGCCTGGCTGAGGGGGCACGGGTGCCGTCCACCAATGAGCTGGCCGCCTTCTACCGCATCAATCCGGCGACCGCGGCCAAGGGGATCAACCTGCTGGCCGATGACGGGCTGCTGGAGAAGCGGCGGGGGATCGGGATGTTCGTCGCGAGCGGGGCCCGGCAGCGGCTGCTGGCCCGCAGGCGCGCCCAGTTCACCGATCGGTACGTGGCGCCGCTGCTCACCGAGGCGACCCGGCTCGGGATCGACCTCGATGGGCTGATCGGGCTGATCAAGGAAGCCAGCGACGAACGGGAAGGCGCCTCGCTGTGACCCCGGCGGTCTCGGTATCCGGGCTGACACGGAGATACCCCGATCAGGTTGCCCTCGATGACATCCACCTGACGATCGAAACCGAGACGATTACCGGGCTGCTCGGCCGCAACGGCGCGGGCAAGACGACCCTGCTGCGGATTCTGGCGGGGCAGGAGTTCCCGTCATCCGGCTCGGTTCGGGTGCTCGGTGCGAGGCCGGCTGAGAACGAGGAGGTCTCGCGCCGCCTGGTGCTCGTCCGTGAGGACCAGGAGTACCCGGACTTCAAGGTGTCCCAGGCGCTGCGCGCCGCGTCGTTCTGCTATCCGAGCTGGGACGCGGACCTGGCGTCCTCGCTGGTGAAGGACTTCGGCCTGCGGACGGGCAAGGCGATCAAGAGCCTGTCGCGCGGGCAGCGTTCGGCGCTCGGGATCACGATCGGGCTCGCCGCCCGGGCCGAGGTGACGCTGTTCGACGAGCCCTACACCGGGCTGGACCCCGTCGCACGCCAGATCTTCTACGACCGGCTACTGGCGGACTATGCGGAGTTCCCCCGCACGGTGCTGCTGTCCACCCACCTGATCGACGAGGCGGCGGGCCTGTTCGAGCACGTGGTCGTCATCGACCGCGGCCGGGTGGCGCTGGACACGACGGCCGACGGGCTGCGGGGCATGGCCACCACGGTCAGCGGCCCGGTCCTCGCGGTGGACTCCTTTACCGAGGGGCGCGCGGTGCGGGAACGGCGCGGGCTCGGCTCGCAGGCGTCGGTCGTCATGGTGGGGCCGGTGTCGGGCGAAGACCGCGAGCGGGCCCGGTCACTCGGCCTGGACCTGACCCCGCTATCCCTGCAGCAGCTCGTGGTCCGCGCGTCCGGCCTGTCGGCCGGCGCCAGCCCCCTGACGATGAGGACCAGCGCATGAAGCCCATGATCACGGTGGTCCGCTACCACCTGCTGGCCCCGGTGCTCTTGCTCGGGACCCCGTGGGCGGCCCTGGCGTTTACCTTTGCCGTCAACGTGGCCCGAGGGGGCAGCACCTTCCGCGGCGGAGTGGCCTCCATGTTCATCATGTTCTTCTTCGCGGGCGCGCAGCGCATCGGCCGGTGGCTGCCGTTCGGCCTCGCGCTCGGCGTGTCCCGCCGTTCCTTCTACGCTGGCACCGCGCTGCTCGGGCTGTCGATGTCTCTCCTGTCCGGCCTGGCGATAGCCGGGCTGCAGGCCATCGAGCGGGCGACCGGGGGCTGGGGACTGTCCATCGCCTTCTTCCGGGTGCCGTACCTCCTGGACGGGCCCTGGTACGCCACCTGGCTGACCTCGTTCGTCGGGCTGTCGGCGCTGTTCGTGTACGGCATGTGGTACGGGATCGTGAACCGCCGGTGGGGCATGCTTGGCGTGCTCGCGTTCATCGCCCTCCAGGTGCTGGTCGCGCTGGCCGTCTCGCTGCCCGAGCCGGGGCGGGTCTGGTCGTTCGCGTACTCCTGGTCTTATGTCGGCCGCCACCTCGGTGGCCTGACCGCCCTCGACCTGACCGGCGTCGTCGCCGGGCTGACGCTGGTGTTCCTGGTCGGCGGCCACGTCACGATCCGCCGTGCCGCGGTCTGAGGGAGCCTGATCGGCCAGGTGCGGACTACTGCGATGATTGTCACAATCTGCGAGCTTCTGTTGTATTGATGAACATCACATTCTAGGGTTCGGCTCAGCAGGAGCCGCGTGTCATCGCCCCTCGGCACCGGGCCGTGAGAGCGGCCTTCCTGCGGGTAGTACTGCTGATCCCCGATAATTGGAGTCTCAATGGCCACTCCGCCGCCAGCCTCCGGGCAGCCGGCCGCCCCATCGGCCCGGGGATCCCGGCACACGACGCTCAGCGTGGCGACCATCGTCGCCATCGGGCTCGCGGTCTGCCTGGCGCAGGTGGGCGTGGCCGTGCCTGCCACCCTGAACGGCACCTTCCAGACGGTACTGCACCCCACCGGGGCGTCGCAGCTGGACTGGATCTCCGACGCCATCCTGCTGCCGATCGCGGCCCTCGAGCTTACCTTCGGCGTCCTCGGCGACCTCTTCGGCCGCAAGAAGCTGCTGGTCGGCGGCGCGCTGATCCTGCTCGTCGGTGAGCTGATCTCGACCACCTCGACCGGCGTCGTGCAAATGTACTTCGGTCAGTTCATCGCGGGCGTCGGCTCGGCGGCGCTGTTCCCGACCACCTTGGCGATCATCGCCTCGGGCAGCCGCACCCACGCCAGCCGGGCCCGGATGATCGCCCTGTGGGCGGCGCTGCTGTCTCTCGGCAACTTCATCGCCCCGATGCTCGGCGGCCTGACCGCCACCTACGCCAGCTGGCGGCTCGCGTTCATCATCATCGCGATCCTGGCCGCCATCGTGGCCGCGGTCAGCTGGCTCTTCGCCGAGGACTCACGCTCGCCCGAGGGTCGCTCGCTGGACCTCCCGGGCCAGGTCACCGTCGGCCTCGGCCTGTTCGCGCTGCTGTACGCGGTGATCGAGGGGCCGACGGCCGGCTGGGGCAGCGCCACCATCATCGTTTCCTTCGTCGTGGCCCTGGTCCTGCTGGTCGCCTTCGTCGTCATCGAGACCCGGGTGCAGAGTCCCCTGCTGCGCATGGACCTGTTCAAGAACCGCGCCTTCGCGCTGGCTGCGGCGGTCACGGTGGTCGGGATGTTCTCCTTCCTCGGCACCGCCTACGCGATCAGCATCTGGATGGAGGTCATACAGCACCAGAGCGCGATCCGCACGGCCGTGGCGTTCATCCTGCTCAGCGGCCTGGCGATCTTCCTGCTGCCACTGACCTCGTTCCTGATGGCCCGCCTGCAGCCGCGCTGGGTGCTGTCGCTCGGCTTCCTGCTGATGGGCATCGGCCAGCTGCTCGCCTCCGGCATGTCGATCACCGACACCGCGCTGCCCTCGCTCATCTTGCCGATGGGCCTGGTCGGTGTCGGCTTCGCGTTCGCGGTCTCGTCGGTGACCGCGACGGTCGTGAACACCGTGCCGCCGAAGCTGGCCGGCATGGCCGCGGCCACGACCAGCATGGTGCGCGACTTCGGCTTCGCCCTCGGCCCGGCCGTGATCGGCGCGATCGCGCTGAGCAAGGCGGCCGGGCTGTTCAACACCGCGGTCAACGCCGACCCCACGCTGTCGGCCCTGCGGGCGGCGGTGGAGGGCGCGGGCCCGGTCGCCGTCAACTCGGTGCCGCCGTCGGTGGCGATCAGTAAGGCTGCCCCGCACGCGGTCGCCGCGCTGAGCAGCGGGTACTCGACCGGCTTCCTGATCGTCGGTATCGCCGCCCTGGCCTGCGCGGCCGCGGCCGCGCTGTTCCTGGGGGGCCGGACCGAGCAGGAGCAGGAGATCGCCATGGTCGAGCAGGGCGAGGACGCCACGGTCGCCTGAGGCCCGTCCACTCCGCGCAGCTTGTTTTCACGGTAAGAGGAATCGTTCTGGCGATATGGGGCAGTTCATCCGCGAACCCGCGCAGCGGTGGGAGGACGGACGCGGATGCTGCCAGTCTCCTTGATCTTCACCAGCGGCGTTGCCAGCGGCGTGAACAGCTACCTGGCGGTGCTCATACTCGGCCTGCTTGGCCGCTTCGGGCACGTCGCGGCGATACCGGCGGTGCTTGAGCGCCCGTCGGTCCTGGCCGCGGCGGCCGTGCTGTACATCGGCCAGTTCGTGGTGGGCAAGATCCCGGTGCTCGACTCGGTGTGGGACCTGGTGCACACCGCCCTGCGGCCCGTCGTGGGCGGGGCGATCGGCGTCGTCATGGCCCAGCAGGCCCACGCCAGCGCGGCCGCGACCGTGGCGGCGGCCGCGCTCGGCGGCGGGTCGGCGCTGGCCTCGCATGTGGTCAAGACCGGGACGCGCGTTGGCATTAACGCCAGTCCCGAGCCGTTCAGCACGATTGTCGCCAGCCTCCTCGAGGACCTGGGCGTGGGCGGCCTGATGTCGTTCGCCGTGTTCCACCCGCTCGCCGCGGCCATCATCGCGGCCGTGGCGCTCGCGGTCGGCATCGTCTTGCTCGCCCTGCTGGCCGCCCGGATCCGGCGGGGCTGGCGGCGTCGCCGGGAGGCTCGCCTGCGACGGCGGTCGGCGGCCGGCCAGGAGGCCGGCGCTCCCTCGCCCCAGCGCTAGGTCCCGCGGGCCGACGCGATGGCGGCTGCCACCAGGTCCGCGGCGGCGGCCATGCCCGTCACGGTCGGGTGGTAGGCGGCGCCGCCGCGCAGGCCCAGGTGGAAGCCGCGGATCCAGGGGTCGGCCGACCAGGCGTGATGATCGGCGGAGGCCTGGCCGAGCGGGACGAAGGGGCACCCCTGCTCGGCGGCGACGCGGGAGATGGTCGCGGTCAGCCGGGCCGCGGTGCGCCGGCCCCAGTCCGCGGCGTCGGCAGGCAGCGGCGACGTGCCAGCGGCCGGGTCGGCAGGCAGCACCGTCAGGTAGTCGGTGAGCACCACCAGGGCGCCACTGCGGATCCTGATCGTGGTGCACAGCGCTTCCAGGTCCGTCTCGAGGCGCTCGAAAGCCCGGTCGGCGGTGCCTGGCGCGGTGAACGCCCGGGCGCGGGCGCGCAGCAACCGCGCGGGCAGCCACGCTGGCATGCTCGCCGCGGCGATGACAGGCAGGTAGCCCACGTCGTTGCCGCCGCCGGTCACGGTCACCAGGCCGGTCTCCTCGTCGACGGCGTCGACCTGGGCTGGGTGCCTGGGTGCATCGGCTCGCCCGGCGATCTCGGCGATCGTCGCGCCCGAGTAGGTCTCGTCCCGCAGCTCAAGCCCGAGCCTGGCCGCGACCAGGTGCGCGTAATTGCACTGCGAGCGCCCGGCCAGGAGGGGCGTGCCCTTGACTCGCGGCCTGAGCCCGGGCCCGGCCGCGAACGAGCTGCCCATCGCCACGTACTGGCTCCCGCGCACGTCGTCGGGCATCACTCTGGCCCCTTTCTTGCGGATATGTTCATCGAACGCTCCTGATCGCGATGATGGCAAGGGCGGCCGCGGCACGCCAGCGAAACGCTTAGCAATAAGTAATCAGTTAGATATCCTAAGCATTAGCTGAGGAATTAAGGGGGCAGAGCTGATACGGGGGCGGCTCAGAGCGCGGGCGCTGGCCGGGATACTGACGCTCGTGGTGACCTGCCTAGCCGGCGGGGCCTCGCCCGCGAGCGCGGCCACGCTGACCAGCGCCGTGTGGTCATCGTCGAGCAGCGTGACGAGCGCGACGGGCGCCAGCTACACCTACTCATTCACGGTGGCGACGTCGGCATCACTCAGCTCAGTCACCATGACCGTCCCCACCGGGACCGCGGGAACTCCGGCCGTGGGCACCGTCAGCCCCGGCAGCCTGGCCGGCGGCACGGTCGCGCTAGCAGGAACCACGCTGACGTACTCGTTCACCGCCGCCCAGATCGGCGTGGGCACGGCGGTCTCGATCCAGGTGACCGGGCTTACCAACACGAGCACGACGGGGTCCTACACCTCGACGGTCACCACCGTGAACGGCGCGTCCGCCGTGGACACCGGCACGACAGGATCGCTGGCCTTTGCCGGTACCACGCTGGGCAGCCCCAGCTGGACAGCCTCATCCACCACGGTCGGGGCGGCCGGCACGAGCTACACGTATGCGTTCAGCGTGGCGTCGTCCGCGCTGATCACCTCGGTCACGATGACCGTCCCTCCGGGAACCGGCGGATCGCCCACGGTCGGGACGATCAGCCCGTCCGGGCTGGCCGGCGGCAGCGTGACGCTCTCGGGGACGACGCTTACTTACTCGGGCATCTCGGTGATGCTTACGTCAGGGACCGCGGTCTCGATCCAGGTCAGCGGGCTCACCAACACCGCAACCGGAGGCGACTATGGCACGCAGATCGTCACCAGCTCCGCCGGCGCTGTCGTGGATTGCGGGCTGGCGGCCCTCGCGGTCACCGGCCCACTCAGCCTGACCCTGCCGGGATCGCTGACCTGGGCCGGCACGCTGACCGGCCGCGACCAGAGCATTTACGACACGACTAGCTCCGACCAGGGACTCACGGTCAGCGACCAGACCGCCACCGGAGCCGGGTGGAACGTCACCATCGCGGCGACAACCTTCACGAATGGCACGCACACCCTGCCGGACGCCGGCACCCTGGTGCTGGCGGGCAGCGTCTCCTCGGCTACCGCGACCACGGCGCCGACCGCGGGGTGCGGCACGAGTTGCGTGCCGCCCGGTGACACCGTTGGCTACCCGGTCGCCATCACCACGGCGGCCACATCGCCCCAGCCGTTCAGCGTCTACACCGCCCAGGCCAGCAGCGGGCTGGGAGTCACTACGCTCGGCGGCTCCAGCTCGGCCGATCCGGTCGGCTGGTGGCTCAAGGTACCGGCCAACGCCATGGCTGGCAGCTACACCTCCACAGTGACGGTGAGCATCGTGTCAGGACCATGAGGCTGGAATAGACCTGGGGGGCCGTGCGTTCTTTCCCCTGTCGGCGCGTTAGTGTCCCCCGGGCCTAACCAATGCCTTCATGGAATACCGTTCGGCTGGAGCCATGTCGAGCCCTTCGCCGTGAGGCGACCTACGCACCGGCCACGGCACGCCCTCGCGAGCACAGCTCCCGGGGGCGCTGTCATGTCTGGGCCTCGCCGCGGTCCTGCCCGGCGTGCCTCCTCTCGTGGCGCTTGTGCACCCAGGGCTTCAGCCACATGACGTAGAACCAGTGACCGAACAACTGGGCACCGAAGACCACCCAGCCGGCGCCGATCAGCCACGACTGGACGATCAGGACCGTGCCAAGCGCGCCGTAGCTGACCGCGTTCTCGGCGATGAGGGGCTGGAAGACGAGGCCGGAGAAGACCCGCAGGCCACCCAGGCAGGCCAGCGTCGCCACCGCCCCAGGCAGCGCCGCCAGGTAGCTCACCCGGCCGCCGGTCAGAAAGCTCGCCCCCCACCAGAAGAAGGCGATGCCGAGCACGACCGCCACCGCTATCCGGGCCGCCGCCTCGATCGGTGCTCCACCCGTCACCGTGCCGACCGTGGCCACCGCGTAGATATAGGCGGTGAGCGCGATCAGCCAGATGGCCTGACGCCAGATCTTGTGCCAGGGGCCGGTGGGAAGGCCCCAGATCCGCTCGAACCCCGCCTGCACGCTGCCGCCGAACGAGACACCGGAGATGCAAAGCAGCACGGCACTGAACGCGCTCGTCGTGCTCAGCACCCGCGCCGGCGCGGAGAAGAGCCGCCTTACCGCGTCGGCGGAGCGGCCGGTCAGGCCCATGCCGTAGATCACCCAGACGGCCAGTCCCCGGTGCGGGACCGGGCTGGCCGCGGCTACCACGAGGAGCAGCGGGATCACGGTGAGGATGGCCAGGGCAGCGAAGCCCATGGCCCGGTGCATGAGCTCGAAGTCCTTGCCCCGCACGTACAGGTCCTGGAACGGCAGGTCCTCCCAGACCCGCCTGGCGTCCTGCACCAACGTGCGGCGTATCGCCCGCCGTCGCCGCCAGCCCATCATCGGCCGCCAGGCAACCCGGGCCGCGGCGCCATCGCGGTAGCGCCCGCCGGCCAGCCCCGCAGGCCCCGGCGGCCGCCGCTGCGGCACCACGCTCGTCGCGTCATCGGGGAACTCATTCCCCCGTTGACGCGCCATGATCAGCCCGTCCCGCCCGTCCCGCCGACCGCAGTAGCCTCACGGGACGCACGGTTTATGCGTTAAATTTCCCGGTTGCGAAAGATTGCCCCCACGGGAATGGGGTTTTTCTTTCGCAACCCGGGAAATATGTCGCAATAATGCGGGCCCGGTGACCATTCGGCCAAAGGCCGCCCAAAGGTTAAGAGGCCGTAAAAGGGTTAAGACGGGCAGCGGAAGTTGCTGGCGTCATTCGTGTTGCCGTGGCCGGTGTACTGGGCGGTGGCCGGGTAGGCGCACAACGGGCGGGACAGGGTGACGGCGCCCGTGGCCGGGTCGGTGACCGTCGCGAGGATGGAGGCGGGTGCCTGGCCGTGCTCCACCCAGTTGACGACGGCGGCCAGCGGGTTGGCTGGGGCCGGGCCCGCGGCGCTGGCGCAGTGCTGGGCGCCCGGGGCGAGGAACAGCCGGGCGAAGGAGTCGGTCGGCTCGCCGCCGCCCATCGCCTGCTGGACGCGCTGGTAGTAGTTGATCGTTCCCTGGGGGAAGATCAGCTGGTCGGCCAGGCCGTGCCAGATGAGGATCTTGCCGCCGTCCTTCTTGAACTGCGACAGGTTGGGGTCATTGGTGGCGATGGTGGCGGAGAACTCGCTGACCGACTGGGCGAACAGCTGGTCGAACTGGCTGTAGGTGAGCGTCTGCCAGTTCCAGGACGGGTCCTGCTTGAGGTAGTCCTGCAGCCAGGCCACCGTAATCGGGACCGGGCTTGGAG
>Ga0335072_10004684_pt1 | contig 20206 bp, 18 predicted proteins | sample Lox_Sample_21_FD_206725 | JGI IMG/M metagenome (GOLD analysis project Ga0335072, IMG submission 206725) | Soil microbial communities from Loxahatchee National Wildlife Refuge, Florida, United States - Lox_Sample_2.1 | ecosystem: Environmental > Terrestrial > Soil > Wetlands | place: USA...
GAGGTCCGGGTTACTGGCTAAGTTATAGTGTGTCGAAAGCGTTTCTGTAGCAACTGTGAAGGCTGTGGGATTCTTATACTTGGATAATCTTGTCGTGTAAAGCATCTTTGTGAATTCGGCAGCCTCTTGTGACGTTGACGAGTCGTCTGCAGATATACTATCGAAGTCGAGGGACTCCAGGAATTGCCACTCTTCATCTGGTGACATAAGGCAGTTCTTCATAAGCTGTTCGAATGCCTCGAAGCATTGTACATCTATCCCCACGGCATCCTTATAGCATTCCTTTGCGCTATCGAATGCATTCTGCTTCGCATAGCAAAGCCCGCGCAGGTAGCACATTGCGGCCTCAAATCGGATATTGGCAGCGTCCTCTTGAGCGACTTCATTATTTCGATTGTGCTTATCTGCTTTTGAAGATGCCTTATTGTGATGTACGGAACCATTTCGACTGTGTCCACCCGTATGTTGAAGCTTTCGCCGACTATTGCCTGCTCTCGATATTAGATGCGTAGGATTTTTCTCACCCAGGACAACCAATGCCTCTTCATATCTTCCTTGCTTAATGAGGCAGTGTCCAGCTAGGTATCGACAGGAAGGATTTCGAGCTATCAAGTCTTGTTTTGAGAGGAAGCTCTGAGCACGGGTATAATTCCCGGTTGAGAAATGAACCTGAGCCAACCAGAAGGCATCTTTGTCATTATCTATCGAGCATATGATCAGTTACAAGGAAGTCTCAACACGACCATGGAACAAGTACTTGTTAAGGCCAGTAGCTTGTCCCCTATGAATATGGCCGACTCATATTGGTGCTTGTTCAGGGCATCCTGGCGCCAATCCCTCAAGAACTTCTCCATCTCGTACTCCAGACCATAGACTTTGGTTCAAAGACTCGGTATTTGCGAAACATTATACATATTCTTAAGGCGGTGAGGCTTTTATGAGTTTGTCATTCTAAAAACTTCGAAAGGGTTTATTGGTTCAGGCAGTCGCGTTCTGGGGAAACGCGCCTAGCGTGGGCTGGGTTACGCCGCTAGGTTATCGCTTATCGAGCTTTCCTTCAGCCTCCTCCATATAACAACAATCTACCAAAAGCCTCTCTATCATGTCTGAACGCAAAGTTTTGCAGAAGTACTATCCCCCAGACTTTGACCCTTCCAAAATCGTCCGCTCGCGGGCACCCAAGAATGTCGGCCCCAAAATCCAAACCGTACGGCTCATGGCACCGTTCCCCATGAAGTGTACCGCCTGCGGTGAATACATCTACAAGGGACGCAAATTCAACGCCAGAAAGGAGACTACAGAAGAGAAATACTACAGCATTCCCATATACCGCTTTTATATTCGCTGTACGCGGTGTTCGGGTGAGATCACTTTTAAGACAGATCCGAAGAATATGGACTATACATGCGAGCGAGGCGCAAAGCGGAATACAGAGCCTTGGAGGATGAACGGAGGCGGGATTCAGGAAAGTGATGAGGAGCGGTTAGATCGGTTAGAGAGGGAAGAGGAGGAGAAAAATGCTATGGTGGAGCTGGAGACCAAGACTCTTGATGCCAAACGCGAGATGGCTGTAGCGGATGCGCTCGACGAGATCCGCACGCGCAATGCAAGAAATGAGAGGATCGGCAAAGACGGTGGCGAGGTGACAGTTTCGAGAGCTGCAATAGGTGAGGAGAAGGAGAGGCAGGAGAGGGAGGACGAGGAAGCTGCGAGGAGGGCGTTCATGAGGCGGCAGGAGGCACTAGAGGAAGTTATTGAAGACGATGAGGATGAGTGGACTGCTGGCGCTTCAACCCTGGCTGAGAAGCATCCGAAAGAGGTGTCAAAGGAGATGCCGCCACCAAGCTTCAAGCGCGTTGTTAAGAAGAAGAAAGACTTTTCAGCAGCACTGGGTATCAAGAAAAAGCCTTCATTAGTATGAAGAGCATAGCAGTCGTTTGGCGGCGTTGACTCTTTTGAATACCCATATGGGATTTACAATACGTGGCGTTTAAGTTGTGCCTTAATCTGATGTTTACCGTTCTGATGGAACTCCTACTGGCAAAGAAGTATAAGAAGCTTTTGCCATGCTGTGGCCTACACTTTTGTTTATAATCTTCAAAGTGTTGTATGGGAGTAATAATGTGTGCAGATATTACAGACCATAGGGGATCACGTTGCAAAGAACAACCTAATCAGACCATTGATGTCAAGCGACTCGGGCATAGAAATTAGCAAGAATTTCACCAAATCCACATAATTTGCCGTTATTTGGGATCCATATTCCATAGGATGGCAAAGTGTAAACCCGGCCTAGCTGTATAGCGTTGGCAATAGTGTCAGATGCATGGGATATAAGAGATAAATATTCTTTGAGCTGAGCCATGCGCCAATCGTGGTCATGGATCTGCTTGGTGACTGTTCCAGTGCGCGAACTCGCCTGTCTATGTAGTTGATTTTGACATATTCCACGTGTTGGCGTACAGGAGCATTGCTTAGGAACCACTGATCAGACTCAGGACTCCTTAGAGACGCTATGTTGAATAGAGACTTCTCGAGATAGCCCAGATGCAAATTCTTCCCGCTATATTGATGCCATCCTGCCTGCGCCTTCCCCAGCACTGTTTAAACTAGTCGGCCAGGTTTCCAAAGGACTATCTTAGCACTGACTTTTCTCATTTTCTCTAACATTCAGGCCCTATAGTTCTCCTGAGATACTCCTTTCCCCTTTTCGATGATCCTGTTAGACGTTAGACCAATTTCGGTAGTTCTGATGAACTTGACGAGCATTGAAGCTCTTCCTAAAGGCTATTACTTCCTGTGCAATCAAAACCTCTATGTAAGAAGAGAGAAGGAAATGTGGTCATTGAGCGAAGCTTATGTACCAAAAAGATGTCTAGTACGGTATATGAACATGATTCCCTCCAAGCCAAGAAAATACTCCTGTCACAAAACCAAAAGCGTAGCTATTATTAGAGAAATCTTCAAGTTCTGCCTATCCAATTCAACATAACGTGATATTTGAGCCAACTTTGGATATAAAGATACTATGTCATACTGCGAAACGCGTACTTAGCCTCATAACAAAGCCATAAGTATGCCTAGAGTTTAAGACCACTCTGCTTTATCTAATCCAAACATTTTTAAATCAAAGTAACATCGTTTTCACCGACAAAATTCGCGCTCAAGCTCTTAATTCAATAACACGCACAAACTCACTTAATTCCCAAGCTAACATTTTCTCTATTCCAAACCTAACCACAAAAACTCAGCCTGCAGCTATAACCTCCTGGATTACGCAGTCAGCATACGCTGGCCGCGCTGCTAACCAGAATCCTCTGCAGCGGGCGACCTGCTCCTGCAACACTAATTCTACACACACCTCACGATTATTCCTCCACCCTAGCTTAACTTAGCTTAGCTTAGCTCCGCGTTTATAGCTCGTTAAGATATCTTAATAGGCTCAGGCTCTTCAACATTCTCTGGGATGGGCGGTCTGCTTACTGCCTTCCAGCACCTACGATACTCGACTTTTATATCGTTCAAACAGCAAACTAACCTAGCTAAATGCAACATAATTCAGCGGACGGGCCTACCTCAAGGCATATTTCAAGCACGAGGTGCGAAGTTTATGGTGGGAAGGTATCTAATCGCGCAAAATAAGATCCCGTTCTGCCTTTCGCTATTCCCTATACAAGAACAGCCTGAACGCGAATCCCTTTTTAACCTTTAATTTTGGGAATTGTTACAAGCTAGCTAAGTTCTTTTAATACTATATATGTGCTTATGAAGTCCCTTTTGAAAATAATATCTATTTAAAGAACTCACCCCAAAAGTCATCTTAATATATCAAAATTTTTTATCCTACTATGTAAATAGTAAGGTTTTCCCTAGTTTAAGACCTTTATAGGAGACCCGCATAGCCTTAAGCTCAAACGGTGTAAGATTAATAATAATAATAATATATCAAAATAACAACAGTCATTTCGATAAACCGCACAACTCATTTATATTCCTAAGCTAATACTTCCTAGTCAATCACGGACTTATAGGCAAGAGGTTACTCTTGTCTAGTATTTCTCACCAAAACCTTCCCTAACGAGGAAGTAGCTACTACGATAAGGTGCTTCGACTTGCATTCTCACTCGACTCCAACACGGACTCGCTGAAACACAGCAACTAAGATACTCGACTCCAACACTGTGCAAGTATCCAGTTTCTTCTTCTTCGACCCAATCATAGCATGTATTTCTTTTTTTTTGATCTGCGTCTTGTAGTATATTATCTCAATTCTCCGGCCTGCCCCCCGAGTTCAGCGGCCTCTGGATCCGGCAGGGCGTGCACAGACTGGCCGCCGCTTTCGAGCTATAAAAGACCGCCGCTGCTCGATCTTCTCTTCTTCAATCCTTTCCCAATACTTCCTTAGCTTATTAGTCGCATAGTCTCATCATGCGCCGTCCATTCCCTCTGACCTAGACCCACCCCGAAAGCCCCTCCTCAGCCTCTTTGCAGCTGAAAACACTTGCGGCACAGCCCGTTTGAAATCAGAACCCTCGATCTACCACTTTAGATTCAATGCTTCCGAGGTGTCTGCGACGGCGATTATCCCTCTAAGCTATATCGAATTGGCTGAAGATACGAGTATGAGTTGGGCTTACGCACCCTCCCCTCCTCGTCGCGCCATCAAAGCCTTTACGACAGTGCTCCTCGTTAATTGCGACACTGCAGGCTCTCCCTTGGCGGTGTCTCTGTGTTGCGACCTGCCTTGGCTAGGTTGACCAGTGATTTGAATAAAGAAGTCGTCAGCGAACCAAATCACCGCTTTCGGTGAACCATCTTACTTCTGGTGGCATCAATCATGGCTCGTGCTGGGCAAGTTTGGAGGAAAATCATTTTCAGACGCAGGTGTCATACGACAGTCCCGTGCTGCACATTGAGTTCTTTAGAAGAGTTCTCTGACATTACGTGAATATATAATGTGATTATACATGTGACACAGAAACTAAGTTAGACCCGCAAATGACAGCTGAAAATAGGGTTCGCCTTCAGGAGTCGCTTGCATAATAAAGGTACAAGTTCCTCCAGTCGCATATAGTGCGGCTGCCGACCAAGCAAGTGTGCCCGAGTTCCACACTCCAAGAAAGTATTCCCCTTCTTGGAAACAATTGATGGTGTTTTTGAGAGCTCCTAGGAGTCCTGGCCCATGGGTTCGAGCCTGCTGAACTCTCTCATACGCCTGTTCCCTTTGAGCTCCCAAGTTGTCTCCCGATGTACCGGTTCGAGCTCTAGGATCATAGCTTGGCCCTGTGTAATAACTCGAGGAAGGACCTCCATGGAAGTTCCCTTCTGACGAACGATTCTCTCTTCCGGGATCAGGTCCTGGGATGTCGCTGTGAGCAGAGGTGGAACTTCCACCGAATGTCCCTCCGATGAACTACTTCCACTTTGGGCATCAGGGCCTGGTATGTCACAGTGAGCAGAGGAGAAGCTTTCCTCGAAGGATGCTTTCTCGCCGCCTGTGTTGTCGAAGGAGCGTCTGGCTAAGCTTTCACTTCTAAGTAAGTACCGTGTCTCCTCCGGCAAGAACGTAGCCCGGATGCGAGGCATTCCTTCGGAAAGACGAGCATTAAAGACCGGATCTGATCCGGGAAGATCGAAGGAGGGCAACAATGTAGACCCCCCTAAAAACTGACTCAAATGAGACCTCTCTTTCGGAGAGAACCAAGCCGAAATGCAAGGGTGTCTTCCAGACAGACGAGCATTGAAGGTTGAATCCAACCAGGGAGGATCGTTGGAGGGCGATAATGTTAGCCGCCCTGAAGACCAGCTCGAGTCAGGAATATCTGAGAATATGTCTAATCGAGTATTGCGAGTAGATGGATCCAATCCAGTGATATTAGAGGCCGGATCACATCTAAGAATTCCAGGAGCCAGGTCCAGTCCAGCAATAAAGGACGAGCTCTCTCCTATGGTATCGAAGTCAGGCCTCCCAAACCAGTCGATGAGCTCTCGATGACCCCAATGACAATTTGTGCCAAACAACCGCCAAAGATTCCGCTCCAATGAGCTACATTCAAAGTCCAACGCATCTTGTAGCGTGATCTTCTGCTTGACTTGTGTTCCTTTCAGCTGCTTTGTAAAAGTGAATGTCTGCTTGTATACTGGGTCAAACATCTCAATGATCTCGTAGCGCTTGTCCTCAAAGGATGCAATGCTCGTGACTGTGGTTTCGAAGTACTCTAGAAACAGTATTGAGTTAGAGCAGTGTCGAAAGAAACCACCTTTCCACGTTGGAATATCACGTACCTAGTCCGCCAGTCTTGTTTTTTTGTACGCCCAAGGACGTACTTTCCATTGTTTCCTTTTGCTAGGGTAGCAGAGTGAGCGACTCCACCATATTTGCCGTATGTTTTGAGCTTGGGTAGTCCTATCATGGCTAGCGCCCTCCTGACGATGTAGACATTTGTGATCAAGACGTCTTCGGGCTGTGGAGAGGGAGGTAAGCATTTGGAAAGCAGGGAGATGCGCGAGGCTACCTACCTTTGTTTCGGTCGACATCCCTTGTGGCGTTATTATCTGATGAAGATTCTAGTACCAGTCGGCTGTAGCGAATTGGACGGACTCCTGTATGCTATTCTATGTGTGGATAAAGCAGTGTGTCTTATATGAACTGTTGAGAGAAAGAGACTCTGCATGAATGATGCCCGACCTATCTTCTTCACGAGAGCGTGTTTGGGTATAGGAAGCACACCACTTCAAATTTGTTAGTAACTAATTATAGAACGCCTTTTCATCCTGAAAATAAAAGAATCATGATGGTGGTTTAGAGTTGATGATCTCAGCCAAGCGCGCGTCAACGAATTTAGCGATAACAATAAATAGCTAGCTCTTATGTATTAGGGTCAAAGAGGGCTATTTCCAAACGCCTAACCTCCTTAACCAGCTGCAATTTATGCTATTACTAGCTCTTTGTAAGGAGGACAATGGACCTTGTGCTACCTCCTTACTCCTTAGACTTCAACCTAATTAAGTTAGTCTTAAAGGCGTAGCTCAAGCAGAACTATGTTTAAACACGCTTAACCTTTAAAAGATTCTGTGACGGTTCGTCACATGCATGCAACAAACTACCGTCTCAGACCAGCACTGAAACCGCCAAGGGCAGTTAGCCAAGGACGGCTTGTGTATATAAGGAGCTATGCTCCTCTTCCTTCCCCTTCTTCTCTCCTTAGCTTAGTATCTTCGATAAGTGCAATCTACAAAGCTCCCTTCACCATCTTTGAATAGCATTTTGTACGTGCCGTTACAGATTCAGGGACTACTTAATATAAGCAATTAGACATAGCTGTTGCAACTAGTTCGCTTAGGAGCAGTTTTAATATGCTGCTAGAGGGATCTACTTGGAGGAAGGAGAGATTAAACGCTTTAGAGCGTGGCTATAGGACTAAGAGAAGGAGGCTACAGTGTGTTACGGCCTGTTACGGCCCTGTTATACCTGCTTACGGGTCGTTACGGATTAGCTACGGACTGTAACGGCCCTGCTTACGGATGGGCAGTTGTAAGGGCAGTTGGCACTTGCGGCCGCCCACGTGACCAACTAGGACTATAAGAGCAGCTCTTCGAGCAACACACCTCTTCTTCCTTCCTTAGCTTTAGATTCTTGTTAAATAGGCTACCAATTCATTGAGTTCCGCTTGCTCCCAGCCGGCGACCACACTCTATATTGACCGAGCCGTCACACTACTAGCTTAAAGCCAGCGATGCCCTAGTTAAGGTGGGTAGGGAGGTTATTATATAACTTATTTGTACAAATAAAAGTTTATTAAAGCCAAGTAATAGATTTTAGGATGTGCTTAAAGTTCTCCTTCAATTCTGTGTTACTCTATAAGATTTTATAATATTATATAATATTTTTTTCTTCCAGAATTGCCGATATCAAGAGCCGTGCTGAGGTAATCTGACTGTGTTCCGTTCCAATGTTTTAGGGGTTGCGGCGCAGAAGGATCCAACAGCGAATCCTTGTTTCATGTTTCACCATAGTTATTAGGTTGATTATTTCGTAATTTATAGATATTGCTATGTAAATATTCTCTTCGCGTCATCAGCCTTATCTAGATCCGAGCCTTGCAGAGCTTCTAAACATTCCTGATGCCATTATCTGCTGCTTATATCTTCGCTGTGGCGGGAGTATGCTAGTTCTTACAACAGCATCCTCATGGCATAGGCCGGTCTGCATTCATGCTTCCTGGGAAACATAAGTATGAGCGAGCGAAGTGACATATTGAATCCCACCTTCTGCGGCAGCCATCTCCGCATTCGGTGAATCCTCTCCGGCTACCATCCCTGTAATCGGCGATCTGATCTTAAGTTTCTTTTTGAAGGGTAAAGTGTACCATTGTTCCCTACGCATGGCTTCACCCCAGTCCGTAAACGGTCACTACTCCATCAGTTCCCGCACAGCACCACTGATCTCCTCTACCCTCATTCTTCCAAGCCACACAGCTCACCACGTTCTTTTTCGTCTTTTCTTTCCCATCACTGCCAACCACTCTCTTCTTTACATCGTGCTGGCTGACCCTCTTAACAGCTAGTTTCTGGATCACTTCCCCTGAAACGGTATCCCAAACCCAAACCTGCCCATCCTCACCCTCCACCTCACTCCCGCTAAGCACCCACGCCTCCTTCCCGCCAAAAGCACTTCTGATCCTAAATTCAGCATTCACATGCCCCTTGTAAGTCATAAGGCAGCCCCCGCCATTGCGATCAATAAGTCGGATCCTCCCATCCAGCGTCCCGACCAGCATTGCCTCCCCCCCTCTCATCGCTGCTAAACTCGTAACCGGGCCCGGCAAAACATCTGTATCCATCCTTCCCATCCTCAAATCGTAATACCGAACCCTACCATCCACACTCCCGGTAACAATTTCATACCCACCATTCTTATTAACCAACACGCACGAAATGCTGTCTTTCGCTTCACTAAGCACTTGAATAGGTTTTTGGGCGCTGGATTTTGTATCCCAGATGCGCACGCTAGCATCGAAGGAGCCCGAGATGAGCACGGAGTCGTCTGTGCCGCCGAAGCAGACGCTGTTTATGCGGGCGCTGTGGCCTTTGGGGCCGCCGAAGCGCTGGATGGTTTTGGCGGTCGTGACGTCCCAGAGGAAGACGCTGCGGTCGCCGCCAACGGAGGCGAAGCGGGCGTTGTCTCTGCAGCATAGTAACTGTGTTAGCTACGTTGCGCCTATAAGATTATTTGTACGTGATGAGAAGGGGGGCAAAGGGTAGACATAAACACACACCTTGACACGTCTATATCAAGCACCTCATACCCATGCGCGGAATACGTCTGGATGAGCTTTGAGGGCCCCACAACACCTGTACCTTGAGCATGAGCAGGAAAGGGATTATAAAGGCGGATATTGCGGTCCGCGGATCCAGTAAGAATATATGTGCCCGGAGAGGAGGAGTATGTTAAGGCATGGATGGGACCATTTGAGCCAACGAGCTGCGTGAGCGGCGTGGAGGGGAAGGCCAAGCTAGATGTGAGACTCATTGTGTGATTGACAACTCCTTCAGGCTACATTTTGGAAGAGTCAATGAGGGCGATCACGACTCGCAAGGCAGACTGAAAAGAATAAGTTGGCGGGGATGTTCTAGAGGTTTTGGATTTTGACCGCCGGCAGAATCACTAATCGAGCTTAGTGCCCTAGGACGGGAATCGAGATCCCTGGAGGGGTATATGAGGTACTTAGAGGAGAGCAACGAAAGAAAAGGTTTGTGTCATATCTTTGTATGTTTCATAGATAAATATACATATGTACTCGAAAATAATAGTACATCATCCACATAAATTCCACTTCTCAATGGGTTTATCTTATGTGGCCCATTGTGTATAATTCTCTTCAACGCCGATATCATGCCGAGGCGTCTAAGAATTATTGTTCGTCAGTGCTTTGTTCCAAATCTCCAGGTCAACTGCGTAGATACAGTCATGGTCCCTCACCAACGTTTGCTCAATCGCCGCTTTCATTTCATATGTTCCCTTTCGTAGCTTCTGGCTCCTCCCTTCGACCTGTGGCCCTCCTCCATCTCCCTCTTTGCATTCGTCTCCATGATCTTCATCTTTATTCACCACCGCAAAGGTTCTTTCACCAAAAAACCCTTTCCAGCCAGCGGGTCCCGCAATTAAATCTGCGTTCCGAGCAACAAGCAATTCCTTCTGACTCCTGGCGCTGTGCCAGAACTTGGCAAGGTATGTAACGACGGCCGTTGCGCCTCTCAATTTCGAATAGAGAAGAGGGAGGTCTGAAATATAACCTTTGGCGGTGATGATATCAATTGCGTGGATGATTGCATAACCTATAAGGGGTGCAGAGAAGGCAACGTCGACTTCTGCTGAACCTGAGCTATTATTAGATTTGGATAGAAACGGAGCCAGTTTATCGGCCATGAGGAGTACAGCTTCAGCATGACTATGTGTGGTGCGAATATAGTGTTCAAGTTGCTCAGAAGGAATTGCGTCAGGGCGCACGTTGCGATTTAATCTCATCTGTGCGCTGTGGTAGAGGGTGTGGAGGGTGATGAAGATATTGAGGATGCCACTGCTCGCGGCCTTTGTTAGATTGTCCGGGCTATAGGAAAGGAATTTAGGTAGAGATGAGTGCCAAGACTCTAGACGAGAATTGGCGGCGGAATAAAATAATGTAAACTTCGTGGCATCTTCAGTGTCGCTAGGACGGTGAGAAGTCCTGTAGATGTTGGCCATAATATCACCCCAGATAGATGTAATCGTAATGAGATAGGCCATTTCACCGATGCCGCCCGACGGATCCTGCAATTGAGTTTTGTGGTCGAAGTAAGGATTGTGAACCTCGGCCTGCTCCTCGAATGATTTGTCATCACAAGGAAGGCGAAGGAAAACATCCTCAGGATTAATAATGCTCAGCTGGCCACTGCAATAGCCATTGAATCTATCCAGTATGAAGCAAGTCCAGAATGTTCTTCGGCGGCACTCTGTAAATCCGTGTTGATTAAGGTTATAGGGGGGATCGCCAGTCTGCTTCACTCCGGCCTCTTCAATCTCAAGATTGAGCTTCATTCCTGTGGCTGTTCGTATGGCTGCACCGCAGAAGTCCCAAGAATCAGTAACATTATTATTCGCGTAGTAGTATAGTGCAAGTAGCAGACGACTCTGAACTAATTGCAGACTGTAATGGCGCTGATCGCAAGCATAACGACTAATGGCAGCGAACTCCTTTCCACGTTCCTTGTGAGCGGGATCCGGTGAAAAGACGCTTGCTAATGCAAGCATGGTGTATATGAGCATGAGGTCATCCGGTGACTTCTGAAAGCATCGGTTTGTGAGCCAGAGCATGAAAGGCTTCTCTGGAAGAATACCATGAGCACCTGAAATGCCCTTGTGGACAAAATAGAGTCTCATCAATTCCCTGACGAGGCCTTCTTCGGTATCAAAAGGATTCGTAGCCCACTGAGTCACGATTTCATCAGACAGCCTAAGATTCGTCGAAGTGGTCCGCTGTTTTGATGAGAGATCTGTGTTACGAGATTCAGAGTCGTTGTCAGATCGAGCTGGTGGGGTATGACTGTATTTCGCTCGCTTGGCAGGATTATCATCTGACTCTGTTGATGATTGCCGAAGACTTGGCTGGAAAAAGGCACCATGTGAAACCTCTCGTTTTTCTGGCCTTACCATGTCACCATTAGACAGTTGAGATACGGGACGCAGTAAGGTTTCGTCCGCCTCAGGAGATATATCTGGCGATCCTTGGCCACCACGAGGACTATAGAAAATGTCAGTCAAATGTGCGAACACAGTAACTATTTGCGAACTTCTGCCCCAAGCTTCGTATCGGGAGTCAAGGCAAATACCACATGAGGCGATCAAAGGCAAATTTAGTATTTGAAGCATTATAGTCAGAAAGAACTCACGCATTCTTGAACTTGCAAACCCTTCCAAACTTTTCACATTGAGTACACCTCGGATAATCAGGATCACACTTGATCTTCTTCTCCCGGCATGTGATACAAGCGATTGCAAGCCTCTTTCTTGGCTTCCCAGCTTTCGTCACACCCCAATGCGCATTCACAGCTTCTCCATCAATGTGTGTCTTGCAGTGGGTGCCGTCATCGTAGAAGTAGCAGAGTCCCTCTCCGGGAACTTCTGCTTGTCTAACAAAGCGGGGAAGGAATTGAGTTCCCGTCCAAATCTTTGGTCCAAGACCATCCTTGCTCGTTATAGAGTCTGAAATGACGCTGCTGGTAGAAGCAGCACCATAAAGCTGTGTCGATGGGATACTGCCAGGGCTGTCCTTATACGGCAGCCCATTTTCTGATTCCTTCCTTTGCGGAGGCGGCGGCATAACATGATGCTGATCGGGCTGTGGCCTGAAAGATGAGGAGGTGTCTCTAGACGTAGAAGGAAAGTACTCTCGGTACGATGGTTCAGATCGTGGCGACCAGCCGCTCACAGAGAGCGGCAACTGTGTACGAGGTGAATCTTTAGGACTATATCGAGACTCATAGAATTGCGGCGAGTTCGGTGATTGGCTGATTTGCATTGCCCGAAGAGGAGGTTGTGGTAATTCCGATATCGAAGATTGAGCTAGCCTTGCATCATATGGATATTGAGGCGAGACCGTATGCGGAGGATGACGCTGAGAATATGCGTCCCAAGCCTGTTGTTCATGGCGAATTGACACTGGTATATGACGAGAATCGTGGGGAGAAGTAGGAGGAAACGTAGGACTTTGATCCGCGTATGTAGATCGGGAGTGCACGCTCGGACGAGACCCCCCGAGAATACTACTCAACGGAGGCAATTGCTCCCGTGGTAAATCATTATTTATTTCTGAGCGTGTCTGGTAAACTTCAGCGATTGTGGACGGAGGGACGTCGTAAGCAGCACGTCTTTTGTGGTCCGACATTGAGACCTGCGGAGGGGGTATCTGCCAGCCGCTCCCTTCGTACTTCTGCAGTGGGTGTGATGTTGGGATTGAGACGTGGTTGTTCAGCTGTCGAGAACTGTACTCCTCCGTCCGAGTATTCTCTTTTGTATAAAACCTCTCTAGCAAAGGAACGACCGTTGGGTATGCGTGCAATACGGACATCGTCTTCTTCTGATATCAGTGTCTACAACGTGTAGAAATCTGCCCTGCGTCTATCCATGGAAGATAAACCGATTCAGCCGGTAAGAGTTGGCCTTGTGGCACAGCTTTCCTTCCTTGCAATCCCCTCCCACGAAAACTCAAGGAGATCGTTTCGGTAGTAGGCGTTCAGTTGATTTTTGGGGTTCCATGAACAGAGGGAATTCAGTGCGGCAGTTGTATATATGCCGTGTTTAAGCACTGGCATATCAGACGCCAGATCGGTACCAGCCTTCTGCAAAAGTCACCGTTGGATTCCAAGGTTGAACCTGTTGGGTATAGCGTGCGCATCGGGGCCTGCTGCACATGTGAAATGGGAGAGGAGGAACGTAGCTTTGATGAAGGGAAGGATGAATGGAAGGAAGGAAGGAGGGGACCATTACTTCGGCACATTGCAAGGGAAGCATGTGTGGTTCATGGCATTTCATCCGTGGTGGCTCCCCAATCTGGCAGTGCTAGCCAAGAAGGAGACTAACATTGAGATCCGGAGTTATGGTAACAGCGACCTTGCAAAAACGTGGGTCCCGCCGCGCGAGGCCTTAAAGCGGCCTAGCGGGGCAATATAAAGCAGATAAATTATCGACAGGGCTCCAGCGGCCGGTAAGGCAAGTGTAGGCCAGGGCAGCCCGGAGGCTTGCTGGCCCTGCACGGCTAGGCGCATGCCGAGTGCGCATCGATGCGATTGGATTGGCGACAAGGCTTTAGGGGAGGGCCAAATGGGTAGACGGGTCGAAGGGAGGGAGCAGGTGAAGGGGGTGGTCAAGGCCCCAGAAGGACCTCGGAATCGAGGAGCGAGGTAAAAAAGAGCAACCTTGCACTCTCTTGCTTTTTGTCCGCCGCCTTCTAGCTCCAGAAGTAGAGCTTCTTTGGAAAGAAGCAAGCAAAGAATAAAGCAGGACGAGATCAGGTCACCTCTTTCCGGTCCTTGCATACTGTTTCCATTGGTCGCCCAGCCCTAGTGTTAGCAGAATGACGACCACCGCGGAGCCGTTACGAGACAAGGGAGTTGACGGAATCCGTGAGGTCTTCACTTTGAGTTGGCTGTTGGTTGCTCTGCTCTTTCTGGGGTAACAAGAAAGTGTAGCGGCGCTGCCGGTCCACTGTACACTATGATTGTTGTTCTTTTTCTTCTACGTTATTATCACGGAGGTTTAACCCTTTCTAACCTTTGCCTTGCATGAGTATTGGTGGGGGCCTAGTTCTTCGAGCTTTAGACTTAAGTTGGTGAAATTCCATGCCTATGAAGCACGTTGGTTTTTTTTGGCTCGGTGTGCCCAGAGCAGCAAAAGAGGATAGAAACAAATGCAGTGCCAGGGCTGCCAACTTTCTTTCATACGTAAGGGATAATTCGTGATACAATTAATCAAATTCATCAAGGGACGTACTCCGTAGATGCGGTCAAATCGAATGCTTGGGCCTATAGGCTCGATGTTCACGACAAAGGATAGCTATTTTGGATTTAATAGTGGCCTTATCTATCTGTATTTCATTGGAATGATGATCTTAATTCGTAGGGTGTCACTAATGTGTTCTAGTATCCTCAGATCGACCTAGTACATTATTATGGCACCTAGTAGCTATTTCTGAGAGGAGACTTGAATCGGGCTTTATCCTTTATGGCAGACCATAAGAGGAAATAATTGACATCAATTCCCCTTGATCGACGATGTACCGTATATTGCAGCCGCTGGTAGTCTCAGCTTCAAGTGCCGATCTGTAGAAAGCGAGAGGTTACCATACCTTTGGCTTGACGTGCGCTCCTAAATGTCCTTAACTAGATCCCCTAGGGTCATACCAGAAAGTGGTAAAGCTCCCTTTCCAAACACCATTCCGCTAACGCGGGCCATCATGATCGTGAGCTTGCATGTCATCCTTGAATGGCATGCGCAGATCTATTCTCATTTCCGCACCGGTTATTCACTGTAGGTAATGAGTCCTGCAATGACAGCCGTCATTTGCATTGGCGCGTACAGTGCAATAGCGTCAGAGGTTTCGTTCGGCAGTATCACGAACCCTGTATGACCACCTGTTTGGGTCCTCGCGGAGTCGCGGCAGCCCCAAAAGGATCCAACTTGCATCGCATGGGTAATAATGAAGCCAAATCTCAGTGGGGCTTTGGTAAGGAACAGCCTTGCCGCATGCAAAATTTTTTTCTCTCACCAAGTGTTTCAGAAAATTGGCTTCTCTGGAAAAGTGAGACATTTTATTTTAATTTGCACATGGTTCTCTGTGTTGAAATTCCAAAACAAGAGTCAAAAAAGACAGTGCGGTAAGCCGTTACGATGCTGCGATGGTGATGCCGCCTACTAACTCATGTGTCCTGGTGGGTTGGGCGGCAAGGGGATCGACTACCGTGCCGATTGACGGCGAGGTGACCATGCCGCATCACTGCATGCAAGGTACGGCTAACACATCGAAAGGTTTAGGGATAAAGATGCCTGCCCAAAGGATAAATTAACAGATTACCTTTGCGTAATCACACGTTCCTTCGCCCCATGAACCATGACCAAGGATCCTTTTTGAAAGGCTCGGAGAGGTCTGCCGATAGGCGCAAAGTGCGACTTCAGCGGAGCACTCTAAGTTAGTAGTCGAACACGCTTATTTGCAGTCAGTCGGCATGATAGCCAGAGGAGAAGTGCGTAGCATGATGATCAGTGCAGTGGATAGGGGTGAGTAAGGTGTGATATGAAGACTTGGAGAATGGCTCGCGCTGATTTCCGTAGGGAGTAAGCGTATGAAACTACAGTATACACTGTCGAATAACCTCGGCAGTTCTTATTTCATCGAGGTTGTCTCGGTAGTAGTGGGTGACGAGGATCCGGTTGCTTTGGAGGGTCCAATCTGGGCGCATCCTGAGGCTTGCGTGGCTTCTTGTAAGCCCTTCCCCGAGTCCCCGGCAATGGACAAGGCACTTTGCCCATCAGCTCCACTAATATTTAGGAATTTTTTCGAGAAGGACCCGGGAATCACAGTAACCGAGACTTGGGTCGGCGTGACCCAGCAGCAATAATCTTGACAGGTTTAGGGCAAATCTACCAGGGACAGCGTCGACGCCGTGCATGCAGCAGGACCGCTTTATCCGCATCGTATCAGACCTGCGCAGATCAGATGCAATCATCCACCACTGTTCCCTACTCTCAGCCTGTATTGCAAGTATTTATCCAGCCATCGGGGCGCTCTTTCATTCGCGCATTCCCTTCCCAACAGCAGCTGTGCGACAATTTCAAAGACCACAAAGCTCTTTCGGGTTGGCTTTGCGCCCTGTTCGTCAGAGAAACTGGAAAGGCTCCGGCCCAAGGTTCCCCCATTGTCGTCTGTCAATTTAATACCTACCTCTTCATTACCTTCTCGCGCCAACCGCCCGGCGTTGGAGAGGCCGAAAGTTGTCAGCCCCAGCATGTCGGCTAGATTCACAACCGAGAACTACGCTTTAAGGTATGTGCAAGCTCGCTCGGTAGCAAGCTTCGACGACGCCAGAAACCCACTACCGCGACGATCGTGTGGGGAGAACGGACATGCCGTGATTGGCCCTAATTGCTTGGCATCCGTTTGACAGCATCACTCTGCAGCCCAGCTCAAAAAGGTCATCCTCGCGAGGAATGGTGACGATATAGGGTCGAAGTGAGATGCCAAAGTGAAAGATAATAGGCCAGAGGTCAAGAAAATAAGGCACGCCCTTTCAAAGGCTCGTATCCAGCCATGCCCCTTCCCATGCTGGACACACCACCATTCCAAGGGCTGACTTGATTGCCAATCAAGGCCATATAGCCGTGATCAATTCTGCCGTAATCACCCCCGATGCACGTAATCCACACTCGTGGACCACCATTGTCAGCCACATGGAGAGATATCCTGCACAGCTCCATGTACCTTCCTTTACCGGCGGCATTCGAAGCCCCAAAACACGGCATGTCGGCATTTGATCCCGCACTGGACAAGGATCACCTATCACTTTAGAGGCGCATTTTACAGCGCTGGGGCACCATGTGGCAGTGCGGCCCGTAGCAAGGGCTTTGCCTGTCATTCCAACGAAGCCCTCCATCAGCAAGTTAGTGCACGAAATTCCTCCCATAAAACAATCCGAATCATGTGAAGGTATCCTTTTACGTACTTCCTCTTTGGTACTACTGGGGTTCTTCCACATGATAGGTTACAATGGTAGCTGAGAGCAATGTGCTGTGCAGTTTCATCCGATATGCGTTCTAACCCATGTCTTATCATGATCACTAGTTCGGTTGGCTAAATGATCGCCGTCTGATAACCTCGTGCTGAGGTTGCAATAATTGATCCTTGGGAAACAGGCATATCTTATGCTATACCAAAAAACAATATCTACGACAGCTTTAGGGCAAAAATTTCCCTAACCGGGATAAATTATCCAAGCAAAACGACACGATACACGACCAGGACCCCGCATATGATATCTATCAAAGCAGCTTGCGGTACCTCCTTTTGTAAACATCACACAAAGCGACCAATTCTCTTGAAGCTACAACTCAAAAGAACAAGATTGCATGATGACTAAAACCCGGAGAGTGGAGATACGCGCGCTTCTGGCCCCCACAAGCCAGTCGGTTTGACTGTGCCTGTCCAATCAAAATATTGATGGGCTTCGAGAAAGAATGCCGATACGAGAAAAAAAGGTAGGGAAGAACAGGCCACAACCGATCGGTCAGTGCGCAAAAATCACGTGTGACTTGTGGGTTTGGGGGGCCTTTGTGCTACTGGTTCTGGAATTTCGGGCGACAGCGGCAAGCGTTGAAGGAGGCTTAAATAGGGGTGGGGGGCCGTGCGAGCTACTTGCCGGATGTAGGTATATTTCATATTTTGAGTTAGGAGTGTGGGCTTGCATGGCAGGGTATATATTACGTATGACACACAGGACCGACGGGCGCTGCAGAATTGAAAGTGTCTTACCACGGCTACGAAGCGAGGACGTGCCACAGAACTGAGCGCAGGTACCTCTTGATGGCAAGGCTTATATGGTGAAACCGGGGGCGCCGTCTGTCCGATTCCTTTAGTCCACGTCTGTCTCTCCCCCCACTCCGTCTCTGGTCTGCCAGATGTAGCAGGTACAAGTTAGTTCATGCCTCTACTACAAACTGCCGTTGCCTAGCCGCTGACAGCAGACTGACTGCAGTCCCTCATTTTCGATATTATTGATTTTTCCTGTACGAAAATATGGTACACCACACTACCCCTACAGCTGAACCCAATTGTTGCGTGCATATACGGCAAGGGTATGCGATATCCGAGCAACGACGTGACAACGGCTGTCAGGCTTCCCTGACCTTAAGCTTCAATCCTGAAAGTACCCTATCAATTCGGCCCGTTATTGTAGATCACCTCGATGTCCGAGGAAGTTTGTTCAGATTTATTCCAGCCTATGGCTCAAGCCACTTTCACGCAATCCTTTACCGTATTCTTGGGCTAAGATATTCTACCCGTTCACTCCGTGAATTCGTCAGCTTTCAAGCCACCTTCAGGTTGTTTCTATTTCCTTTTCTTCCACCAAATCCTACCACTATCCTATCATGGCTTCTACCCACTGTATTTTCCTCGTATCCAAGGGCCAACATTCGTATTTCTATTTCTTTCAGCTTTTCCTGTACCCAGCCCAGCGGCGGGATTTTCCTGAACCAGCTCAGACGTGCCGTCTGGCTTGCTGAACCTTACACTCTTCTTTGTATATTGGTTGGCTCCGGGCCTTCTGCCAGAAACAATAATGTGGGCAGGACATTACATCACGGGCGTCGAAGGATCTGCTGTTTACGATTGAGCGGAACAAGCAGAAACCAGAGAGGATTGCGAAATAGAGCATGAAAGGTACAATGATGCCTTCGGGGAGCGCGTTTATAGCAAGAATGCTAAATAGAATATCTTTGGAACCGGGTCGAATTCCTCCGACAGCCGCGGGATTGGCGATTAGGTCACGATGCCCTCCTATTTATCATTCAGATATCATTCCAAACTTCAGGCTGTTGACCATGAAAGCGTCTCCTACCTTTATCTAAGTGCTCCCAAGAACCCGTTTATGCTATTCATTATTCAAGCCAAGCCAATACGAGGAAATCTCTCTTTCTCTACAGTGCATTTTCATTCTATAATGAACGTGACGAAGGTCTTCCAGTGACCTATAGCACGTTACAACACACGAGCAAGCGTATACTACACTCACCAGCATAGCTTCCCTAGAAATAAAACATCATATCCATCATTACATTGCTAGCTCGTTTCCAAGATGCTCACTCCTAAATCGACTTTATTCGGGCCTTGAGAGTGAACTGACACCAGCCTTGAAATCCTGCTCTACACCGTTCTACCCATTCACTCAATCCCCGCCTTCACTTCACTCATCCGCACCTAACACCCGACAAGCCCAGACATCACAGCCTCCCAGCCCGTCACGATCAGAGCCGAAATCTGCCTCCGTGCATCTCAACCTATATTCGCCCCGGCGGAAATATTTCCTTGCCTGGCGGACTTGTGAACTTCTCAATAGCCCACGCATACAAACTCGAAGCTTCCTCACACGCCCGTGGAGTGCTGTACCTGCCCGCCTTTCGCGGTACAGAATCTTCAGTCTTGAGGCTAGAAAGAACATACAGTGAGTTCGTCAAGTCTTACGGGAGGGAATGCACGGCAAAACAAGCTAAGTCAAGCCAGGCCAAGCGCAATGCGTCTCATTGTACAAAAGTCTGGAGACACTCAATAGACTATAGCTAGAGGCAGGAATGATATCATCGCTATTGTGTTTCTACCCTAACCATCCTTTGACGCCCAGCGGTCCTGAATAGTGTTTGTCCCTCATACCATTCTGTGTTGAAGCTTACCATATAATCAAGTAATATAGATCTCCTGTGTTGTCTCTTAAGGAAACTCTACAACTATATCACGCGTTGGAAAGAAACCTTTTAACCCACCCACCGCCTAGCACTCTTAAACATCCTCACCCAAGGCCCGAACTCTCCCCACTCCTCTGCCAGCCCTGTAGGAATATAGCTGCCTACGTCCGCCATAATTGTACGTTCCGGATGCGGCATCAGCGCCAGTACTCTCCCATC
>Ga0335072_10004685_pt1 | contig 20206 bp, 22 predicted proteins | sample Lox_Sample_21_FD_206725 | JGI IMG/M metagenome (GOLD analysis project Ga0335072, IMG submission 206725) | Soil microbial communities from Loxahatchee National Wildlife Refuge, Florida, United States - Lox_Sample_2.1 | ecosystem: Environmental > Terrestrial > Soil > Wetlands | place: USA...
GTATGTTGGGCCTTTGGTGGTTGGGGGGGGGTTTGTATTTTGGGTTTTTTGTGGGGCTGGGCTTTTTATTGGGGGGGGGGGGGGGGGGGGGGGGCGTAGAGGGGTGGCAGGGGTGGCAGGGGCAGGGTTTGTCGCGGTTGGGGAAGAAGGGTTGTTTGGTTGGGCGAGAGGCTTGCGGTTGGGAGAGGGAGGTGCCTGGGCTGCGGCGGGGGTTTGCCGGGAGGTTCGGGGTATGGCGGGGTGGTGATGGGTCGTGGTGGCCGGGGAGCCGTCGCTGTCGCCGCCGGAGCCATCGGAGGAGGAGTCAGTGTCAGTGGAGCTGATCTGTGTTGGGTTGTTAGTACGCTGCTTGCTTTCTGGGCTTTCGTCCATGCTGTGTGTGGGGTTGGGGGAGGGCCGAGCTCTTACCCTTTGGATGTCCTCGCGCAGGATCACCTGTTTGCAGCGCCTGCGCTGGTCCTCAATATCTTTCTTCTTCTCCTTGAGCTCGAGGCGTTTCTGGATGGAGGCTACGTCTTCGGCGGCGATGGCGCGGACGGTCTCCTCAGACATTCTGCCGAAATTTTCAATTTCGAAGAGGTTGCCGAGGGTTTGGAGGAGGTGGCGTTCAATGACCTGTGTGAGAATGTTGCTGATGAAGGTTTTGACGGTGAGCTATGAGAATTAGAGGAGTTAGTCAGAGAGTTCCCCGCGAAGATGGATTGGGAAGGGAAAACCCCTGGGAGGGAACCACAAACATCGTAGTAGATAAGCATCTTTTCCAAGTAAACCTCCTCCTCGGATGGTACACGACCTTTCTCGGTTTGCTCCTTTTTCCAGTCTTCCACCCGTTTCACGTATGCCGGATCGTAAGCTCTCACATATAATTCTCGGTCTTCAAGCAGCCGCCCCACTTCTTTTTGCGCTGCTTGATTCGCTTGCTCTATGTCCTTGTTCAAGAGGTGACTCCACAGGGGTGCTCGCATACGCTCTGGCCAGACACAGCGAATGAGTTCCTCCAAGAACGTCCTGCACAGCGCCTCGACATCTGCCTTGTGCGCCTCGGCGAGCTTGTCCCACTCGTGCGAGTAGGCCTGGAATAGCTTGTAAATTAGTGTTGGGTCGTGGTCCCCTTCCTGCTCCAAGCCGATGTTCTGATCCAGCGTCCGGCTCACATCGTCCCGGATATATGCCTCCCTGGAAACCTGCCTTGTCACAAGACTGCTAACGTGGGCCAGGACCCCAGGTTCCCCCTGGGTGATGCTGACCTTGCGGCCCTGCGTCTCCATCTTCTCCACAAAGCGTTTATTTTCCTTGACGACGCGGGCGCGGAGGTGCTGAATCGGCGTGCCCTTTGCCGCCGGGGTTAGAGGGAAGAATTTGGGGCCCTTCCTATGGTTCCGGTAACGACCCTCGACGGCGCCATCGATGAGGAACTTGGACGCGGAGAAGAACTTGCTCAGTTCGCTCTTCATCTCCTCCGTCGTGTCGCATCCCGCGCCCAGAGCCTCCAGATCCACCTCGCATTTCTTGAGCTCCTTTTCAATCTCCCGGAGGATCTTGGGGATGTACCGCGCGATCTGCTGCGACAGCTGCACGCTGACCCTTTCCCACAGCCTGTCGGCGCCCCAGTTCTCCTCTGGCACTTTCCTCCACTTTCCCTGGGAGAAGAACTCCCTCTCACGGACCTTGCGCTCCTCAGGCGACCAGACTACGTCCTTGCCTCCGTTCAGCAGCACGTGCCAGCCCAGCCTGAAGTCGTGCTCCCCACCGTTGACCAAGTCGAGGAACTTATCCTCCTGGTTGATGCCCGCGACCAGATCCGGCTTGGTCAGCACGCCCAACGTGCGCAACCCATGCGGATCGAACTGCTTTACCTTCGCTAACACCGTCTGCTGCACATAATCGACATTCCCCCCCACGATCGCGAGGATGATCGCCCTGGAGCTGCGCATGTACTCGTCCGCAATCTCCTCGATGGCCGCGCGATCCTCATCGGTCTGCTCGTTATTCGACACTTTGACGAAACCTGGCAGATCCACGAAGGACAGATGTCCTTTGTCGGGTCCCCAGCAGTCAACCCTCAGCCGATCCCGCGCGGCAAACTTGCCAGATAGCCCAAGCGACGCGATCAGCGCCGTCGCCTCATCCAGTAGGCTGGCCAGCCCCACCACGTCTGTGGGCCCGACACTCCGCCGAAACGCCTCCAGTGCGCGCCGCTGCTCAGTCGTCCGCGTCCGCCCCGGCACAATCCGCACCGTCGTTCCGGCATCTTTGGCCCGCCGCAGCCGCACCTCGGTTGGGAAGCGCGTGCACGCGTTGGCGTCGCGAGGGAAGTGCACCCCCGTAATGGCGGTCAGCACCGAGGATTTGCCCGCATTTTGGTCGCCCACGACCACGATCTGCGGGAGCCGGATGTGGGAGAGGCTCGAGGACCGTAGGTCGTCGATTAGGTCGAGCAAAGCTTTTTGCTCGTGGCCGAGAGTGCGGGAGGCGAGGTTTGCATGGAGGGAGGGGGTCTCGGGGCTATGGTGTTGTTAGTGGGGAAATTTCAATAGGTGGGGGATTGGAGGGGTTGACGGACAGTACTGCTGCTGCTGCTGCCATCTCGACTCTTCGGTGGGTTGAAGTCTCACAAAATTATCTACGGCGGGGAAGGAATGGCCACACGAGAAGCCAAAATGCGGAAGAAGAGATGGAATACTTATTCTACCGCTTTAGAAAGGCGGAACAGAAGGGAAAAAAAGGGAGAAAAGGCCACGAAGTCCATTTTATACTTCCCTCCTACTCCCAGGATCGGAACATGTAAACCCGCTTCGGTTGGAGTCGTCACACACACCAGCCACCTTTGGGGGGTTAACCAGAGAGCCTCGCCCTAGTCTATTGAGAATTGTGGCTTTGGTGCGAGCTCTGGGCTAGGTCAGGAGGCTATGCTTGGGAGGCTGTGTTCTGCTTGGAAGGCTATGCTCTACATAGAGCGGTCCGTAGCCTGAGGTTCTGACATCGTTGCTCTTTTGGCTTGGACGCTTGGCGCGAGAAGACTAAAAATGGTTAAAGCGGCCCGCAAGCTTATGAGGTACACGCCTATGAGGCGCGCGCCCCGTGAGGTACACGTCCATGAGATACATGCCCGTGAGACGCACGCTCATGAGGTACACGCATATGAGGTGCATGCCAATGAGATGCACGCTCACGAGGTGCACGCCCATGAGATGCACGCTCATAAGGCACACGCCTACGAGATGCATGCCGGTGAGGTGCACGCCGGTGAGGTACGCACCCATGAGGTACGCACCTATGAGGTACACGCCCATGAGGTAAACGCACATGAGACATACGCATAAGGTATAGGCCCATAAGACACACGCCCATTAGACGCACACCTATGAGACATCCGCCTAGGTGTACGCCTGTAAGGTACACGCCCATGAGATACCTACATATGAGATGCACGCCCCGTAAGGTGCACGCTCATGAGATACACGCCCATGAGACACCCACCCATGAGATGCACGCCCGTGAGATGCACACCCATAAGATGCACGCCTATGAGACACCCGCCCATGAGGTACACGTCTATGAGACACATACATCAGATGCACGATAGGCTGACTGTTGCGAACAGGCCGCATTTCGGTTGCGATTGGCAGGCTCGTACACCTAATCACAAGCCCGGCTTTTTGATTGATAAACACCCGGAGTCTAGGGCAAAAGCCCTATCTCAACAGTCTCGGCATTGACGGCGGCGAGGTTGGTGGAACAGCCGTGATGGAAGGTGGACAGGCTACAGTGGTATGCCCTATACAACTCCGTCAAGCAAGGAATATAGCCATTTACCCGAATTGTGTCCCCGGCCGATAAGCCGTCCAATTGTGTCCCCTGATGCTTCCCGGAAGCGAAGTCTCATTTTGGGCTAGATCAACTCTTCTCTTGTGTTGGTAATATGAAAGCTGTCGCGCTCATTCTGCTTCTTGGCCAAGTTGGGACATTTCGTCACACCTCTATTTGACTTGCTTCTCTGCCATCCACTCGACTACAGCCTGACAGCCCTCTGACCTATCTTCTTTGAAGACAGCAATGCCAAGAAAAAATCTCACTGGTTTCCAGTGGAAATTCAATTTACCCAGTCTTCAAGCATTCTTCAAAGGGAGGCTCGTCGATTACATACCCCCTCTCGACGGGGCCAGCAATGCCATTACAACCTAGATGCGGCTGACACTTGATTCTGCATGTCTCACGTCGTTCTTGGATGGTGGCAAAGATGTTTCAATCTTCCACCCGCTGCATAACAACTCTCTGCCCCTTCGGTAATCCCCATAGTGAACATCTCGCTCGTCACCAACTCCTTATCCATGACTTCGACCCTTGTGCGTCTGTGGAGCTGTCGACGTGCGTATGAGGTAGCGTCTCGACTTGGGCCTGTTTCGCCTCGAAAGCGCATCGCTAGCGTACTCGACACGTGGTCCATTTTGTGGATTTGAAATTCATACACTGGCGGGGTAAAAACGTGGGATTCAAGTGCAAATGGGAATCACGTGGTGATCTACGTTATCCCCCCACCCTACACTATCTCAAAATCCCCATCTGCTTTTCTCCCTCTCCATTGTCCACTCTACTCTGACGGCCAGCATGGCGCAAGTTAATATGGGTGATCTCTCAACCACGCAAGAAAAGCAAGTAACCATAGTGACCACGAATGATGATTCGGACAATATCCTCTCCCCCCAGGAATGGGCAGAGCTGGATGAGGTCGCCAAGATTGGCTTTACCAAGCATGATCAACGAGACATGCAGCGTATGGGCAAGAAACAGCAGTTCAGGGTTCGTTGGGCCATCAATTGTTACCTTCATCAATCTTATCGCCGATAGAGAAATTTCAAGCTTATCACAACCATCGGTTTCACGAGTTGTGTAATGGGCACATGGGAGATTTTACTTACGTATGTCCCTCCGGTTCGAAAACTCTCGTACCAAGTGTTGACAGCTGACGTCCCCAACCAGTGCAAATACCCAAGCTCTCACTGCTGGAGGTCTGGCAGGCTTGTTTTGGTCAATGTGTTGGTCTTATCTGGGCCAGTTCTTTGTCGTCTTGTCTCTCGCCGAGATGGCATCCATGTAAGACTTCACCGTTCAAAGCGATGTTGGGATCGCAACTCCTAAGCAACAACAGGGCTCCAACAGCGGGTGGCCAATATCACTGGGTTTCTGAATTCGCACCTCGGCGCCATCAAAAGCCGCTCAGCTATCTATCTGGTGTGTCAATACCTATTAAACGAACCTCTACAATTAAGGCACTGATTATCTCAAAGGGTGGTTTTCAACTATCTGCTGGCAAAGCATTGTCGTTGTCGACGCCCAGATTGTTGGATTGATGATTCAAGGTCTCATCTCCCTGAATAACAGCGACTATGTACCCGCCAGATGGCAAGCCACGCTCCTCATTTTTGCTTCGGTCATTGCCATTGGAATGTTTAACGTCTTTGGAGCGAAACATTTACCTCTCACCGAGGGCATTTTCGTTACTTTCCATATTGTTGCACTACTCCCCATCGTCATTGTCTTGCTTGTCCTGGAGCCAAAGCAATCCGCGTCCGCCGTTTTCACCAAGTTCACAGACAATGGATCGAATTATCCAACGATAGTATGGACCGTTTTTGTGGGTCAAGTGAACGCCATGTTCACCGTACTTGGTGAGTCCTGCTTTCGACCTGCTCATTCGACGTTTAAATTTGTCGTCACGGCACACTCACTACCTCTTCAGGCTCCGACTCCGTTGCCCACATGTCGGAAGAAATAGAAAACGCCAGTATGATCGTTCCAAAGAGCATGGTCTGGACCTTCCTTCTAAATATCCCATTCACATTTGCTCTTCTTCTTACATATTTGTTTTGCATCGGCAACGTCTCTGACGCCCTGTCCTCTTCGACCGGTTTCCCTTTCATGTATGTCTTCCTGAACGCTACCGGCTCCGTATCTGCAGCTACGGGAATGACCGTGGTGGTTCTTCTACTCCTTATCATGATTACCATAAGCACGATGGCTGCGACTGCCCGTCAGACTTTTGCTTTTGCTCGCGATGACGGACTTCCATTCTCCAGATGGCTGGCTTATGTAGGTTCTTCCATTGTCGTCCCCACACTTGATAAGCTCAATACAATCAACTTACCCATTTCCCGGGACAGGTCCACCCAAGCTGGCACATACCTGTGAATGCCATAGTCTTCACCTGCGGTTACTCAATGGTCCTCTCCCTGATCAACATCGGTAGCACAGTCGCCTTCAACGCTCTGCTTTCCCTCTCCACCGTCGCCCTCATGGCCACATATATCCTTTCAGTAGGCTGTGTCGCTCTCAGGCGCCTCCTCGGTCAACCCCTTCCCCTGGCACGTTGGAGTCTGGGACGGTTGGGATTGCCTATTAATGTTGCCGCTTTGGTGTACACAGCGTGGGGATTTTTCTGGAGTTTCTGGCCCAATTCTTACCATGTCAATGCACTCAATTTCAATTGGGCATGCGTGCTTTTTGTTGGGTTGATGGTCATTAGTGCGTTTGTCTATGCCGTCAGCGCAAGGAAGGTGTATGAGGGACCCGTTGCTAAGGTTGAGGGGAGGAGGTTTGATTAGAAAGCTCGGGAAAGAATTTGGCTGTAAGCCGCCGTTGACCGAATGCAGTGTGGGGTGATTCGGCATATTCTGGACGGATTTCAGGACGCCGTGTCGGTGGCGCCGAGCAACTCTCTGTTAAAGGGGGATCTCAAGCAACCTAAGTCTGAGGACGGGATACTGGGAGCACACCTTAAAATGAGATGGGAACAACGTGTGGATGATGATATATGATTGATATGCTAATAATGACATGCGAAATAATGAGAGCTCAGGTATCCCTATCTCCAGTGATCGCAGTTCATAGGCCGCGGGCTCAAGCCCATGGACCGGGCTGGGCAGGCTTTTTCCTTCAGGCCCACGTTATAAGCCTATGTGGCTTGCATCTAGGCCAAATATAGTGTAGATAAGGCCATGCTAGCTTGTCATAAGGGCCAGGGAGCCCTTTTTCCTCCCAACTTGTCAATCTTCTTCGTTTCTTTAGTTGTAGCGCAACATGTCTTCAGACACCGAAATGAGCGGCTCTGATTCGCCAGTTCTCAATCTTGACCCTGCAATTACTGCCAGTGCCCATCCCGGGCCTGAAAGAGCGGTATATAATCACCGAGAGCATATCTGGCATCCTGGGATTCGCGCAACGCAGGACCCTTCTGTGATCTAGAATTCAGGGGAGGAATATGAGAGGAATTGCAAGAGGTTTTGGCGCTGTGGGATCTGTAAGAAGGCTAGGATGTTAACAATCCAGAAAGGAACAAGGAAGGCGGATTCGGACAGACCAGATGACCATTGTGGAAGCTGCCACCATAGCTGCTTAGACCCATTGCTCAGGTTGTTACTCACTTCAACACCAATACCTTCCGATATCTTTCGCAATTACCGCATTTGGATATGGGCTTATCCAGGCTCATGGGTTTATCCATGGGCTGGGCAGGCTTTTTTGGCTGTCCCGTGAAAGCCTGAGCCCGTCGACCACTGTCTATCTCCACCATTCGCAGATGCTCCAAGGACTGAATGCTGCCGAGTGGTGCCATCCCATGACCGAGCCCTTGGTTCTGCGAATGCGGGAGAGCGTAAGGAGGGATGATACAAGAGGTCAGACTTTCAGCATGGAATTTTGAACTGTAGCTGTACGCTGCGGCTTGGTGCTTGAACTCGAATACGGAATGTCTTCCACTGATTTGATGTCTGCTTCAAACGCATCATCGTCCAACGCGAAAATAATCATGAGCAGAATGAGGTCGAAGATGAGGTCTTTAACCTCGGACTGAACAAAGATCTTACTGTGTTTCGTAAGCTTAATGTGGTCCGTATCAGGAATGGGTATGTCACTAACCGTCTAGGCTTTCGCTGGTGTCCCTTGGAATAACAGATGTCGACCTCCATCCCTAAAAGTCTCGAATGCTATCCGAACTAGGCAGCAAGAACAGGGTACTCCTTTTCCGCACACGGTACTCGTCAAGTATCCACTTCAGGAACGTCATGATATCCTCCTTTATGCCATGCTGGAGGAAAGATAGCGGGTTTTCGTCTATCGGTTCACCAAATCTGCATGTTTGTTAGAAGTCTTGTCCATAAAGTATAAATCATCGGGATATCATACTTCTTCCAGCGTAACTTGATTCCTTTGATGTTGTTCTTGGTAGAAATGGCATGGGGTTTCTTTGCGACATCTTTCCTCGCCAATCGACGGTACTGGCGGTAATGCTCAGCCGTCCGGATAGTGGAAGGTTTATCGTTCGGGATAAGCATATCGATGTCCCAACCGAACAGGTCGGGAGCAACCGCATAGCAAAGCGGAAAGTGGCGTTTAAGGGGTTGAAACGACTACAGCCCGCTTGTGTAAGTGAGGACTATAATGTAGAGCCGAGAAATGAGCTAGAAATGGGAGCAGAAGCGTGCAGGCTGAAGGCAATCCTTGGGTGAGCTCAGGTAATTGAGAGAAGGTTATGTGAGAAAGTTGTGTGGCTGGTCGGCGTGCTGTAGTAGGGAAGAGGCGAGAGGAAGTAGGAAGGCCGTCCATATTTGTAGTTGAAGCGGTCTATGCAATATGTTACACCGGCAGCCGTCTTCGAAAGACCGGGCGTGAAAGTCGTGGGAAGCCATTTCGGGCTTGCGATATTTTAGGCCTGCAAAAGTGGTAAAAGAGAGGGTGGGTGGGCAGAGGGCAACAGATTTCGTGGCATTTGACTGCACGAACTAAGAAAAAGCGGCTCACGGTCACGTGGTCTCGCGGTGCAAGAGGGCACCCTTTGACGCCGTTTTTGACACCTTTTGTCCCGAAAATGAGCGTTGTGCTATGGATTGCTTAGCCTACCCCGATCACCCCAAGCCCAAGTTTCCGGAGTGGGACATCAAAATTCAACTCCTTGAAGCGCGACCTTTCTCAGACATTCACTGCCAAACCTCGACAACATGCTCAAGCTGAAAGATCTTCTGAAGAGAAGCTCTTCCTCGCTGAAAGTTAGAGCAAGCCTTCGTCGAATCTGCCTCTGCCCACATCCTTTGGTCTATATTGCGCAAACCAATCTGGCCGCTTCCTTGGAGATTTGAACTGCCAGATCGCCTTCTATCTGTCGAAGAGCTGGCGCAACCTCCGGAGCTCATCAACTACCGATAAAACGGAATCCACCAGCTATTCGAAATATCTCTGTTCCGTGCCTGTGATACTCCTCTTCACTCTCTCTATCGCCTTTACGAGGATCCCTATGCCGACCATTTCGTTATGATGGGATACGAATGCACACACTTCTTCTACCAACCACACGGCCGATGGTCGCTTGTGAACCTCCCAGATCCTAAAGACGACCATCTCGTCCGCTATGCTATCCTAGCTAGCATGGTTGAATGCGTTCCATTGGAGGTACGAACTTGAAATCCGCCGTGATGGTGTAAGAGATGAGGCCGAGAACAAACACAGTACGTTGTAGGGGAGCAACCGCCCTCATGGACAAATAACGCCACTTCTCTTGACAGGCAATTAGACCTGATGAATTCAGAGAGCGAGTCCGGTCCACACAAGTCATTTTTGAAGAGGAATATCAAAGCACCCATGGGGTATCTTTATACGCTTTGAGGTGCAAGATTTGGCGCTTTGGGTTGTGGTATCTCGTTCACGGCCGAGTTCGAAATAGAAAGCAGGGCCACGAACACCACCGTGAGGTCCATCCTATGCCTGGCCATAGGCACGATCGGGACCTTGAGCTCGATGCCAAATCGACTAGGAATTCAAGTCCGACTTCAGGTCCAACAACCACCTCGTGGTGGACGTCCCGGACCTGAACGGCTACAAGAGCTTGATCATGGCCAAGGCCGACGGCATCAAGGTGTACATCTTCTGCTACGAGTTCGGGCATGTGATGTGCGTCACGAACTCGGAGTCGACGGTGGTATCGCCCAGAGTCAGCACCACGCATAAGGACTTGTCTGAGATCTTGAAAGAAAAGCTCGACGTCTTGCTCGCGGAGATGATGGACGGGTTTCTGGTCTACATCGACGTCCTAGCGGTGAACGGAGACGAGAAGCTGCCCAGGATCATAGACAGATACTAGGTCAGCATCACAACCAAGAGACCGGACATGATCTACCAGCAGATGTGGGACATAGAAGGGATAAAGGTACGCCAAATTACTGGCTGTACGTGTAGGAGTAGACGTAAGTAGACAAACAAATAGGAACATGAGAGCACATTCAGAGCGAGTTCAGTTGTGAAAGAGGAGTTGTGTCTCCGTGCCTGTGGCACACTCCATGTACGTGTCTCGTTAAACTACCATGTGATTCCACCATAATAGTTCCAAGCAAGATCCGTTTACGCGCAATGATAGCTCAAAATGAGGATGCCCATTTAGAACATAACTAGTTCACACCATGGAATGCACGCCGATGAGAAGCACACCCATGAGGAACACGCCCATAGAATGCACGCCTGTCAGACACGCGATGGGAGACACACCCATGAGAGACACGCCCATGAGAGGCACGCCTATGAGATGCACGCCTATGAGATGCACGCCTTTGAGAGGCACACTAATAGAATGCACGCCTATGAGAGATACGCTTATGAGATGCACGCCTATCAGAGGCACGCCCATGAGAGGCACACCCATGGATGCACGCCCATAGAATGCACGCCCATGGGATGTACGCCTATGGGATACCTCCAGGCAGTCCTAGGCTCGAGATGTCGCTAGGTCGTGAGTGTAGATCAATCTCACGCGGAGTGCTGTAATATAAACAGTTGGGATTAAAGCTCCGTATTACGTCCTCGACCTACCTGCGCAGGTAGGACGGGCAGAGAGGGTGGGCAACGAAAATAGAACGTTCTTCAGACATTATTAGAGCTCCGGCTTCTATACCGAGATTGGCGGCAACGAGGTTACGATGGTGGTGAGGTCACGTCGGCAGGGAAGGGAACGATATCGGTGCTGCAGGTACCAAACGTGTGTGTGGGCTAACAAAATCTACTTAGTAACCCTATACCGATGCCCTAATACCGAAGTTATCTGCCCCGAAGCATCCCAGAGTCACCTCATCAGCCAGCTGCTCTGGGAGGCAAGCTCCAACACAGCAGCAAAGCGACTAAAGGAGTTCAGGGCTCCTTCATGGCTGTAGACTTCGGTCGAGACGAGTGGGACGACAGGTACGTCTGAAGTACTTTCTCGTTCCCTGACCGCTGCTGCAGATCAAAAAATCATGTTCGCCTTGCCCACGTCCTATCAACAAGGAAAGGGCTCCTGTGAGATTCGCTCATGAGTTTATGGGCAATCTCTCATTATTGCATAGCTTGACATCCCTTGCATCGAATGGTTAACCCTCCATACATGTAACCTTCCACATCAACATTAAACCCGTTCTTGCAGCGCCGACAATGAACAAGGTTGTTGATTTTTCTTACAGTCGAATCTATATCTTCTGACTTCCGCTTTAAACATAGTTCAACGTCCTTCAACTGCCTATTCAATGCCGTGTTTTCATTTTCCAAGTCTTCGATTCGTGATGTCAAGGCTAATTCCTCCTCCGAGTGTGTTTTCAATAGCTGGCATAATACGCCCAATCCAAGGTCGCCAATATCCTCAATTAATTGCCGTAGACCGTCTTTCTGAATGAAAATATCTGCATGATTTGCAACGAGTTGGATGATGACGTCTCGAAGGCCCCGGTCGTCCTTTGGAGTAGACTCGAATACCTCTCTTGCAATAGCTGAAAAATCCTCGCAAGCCCAGTTATCCTCAGCCCAATTGCAAAATCTCTGTCTTGCAAGCTCTTTCAAAGGGGGGATGTCATATTTGTCTGCAAGAGCATACACACGAACACTGCTGAAAAGGGTAGGCTGATTCTCCCCTCTGGTAGAGGTGCTATCTTCCTGGGTGCCAGCCACCGTCTCGGGTGGGGTTTGATGTTCATCATCCATGGTTTCCGCCGTTTCGTCATTCGAATTAGTGCCGGAAACCGTAGACTCAGAATGTCCGTATTCCTCATCCTCATAGTCGAGGGTGTACATGTATGAGATCATGCGCTCAACAGTGTCCGGGTCATCCTCTTGCAGCTCTATTCTCCCCGAATGGGCCTCCTGACACATGCCATCAGTTTCCGTCTAAGCTTATAGGCGGAGAGGCTTCCTGTGCTTACCTGGAAACCGCTACTACAAGCCGCATCCAAAAAAGGAGAATGGGGACAAACAATCGCACGATGAACGGGGAACTCGCGACCCCTGCATACAAGAGTGAGGTCAGAGTACTTTGCTGACTGCAGAAGCAGTTTCATGGCTTCGATATGTTGGGTGTCAGCCATCATGTAGCCCCTGTTCTGAAGAAGAAGAGATAATTTGCGACGAACTGGCGAGAAAAGGCTGGACGGACGTGAGGAGTTTCCGGTCTGGGAATTGCGGGAAAAGGGTTGCAAAGGCAGAAGCAGGCAAAAAGGCTCCAGCACTTTACAAGCACCTGCAGAGCGCAGCTTGAGTGGTGGATTCTGGCTCATACTTGTCTAACTTTCATGCGCATGCAAGTCCCCCAACGGAGCGTGGTTCGACCCGTACCCCACCCCAGTCATGAATTTTTCCCAGAACGATCTTTCATGAGGTCAAAGCCAATGACCACTGCAAACAATGGCCGGGGAATTGGAACTAATGCAAGGCCCTTTGCGACTGCTCTAGGAACTACAATACTGACAGGTGGCGTCCCCACATTTGCTACTTCTAAATGTACCAGGTGATCTGCATCTTTAGCTTTAGTACATGGCACATGAGTGTGACAGCTCGCACATGATGACACATTGCGAGCCTGCCTACCTAAAGCGGGGCAGTTTCCATTCTTAGCGCCAACGACGAGCACATCATGTCTTTGGCTGCGCTCTTTCTACCCAACTTGTTCGATAGCTGTAGGAACACTACATTCGTTTGCCTTCCTCGTCAGCGGCCAAGTTCTCATACACGACATCTCTGCTCTTTCTACTGCCATGAAATGTGGCTAAAATTATGCGCGGATGCGTTCTAGAATATCGGCTCAGCCTCGTGCACGAGACTGGTGCTAAATCTCCCCGTTTCTCCGCAAATGAGTTAGCAAGACTTTCGAGGTTCTACTGAGTCAAGGATCCGCGGTTCTAGCTTCGAGAGGCCCACTGGAGCCAAAAGAAGCCCTTCCATAGCATCTTTGAACACTTCATGATTGTCTTTGAGGCGCTTCCGTTCCTTTGCGTGGCCTGCTTGCTTGGTCGTTTCCATGAATTTCTCCATCTTAATGGATTTATAGGGAAAAGCCTCCAACAGACTACGAAAGAATCGCACAGATTCTATGCAATTGCAATTTGGAGATCCTTGGAAATGTCTCGTAGAGATGTGCATGCATGTCCGTTGAAATACAGAGGGTACAGCACTGGCAAAAGTCTCCAGGAGGATTAAAGTCTCCGTAAAGGCTAGATTGGGGGTCTGATTCTTTGAAGCATGAAACACAACTGACATGACTTGCAAGAGATCAGAATAGGGAAGGACCAGCTATGGAACAGTGAACCGAGCATCTGATAGAGTAGAGGACTCTTGAGAGACGCTCTCTGACACTAGCTTAGCCATTAACAGAGACTAACTTGGTTCTGTTTGGAACTTCTCCCTTATCAAGGCGCGTTGTAACCAAGCTAGTCTTGTCCGCCTCGATGGTAACGAAAGCATTGCTATTATACGGCTAGTCTTTGGTCTTGAGGTTACTGGTAGCTAGAACATCGGTCCTGGACCGGATACACTTAGAAATAGGCCATCCGTTCACCCCATTGTGACTGAGCAACTAGCTTGATCACGCTAATGTGAAGTGGACGCTGAGGTGCTGAGATGTACTTGCAACATGTCCTGTCAAAAGTGATAATTCTAGTAGACTAAGTACTGGTCGCAACGTGACAAAAAGCCCATGGCGCAGGCGTTCTTGATTGTGATGACTAGAGCTAGCAAAGATGTGTTTTCGTTGACGGATGTTTATGTCTCGATGAACTGGACACGTCGTCGAGCGCTATATCAAGTCTAGGTCCCGGTTCCGAAGAAGCAGGCTAGGTTAATTGGCGTATTGCATCGGCTACTTGAGCAAAGGAGCTGAGCTTGGAGTACGCTAGGCGGAATTCCCACTAGCACTCAGCTTCATCCTATTTCCAAGTCCTGGGAAAAACGCGACCTGTCGGTCTTGCCAGTATTGATTCTACTTAGACGACTTCCAATCGACCAGTCCGCAGAATGACGTAGCTCCTCTATCGCCAGATCAGGTTTCAAGACAAGACCTTCATTTTTTACGGCTTTCAGAGCTCGCGTGCGGAAGCTCTCTGACGATATCCGGATCCGGTCATCACCTGGTGCCGACTCCTCCAACTGGGTTCTTCCGATACGTTCGGCCCTGTCCCTGGTCTTGCGCCCGGACCAGATGGATCTCCAGAAGGTGAGCCAATCTTGGATTCTGCCGAAGATAAGAGCCATTGCAATCAGAGGAATGGAAACGGCCATACCAATGCCGAATATATATTTGCTGACGAAGCCCAGGTGGAGTCCGGCCCCATTGGACGCGTAAGGAAATTCGACAATATCGATGGTAAAAAATGCTGCCAAAAAACTCATTGGCAAAAAGATGATGGTCACAATGGTGAAAACCATTATAGTTCGTCCTTGTTGGGTAGCCTCCAGAGCCCTTTCGCGGGAAATGCGCACCTCTATGGAATTAGCATGCTTCTGCTTCAGGTCAAGCACTTCGAACAAATTGTCGTAGACGCTTTTGACCGCCTTTTCCATCCGATTAATGTCAAGGAGTTTCGAGTCTACCATTTTCTGTTGCTGTGCAAAGCTTTTCGAGAGATTGGTCTTGGTTTCATCTCCTAAAGCCGAGAGTCCTCGGAATGCCCCCTCCATATCGCGGAGGACTTGCTGACCTTGGTTGAACACAGTGGTTAACATGCCAAGCTCATCCAAGATGTCTTTACACTCCACAATCAGTTTAGCCTCCTTTGCAACACTCCAAAGGCGATCGATGATGTGAGGTTGGTGTGATTGTCCTTGCCACTCATCGGCGAGCCATTCGTCTTCTTCGTTCTCCGCATCAAATGCTGTGAGTTCTTCGGCAGAAGCGTATGTGTCGTTGAAAATGTGGGAAAGCTTGCCGAAGTCCGTCAGTTGGCCTGCGACGATGGCGGCGTCTTTCTGGAAGCGCTGAAATAGGGCTGTCTCCCTACGAGTCTTTTGAAGTATACTAAGTCATGGAGTTTTGTCTGTAATTCACGTGATCTGAGGACTCACAAGTGTACCAATGGTCATGTCAATCATCTCCAGAAAGGAGAACTCTTGGAGACCTGGTTGATGCCGAGCAAATGTACCAATGCATCTATTTGTTATAGCCACGGCCAGTTCATGTGTTGAGCCCACGATGCGCTTACTATTTAGGTTCTCGATGATACCTCCGAAGACGTTTAATGGGTCATTTTTGGGTTGGTGGGCTCTTTCAGGAAAGCACGTGAAAACGAGACCTGGATTGGCGTCAGTGACCAGGAAAGTCATGTTCCAGGGCGGATCGGGTCAGTGTCAGCATAAAAATCGAATGCGATTCATGAGAAAAGGAAGGTAGGACTTCTAATCTCCTCTTCAGGATACAACAGCTCGGGGGAATGGCAGCCGGGGTAAAGTGGATTATTTCTTTGCTCTTGAAGGACTCCGTACCAGCACCATCCGATTATTGGCTCAACTTGACAGAATGACTTACTATCTCCAATAATCCACATCCAAAGCTCATCCACCATGAATATTTTCTGCTCAATTTTCTTCCGAGCGCAGTAGCGAAGCACGACTTGATCTCTATCTCTGTGGTCTGTTTTGACTGTCTGGTGGTGAAATTGATCCAGTGTCCGGCGAATATGGAGACCTCCGGCAGCCTTATCATCAGCGTTCTCTTCCTTCACTGGTAAATACCCCCTCAACAGAGACTCTTCTTGATTTCTCAGTGGCCCAGACGACGAAACTCGTGAATCTTGAATGTCCATTATGGTTCGGCTTGTCCATGCTCTGTTCTCATCTGTCTCCCAGTGAAGATACGGCATCTGAAGGGCCTTAGCTGTGGGGGTTTGAAACTCTCTGGAACTTAAACTTACAAACAGCACGAACACATTCTTAGGTGATCCTGAGTTCGACTTTGAACTAGTTGTTGAATGATCTATTTTTCTTGGCGTGGGAACTGACAACTGTCCAACAACCTTTGATCTTGCCTCGTGCCGCGCACCAGTTTTGGGATGATCAGGTTTCGGTGACATAGAAACCGATGGCTGTTCAAGCCCTTCTGACTCTACGTTCTGTTGACGAGGAGGGGCTGCAGCGTTCCTCAAAACCTCCTCGAAGACCGGTCTCATATAGAAGGAATGGGCTTGAGGGCCTCGATGCTGCTGATCCCCAAGGGACTGCAATAGGCTTTGGTATACTGCCAGGTCGCCATGTTCTATGAAGTACTTAGTGATCAAAGCCTCCGCCCAGTCAACATTGTTTGCTGGAAGATGGATCCAACGAAAGTCGGCCTTCTCCATTTTAAGACTCGTGGAGACGAGAAATCTGTCCTTTGTCGTCTCGCTTGAACGATCAGTTGATTCGCCTTTGGACGGCTTGGACTTGCTTTTCGGAGAATAAAGGACATCGTACACAGACTTTCTTTGAACCTTATTTGATGCCTTATTATCGTTAGGGTCGCGGAAGAAGTCGACAACAGCAGCTGTAAAGCCCTCGCAAGCATGCTTAGCATGGCCTGACAGGCCACGATCATGTACGTATGGCTGGAGTATCTGCATGATCTCACGATGCCCTTTTTGCGCAGCAAGTGAGAATGGAGTTTTATCAGAGTTGTCTTTCGCATTCTTCAAAGACGTCGGCTCGACCAAAATCCTTCCAACAACCCGTAGATGGCCCTGATCGGCCGCCCAATGCAATGCCATTCTTCCGCTTGACGTTCGAGAGTTAGGATTCGAAGAATGTCGCAGGAGCAAGTCAACCATTTCCTCATTGCCTTCCTTGGCAGCATTTAGTAACGCGGTCCAGTTGCCATCACTCGTCGCTTCCTTCAGTGCACCGTTCCTTAGAAGGAGCCTGGCCATTTCAACATGATTGTTTTCGGCTGCTAGATGAAGAGCTGTTTTCCCACGGTCGGTAGTGGCGCGTACCATAGTGAGTGAACGTCCAGCGGATGCCTTGAGTATTTTAGCAGCGAGAGATACTTTGCCAGTTGCTGCAGCCCAGTGCAATGCTGTTCGACTGACATTGTCAACCTTATCAAGGTCTATGCCGGCACTAAGTAGTATACGAACAGTTTCGTCGTTCCATTGGGGAGGCTGGTGACTGTCCGCAGCAAGCGTATGCAATGCCGTTCGTCCTTCCTGATCGACGGCATTGATATCAGCGTGGTATTTCTGCCGCAAAAATTCCAAGATTGAGTTCTGCCCTCTCAGTGCAGCCCAAATGTAGACAGTTCGGCCAGAATGATCACGGATTTCAGTGCTGGCGCCATGATCTAGTAGGAGCGTTATTATGCCAGTATGTCCTCTCTCAACAGCACGATGGAGAGGGCTTAGGCCTTTATTCGTGATCACGTCAGTCTTTGCTCCTTTGCCTAGCAACACTTTCACAGCTTCTTCGTTTCCTGCTTCCGCGGCTTTTTGCAGGGCTATTCTCAGGTCATTTTCTCCTGATACCTGGCCTGGGTCAAGGATCTGATGTAAGACCTTGACGTTGCCAGACTTGGCAGCTTTGAAGAGTTTGGGTCGCAAGACTACGATCTCCTCGCTATTTCGGCTGAACATCTTGGCATAACTCCAATTGCATCAGAGAAAGCTCGACAAAATAATGTCTAAGCAGACTATGGTGAAACAGGATAGAATCATGATCAGCGAATCTTGATAACCACATCACCTCAAGGTTTTGGGCATTCCCGGTCGGGGAGCAAGCCTTTGCATAATCTTGGGTTGCCCACCTTGACTGATTTCTCGGCTGCATAATTTTCTGCAGCCTTAACCAATTGATGACCCCCAGACCCCGCATTTTTCTTTTTTCGAATGGACGAGCGCTGGCAACAAAAAGGCGCGTTCCTTTGCTATCGCAAAAACTTTTGATTGATAAGTTGCGATGAAGGCAGGGGGCAGATTTACTCGAGTCAGCTCCGTGCCTCATGTCTGGGAAAGGAAGACGCGGGTTCAGCTGGAAAATTTGAACAGCCAGCGGGACGAGCAACAACGAAGGATCGTTTACTCCCGATTTACTCCCGTTTCACTCCCACTGGTTACGTCGTTACGCTTCCTTTCGTGGACAGGTGTCCTTCACATGGGCTTCTCAGCTCCCAGCTCTACATGGCGGGCGGAAAAGCAGAGAAGAACGACTGTAAAAAGGCACCAAATGTACTGCTGTTAAGTACTTCAGCTTCCGGCCTTCTAGGCTATCTCGTACTATTTGGTGCATATATCTGAACACTGATCATGGAAATGACGCTCACGCCACGACGAAACAGATTCTCATGCCTCATAAATGTGCTCCGAACTTACATCAGGTAGATCCTTAGGCAACGCCGCCCCGACCATGCGATCTCGAGAAGATAGAGAGCGCATAACATGCTAGCCTCACCCGCCCTTGGATTCTGGGCAGCCTAGGGTTCCCCCATACGGCATCCTGGAGCACGGGTGCTTTTCTTTGAAGTTGTGGGCCATCGTCAAGCGGTATGTATTTCACCAGACGTAGTGTCTTGTCTCGCTAAGTCACCCTTCCTTAGCTCCTATGCCTTCAACTTTCTAACGCTGTTGCGCCGTATATGCTTCCCACTTATCTCAAGATATGGATCCAAGGTGTCATAGAAGAAGATGAGAGCCTGACCGTCTGGTCGGTCGATGCCGATGCCACCAGTTTGCCGTCCGGCGAGATTGCCACGGCGTTGACCGAGCCCGAATGGCCCTCGAGCGTACCGCGCGCCGCCCCCGTGGCGGAGCCCCAGAGCCTGACCGTCTTGTCATCCGGTGCTGACGCCACCAGTTTGCCGTCCGGCGAGAATACCACGGCGTTGACCGAGTCCAAATGACCCTTGGCCGTGGCGGAGTCCCAGAACGTGACCGTCTTGTCATCCGATGCCGCCGCGACCAGTTGCCGTCCGGCGAGAATACCACGGCGTTGACCAAGTCCAAATGGCCCTTGACCGTGGCGGAGTCCCAGAACCTGACCGTCTTGTCATGCGATGCTGACACCTACCAGTTTGCTGTCTGGCGAGCTGCTTATAGTATTTTGTATTGGCTGGGATCTCACCGTCTCATCGTCGGGCGTCCGGAGGAGCGACGCCTCCTTGTCTCCATTTTCGACAAGGAGACGTCGATACGATTTGAGGCCATCATGGGAGGCTGTATTGTAACTTGTGGCAGAGACAGTGAGCTCTGAAAGTCCGGATGTCTCCTGGTTCAGTTGCGAAAGATCTTCTGAGCGCCTTCCGGTGTTAGAGCCTAGGAGCAATTCAGTCAGCCTATGAAGTTTTGAACTCAGAGAGAAAATATTTCCAAACCCACCAGAGATAATCCATGTATGATTTAGTGCTTGTGATGCTGAAAGCCTCAATTGCAATTGAGATCAAAACACCCGAATCAGACAGAATATTGTGCGCGGTGACTGCTTGCTGCCTCACACGACTGCCTCGTTGCGACCGACTGCACAAAACCTTGGTGACTTCCAAAAAAGACATAATAAGGAAAAGCACCTGCTTATCCTGAGCAGCCCAGCCCACGTTGAGAGTAATTAGAGGGCGTGGGCACGCCCTAGGAACGGTGTGCTCCTGGGAACGATCTCCGCGGAAAGTATTTCCTTAGGACAAAAATCCCAGAAAGGGGTTCCTAGGTAAATTCTCCTAGGATGAAAGTCCGGGGAAAGTATTTTCCTGAGGACCAAATTTGAGCCTCGTGGAGGGCGCTATGGACGATCTCTAAGCCAAGATCTGGACCATTCTATCGTACATGATGCTATAAGTTGACCTTTCACTGAGCTCGGAAAGTTGTTCGGCGGCATACCGGCTCAGAAAACAGCTACTACGTAATCGGTTGTAAACTTCCCCCCGATTGCCTAATCCCCATTTCCATGTCCATCCACTTCCTGCGGTTTGAAAGATGGCGTT
>Ga0335072_10004686_pt1 | contig 20205 bp, 17 predicted proteins | sample Lox_Sample_21_FD_206725 | JGI IMG/M metagenome (GOLD analysis project Ga0335072, IMG submission 206725) | Soil microbial communities from Loxahatchee National Wildlife Refuge, Florida, United States - Lox_Sample_2.1 | ecosystem: Environmental > Terrestrial > Soil > Wetlands | place: USA...
TTGTATGCAACTCCTCTTTTGCTTCGTTCCACGCAGACCGTCCCTGCTGATTTGCGATTCTTATGTTTCTCTCCGAACAGATCCATTCTATGGATCCGCCATCTCCCTCTCTAGGGTTTCGAAGACCTCCCCAATGACTCCTTGAATGGTGTTAACTATATGCTCGACATCTGCTGCCACGATGTTATACGCAGGAGCGATGATGACATGATCACCGCTAGTGCCATCGGCGGTGCCCTGCGACGGGTAGAAGCTCATGGACCATTTCTTGCTCAGGCCTGTGACATTAATGCGTTTCGCGATGTTGAGTTTTCGATCAAAGGGTTTCTTGGACTCCTTGGTTTGCACAAACTCAATGCCCCAGAATAGACCCATCCCCCGAATATCCCCTACGTGTGGATGAGAATCGAGTCGCTTGTGTAGTAAGGAAGAAAGATACGCTCCTTGGACGCGCACGTTTTCTAGCAGGTTGTCCCTCCTAATGATTCGTTGAACAGTCAACGCTGCCGCGGACGCAACAGGAAAGGCTTGATATGTCTGTCCGTGGAGGAATGCACCTGATCCGTTCTTGAGCGCTTTCACGATCTTGTGCCCAATAAGGACTCCAGCAACAGGCTGATATCCACCGCCAAGGCCCTTCCCGATCGTTTGGATGTCCGGTACGCAATTGTGGCCGGGTTCGTCGGAATGCTCAGCTTGCCACGCGTGAAGCGTACCGGAGCGGCCCATGCCGCACATGACCTCATCAAGTATGAAGAGTGCGCCGTATTTAGTGCAGACTGCCTTCATAGCAGCGAGATATCCAGGTACATAGGGAACACACCCAAGAGCTGCCCCCGAAATAGGCTCACATACAAAGCCAATCACCGTGTCAGGCCCGAGGTCGCGGAACTTTTGGTCAAGTTCGGCGGCTTTGCGACTGGCAAAGGTTCCGTCAGTCTCACCAGCAAGGCGTTGTCGGTAGGCGTTGCAAGACGAAACTGGATGGACCCATGTAGAAAGGAGAGGTAGATAGGCGGCACGACGGCCTACGTGTCCAGACATAGACAACGCTCCTAGTGTGGTACCGTGGTATGAATCTTCCCGAGCAATGAAGTTGATGCGTTGAGGTTGACCAATTTCGATGTAGTACTGCCGGCCAAGCTTTATGGCTGCTTCCATAGCCTCAGAACCTAATGTTTCTGGGTATCAGTCATTCATCACAGTAATAGATTTTTGGGAACATACCCGAGCATATCAAAAAGACTCTCTCCAATTTTTTGCTGGTCCCCGCAATCAACTCCTCTGCAAGACTATCCGTACAATGAGTTTTGAAGAACACGGAGTGGCAATATGATATTTGAAGCATCTGCCTTGTGACCGCCTCTATTGCTTCCTCATTTCCATGTCCAATGCACGCTACTGCGGCACCACCAGTCGCATCGAATATCCTTTGGCCATTGTCAAGTTGAATGTAGTTGCCTTTAGCATTTACGACGTAGTGAGGAGCAGTATTGAGATCTCGATCCAATAAGAAGCCACCGGAGGCAGACTCGGTGGCTTTGACAGGTGGAGCGAGGACCGGCGAAAACGTGGAAACAGCTGAGGGGCTCATTCTCCCGGTTGAATTGACTCTCCTCAGAAAGGCGAGTTACAATCAAGAATAAGCCCGTGGTTCTTTGTAGATGACAGAAATATTCTTCCAGGTGATGGCCAAGAAGTAATACAGAGAACCGGAATGAGATGGGAGAAGAGTTAAGATTTGGATGGTCACAGAACTGGACGGGTTTAAAAAGGATTCGAGTTGAGATGTGGAGCGGAATAGCGTGTGAAGTACTTATAGATTAAAGCTCATAGTGCGAAAGATAGTAGTAGCAGCACTCGAAGACGGAATCGGGGTAGCAACAGCGTGCGGAAGCAGGTAGCCGGCGGTAACAAAGAAACACGTCTATATGAAGACAGCATGACCTCCCATTCTCAATTTAATTGGGAATGGCATAATCAAGAAACGCAATGGTGAGGTAATAGCCGGGTGGTGGCCGCGATCATTGGGACAGACTTCAGATCACAAATGTCGCTATTTCAACACAGCATTTCTTAGAGTAGCTCCTCCACAGCGAGGAATGGCGCGCATATTGCGGACCATCAGAAAAGGCTGCCAAGCTGGTTTCTCTTTTCTCCAACATCTCCATTGAGTCAAGCTACTCACCACTGGCGACATGCCAAGCTACCGGAAGACATATTTGCTTGCCGGCGCCGGGCCAGAACAATCAGCAGTTCACTACAAGGACCCGGCACTTAGATGATTTCAGCGGCTGGACTTTCCCGCAATAGGTTCGGCCGTGTTTGCTCGCACGTTACTACATCGGCAAACACAGGAACGCTAGCCGGAATAAGCGCACACGAGCGTCCACTTTTTGCAGGGAACTAACCACTACTAGAGATCATCACGTAAGGTAGACCGTGTTGGCAGTGAGGTATGTAACATTGTTGTTGTCGCTGCAGAATGCAGAGCTGCTCCTGCAATTGTTACTCGTCAGTTGTTGTCCATGACCAAGACACGACCATGCAGAAATTACTTTGGCATCCTATCGAGTACCAAGTCCCAAACTGCCGGATACTTTCATGACCTAAGCCCGCTCCGACTTCGCGATTGTTGTAGCACTTTCGATTTGCTGGGTTCCCAATCACTTAGTCCGCCAATGCACGCCAATTGGAAACTGTATCTTCGAGGAACTATGAACAGCTGATGCAGTTGAAGCGTCAGTGGTTTTAGAGTATTATGACTAACATCCCCGGTGGTTGAGCGGCTCCGCTCTCTGGAAGGTTGCATTTAGAAACTAATCCTCTACACTTATGTATATGACATCACAAGAATGGGCTTAATCTCGATCAGCCAATAAAGTTGCTCCCCCCTCTCTTGTGACGGACGGGATCACGACGAGATTCTAGAGCCTGGGTGAATCCCGTCCGAGAACTCGGCCCGTGGCATAGATTATCAGATGCCGATACTTTTACGGAGAGTTGCCAGCAGGAGTCATCGCGGTTAGACAGCGGACGAAGACCATGGAGAAATTGGTCTTGCTGATGTTGTTGGAAGAAGCTTTTCTGGAGAGAATAACAAAGTCTGATCTAAAAGTTGATCTTGCAGCATGCAAGCCCTTCTCCTTTGAGGCATTGTAGCGAAAGTATTACAACGGGACCAATGTAGGTATGGAAGGTGTGGGTATCACTGGCTTACTGCATAACGGACTAACTTGGAAGAGAGAAGGCGGCCAGAAGGGCAAAGTAATAGCTGCAGGATACAACGGCTGAATTCTCAAGGTACTCTGGAACGTGTCACACCTTATCCTCAAAAGGGTAAGCGTCAATATCAGGTGACTGAGGCTTGTGGTGGAAGATCCACCATGACCAATTAGGTGTACCATACACGATGAAAAGTATTTATCGCAGTGAGGCATCATGTCACCGAAGAGCATATATGATGCTGAGGAATCGAAAAACAAGAGAAGAGCAGATTGAAAAGAGATCCAGATAAGCGAGGTGAAGGTTTTCCTATATTGACAAGAGCCTGAGGAACCAATCAGAAACTGCGTCCGCCGAATCTTCAGTGGAAGACAATGACGAGAAGTTGCTGGCCCTCAAGTCCAAAAAATGCCTGCCTGAGTGACTACAAGGCAGATCCTCAACCAGAAATCCACCGAAATTTCTGCACCAGTGTATTGCTTCAATTTAAATTTCTTACCTGGATTAATCATCCCCTGTGGCGTTAAAGCAGAAAAGACTGCTTCCCAAATCCATCGCTGAAATCCGAAAGTCACGCGCAACGCGACGCGGCGACTGACTCTTTGACGAGGAATTCTGGCGATCGCGAAACTGCCTCGATACTGCCAGGCAGCACACAACACAGTTGTGCGACAATCCTGGACATCGACTTTTAGCCAGGGCTAACTGTTACTGCGGGCTTTGCTTCGCGCTGCAGATTCTTCATTGAAGAAATATTCCTGGCTCGTTCGCTCCGACACTCGTTCAATGCGGCAGAGCGACAACGACATCGTAGTCCTCTGGTAAGGTCTCGGAGTCAGCTTATGCTGTATGCGCCACATGATATACAAATATCCCATTAATCACCCATTGAGCACCTGTAGGAGGACTTTTCCTGGTCTGCATTGACAATGCCTTCCTCAGCTAAACGCAACCAACGTACCAAGCGGGAGCTTACGAGCCATGGACCGCTTGACGCCGATACTCCCACCAACTCCCCTTCACGACCATCCAAAAGGAAAAGAGTAAGTTATTTCTCGCCATATTTATTCATGGCTCTCCTACTAACACATTGAAGACCAAGGAGGAGCCAGTCGAAGACACAGTTGCCGAAACGAACAAGCTACCTCGAACCCAAGCGGAGTTGGATATGAGCGACGACGCCCTGGTCACTACTGTATCCCAACATCTCCTACTACCTTCGCACTTTGTCCAAGTTGCTCACGACCACGACAATGCTCTGCATGTGAGACAGAGCAAGAATGTTCAAGCGTATGCGAAGATTACAGGCAAGAACTGGACTTTCTACGTTAAGCGCCTCAGAACCAATATTGGGCGGCCACCAGAAGGCTTTATTCCCTTGGAAGATTCCCCAAAGACGCCCGCAGCAAGCAACGAAGGTGTAGAATTGCCTGCGGCGCCTACAGAACCAAGCCGGATCCATATTGATCTTGGTCCAAATAAGCTCGTGTCTCGCCTCCATGCAGAGATCTTCTTTGATAGTGAGACTTCGCGTTGGAGTATCATAGTTAATGGTCGGAATGGAGTTAAGGTTGATGACCAACTTCTCCGCCGCGGCCAAGAAACAAAACTTTCCAGTGGGCAGGTTATCGAAATCGGCGGAGTCGAGATGATGTTCGTTCTTCCTGAGAACGAAAATAAGATACAGATACATGAGAAATATCTTCGGAGAGCAGGCCTTATCCAACCTGAGCCTGAAGACGATATGTCAATAGATTCGAAAATTGACAGGCCACGACTTTCCCAAGCTGGCCCCATGCGGATGCATCACACAGGGCCTCTTGCGATTGCACCTGCACCACCAGACTATACAAGACCTGATACACCCATCAGGCAACGTAATAAGGGTGGTGCATTCTCTACCTCTCCCGCGTACGTTGGCACAGGCGGGACAATGATGATGAACGCGGATCAAATCGATTTAAGCCTTGACCAAAACCAGCATATCAAGCCCACCTACACCTATTCGCAGCTGATTTCCCAGGCGATTTTGGAGTCTCCTGATGAACAGCGGACTTTGAACGAAATTTATAACTATTGCAAGAAGAATTATGCATTTTTCAGAAGAGCAGAACATGAGAAGGGCTGGCAGGTAAGTCGCTGTGTACTCTGAAAATGTCAGCAATTACTAACTATGCCAGAATTCAATTCGGCATAATCTTTCACTTAATAATGGTTTCAAATTGAGGGCACGTGAAAGCCACGAGCCCGGGAAGGGAGGCTATTGGAGCTTCAAAGCAGATCGTCGCGAAGGCCTGATAGCCGATGCTTGGGGAGGGAAAGGAAGACGCTCACCTCCAAAGTCTTCCACACCTGGTTCGCCAGGGTTAACTGGCCGTTCCAGTCATGCTCCGGGAGATGTAAATGGGGGTTCACCCACAAGGAGACTCAAACGATCACCCAAAGCTAGCTCGCCAATAATGAGTTCTTCTTACTTGTCAAACGGACCACATTTTACTCCTGACCGGACACATCAGCTCTCGCATGATGGTCTTCTTGGGGATGGCAGCCCACTTCCAAGACACCGACGAACTGGCTTGTCAGACAACATACATGGCTCTCCACCTGTCCTTTCTTCATCCTACGCCGCAGAGGACGGCCAGTCGCTGATAACCCCGGCTCCAGTACGCAAGCATCCATACCTTGCACCTCCTAGTACAGCGCAGCGACCAAGTCAACATATGCCCACATCGTCACCGGCGCCATTTTGGAGATATGCTGAGATGGGCAACACACCCAGAGGCCCAGCCTTCGAACTTAGTCCCACCAAGATTTCATCTGCCATTCCTGCAATGCCACCGAGTAGCAGCCCTGCGCCAAGGAGACAGTCAGGCGCTAGCCCAACAAGAAAGGGTGGTGACTCCAAAAGTGAGGCGGTTGATGTTGAGGAGTTGCAGGATGAAGAGCCTGCATTTGATTTGACAAAGTGAGTCTGCTGAAATGCCCAAAATTTAAATCCACTAACACCCACATAGGGGTTTCATGAGCATTAGCAAATTTCATGCATCTAGCAACAACAGCGTCGCTCTTGGGAATGCCACCAAGGGATAGGCCAATGTCCTCGTCCATCTGGGAGACAAGAAATCTCCTATGGTAGGTGTTTCGCTATTTTTTTTTTTTTGGCCTATTACAAAATGCGATTGAACTCCGACCCTGTAAATTTGCCAAGTATTTGCACCTTGTCAGACCAGTTCCTATCACTTTTCTTCTAGCGTCTGCGGATCTTAAGGAGTCTGCATCTCATGCCTATGGCGGGAAATTTTTGGGACTGGAGCTAGAGCGTCAACTTTTGAGCTGATATCATAGTCGTAACTCCCTGAGTATGACCGGCCCGTATTGCGTTATATAGAAGCAAAAGTACTTCTAAAATGGCAGATCTATGAAGTCGTGCTTGCTGAGCTGTTATTTTTAAATTGCTGTTCAAAATGTCTAATTCCCGTCCTTTTTGTTTCTTTCCTTTGCCTTATACTCAATTCTAGGTATGGGATTTGAAAGTGATTAGTATGAGTACAACTACCAACTAATAATCGCAGCACCGCATCTACAGCCCCATAGCCTCTGTTCAAGCGCTACTTCCATATAAAAACGTCACCCCCGCCCCTCTTTCGCAGTAAGTATTGGGAGAGACAGCGTGTCCTAAAAAATCCACTTTTCCCATATATTTGACAGGAAATGGCTCTTAGGCCCTCCAAAGCGTATTTATCCAAGATAATCGCAAGTGCTCACAAACAGCACCTAGGTAAGTATATAAGGGTATTCGAGTTTCAAAGAACCTAGTAGTTCCTGTCCCAGACCAAATTAAAACCAGGCGGTTGGATGCAATAACTGTAGCAGGTCAAGGATGCAAAAGCACCTGACATTAAAGCTAGAGGATTCATCGTCTTTTTGACAGAATATAAAGTGTTTTGATGATAAAAGAATCTTTGACGATGATAGACTTTAGACTTCTGTATAAGTTCAATCTAACCCATGCTAACAACCTAGTATCTGGCTTTATGTTTCGGCCCACACGCTTCGATTTGTCAGACTCTACCCATTCAATTTCGACCAGTTTCGGGAATATTGAGGCCTCACTCAGGGCCATAGCCGCACCACTAATCCTGCCTTGGGTAAGGTTCTGAATCTCCTTTTCCGTCCTCTATTATCTATCTGTCCGAAATCTTGTATTTGTCTTCCGTTTTAAGATGACCTGATGAAGGCAATATCAAACCAGGATAAGCATGTTAGAGCGGGTAAATCCCCTAAGCAGCCGGGCGGGGGCGGCTCAAATTTATCCTCCAAGGGCGTGCGAGTAGTACTGCATAGGAGCTTCCTAAGACAGTCAGAGCAAATCATAGGGCTTAATTTCATCATTCTCACCAGACTTTAGACCCTCTATGACCTCACATTCAGTTATGGTATCGTATCATACCCTCAAACAATCAAAGTTATCTCTCTCTTGCAATTTGAAAGCACAGCAATGCTATGGTTTCTGAGCGTCGCCGATAAAGTCATTCCTAGACCAAGGCAACTTTCCCCTCACCACCGATCCCTACCTCTCCCTCCTCCATAGCTGCCACGACCTCCAATGCCCGGCGGGCCATCTGGAAGCCTCTCGCCTCTCCTCCATTCCCCACTTGGCAACGCAACGCCTCTTGGTCCACCGAGACTTGGACTCCCACCCCATCCTCCCCGTCCCCTCCCTTTAAACCCGCCAAAACCATTCTCCCTCGCCCCTCCCATCTTCCCGCCCCCGCCTCCAAAAGCCTGCTGATCCCTTCCCACATCTGCCGCCCTTGCCCCTCTCACCGTCCCCATCCCGGCACTCTGCCCTCCCGGACTCAGCATGGGAGCAACATTCCCATTCCCCAACGGCGGCAAGATCGCAACCGCAATATAATCCCCAATCACAAACCGCACATCCTTCAACATGACGTCCGGCTCTCCAGCAGCAGCAGCAGCAGCAGCCGCCCGCCCGCCAGCAGCAACAAGCTTCGCCTCCTCGTCATCCACCGGCGCGACGCCCGGCCCATCATCGCCGAGGACGACGCTGCCGAGATCTTGGTGCAGAAAGCGGCCTGGGGCGTTGTTCGAGAGGGAGCCAGAACCGCCCGCGGCGCCTGCGGCGGAGCGCGTGTCGGGGAAGATGAGGCGGAAGGCGAGGCGGGTCCCGATTGAGGGGGAGGGCAGCAGAGAAGGGTGGGAGTCAGCGAGGAGGTGGGCGAGTTCGCGCAGGGTGCAGGTTTGCCAGGTGTAGAGGGTGATGTGTGGGGGGAGGGAGGAGTGGAAGTCGCTGACCCTGGAGAGAGGTTGTTAGCTTGAAATGTGTTAAGTGGTGAGGGGATGGTAAGTGCTTGGGGAGGACGCGAGGCTGAGGATCTTACGGGCTGAAGGAGCCTTCTTTGTAGAAGAGCTTGAGGAGGAATGGCGTCGTTGTTTGGCGGTCAACTTTGCCAGGTATAGAGGCCATCGTGAGAGAGATATTTGAATTTGGTTCAGGCCATGGTATGTAAAAGTGTTGAAGCATCAATTAGATGACGCAAGGCTTTGACGTTTTCAATGCAAACTCGCCAAGGCTTCTCGAAAGTGAAATGTTTGCTCGCCCTCGCACTTTCGACTCAACAACCTATCTCTGACTCTAAGTAACTCAAGAACCTTCAAACGCTAGGAGCTCTGCCATAGACTGGCCTCTAATAACCCATTCTATACAGTCCACAGCTTCTCCCTCCAGCCCTCTTCCCCACCGCCACTATGGATTTCGCATCCCTGATGTCCAAAGAGATCTCCAAAACCGCCCCCCCAAACACCTCTTCGCCGACCAAGAAATACCAAAAACGGTCTGAAATAGAAGCCGAACGGCGCGCCGCCTATCTCGCATCCCAACGGGCCCTCGAGGCCGAGAAAGAAGCGAGAGCGACCCAGAAACGGAAGCGTGAGGAAGAGGAAGCGGAGGCAGCGAGAGAGCGAGAGGAGAAGCGCAGACGATTGGCGGAGGAATCGCGGCGGCGTAGGGAAGAGGTGGAGAGGGAGGAGGAGAGGGCGAAGAGGGAGCGTCGCGGGTTGCCTGAACGAGTGGAGGAGGGGCAGAAGGAGGAGGTGGTGGAAGATGACATTCCTGATGAGGAGCTAGTGGAGAAATTGAGGAAGATGGGCGAGCCAGCGAGGCTGTTTGGGGAGAGTCATAAGGCGCGGCTGAAGAGGTTTAGGAAGCTTGGAGTAGTCATGACGAACGGGCCGATACCGACAAGCTTGGAGCTAGTGGAGGAGAAGGATATGAAAGTTGAGAGCGTCCCGAAGGATGCGGAGGGGAGGAAGTATTTGTTCAGGCAGCTGGCGAGTTACTTTACGATGGTGTTACGAGCGTGGGAGGAGGCGTTGGAGAAGGAGAAGAAGGATACGTTTGCTAGTAAGGGAGCTTATAATGCCATGGTACAGAGTAAGGAGAACATGACACCGGTATGGGATCCATGACTTTTCCCAAGACATCTTTCGTGATACTCTGAAATCAGGGACTGACATTTACAGTTATTCCGCAAGTTCGAGAAAGGAGATCTTGACGAAGGTGTACTCGAACCGGTCGTGGAAATCGTCAAAGCCGCACAAGAACGTCGATACGTCGATGCAAACGATGGTTATCTCCGTCTGAGTATTGGTAAAGCAGCATGGCCTATCGGTGTCACCATGGTGGGTATTCATGAGCGGAGCGCACGAGAAAAGCTGCACGAAAGTGACAAGGGGCACGTGATGGGCGATGAAGTCACCAGGAAGTTCCTGCAGAGTATCAAGAGGTGTTTGAGCTTTGCACAGGTTAGATGGCCGCCAGAAGATATCAGACAGCTGATGGGCTAGCGTAGAGTATCTACCATGTTCATCCCTTCTCTCTGTTCCGCGACTTGGTATCTTTCCGAGAAATCTCGTGGAGCATCATCACTCTTCCGTTGTCTATCACATCTCACCCGCTACCTTAATCACAAACCATCACATCCGTTGAACCGATAGCCAACTCAAGCCAAGGTTTCAAGCCAAATTCTGCGCAACCCGCCCAATGGGAGACGGCTGGCTTGCTCCCCCTAACAAAACCAAGGCCATTATTCACATCAAGAAACGATCATCATCTGCTCGGCGCATAAATACGAATGCAATAAAAGTCCCTTAATATCAAAAAAATTCTTTTATATTCGTTTACGAGATGCACGAGATAGAAGTACATATAATTAGATTCTTACATCATATCTTACATCCCGATTGTGCAGGCCGAGATTCGAACTTCGTATATCGACAGGGAAAAGAGCGGGAAGATGAAACGCCAAGATGCTTCCTTGCCTGTCATGCTTTTTTGGCGGCGCCGAGGTAGTCAAGGTTTGCCACTCCGACGGGGATTAAGGCGAAATTGCGGGTACATGAGAAAGGGGTCTGGGGTTATGTGGAATGGAAAGCGAGCGGAAGCGTCTTGTAGGCGAATATACAGCTTCAATTGTATGTTTAGGGTATGATTAGAGTTATTATATTATCAAAGCAAGCACATTTCTCACACAAAGATGGGATTCAAGAAGTGAATATAGATAGTTTCAAGGGATCGTTATTAGAACATGGCAGATAGTCATGCAAGCTAAGCCTCGAATTTGAACTGACGCCTGCCAAATGCGATGCAGAGCTAACACACAGAAATGCCACGACCAAAAAGCCGAGCCATATCGACAGAATTATGCAATTACAGCGAAAGAAGTCTAGACAGCAAAAAATGACATGTCGTCCAAGCACAGCATCAAGAGAATGCCCTTTTCCCAGTCCGTATAGAAAGTCATGGCCTAAACCCGATCTACAAGACCAGGCCGGCGGATTGAATCGAATAAAACGATATTTAAATGCATGACTTATAGGAAGAAAGCGGCGATAGCAGCGACACCTGCAAATGCGAGACTGCCGCTGACGGTCGAGGCAGCGCCGGTGAACTTGGGCGAGCTTGGAGATGTTACGGAGGTAGAGTTCTTTGATGTTGATGGGCTGCCGGTGCCGGTTGAGACTGGGGCAGATGATGTAAGGCTGTGGAGGGTCGTCGGGCAAGCGCTGACCGTAACGGTAACAACTGATACCGGGGAGACGACAGCAACCGGGCTTGTGGGGGGGACATATGGGATAGAGGTGTTCGAGTAGGTCATGCTCCTGGCTGGGCAGTTGGTAACGGAAGCAGCGCAAGCTATGGAAATGTCAGTTCACTTTCCCGCTCATTCCCTGAGCTCTTCTATACTCACAGGTGATGGTGCCAGTGCTGGTGGCGGTGATGGTGCCGGTCAGGACAACTGGGTAAGAAGTGGTCGAGGTCACTGTAGAACGTGCAGGGCAGTTGGTGACGGTGGCAGCGCACGATGTGATGGTAATAACATCGGTGACATAGGTGGTGCTTTGGGCCATGACGGCACCAGCGAAGAGAGCAGAGACAACGGCGAAACGCATCTTGATTGATTTAAAGGGTATCTGTGAAGATTTCGAGGAGGAAGGTTGGTAGAAGGGTTGGAGGTTGAAGGTAGAAGCTGACGAGCTGTTGATAGTTGGATTCTTTAAAAGAATGGACGACCGAAGTCAAGAGTAGTCAAAGACTGAGAGCGAGTTGAAGCTGTGGGTGAAGAGAGAAGAAAGAGAAGGACAAATGGTGGGTGGTGTGGCATATAAGTGAGTAGGGAAATTACTACTCGGGATTGGATATCTTAGTTTAGCAGGGAAGAGAACAAGCTTGCCCCGACAGAGCAACCACGACCAGGGGCCCTGGCTCAGGACGCACCCAGTCTGCAATTTGGAAGAGACGCTGGCGGGCAGCCAGCAGTGGGCCCAATGTCGTTCCCCAGGTAATTAGCCCTTTAGACGTGGCAGGCCGTAGCAGGCCATAGCAGGCCGTGAAAACGATGCAGCGCCGAGGCGAATGAGAAAGGAGGACGCTGATCCTTGGCCGCACACCCCCTGCCTCCTATTTGCGGTTGAGGGTGCAAACTCGAACCAGCATTGACGGCCCTACTGCAGGTACACACGCGCCCAGCCAACCACAGTGATATATGCGCCTCTAACCCCCTGAGCCAATGTCTGGGATAAACATATCGAGCGGTCTTCCGATTAGCTGCACCCAACCGCGGGAGCGACCTTTCATCTCAATCTCATCTCCTTGCGGCCAAATGACATCTCGCCTGACAGTTTGCTCATGGATGATCGCCACCTTGGTGTGTCTCGTAACGTAAATCGCATTCCATCTTCAACGGTCTATAAGCTACATAAGAAAAATCACGTTGCTAAGTCAAAATGAAGTGCGCCATTTTGAAGTAGATAGTCGCCCAGAAGCGCTACCAGCCACAATTTCCTGTTCAAGGAGAGGTGCCAATAGCCAGTACCCACTTTGTCGCTCTGTTGGCTTAGCGCTCCTCATGGGGAAATTGAACCCAGAGCCCCGTTGACCTCAGGCGTAATTTCGCTGCTGGATCGTTTGAGTGAGCAGTGGGGACTTTTCGGTCCTGATTCCGGCAAAACTGTATTATTGTGCCGTGTTTCTCCACCTCTCCGTTTCGAGCACAGATCTGGCTGCACGATGTGATGTATTCTTAGAATTGAGCATCGGCCGAAATGATGCCTCTTGGAAAGGGGAATCAGTGAGAGATTCCGTTGAAGATGAATTGACGTCAAATCAAAGGGTGATTTTTTCTCTCGTACCTCCTTGATAAGGAAATTTTGTACTGTGGCATGAACACAGGGCTTGGACCTTTCAGGGAAATTGCAATATTGTTTTTTTGGCGGCGATCTTCCTCCTGAGATCACGTGGGGACGACGTGCTTTTGTCATGGCTTACAAGTGGTTGGGTCGAGCACGAAGGTAGTATGATTGATATGCTTTCCGCATCATACTTAACCATTAAAAAAGCACCGTCAAGCACTCATTTACACGCGGGGGAGGTGAGGTTTGCCGTGAGGATGTTTTCAGGAGAACCTTTCCCCACATTTCTGTTGTAGAGATCATTTAAAGCCTTTTGATACTTTTATCAGGTCAATTTATGCTTCCTGCATCTCCAGGCGCTTTCTTCGGTCGTTCACCCATCGCAATTGAGATATGATGTAGGTCGCATCAAATGTTATTAGATTCTCCATTCTCTGATATTGTGCTACGGGCCATTGCTATAGATACCTTTCTCGTTCGCTGACACTCGCGCCAGCCGACCATTTGGAAAGATCTCTTTACATTCTTCCAACTGTTTGAATCGACGTCGCCTTCGAAGCATGAGGTGCCATAGAGAATACCATTGCTTCCTGTAGCACGAAGTCTTTCATGTTCAGGTTTGATCCATTAATTATTAGCTACATATATGCGTTTCCTTCAACAGTTGCTATCTATCAAGCTGATATATTCAAAACCCTCAGACTCTGAAAGGTGTGAAAGGGTCAGAAGTCTTGGTGCCATGTTGAGCAGCTCTTTTGCGGCATCTTGTCAGTGTCTTCGAGATCTGTTCAGATGATGTTAATTATACTCCATAGTGGCCACCGCTTGGGACGACGCCTCCTATCCTCCAACTGCCGAACAGAGCATGGCATTTATGCCTAGAGCTGACATCCCTTTTGTCCACGCCAGCCTTGATATTTCCGGCATAAGAACTGCATGAAATCATGGTTCTAGATCGCCATTATCAAGTCGTTTGTCTAGACTCGATCGACCGCCCATCTGGACTTTAAAACCACGGCTGCCAATAAAGTAAGAAGATTTGTACAGGGACCGGTTATCTATTTCATGGCCGTCGTCGTCCTCCATATCTGTCCGGATAAAAGCAGCGAAGCGTCGCCTCTTCAGCCCCAATCTTTATCACCTCTTCGACACAGGCTGGGCAATCTGCATAAGCCATGACATCGTCGCGCTCTTCGGACATTTCAAGGCATTGGTCGAGCAGTTCTAATATTGTGCGTTGGTAGTCACCGTCGGGCGCATGGCCAGTGTCGGTGAGCATTGAAGCTATCGAAGCTATGTACCGAGCGACCTCGATGTCGTGACTGCAGCGCACACGCTGGATCTCGCCTAGTTCCAAGCCGCAAAGATGGAATCCAAAGATAAACTTGCACATGTTGGATGGATGCTTTAGAAGTTCTCGTGCAGGGGCAGTTGAGCGTGTTTGCGTTGTTGATGCGGAATCGTCGTTGAAATGGCCAGTTTCACAGAAGTTGAATTTCGGATGTTGCAGTGTAACATGATGCTCAAACATCCGTTCTGTAGTCGAAAGTAAGATTATACAGAATTCACCTGAATATAATTGAGATAGACTTCACTCGAAGTGATTTAGATCAAACAAATCCTCCATGACTCTTACACAAAGTACGAGGTCATTCAGGAGCAATCAGTGTACGGATAGACAATCGAACAAACGACGCAACAATGTGATCGACCTTGACATGCTGGCTCATATGAACTATCAAACAACGACTTGTATCTGTCCGGAGGAAAACTTTTCACACATATATACAAGATTGAGAATTTGGATGACAAGTGAAGCTAAGGGCAAAGAAAGTAGTGCTATTTAAATAGGCTCTTAAAACTCTACCAGAAGGATGAATCATCCTGCAGGTTGCTGGGGCTCGGCTCGAAGTTGTGAGCTTAAAGCCTAAGAACTGCTATGTTTGGTGATGGAGTGACCAGACTGTTGTCAGTATGCAAAAGGCCCTGTACTACTAGACTGTATGTCATGCAGGTAAATGAAGATAACACTCCAGTTGAGCAGAAACATGATCTTAGATGAGAGATTAATATCAACGAGGGCAGATAGTTATAAAGGGAGAGGTGCAAAGCGGTGGTTTTCTTCCCTGGTGGTTCCGTTACCCCAAGCGAAGATGTCAAGCAAAAATATCTAGTTGTCCAGATCCAATCAATCCGCAAAAAAATAAAACATACAATAGATGCAAAAACAGGAGGAATCTAAAAATTTATGATGAGAATATGCCCCTGGCTCGAACGGGAGGTCTTCGCATTGCAGAAGAGTGGTAAATATAATTTCCGAGGGCCTTATATGAGAATATTAGAGTTAGCAGAAGAAACACGCTACAATATGGCATTTCGAGCATTTGGGAGATGCAAGTACATTCATTGCGGCGAAGAATTGCTCATGGTGCTTCGGCAGCTGCATGGGATAAAATTTATGCTTATTAGACTATAAAATAGATAGAGCTCTATGCTCTAACGGCTATTGATGACAGAAGCTATTCTAGTGCCAGCTTATTAGGACTGTGAAGCACCTTAGCATATGCCATCTCGCCCTTTATTGGAATTGATGTTGGTTTCCGTAGCAATATCGTCTTTTTGACATCTCAGATATAGTACTGAGTAAAATACCCCACTACCTCATAACTGGCAGCCCATCTAGCCAGCTGGTCTACCTCAGTATTAAATCCTCGTCAGATATGCCAGAACGACACCCGCAGGCTCCTATTGCGATGGTTATTGGGTTTAGAATACAACATCTCTAACAGATCACGGTTCATGACCAGGTTCCATTAGATAGCGATCCATCCATTGTGTTACCCCAGACCACATACTCTAAATCGCCTGCAATTACGTTGCTCTCTCAGCCTTCCCAGTCTGAGAACTGTAACGGCGCTATCATAGTACGGAGTTCAGCCTGGTTACTAGTTTGTGGCTGCTCATCACCTCTGGCCCTCGTTATTCTAGGCGAAAAGCAGGCGCCACCGTTTCCGACAGAAACCCTATCTGGCCATGAAGAATAACTGCAGACAAAAGCCAGCCAACGGTCGAAGATTCCTCTCTATTAAGACAGGAGCCGTCAGTGTAGACGAGAATTTCGCCAGGGTTAGAGTAGCTGATGAATCGATTGGCCGGCAGGAAGTAACCATAGCGATTAAGTGAAAGTGGCCATGACTTTGCGTGATTTGTGGCAAATGATGAGTGATCAGAGTCACTATTACCATAGTGCGACGGAGGCTATTGGACTTAGAGTCCGCTGTTTTGTGCACAGCACCTGTTGCAGACAACTTGTTAGGAAGTCCTGCAATGAGTGGAAGCCTTTTCAAAGCACTAGGACACCCGTGAAAAAGCAGAACAAGGTTGGCGACAAGACTGAGAACGGCCCTGCTTGAGACGAGGTGGATGATATTTTGAGATCACTTGATTTCCGTTCAAAAATGGTAGAAGAAATGTATGCTTAACTCTTCCAATATCACTTACTCAAACTTTAACGGAAGGCAGATTACGATGGTCGTGCCGTCACGTATTACTTGTTTGCTGAATGGAAGGTACCTACCATGGATGCCCAGGACATTTCATGGAGCATTTAGGGAGGATTGAGGTCGGCTGAAGACGGCAATAGATTACGAGAGACTTCTATGTCGGTAAATCCGAAACATCCAGGTCCAGTTAGTCTACGAAGTAGTGTCCTGATTAGTACACTAGATCTGCAAGCTTGGCAGCAAGCCGGATATAATCGACCTTCCACCTCTCAATTTAAGGAACAGCAACTGCTCTCTTCGAGAACGTGAATGAGAAAAATGGTGCTTCTGCCCATAACTTGGACGGGGTTTGCTGACGTCGGCCTTTCGCTTGGAAAAGCCGACGCCTATGGCAACACTGCCTGCCACTGGGACAGTAATCGAGACCCTGGTATAACCGGCAAATGGATCCCGTAATATAGATCTATTCGAAGATGGTCGTCTTACACGAAAAACGGCAGCTGCGACTAAGAAGCAAAGGATTCCTGAAACTTTCCTTACGCTTAAACTTACGTATAGGATTCCGGTCCTTCCGGCAGCTTTCAGCTCGCTGATATCTTCTCGATTCAAGCCTCAATGTTTGTTTAACGTTAATAATGGCGGAGCAGAAGATAGTTCAGACAGCCTCCGGTCATTACTCTGGGCTGGAACTGAATGGGACATCTTCTCGATTTGGAGTTCCTCCAGTCAGTCCTCTAGCTGGCTTGAACCAGGATGACTTGGAAGGTGAGAACGATGAAGAGGAGCTTGTCGTCCATGACTTAGCGGATGAGGATGCTCATTCCCTAGTCAGCGTGTCAATTAGTAGAGTAGCAACTCGTCTCATGTCTCCAATGACACCAGCTGCTGAGAAAGCTGCGGCAATGGATGACTTGGATGGTGGAGGGCTCTTTCCTAGTGATGAAGACGTTACGCCGCCTCCTGAGCCAGTGTACCTAAAAAACTCTCGTATGACAGCACGTGAGGAACGTCCACAACCGCAAGGATCTTCAAGTGAGCAAGCTGTCGCCCCGGACAAACCACCATCACACAATCCTCAAGACCTAGCATTACCGTCGCCCTGGAGTGCTGGTCCAAAGCCTTTGGTTGTCGAGCGTCCTGAAGAGACGCGGTCCGTCTTACGAGGCGCCCTTGATATAACAAAACGACGCTCACTGTCTGGTGGTGCTGATGCCTTGAAGAAACTTCTACCCTCTTTGCCGAAGGCTGGCAGTTTCATTCCCAATATCCCATCTACCTCGTTTTTCTCATCCAGTGGAAACCAGAAGACCAGAAGTAGAGCTTTCTCTGTTTATAAAGATCTCGGGTCCAGCGCGCTCAGTTCGAGTAATAGTGGAATGAACAGCCCTTCTCAGCCGGCCAGCAGCAATAAGAATGTTGCGGAGGACACAGGTACTAACTCGACCTCCGGCTCCCAGTTCCCAGCTCTACGTCGTGTTGCGTCCGATGACTCCCTACTATACCATTCCGTGTCCAGAGCTTCATCATTAGGTGATGACTCCCGTTTTGAGAATCACCGCGAGATGGTTAATTCACGAGTCAAGGCTATTAGAGACTCCTTGCAGGACAGATCAAGCTTCAAGTTACCAAGTATGCCAAGTATGCCACGTGTACCCAGTTTCAGCACTGCAATGAATTTTGCATTCAATCTAAACTCTGGTTCCGCCCTTGTCAGTTGGAAAGCGAATACTGATTCTATTGGAGATATAATTCCAGGTAATGCACGGAAAAGACTGAGTGCAGCACCCAACCCGGCCGTGGCTTCTGGAATGGTTGGAACATCTGTCTCAAGGCCAGAGGCAGCGATTGATTCTGCACAGCCAGTTGCCGAAGGACTTAATGAAGGCCACCTAGAGCGAGCAATGGCAGACTTGACGGGTGACATCGTCATTATGGGCGGCTACAGGGGATCGATTCTTCGTTCAGCAAAGCCGCCACATCGTCAACTTTGGGTCCCTGTAAAAGTGGGACTCAACATACGCAAAGTCAACTTAGAGGTGGGCCTTGAGCCAGAAGACGAGAAGCGTATGGAGGAGAGTATATTTGCCTCCGGAATGCTTCAACATATTGGGCCAGTGGATATTTCGAAACGGCTTTTTAAACGACTTCGGGAATGTGAGAATGCAAAGAGTGGAAAGCTAAGAATATGGGATTACGGCTATGACTGGCGCCTCGGTCCACATTTGCTAAGTAAGAAACTTATCAAATTCATAGAGTCCTTGCCCTCAAATCAACAAGGTGTTGCTAGCAAAGACAGAGGGGCCTTGATAGTTGCTCATAGCCTGGGCGGTTTGATCACTCGACATGCAGTAAATCAACGTCCAGAACTTTTCTCCGGTGTGGTTTTTGCCGGGGTCCCGCAGGCTTGTGTCAACATCCTGGGTCCCATGCGTAATGGAGATGCAGTTATGCTTAGTTCCAGAGTCTTAACGGCTCAGGTAAACTTTACTTTCCGTACAAGTTTTGTTCTTTTGCCTCTAGAGGGATACTGTTTCATAGACAAGACTACAAGGGAAGAGTATCCTGTGGACTTCTTTAATGTCGATGACTGGATCAAATATAGGTGGTCTCCATGTACAGACCCGCCATTGCCATCAAAATCTCAACCTATCGGCGGGCTGGCGACTATTCTAAGGCAAAGTAGCTTGACCAGTCTACAGATACCAGGGATAAGACTACCAAACGCTTCCGTGAAGCGGACTGCACAGGCCCAAACACCCTCCTCGCCCTCTCCTGTCCATGCTACTGACAACTGGCGCCCCAACTCTTTAACGACCATTGAGAACGACTTTATTCAAGACGCTGAAAGCAGGGATAAGACTCTAGCTCCACAGATAAGAAGTCAGTCGAATCCGGTAAAGCACGGCCACAGTACCAATAGTTCAGTCTCAACTGCTGTCACCATTCCCCGCGACAAGGCCATTGCTTATCTTCGCCGTACTCTGGCCGAGACCAAACAATTCAAACTTGAACTAGCCCATAATCCGGAACATGAGAAAGCCGACCGCTACCCACCTTTCGCGATCATATATGGGAAGTCCGTCCCCACAGTATATGCAGCGAAGGTAGATGGGCGAGATAGCATCGCTTGCGCGGATGCGTACGATAATCTAGCGTTTGCAAGCGGTGACGGGGTATGCTTGTCACGGGAGGCTATGTTACCAGATGGATATCATCTCGTGAAGGGCGGTCGTATTAGCAGTGATAGGGGTCATGTAACACTCCTTGGTGATCTGAATACGGTGGGAAGAGCTATCCAGGCGGTTGCCAAGGGCAGGGCAAAGGGCATAGGATTGGAACGACTTAAGGACAACTGGCAAAAAGCATGAATGAAATGCAAGTCTGGTATATTTGGGTAGGGATGCATAGAAAATTTCGTCGAGAGGCTTTTGGAGACATGATTCGATGGATCAGATTCGAAAGTATTTTTGGGAGGGCCTTTGCATACTGCGTTGATGAGCAGCGCATGGGTTAGTTCATAGAGACGAGTATTAGACTCACGTCAACAAAAGGAATTTGGCAATATCTGGATGACAGTTTGACAGTACTTTGAGAAATGTATTACCCAGATTCGGAGTTTTGAGAGATCTACACTTCTTAGCTCCTCTGTAAAGAGATTGAATGTACATTAGCTTTCAGGAGAGATCTAGGCTGTCCTAAAAAAGTGTCCTATAATCTTGGACAACAACCATATTTGGACGAGATCTTTTAAATACATGCCAAAGCC
>Ga0335072_10004690_pt1 | contig 20200 bp, 16 predicted proteins | sample Lox_Sample_21_FD_206725 | JGI IMG/M metagenome (GOLD analysis project Ga0335072, IMG submission 206725) | Soil microbial communities from Loxahatchee National Wildlife Refuge, Florida, United States - Lox_Sample_2.1 | ecosystem: Environmental > Terrestrial > Soil > Wetlands | place: USA...
CGTCATCGCGCTAGTCGGACACTACGTCAACGCACTCCAGGCGGCGTCGGCGGGCGGCTACGAGACGGTGGTGAAGCTGCTGCTGGCCGCGGGCGCCGACGTCAACGTGCAAGGCGGATACTACGACAGTGCACTCCAGGCGGCGTCGGCGGGCGGTGACGAGACGGTGGTGAAGCTGCTGCTGGCCGCGGACGCCGACGTCAACGCGCAAGGCGGATTCTACGACAGTGCACTCCAGGCGGCGTCGGTGGGCGGCCACGAGACGCTGGTGCAGCAGCTGCTGGCCGCGGGCGCCGACGTCAACGCGCAAGGCGGATTCTACGGCAGCGCACTCCAGGCGGCGTCGGCGGGCGGCCACGAGACGGTGGTGAAGCTGCTGCTGGCCGCGGGCGCCGACGTCAACGCGCAAGTCGGACCCTACGGCAACGCACTCAAGGCGGCGTCGGCGGGCGGCTACGAGACGGTGGTGAAGCTGCTGCTGGCCGCGGGCGCCGACGTCAACGCGCAAGTCGGATACTACGACAGTGCACTCCTGGCGGCGTCGGTGGGCGGCCACGAGACGGTGGTGAAGCTGCTGCTGGCCGCCGGCGCTCGACGTCAAGCCTAAACCTTAGCGACCTACCACCCCTCCCACCTCTTTGTTGTGTTGTCTTTCTTATATTTCTCTAAGACGCGGCCTCGTTGATTCTTACTTCCTAATGAATAACGGCACTTTCTGGATGAGCTGACAGAGCATGCCATGAGATGAGGCTCTCGCAGATCAGGCGAGGAGGCGACAGCTAAGGACCAGTTGGCGATTCGTTCTTATTGTGATGATCCTCATAAGGATCGCTCTAAGGCGTATCCTTTGGGGTTGAGAGCCTAGGGCGCTCCTTTCCGTATCAGCGACGACGCCATGTGATTTTCGAGGCAGCCCTGCGGAGGAGTGTTCGGTAATGGTCGCGCAACATGATGGATACAAAGCTACGAGAAACCTTGACGCGCCGCAAAGTTAGAGTTACTTGAATTCAAAGTACCTATGATGCGTCCAGTGACAGGGTGTGTCCCTCAACCTAGTAAGGTGCCTTACTCCTTGGATTTATATACACAGTCAGAGCCGTGAATGACACAGGGTTTGGCTTTCGATTCGGTAGGTTCTCCTGTGAGCCACTGTGTACTGCGCTCCCGGATCGTGATTCCGCCATGCGTCCGACAAGCTGCGAAGGAAGCAAATTCATGCTTGCAGCGAGGTGATCATTGATTTCTTGGGCTCGACAGGCCTTTTCGATAGCTTGGCTGCATCTCGGGCGGAGCTGAAAACGGGAAATTGACGGATAGAAAGCGCATAGAGGTCATGCCGAACGCTTTCCCTAGAGTCGATTCGAGAACTGCGAAATGGTGCGGTGAAGGCTTGAAAATACGAATCCGTCTTGGCGTGATGTCGGATAGTCGGATAGTCGGCGAGTCGGCGAAAAACATCCGCATACCTGGTCTGTTATAATTTAACTGACGTCGGTTCCTATATCAGGGGTGGAGAAACTGTAAAGGTTGATCCGGAGCAAGGCTGTAGTGCAAAGCTCCACGAGCCAGGTAGCCGGGGCGTATTCAGTGCCATTCTCCGCAAACCAACGCGGCACATCAGCGCCGACTATCACGCCCTCTCAGCGACCAACGCCCTAGCCCTCCTCCTCTCCGCCCCATCCAGCACCCACATGACACCGTCCTCCTCCGCGCCCCGCCCCTCCCCCAACCCCTCCCACTCCTCGCTCTCCATCCCCGCAACCAGCACGATCTGGCGGCATCGCGCAAACGCCTCGCGCACGCCGTAGCGCGCGTCCCCACACGCCGCCTGCACCACGCCCGCAACGTGGCGCTCGAGCGCCACGGCGCCCAGCTCCGAGACGCGGCCCGCCAGCCCCCACAGCCGCTTCTCCAGCGCGGCCGCCACCGCCGGCAGCGTCGTGGCCAGCAGCTTGTCCCAGAGGCGCGCCGTGAGCACCCGCCGCAGCGGCCGCGTCAGCTGCGCCCAGGCCGCGCCGAAGCGCCGCGCCACCGCGTCGCTGCCGCCGCCGTCCGAGTCTGAGGCTGAGGCAGACCCGTCCCGCTGGGGCGCCGCGCTGCTGTAGTCCGCGTCGCGGAAAGCGTCCGCCAGGATCGGCCGGATGCGCGGCTTGCACACTTGGTGGAAGGTGACGTTGAGCCCGTCGCTCATGAGCTCGGTTGCTTTGGCGGAGAAGGTCGTTTCCACGGTATGGAGCGTGCTGACGACGAAGGCGGCGTCGCCGTCGAACGGGAACATCGCTTTGAGGCGCGCGGCTGGTGACTCTTCGTTCGCGTCGCTGCCGCCGTCTGGGTTCTCCGTGTCCACGTGCACTGCTATGACGCGCTTCAGATAGTCCGTGGCGACATCGAGGTTGTTGATAAGCACTAGGAATGCGATGATCTTGTCTTCTGGTGGTAGTGCTCCTTGGATTGCAGCTTTTGGATAGCTTTCATCGCGCATTTTGCGTTGGATCATGCCGATAAAGTCGGAATTAAGAATTCGACCTACGGTCGTGAGCACGTTCGCTACAACGGCTCGTTGGGACGTCGCGAGGGACCGCTGAATCACTTGGTTGACAATATACATCACGTCGTCGACGGCAGAGGTGATATAAGGCGCATTTGCAGGGATAGGCTTATTGATGTTTAGAGTTAGACCTTCTGGTTGTTCGTCGAGCTGGAAAGCTTTTTCGACTGAGCGTCGGAAGAAGAACGTAGACATTGTGTTGAACGGCATAACGAGTAAATTCGAGACTTTCTTCTGAAGGTTGCTGTTGCTGAGATATTGCGGCATGGTGAGTGACGACGATTTGTCACCGTTCTTCGTTGTTTCATTGAGTTCGGAAGGAGTCTTAGACGCCAAAAATCGAGTATAGAGAGCCCAGCGTCCCAGCATTACTGCACATTCGCCCAGTATACTGTCAACTTCTTTCATGTTGACACCTTCGTCTTCGCTATTGCGCTGCACTGGTGTTCCCGACCTGTTTGCTGGAGATTCGGTACGCATAATGCCAGTCCCTCTTGAAGCTGGCGCGAAGCTTTGAACTAGAAACGAGAAAGGATACGATTTGATGTCGGTCAGCTTCCTGTCAACAATACGTTCTTCGCTCCATGTGTCCAAGATGATACCACCTTGAACATCTGCTTCCATTTGGAGGCGCTCTATTACTTTGACCATCATACCAGCGCCGTAATGCCTCGCGACCAGCGGCTCGTGACCATCGACGATCTGTGCAATGTGTTCAAACAACCTCGTCAATGCCGTAGCATAGAAGTAGCCATCCTTTCTCTGTGCTCCGCCAGTACCAGCATTGAGATTCTGCCTTGCTCTTGCAGCTACACCTTGACAGACATAGCGACCGTACGCATCGAGGCCAACATCTGAACGTCCAATGAGTGGAAACAACTTGAAGAAGCGGGTGACACGAGCACCGTCGCCGTCCTTTGTGGCTTTCTCAAACTCACGCAGGAAGAGAGTGCACAGCGACTCAGCTGCGTTGTCGAGGGTCACCCGTGGAGGATCAGGCACTTCAGCAGTAGGCACAATTTCCTCGGCGAAGCTTCCATCTATTACTTGAGCAGGTATCTTCGAGGCTCTATTCAAGTAACCGGCAGCCGTCTCCCAGTCTTGCGGCGCTCCCATGGAGCCATGAACACCCAAGACACACTGCTTGAGTTCGGCTACTTGCTCCACAACATCCAGCGTGGCCTTGACATTCGCCTGCTCCTGGTCCAGTCTCTTAACGGCACCGGAAATGCGATGAGCAGTGGAAGCAGCATCAGAAAGCATGCCATTACTGATGGCTCGGGTACTGACGACTTGGGATCCTAGCTGGGCACGTAACAAATCCAGTCGACCAAGCTCACGGGCAAGGTCGTTCTGAGAGGCAATCAACTCATCCAAGCGGGTGGTGACGGCATGTTCACGTTCGTCGAGATGTTTTAAAGCGGCCTGGATGTGTTCGAGGGAAGAGGCGTTGGCCAGATTAATTTTGGGTTGGGTGCCGTTACTGTGGCCGTTGAGAACGGGTTCTTCCATCGCCCGACATTGGAGAAGCGAAGTTGAAATTACGAGCAACAATAGGCGTGCAAGGTGAGCGGAAGATTGAAGGACGGCCGAACTGGGATTATTGATTGGATTCGTAGAATATCGGGGATGCTGGTCGTAAAGTATCACACTTTGCTGTTCTTCAGAACCGAATGCTCGGAAGTGGTGGAGTGGTTGGGGCCTTGAGGCCTTGTGGCTATGCTATGTGCTACACACTATCGTACGGCCGCTTCGTCGATCTGCAAACCTCCTGGTTTTGAGGCTTGAAACTTGACACAATTTGGCAGAGATTGCAAAGCAGATCGTCCGTCATTGCTGTTACAGACCCGACAGCTGACGTAGGTGGTCGGAACTGATCAGGAACCTTTGTGAATGTACTTTCAAGCGATTCCAGTAATTGTAGTACAGAAATCTACGTCCATGTGGCAACCAGACGGGCCACAGCATTCTTTTCGAGCAGCTGAAGGCTGAGCGCTGACATTTGCTTCTCGTAGTCAAGGACCAGGATATGCTCCACAATCTCCTTTCTTTTTCAACTCTTTTTTGTTTTCATCTCCGTCGTAAGCACCAGCCGCCTCCACAACTGCGTCGAATCTGTTCTCATCTTCTGTTGCTGCGACGTAAACCGCCAGACCTTACCCGTCAGAGCTCGTCGGCACGATCGAACGGTCGCTTGTCCTCGTATTCGGACTCTGGGCCTGGCTGAGCCCAGAATACTTTTTGGGCTTGTGCATTTACAAGCAAAATCCCGTCCCGGGTGTGAAGTTGAAGGACCGATTCATAGGGCAGCCGGCGCCATTCTGCCACGCACGAGGGTACAGCGCCATTGGTAGCGAACGATCGAGACTCCCAGCCAAAACCGGGTCGCAGAAGGCGCCGACGGTGGTGTCCAGCAAGCAAAGCGCTGAACGAGGCGAAGCAGCGCCCCCGCCAAGACGGAAGCAACAAGCATTGCGTGTTGGAAAGGCTTGCAGCGAGATCCCACTCCCGTTTCAGCTCCAAGGCCCCTACCTCGACCCTCGCCAACCGCTCCCACCTTACGCAACAATCACTATCAACTGTAAACCCACCCCATCCCTCAATAACCCCCCAGCCCCGTCTTGCGCAGCACCATTTTCGCCTTCTCAATCTCCAATTCAATGCCGCCACCGAGGTTACCAATATCCACTTTACACTGTTAGCACTTCTTAGGCCCTTTATCAACTTTTCGCAGTACAATTACCCGTCACTTCGTCCTGCCGCTCCACATACGACAATCCTCCATCACATTCAGCGGCCTCTGCGCCGTTCAATCTCACCTCCATCATGGATACCGCCGGCCATGTTCTTCTCGCCGCAAACGACCTCTATGCGCGCGCCAGTAACACTACCTCTTCCGGCGACACTACTGCCAACAAACCCGCTTCCTACAAGATCATCGGTCTAGTACTCGCCCTTTCCTCAGGTCTATTCATTGGTGTCTCGTTCGTGCTGAAGAAGATGGGTTTGCTTAAAGCAAATGAAAAATACAATGAAGAGGCAGGCGAAGGATATGGCTACCTTAAGAATGCGTGGTGGTGGTGTGGAATGACGTTGATGATCTTGGGTGAGATCTGCAACTTCGCCGCATATCTGTTCGCAGACGCCGTGCTGGTCACACCAATGGGTGCACTATCTGTCGTCGTCACAGCAATCCTCTCTGCCATCTTCCTGAAGGAACGACTGAGCTTCGTGGGCAAAATCGGCTGCTTCGGTTGCATTGTCGGAGCCACCGTCATTGCGCTCAATGCGCCGGAGCAAGGCGCCGTCAACACAATTCAAGACATGAAGCGTATGGTATTGTCCATCGGCTTCCTGATCTATGGCAGCATCATCATTGCTGGCTGCGTCTTTGTTGCCATTGTCATTGCGCCGAAGTACGGCAAAAAATCAATGCTGGTTTATTTGACAATATGCAGCTTAATCGGCGGTCTGAGCGTTGTTGGCATTCAAGGTATTGGTGCAGCCATCACCGCTCAGGCACGTGGAATTCCACAGTTCAATCAGTGGTTCCTCTATGTGCTACTTGTTTTCATCATTGTTACTCTCGTCACCGAAATCATATACCTCAATGTAAGTTTCGAAACACCCCTGTTTTGAAGTTGGCGATCGATGTTATGGGTGGCCGAACACGTCACTTGGCAAACCATATCACCTTCGATCAACCATGGCGAGCGCTGTTGCTAATAGTCTATAGAAAGCGTTGAATCTCTATAATGCCGCACTGGTCACACCAACGTATTATGTCTATTTTACTTCTGCCGTTATCATCACATCGGCAGTTCTTTTCCAAGGATTCAAAGGAACTCCCATTGAAATCACCACCGTCGTCTTGGGCTTCTTGCAAATATGTTCTGGAGTGGTTTTGCTACAGCTTTCGAAGTCAGCCAAAGATGTGCCGGACACAGCAGTTTTCAAAGGCGATCTCGATCAGATGCGAACCGTTGCCGAGCAAGAAGAACCCGAGTACGAGCCACGCGCTGACACCATTCGTGGTGGTGGAGCGTTACTCCGTAGCATCAGCAGGATACGTCAATCTAAGCAAATCCAAGAAATCGGCCGCCTTCGTGAGGAGCATATGGAACCCATTGGCGAAAACGAGCAAGTGGAATTCGATGGCCTGCGAAGGCGACGTACGATTGTGGGACACGGTCAGCCTCCTTCGACGCCAGGCAGTATCAGTCGTAGGAAGTCCATCCATCCACCACTTGGAATGTCACATTTCCCAGACGAAGAAGAACTCGGCGAAGATGAAGGTATGCATCCAGGGATCTTCCACTTCCGGCATAGCAAGATGGGACGTGATCGTGCTTCGACCACAGCTGGTGGCCCTACAGGAACAGCCATGCCCTTATCGCCATTGAAATCGGGCTCCGAGCCCGCCATCGCGACAATCGAATCCAAAGACCAAGAAGGCCTGGCATCCGAGACGTACGGGCTCGGCCTAAACCAAGACACCGTGTACCGCGGGCCGTCCTTCGCCGGCCAGCACTCCGCCCCGCACATCCAGTTCGCGGGCGCAGACCCGCGCTCCGGCAGCTCGAGCCTGACGCCGCCGCCGCCGGTGCCGCCGCACAAAGACGGCCAGCGGCGGCAGTTCAGCTTCCAGAATGTGTTCGCGCACCAGCGCAGCAGCAGCGGCAGCGGCAGCCTGGCCAGCGCGCCGGCGGCCTCCTCGCGCTCGCCGCGCCCAACCAGCCGCGGCGCCCTGAGCTTCGGGTCGCGCCGCAGCCACAGCGCGAAGGGCGGCAGCCGCGGCGGCGGCGGCGACGGTACGACGGAGGAGGAGCGGCTGGGGCTGGTGAAAGGAGATTCTGCTACCCCGTTTGCTGCCCGTGGCGACGGCTTCACCGAATCGCCGCCGTCATACTCCGACGACGACGATGCCCTCTACCATGATGATAGCTTGCCCTCCGGCCGCGAGGTCGAGGCCCGCAATCGCGAGCGCGAGCGCCGCCGCGCGCAGGCGGATTCGCTGCGCGAGGGCCTGCGTACGGAGAGGAGTGATAGCGAGGGTGGGGTTGAGCGGCTGCCCAGCGCGAAGAGGCTGGATCCTAGCCGGTACAATAGCCAGGACTCTGGAGTGAGCCCCAAAGGTGGGCAGCGCTCGTGAGTGATGGCGCTGCGGCGTTGCGATGCTCTGTTCTCTTTGGCTCCGCCGGGACGATGGCTTGCGGAAGGACCGCTTTAGATCATGGTCTTGCTGCTTGGCACGCTTCTAAGCGTTCCGCGCGATGATAACATACAGAGTGGAGTGGTATACTGTTTGGCTACGACAGAGTTTCTTGGATTGAATGCTTTGGAACGACAGCAACGGCAACAATGTCGACGACGCATGTCATTAGAAACGTACGATACCAATTGTTTATAGACGCGGGATGCTCTGCCATGCAAAGGAGAGACGTACTGGCGTTTCTGTAGGAATAGTTTGGGTACATATTGTATCAATAGCCTAATGTAAAGCTCATGAACACTGATTATCGCTCAGTTTCTTCCAGTGATGACTTGTCTATCCTTAACCGGTACTTAAGAAGATGTTCATGATACCATGATGCGACTTCAACGCCATTTCGATGCGACCTAGTTCATCCATAAACGCTGCTCGGTTCCACAAATGCTACCATGAGCAACCCTATGCATTCTTTTTCTTCTCCCATTCTTCCGGCGTGAAGCACTTCGGAGTCCACGCATGGATGGTTGCAATTTCCTGCTTCAAGATTCCGTTCACCAGACGATGACGAGCCAGAGTCATCTTCTTCTCGAACTTGGGAGACACAATAATGGCTTCAAACATTTGGCCACAGCCTCCTGCAATACAAAATAATCAGCGAACTAATAGCCGCGAATGATTTGCGACAATAGAGCATACCGGACATATCTTGGATTTCAACATGTGTAGCCTCGAACTCGGTCTTCAGTTTCTCTTCGAGAGCTTCTGTTGTGACGCCAGTGGTATTCTGGGTCTCAGCCGTCTCTTCATCCGTTTTCGCGCTCATTTTGAAACGCGACTGGATGTGTTCTTCAGTCGAAAAGACGATGAAAGAAGGTCAAAAGTGACACCATCTCGGAGATTTGATAAGATTTCTCATCAAAATCTAATACGTAGCTTTCTAGCTCGCGCCACAACAAGCCTTGCAGCCACGCCAAACAGCGACACCGCCCAATCCATTGATGATGACACTGAAAGATCTCGTCGCGTCTCAAGCTCTGCGCTGATGATGCCAGTCCATGTTTCGAGCAACTCTGCGGCGGAATTTCATGATGAGCGCGAGTGCCGCGGCAGCAGCACCCTTTTCGAGGGCTGTTGTTAATACGATGAGGAAGCTGTAGGTTTCGACAAAGTAAAGCGCAGCAATGAAAAAGGCATAAGGGCTCACAAGCAACAGGTATCCTGAGGAACTAGCGGATAAAAGTTGGGACAACACTGGATGTGAGTGGAAATTTGGCTAAACGCAAAGCAATTGCGAATTGACTCGATGACAGTGCTGCTTGAAGCTCCGTTTGATCCTCTACGACGCCAGATGAATTCTGTGCTCCTGACCGTTGACCTCACGAAAGCTGTTGCCGACGAAGCGATTGAGCGGAACGATTCAATTGTCGTTGCTTACCGTGGGTAATTGAATATCGATTCTACGTGGATGGGATCTAACGATGGAGAATAATTAGACCCGATCATCTTTAAAGGCCTCAAGAGTATCACGCTGGGCAATAGTCAACAGCAGTCACTTCTACGATTAGCAGCAGAGGGTATCAGCGTATGGTGACGTGCAAAATTACATCCCGGCACACTGTTGACTCGCTGCTTCAGGTATACTGTCCTCACAGCGCCCTTGATGCGGCCGAAGGTGGTCTCACGGACTGGCTTGCCGACATCGTAACCGGCGAGCCCGCAACAGCGCCTGAACACCAAGAGAGAGGCGAAGAAGAACCAGCAGCTGAAACCGAGAGGGAAGGAGAATACAAAGAAGACGGTGAAGCCGAAAACGACCCTTTCGTTGACAGTTCCAAACGGCCAGTCTTCATGCTGCAGCACCACCCCTCGCACAAGCTGCTGGGCCCAAACCCCGACCTCCTCCTCAACGCCGTCGAACACACGCGCGAACCCATCCACCCTCTCAACACACCCGTCGAAGGCCACGAGCGCGCCGGCGCAGGCCGAATCGTGTGCTTCCGGCAGCCGCAGGCGCTCTCAGCTCTCATCGAGCGGATCGCGCGCGGCGTTGGCAACCCAAAAGGGTTTCCGATCGCGGTGCCGCAGGGCCGCGCCGTCGACTCCATCAGCATCTCGAGTGTGGGCATTTGCGCAGGCAGCGGCGCGTCCCTGCTCGCCGGCCGAGACGTCGACCTGCTGTTCACGGGCGAGCTGCCGCACCACGAGGCGCTGGCGGCGATTGAGAGGGGCCAGTGTGTTGTAACGCTCTTCCATAGCAACACGGAGCGTGGGTTTTTGCACGCCGTGCTGAGGGCGCAGCTACAGGCTAGCGTCAAGGAGGAGTGGGAGGCGTTGAGGACGGAGCTGAAGCAGCAACTGCCGCAGGATGGGAGTGCTGACGACGTGCGGGAGGCGCTGGATGATGGGAGCGTGGTGGTAGATTGTAGCGAGAGGGATAGAGACCCGTACGGCATTGTTATTAGCAAGGCGGAGGCTTGAGCTTCTGTGATACCGGAACAGTCATGGACACATCGAAGTCCAAATCAATCAACATATCGATTTGAACGACCATCTGAAGCTGTCACCTCCGTACCTAGTCTTGATAGCTCTTCGTCTGAAGATGGCTACCCGTCCTCACTTGGAGAATTCACAAGTTTTCTCCAATCCATGTCATTGATCAAGGAGACAAAAGTGATGTACCGTATGAACGCCAACTAGAACAGCGAGCAAGTGTTCGCATTAGTACCTTACTGAGGTGGTGAGGAGGCCAAGCGGCGCATCGCACTGAGTACAAAGATCTCTTTGGTCTAGAAGCAGCTGAGCATTTCTCAAAGATAGTTTGCACGTTTCTCACATGAGATCTGATCCGGATCAGTACTGGAGGATTGCGGAAGATACTTGGACGGGAAGAGCAAAGCTATAACGCAACGATTCCCTTTCAAGGATTTGGTACATAAGGTACTAGCTTGATGGGCTAAAGCCTAGAAAACCACGTAGGTTTAGACAAACCCTTACAAATATGGTTCTTCCGCCTACGCAACTTTGTTGACCTTCTCATACACACGATTGACAGTTTCCACAACAGATTCATGGTCCCCCCTCACCCGCAAGCGATGTGGTTCGGCAGCTTTGTCCCAGTTTGAGAGCTCTTCGTTGCCAAATGCTATGTACTGAAGAAGGTCGAGAAAGGCTGACGAATCGCCTGCTGCCAACTTCTGCTGTCCCTCCTGCTTGCCATCCGCGCTCTTGATGTAAGTCACCTCGAACTTGGTGGCGCTAACCTTCTCCAAAGCGGCCAAAATCTCATTCTGCGTTGTGTTCACGGTCGAGATGTTGACGTTCTTGTTCTTTGCCTCTTCCCTTGTCGTAGGATCCGTCAGGATGTGCAATATCGTAAGTGCAATCGTATGTAAGTTGGTTAGGTCGACTTTATTGTTTCCATCATCCCAAAGTCTTGCCGACTTGTTTCGCAGGTTGAACCCTAGGACGGTGCCCCTTTCGAGTCCCCAATCGAAAAAGAGACCTGTGTGAATGCCAGTCCAGCTCAATCCATCCTTTTCCTTTGAGCGCAAGTGGTCTACGATTTTCACTTTTTCGGAAAAGATAGGGAGCAATTGAACGACACGTGGGTCTGAAGTATTATGCCCAAACTCAGATGGGACAAACCATTTGACGCCTGCTGCTGCTGCGGCATCAACCACAGTCAGTTCAGCCTTGAGACCCGAGGTGGCGACAAGACAGAGGACAGCATCCTGGCCTTGAAAGTGTGACTTGAGAGACTCGAAAGAATAATCGGTTCTTTTGACTTCAACACCCTGTGGAAATGTAGACTTGGAGTCCTCGCGTGTGATTGCAGTAATCTTTAGTCCGGATTGGAGAAGTAGAGGAACAACCCCATTGCCCACATTACCGCTAGCACCAATGACAGCGATGTTCTTGAAAGACATGCTAACCGATGATCAAAAAATCAAATCTGTGTTGGAATGACTCGAAGAATAGCGGCTCGTCCAGGCGGCTGAATCTCACTTTTATACTAAGCAGAGGATGGCATTGTTTTTGGAGAGTGATCTCAGCCGTGAAACTTTATGCTATGTAATCACCTAGTTGAGCTATCATTGGTGAAGCCCTTGTGTGATTAGAAATAAGCCTCCAGTTGAGCTCTCTTTCGGAAGCAAAGCTGACCGCGATATGCAGAACTGGAACAGAGAATAGCAAGATGCCGAGGCAAGTCATTTGGATTATGGCACTGGTTATTTTTAGCCGTTATCCATTGAGTCAAGCGATTCAAAGAAAGTCAAAACTTATAATCACAATTAGAGAGAGGTTCTGATGCCCTTCGGAATGGCATTTACTTCGAAACGCAGCCGAGGAGGTACTTCGTCTTGTACCAAGGATGAGGCAAGTGACTTGGATGTTGGTTGAGATGACGACTGGCAACGCACCAATGAAATGGGTGGCTGGGAAGGATTTCGCTAGGCCCGAACCGTAAACGACCCCAAGGCAACGCAGCTTGCATCACACGAGACACTCCCATCGTCTGTCATCTCCATCACATTCCCATTTTCCATTGTCATTTGAACCATCGCCTTCCGTCACTTGAATTGTTGCAATCATGAAAGGCGATCTCTTCTTCGCCGTCGCTGCGCTGCTGGCACCCGCAGCCGCCGGTGTGCACAAGATGAAGCTTCAGAAGATCCCTCTGTCGGAACAGCTCGTATGTGTCTCTGCGACGTCATGACCATCGCGGTTCAATGATGCTGACACCTGAAAAGGATACCTACAGCATGCAAGACCAGGCTCGCGCCTTGGGCCAGAAGTATCTCGGTATCCGACCTCAAGGCAACCACCTTGAGGAGATGTTCCGCGACACAAGATATCGTGGCGACAGCAGCCATCCTGTTCCCGTCAGCAACTTCCTGAATGCTCAATGTAAGCAATCTCGACAGCTAGATTTGCTCTACACTTGGCTAATGGCTTCACATAGACTTCTCCGAGATCACCATCGGCTCGCCGCCACAAGTGTTCAAGGTTGTCCTCGACACAGGTAGCTCTAATCTCTGGGTTCCATCTACCGAATGCGGCTCCATTGCTTGCTATCTTCACAGCAAGTATGACCATAGTGCGTCATCGACATACAAGAAGAATGGGTCTTCCTTTGAGATTCGCTATGGCTCCGGTGAGCTGAGCGGCTACGTCTCCGAGGATACTATGACCATTGGAGACCTCACAATCAAGAATCAGCTCTTTGCTGAAGCTACTTCGGAACCGGGCCTTGCCTTTGCTTTTGGCAGATTCGACGGTATCCTGGGCTTGGGCTACGACACCATCAGCGTGAACAAGATCCCACCGCCTTTCTACAAGATGCTCGACCAAGGTCTTCTTGATGAACCCGTTTTCGCCTTCTACCTGAGCGATACCAGCAGCGGTGACGACTCCGAAGCTATCTTCGGTGGTATTGACGATGCCCACTATACCGGCAAGATGACCAAGATCCCATTGCGCCGCAAGGCTTACTGGGAGGTTGACCTTGATGCTATCACCTTCGGCGACTCCACTGCTGAGATTGACAACACTGGTGTTATCCTTGACACCGGCACTTCCCTCATCGCTCTTCCGTCCACTCTCGCTGAGTTGCTTAACAAGGAAATTGGGGCCAAGAAGTCGTTCAACGGCCAATACACTATCGAATGTGAAAAGCGCGACTCCCTCCCAGATCTCACTTTCACCCTCACCGGCTACAACTTCACCATCGGACCGTATGACTACATCCTCGAAGTTCAGGGATCTTGCATCTCATCCTTCATGGGTATGGACTTCCCTGAACCGGCTGGACCCCTTGCCATCCTCGGTGATGCATTCTTGAGGAGGTGGTATTCCGTCTACGACCTTGGTACCAACAGCGTTGGCCTTGCTAAGGCAAAGTAAAGGAATATCGCAGGTATTGAAAAAGGAAGGACGGCATAGGTGACAGTATGTCTTTGTGTCGATGGTGGCAATGTACCAGTGTAATGACGGGACCTTTTCGGAGGCTCTCAGACAATATCGCCTTGACGGCAGCTTTTCGTAGAACTCTTTCATTGTACTGTACTAGCACCGAGATTGGCGGGCAAAGTTATTCTTTTGTGTACCATCTCAGGCGTATAGGGAATCGAATAGTATATAACTGAAATCCTTCATTGCCAATTTGAGATGCCAACAAACAAGACAGCAATGGGTCCAATGGGAAGAAGCGGATTTTGTGCATGTACACATGGCTTCCAAGCCCCACGCACATTTTCGTGGGGTGCCACTACGTTCCATTGAATAATATTCTCAGGGTTGTGACTTTGCCCAAACTAATCCTATCAAAGAAATCTTGTGAGTTTCCCAACATGTGACTGAACGCTGAACCACGCGCACAGCACTCAGCAGTCGCCAGTCGAGGTAGTGAGCTTCTAGGTGTCGAGCTGCGGCCAACGGCTTTCTGTGGCGCCCTTTAACTGCTGCTGACTCTGCCTCAACGGTCGCGCTTCGCGTCCAAGAGCGGGTAGCACAATGGCATCCCACGACCACCTCCGCGAAAGTTTGGGACGAAAGCTCACAAAAAAGCGCCTCACCTTCCGGAAGTCGTCACGAGTGGCCTCTATGGAGCTTCCAGAACGGTTGAAAGATGGTGATGATGAGGAAGAAGACGTGCTCAAGCCGACAGCAGATGGTAATGCTAGGTTCTTGAACCAGTCGGTGATGGAGATGATAAGCAGAGCTGGGAGGGAAGTAGATTTTCAAACACGCATCGACGAAAGCTCTAGTGAAAGCGAAGGCGAGGAAGAACCTGTCCAAAGTCAAAAGCTTCCTCCAAAAGCAACTACATCTGCAGCGTCCACACCTACAACTGCTACTGCCGAGTCAAGTAAGAAGCAAGAATCCAAGCACTCGAGAACCTCTTCCAGAACCAAGCTCTTCCAGTCTGTCGGTAAACTACGCATCCGAACGAATCGTGGAAGTCGTACGGCTCTGGAGACTGAAGATCTAATGTCCTCATCACAAATTATCGCCCCTCATACCTCCGAGGAACAAGCAGAAGATCCAATCAGCACCGACGCTCCCATCCTTAGCAGAAAGTTACTCGCTGAAGCAAGCATTCAAGAGTCGGAAGATGAGGCAGTATCCGCTACGAAGAAGCATCCCACAGTTACCACATTGGCGAAGAAAGAGCCACTTTCTCTCCAGAGAAGATTGAAAGAGTTGTTTGGGTTTGAGAAGATGGAGAATATCATTGCAGAATTCAAATGCTTTTTACTGCAGAGCGTATTGCTCGAGGGCTATTTGTACGTCACGCAACGGCACTTCTGCTTCTACGCGTACTTGCCGAAGAAGTCCACTACCGTGGCAAAGTCAGGTTTCTTCAACAAGCGCGGGCACCGTAATCCTCACTATCGTCGATACTACTTTGAGTTGAAGGGAGATGTGCTGTCATACTATGAAAGCCCATCCGAGATCTACTATCCGAGAGGCAAGATAGATCTCCGTTACGGTATTTCTGCCAGTGTCGAAGACCACAAAGACCATGCATACTTTACAGTCGTCACAGAACAGAAAACTTTCCACTTCAGGGCTGATAGTGCACAGAGTGCGAAGCAATGGGTCAGGGTGCTCCAAAAAGCAATCTTCCGATCTCATAACGACGGTGACATTGTTAAAATCGTCATACCAATCGATAATGTCATTGACATTGAAGAAAACCAGATCATAGATTTCGCAGAAACCGTCAAATTACGTGTCTTCGACAACGACGAAACATATGCCATAGAGGAGTACTACTTCTCTTTCTTGAATCGGGCAAAGGATGCTATGCGAATCCTCCAAGTCATGGTGGAAGGCAATCAGATTCACCAAGAAATCGAAGCTCATTCCGAATCTGACGCAGAGTCTGACCAGCTAGAAGACGGACAGCCAAGATCTAGCGTCAGTAGAGGACGACCACCTGAACGCGCTCTCGCAGCGGCACTTCACGGACATGTACGCACGACGCTATCACCAGTTGGTCTATTACCAGTGCAGCCTGGTAGTAGAGCGCTCTCGAGTTGTCGCTTGAGCACCGACTCTAGGAGATCTAGCAACGAAGCTGTAAGACGTAGTTTCGATCAGCCTAGACGGAGTTCAACATCTCCTAGAAGCTTGAGTGTTCAGCACCATGAGAATCGATCGAGGTCACCACTATCACCACGACCACTAGAATCGATCAGTTCTCCTACTGATTCGCACGACGTTGATACTGAGTCTTCCGCAGCGGTTCAATCTCTGGACGAACACAATGTTTCAGCCAGTCAGATCCTCAATCATAGCGACGTATTCCGCAGGCCCACTATGTATGATTCTCGGAGATCCGTGTCTGAGTCTTCCGTAAACGATTTAAGAAGAGCTTCCGAGGATACGGCACGATCTGCTAAGGTCGGCAGGCGGGAACAATCTGAAACTGGAAAAGCTCGCAAGAGTCTTGCCAGAGAGGAATCCGACAGCACAGCCCGACCAACCGCCTTAGCCCAAGCGACTGTTACAGCGGAGACCGCTCAGGGTGCATTTCCAGCCTCGCTCACTTCGATTCAAGATTTTGTACGGGCCGGAACGTATCCGCTTCAGCGAGCATCTGTAATCGCAGGGTTTTTACGAGAACGGTCAAAACGCATGAGCAATCTCGTCGCCACTGAATCTATGGGCTATTATGAGAAAGTCTCAGAGATGTGGGTAGGTGGAGGCCGACACTACAACACTGTAGAAGGATTGGCTCCTGGCGATGATATTCGTGATCCAGAGGATGAAGAAGATGCAGCTTCTGCAGCTCAGCGCTTTCGAGATCATTTCGCTCTTCCTGAAACAGAGCAACTCATCGCAAGTTACTACACGTATTTTCATCGCGTCCTGCCTCTCTATGGGAAGATTTACCTCAGCAATAACCATTTCTGTTACCGAACTTTACTGCCAGGTGTCAGAACTAAGGTTTGTAAAGCATATATCTGCTCATTCAAGATCATTTCTCACCCGTTCTTAGCTCCTGATTCCGCTTAAGGACATTGAAGGAGTCAACAAAGAGAAGGGATATCGACCAGGTTATTGTGCTTTGGTTGTAGTAATCAAGGGCCATGAGGAGATATTCTTTGACTTCAGACACAAAGGCTTCCGAGATGATTGCGCTGTAACTCTGATCCTTGGCATTGAAGCACACAAGAAGGACCGAAAGGAGTTAAGTGAGATGTTCGCCGATGAGGAGCGAGAAGCAGCGGAAGCGGCCAAAGCAGAGCATGACGCTTTACTACAAGCACGAAAGGATGGATCGTTTCATCATGAATACCTCTTGCAGGGTACAATGACTGATTCAGGTAATATCGCCAACATTTGTCGACACCAATTACAACTAACCGAATCAGATCCTGAATCGTCAACACTACGGTTTGACGACCTCAAAGCATCTATTCTTAACTTCAAACCGGCAGAACCGATGAACGTAACGTGTCTAACAATCGGATCCCGAGGCGATGTACAGCCTTACATTGCGCTTTGTAAGCGTCTTCTAGATGATGGGCACAAGCCCAAGATTGCCACTCACATAGAGTTTGAACCATGGATACGTTCGTACGGCATTGACTTTGCCCCTGTCGCCGGTGATCCCGCCGAGCTCATGCGTATCTGTGTGGAGTATGACATGTTCACGCCAAAATTCCTCCGAGAAGTCAACTATCACGTATGTCATACCAGAGATTACATTTGACGTCTGGCGGACAGACAAAGCTGACAAATTGTCTTCCACAGTTCCGCGGCTGGCTCGATGAGCTCTTGGATTCAGCTTGGAAAGCTTGTCAAGGCGCAGACGTCTTGATCGAAAGTCCAAGCGCCATGGCTGGAATCCATATCGCTGAGGCACTCATGATTCCATATTTCCGTGCTTTCACCATGCCCTGGACACGAACTCGTTCATATCCTCATGCGTTTGCTGTACCCAACCACAAAATGGGTGGTACGTACAATTACACAACATACGTCGTCATCGAGAATCTTTTCTGGGGAGCTACAGCCTCGCAAGTCAATAGATGGCGTAAACATAAGCTTGGTCTCAAGAAAACCGATTTCGCGCAGATGCAGCAGAATAAAGTTCCATTCATGTACAACTTCAGCCCACACGTGGTTATCCCGCCGCTCGACTACAGCGACTGGATCCACATCACGGGTTACTGGTTCCTGGATGAAGGCAAGAGCTACACACCACCGGTAGAGCTAGCCAACTTCATCAAGAAAGCACGCGACGACGGCAAGAAGCTAGTGTACGTCGGGTTCGGGTCGATCGTGGTAGACGACCCGACGGCGCTAACGCAGACGGTGATCGAGGCAGTGCAGAAAGCCGACGTGCGCTGCATCCTGTCGAAAGGCTGGTCCGACCGCCTGACCAAGGCCGCCGAGGCCGCGAAGCCCGAAGTCCCGCTGCCCCCCGACATCTGGCAGATCAAGGCCGCCCCCCATGACTGGTTGTTCCAGCAGATCGACGCGGCCGTCCACCACGGCGGCGCTGGCACCACCGGTGCTTCTCTGCGTGCTGGTATTCCAACCCTCATTAAGCCCTTCTTCGGCGACCAGCACTTCGCGGCTATGAGGGTCGAGGATCTGGGCGTCGGCATCGTGCTCAGGCGGCTCAACAAGAGCATATTTGCGAAAGCGCTTTGGGAGGCCACGCACAGTGAGAGGATGATTGCAAGGGCGCGGGATCTCGGTGCGTTGATCAGATCAGTAAGTGCCACGAACTTTCCATTCCATCTTCGCTCACGAACATCACGCTGACGCAGCAACAACAGGAGGACGGCGTGGGCGCGGCGGTGAAGGCGCTGTACCGCGACATGGAGTATGCGCGGTCGCTGATCAAGCACCGCAACCGCGTGGCGTCGGAGGAGCTGGACGAGGGCTTCGAGGAGACGTGGACCTTCATCGGCGACGACAGCGACCCCGAGCTCGGGGTGCATAGACGGGCCTACGAGTGGGATCCCAAGCAACTGCATGGCGGCGTTCGGGTCGACAGCGGTGCATAGCGGGCGTTGCGCCGGGTGTCGTTTGTTGTTTTGCTTCGTTATTTCGTCTTAGAGTCGATATGATACCACTGAAGGTGGGGGCAGTGGCCTCAGAGCATGGAAAGATCATGCGGCGTTCAAGGAGCTTCTTTGAAATATAGAATGGATTGTCATAGATTCAGGGGGCTCAGCCTCGGTGACACACAGTGTCTGGATGAGTTTGACATGAGAATTGCAGCGTTTTGGCTGAATTGGGGCGAGGTCTTAAGAGGTGAATGGTCGCAAACAAATGGCTGCTGCTAGGCTAGCCACTTCGCATTGGTTTAAGAGGATAATTTGGACATGGAATAAATCAAACTCAATGGCTTGCCGCATTTCGAAGATTATACTATTGCTCGAGATTGAACACTTTTAGGAGTAAGTCACTTACCCATTCTCAACGTCCGCGGTACGAAAATATGGAATGACGGAACCGGAAAGCATGAAACGCTCCGCGGCTGCTGCTCTGGACTCGCAATTTCCTATTGCTGAAGCCCTCTATTCGCAATCAAAATTGTCCTCGCTTATCCAAAGTGATCAGTACAAGCTGCAGAGAATCGAGGGCATCATCAAAGACATGTTGGGAAATTTCACCAAGTACAGGCGAATCATCACTACATCGAATGGCTATATTGGGACCGCACATTCACAAGTGCGTAAAGGAGACAAGATATATTCGCTTCAAGGAAGCAGTATTCCATATGTTGTTCTTAGAGCAGAGAATCTTCCGCTCGACGAACTTTCAAAGATCAACGAAAACATTGAAAAGATTAGGTCTAGGAATGAAGGTACGATACTGCTTCTAATGATAAAGCCTCGGTGGCGTTGTTTCAAGTTACGGTATCGGGGAAGCTTCTCTGGCTGGTATTCAACGGCTTGAATCTACACCTGCGGAATGGAAAACCGAGTGGGTGGCCTTAATCTGACAGTGACTGTGAAATATGTAAAATCAGGAGTGTTCGGAAATTGACCTCAGCTTGTGGGTTAGAGTAGGATCAAGTGGTGAGGCTTAAAATATACTCCGCACAGATACTCCGTACTGACCAACAACATCACTTCAACCCCTATAGCTCAACTCTCCTCATAGCTAGACGCCAGAGTCGAGATTGGCCGCCTGGGAAACAATAGCGTACTCCTTCGAGACTACCTGCCACACACGTGGTCCATCTGCGTTAATCCACTTACATTGAAGAGCCCGCTCCTTTGTTGCATCCCAATTTTCGACTAAGCAGATCCGGATTCGAAGACGAGTACGGGTTTTCACGGCAGCGCGCATGCTACTGCAGCGCGCAACCCCACCAAAAATCAATAAAACTCACCTACTTTAGAGGCCCATATCTCCACCAATATTCGGTCAATTGATTCCGAAATTACTGTTTTAGAATCTCAGAG
>Ga0335072_10004691_pt1 | contig 20199 bp, 13 predicted proteins | sample Lox_Sample_21_FD_206725 | JGI IMG/M metagenome (GOLD analysis project Ga0335072, IMG submission 206725) | Soil microbial communities from Loxahatchee National Wildlife Refuge, Florida, United States - Lox_Sample_2.1 | ecosystem: Environmental > Terrestrial > Soil > Wetlands | place: USA...
ACAATGCCGTCTTTGGTGCCGACCACGGTGATGTTGACCTTGCTGTCGCGCCGCTCCAGATACGAAGGATTGATCACAAACTCGCCGTTGATCTGTCCTACGCGCACGGCGCCGATGGTGGTGGAGAAAGGAATGTCGGAAAGGGCGAGAGCAGCGCCGGCCGCGTTGATGCCCACGATGTCCGGATCGTTCTCTTTATCCGCGGAGAAGACAAGAGCGATAATCTGCGTCTCGTTGCGGAAACCTTCAGGGAACAGCGGACGAATCGGCCTGTCGATTTGCCGGCTGGTCAGAATTTCGCGCTCGCTCGGACGTCCTTCCCGCTTAATGAATCCGCCCGGAATGCGGCCGCCTGCATAGGCGTACTCGCGATAGTCAACGGTGAGGGGGAAGAAGTCGATGCCTTCCCGCGGATCGGGAGAGGCGACGGCAGTGGCCAGCACAACGGTGTCCCCTGACGTGACAAGGGCGGCGCCGGACGCCTGCTTGGCCATGCGGCCAGTCTCAAAATGCAGTCGCTTGCCGCCGGCAAGTTCGACCGAAACTTCCTGCTTCATAATTTCCTCTTTTCTCAATGACAACCCCGCGCCGGCGGGATCGCACCGCGGCGGGCAATGGGAGGCGGGAAAGAGCGTTCGTTTCTATGGGGATTCGCTGCATTACCGCGGACCACTGGCGCCCCTGAGATGGACGCCGCCCTGCGGCTCTGCTCTTTCGCTTCTCGTCGCGCGCGCGGACAATCCGCCCTGCGCGTCTACTTGCGAATGCCCAGTTTCCCGATCACGGTCCGGTAACGCTCCGAATCGTGGGTTTTCAGATAGTCGAGCAGGCGGCGACGCTTGCTCACCAGCATGAGCAAACCGCGGCGCGAAGCATGATCCTTCGCGTGCGCCTTGAAATGCTCGGTCAGGTCGCCAATCCGCTCGCTCAGAACCGCAATCTGCACCTCGGGACTGCCAGTGTCGGTGTCGTGGGTGCGATAGCGTGCGATAACTTCGGATTTCTTTTCAGGTGCCAGCACTGTTGTGCGTACTCCTCTGATTTTTCTACGGATACACTTCTCAAGTGTCTGGTCAAAGAATAACAGGTCCCGTCCGCCGTTGCCAGCAAAACACCACCTTTTCCACCAGCAAAAGCAGACTGTTCTTGTAGCCGGGAAGGAGCGGCCCTCGTGTCTTAAGAGCTCCGTAATCTATGGGCATCAGGCAGTGCAGAGCCGATGGGTGTCTATTGTGCCCCCGCCTTGTCCATATAGCTCGCCAAAATCTTACCGTGAGAGTCCAGAAGCAGAGCCGCACCTCGCTGCGCCCCGATCGTGAATTGCAAATGCGCCCCCGTCAAGGCGTCCACAAGATCCACCGACTCCGCATCCATCGACTCGTTGCTGAAGCTGTACAGCACCGCGCCCACGCCGTTCCCATCGGCCGCTTCCAGCACCGTTGGGAAAGCCAACACCGCATCCGACAGAGGATTGACCTCTTTGAACGAAGGCTTCACCCCGGCTTCCTCCAGCGCCCAACGATACAAAACCGCCGTCGCCGCGTATCCTTCCGCAAATTCCACCGGGTCCGCCGTCCATAGAATCTTCCCGCTGCCATGCGAAATCGCCTCGACGCTCCTGCCGTCCGCGAACCGGGCCGTCCACGTAGCGGACTGTTGCACATCCGCAGGGAACCCCAGCGCCAGGGTTCTTCCATCCGGCAGAGTCAGCGAAGATCCGCGCACCGCCAGAGGCACAACCTCCGCCTTTACGCCCAGCGCCGAAGCCCGGTCCACCGGTTGCCAATGCTCATCCCGATCCACAGGACCTGTGACGAGCAATGTTCCACCCTGCGCGGCATAGTCGAGCAACTGCTGCCAGGCCGCCTCCGTCAACCCCTGCGCCGAGGGCAGGAAAACCAGCTTCGGGCAAACACTGGCCGCACATAACTCCGCCAGACGATTCTCCGGCAGCATCCGCAGCGGTTGATGATCCCAATACGCCATCGCTCGCAGAGCCTTCTTCTGCATTTCGAGCGCCAGCCCGCCCAGCCCCGAATAGAGCTCGACCTGCGAGGTCACCATGGTCACCGGCGGAGGCACGATCTTAGTAAAGCTTTCCGCGCTCTTCGCCGCAAACGTCGCAAACGCGGTCAGGACCCGCGCCTCCGGCTTTTCGGTCCCGTCCGGCCGCACCGCGCCGATTGGAATCTCGTTGTCGTTCGCCATATACGCGTTTACATTCCACACCCACTCCAGCGCCCCGCCCGCCTGCGCAAACGCGATCGCGATCTTTCGCTCCAGTTGGTCTGCCTCGATCTCGGGACTGAAGCGCAGGTGATCGTCGAGCGTCAGCCGCCGCTGCTCGCCCGTCTCCTGGATCAGCAGCGGCTTGCCTGGAAACTTTGGTGCGAGGCTCGCCCACAGAATCGCGTCGTAATCCCACCAGGTGTGATCTGCTGTGAAGTCAATCTCCGGTCCATAGAATGCAGGCGACACGCGCCCCGCCACACCGCCCTCATCCTGGCCGACTGTGATGAGTTGTTGTGATCCCGTCCCGCGAATCATCGCCCGCATTTGCTTCGCCCATGCGGAAAACACATCCTGCGTGAAAAGCGTGTAGTCGTATACCTTCAGCGGATTGAAGCCGCTCCGCGCAGCGTCGCCCCAGAAATCGCCCTCTTTCGGCAGGGCAAGCGGATCCTGCGCCGCAATCTCAGGAGGCACCGCCGTCGGCGCCGCCTGCAGATCCCGCCCGATTCCCAGCGCAGGCTCCGCCCAATCCGCCAATAGCTTCGCTTTATCCGGATATCGCTGATCAATCCATCTCCGCCAGGCAGCCTGCTCGTAGGCGTCGTAGTCCGGCTGTGTCTTCCAAAGGACCCTGCTCGCGCTCGGCTCGTTGATCAGGTCCCACGCCAGGAACGGCACCGCATGAAACCGTTCCACCAGCGACTGCGCATACAGGCGCTCCCGGCGCAGCGCTACCGGATCGAGATACCCATTCACTCCGCCAAATTCATCCGGATAAAACGCAAACAGATTGAACTGCACCGGCAATCCAGCATGGCGCGCGCACATAAAAAACGCTTCAATAGTCCGCAGCGCGTCTTCGCTTATCTGCCCGTTTGCTGCCAACTCCGGCTTCCACGCTGTCCATAGTCCGGTGCGAATCATATTCAGCCCAGCCGCTCGAATCTGCGCCAGATCCTGCTCCCACACATACGCATTGGGCTGCATCAGATACATCCGCGACACATCGCCGGACATGTACGTCGTCCCGACCACCGGCAGCGGCTCACCATCCAATTCGAAATAATCCGGACCAACGGTTAGCTTTGGTCCCGACAGCAGATAGTTCCAGTCCCGCATCCAGAACCCCGACCGATAGGTCCGCAACGGCTTGCCATCGCGCACCAGTGTCGCTTCGACTGTGTGAAAGCCCTTGCCCTCGGCCGCACTGGTCGGCAGCGTGAACGTCCGCGCGGACATCAGAGGCATCGTCTCGTCGTAGCGCGTCGCCCCGTCTTCGGAGATCACGCGAATCCAGAGCTCCATCAGGTTGTGCAGCGGCGGCACGTCGAAGGGCCCGTTTACTGGAGAAGGCACGCCATGACGATCCAGCGGGTCCGCCCACGAGAACGCAAACCTTAGCGCCTCCCCCGGCACAAACAACGGCACCAGCGGACGAAACGTGAAGCGATCATCCCGGCGCAACGCCATCTCGCCGAGCATCGACAGCAGCTTCGCGTTGGAAAAGAAATTGGCATCCGGCTCGCACGCCACCAGAATCCACCGCCCGCCCACGAACCGATGTGCATTGTGATCGATCTGAATCACAGGTGCCGCCAGCTTGTGCCCGTCGTGGACACCCCACGCCAGCGTCGTCAGGTCCATGTCCTCGAACCCGGTGTGGCCCCCCGTTGTATCGCCATCCACAACCGACAGCCGCGCCACAGGACTAAAGGCCCGCTGCCATCCAAACGCCGGCAGCTGCGGAAACACATCCGCATTCGGTGTGAACGTCAGCTGCGCAGAAGAAGGCGTCGCCTGATAGTCGTGAAGAAACAGCTCCAGCGACTGCGCCACGCTGGCAGCCCGTAGATGCCAACTGCCCGCCTCTTCATACGCAGCCCGTGTGAACGGCTTCCCGCCCAGCACGATCAGATTCCCGCCACGATCCAGATATTCGAGAATCGGTCTCCACTCTGCTTCCGGCCAGGCCGACCCGTATGGGAGCACCAGCAGATTCGTATCGGCCGCTGCCAGCGCGTCTTTCAGACCCGCCGCATCCACAAAATCCGCGCCGGCAAACCCCGCGCGCAATCCCTCCTGATCCGGAGCAGGAGAGTCCGCCGCCGGAAATCCGGGCTGCCAGAACACGGCAGTTTTCGCGAAAGAAAATGCAGGAGAGAAAAGCAGGAAAAGAGACAGGAAAATCCGAAACAATCCGCGCATCGCAGGCCGCCCTTGCACGACCGCGTTCCACCATACCACGCAGGACTATGCGCACAACCCATGCCGGTTAGCCAATCTAACCGGATCTTCGTTCAGCGGGGAACACAGAACGTCAGTGCTCCGGGACTTTGTTGTCCTGTGCCGCCTGTTTGGCCAGCTTCGCCTGCCTCTTCTTCATGTAATGCTGCGCGATGTCCGGCCAGAACTCGGCAATCTCTGCGCCCACAACTCCCTCGTAGGTTACGCTGGCGCCGCGGCCCATCGTCAAACCAAAACCACGATCGTTCGCCGGGTAATACACGTTCGAAATCGCCCCGCCGATAAAATTTCCCGTCACGTTGGCGTAGTTCGGACCCCAGCTGCCGTTATCGCGTTTGCACCACACCGTCGTGATCGCGGAATAGGCGAAGCGCTTCACAAACGGGCCATGCCCCATCCGGTAATACCGCGGATCTTCGTGCCACCACGACGGCAGCACGGCATTTCCCCAGAAATTTCCGTCAAAGGTATCCGCGTACGCCGCGCCCCAGTACTTCGCGAAGCCCTCGACGCCCTGCCCATACGAAACGTATTCGTCGCCCGCCATGCTGATCCCACCGTCAATCGCGGTAATCGCAAATTGATACCAGTCCGTCGAACTCTTGAAAAACAACTGAAACTTCTGGTGAGGCGTCATCGGAGCTGCATGTCCGTTGTTCGAGACGTTGAACATCGGCACGATTCCCAACATCCGCTGCTTTTCCTGCGCCGCCAACTCCGCTGCTGCGCGCTTTTCTTTCTCCTCCCTGGTTTCAGCCGCATTCGGTTGCGTCTGAGCAGAACTCGACGAACCCGGTGCAGCCGGAGGAGAACTCTGTTGCTCCGTCTTCGTTCCGTCAGGAGCAGGCGCCGTTGGTGGAGGGCTCGTCTGCGCTGATGGCGCAGAACTCTGCTGATCCGGCGCATCCGGGAGCATGGCCGTCGTCGTCGACTGTGCCAATCCCCCAACCGGGATCAAAAAAACAGCCGCAAACCGGATCAACCCACGGCTCGTAAGGCGCAAAACTCCAAAACGCTTGAAATCCAAACATCGACTCCGATGCAGGAGGCACTGGGGACTCCTGCTCTATCTCTGAACAGACAGCAAAGGTGAGGCGAACGGTCCTACAGACGTGCAGGATCCCCTCGAAGTTGTTGTCCCATCCGTTTTCTTATTCTGAGGGTAACCTAAGGAACGCCAAACCCAGGCTGGGACCTCGGAATTGCCCGTAACCGATCCAATCGCCTATGCCATACTGAAACCGAACTTTTCAGTCCAATGAACCCTGCTCCAAACCCGGCGTTCATGCGTCGAGCTATCGCCCTCGCGTCTGAAAATGTTCGACAAGGCACCGGCGGTCCCTTTGGAGCCGTCATTGTGAAGGACGGAAAGATCGTCGGAGAGGCAGCTAACGCGGTGACCCGCTCCAACGACCCCACCGCCCATGCCGAAGTCGAAGCTATCCGCGCCGCCTGCCGATCCCTTAACACCTTCAACCTCAAGGGCGCCGAGATTTACGCCAGCTGCGAACCCTGCCCCATGTGCCTGGCGGCGATCTACTGGGCCCGCATCGAGCGCATCTGGTTCGGCAACACCAGTGCCGACGCAGCCCGCGTCGCCTTCGACGATGCCTTCCTCTACCACGAACTCACCCTGCCCACCCGCGACCGCGCCATCCCCTCTGCCATGCTCCTCCGCGATGAAGCCGGCGAATCTTTCGAACTCTGGCGAGAATCCCCCGACAAAATGCTCTACTGAAGTCATGTGACAGGTCACAGGTTGCGGGGGAAGCACGCGTATGCCAGTCAGCTGTGAGCTGTAGCCTTCCTGTCTGCAGAAGCGCTCATTCCCAGGCTGTCCTGCACCTTCCCGCAACACAGGCGCATCATTAGGTTTATGGACTACCGCCATCTCGGCCGATCCGGCCTCAAAGTCTCCGCTCTCAGCTTTGGCGCTGCCACGTTTGGCGGCGGCAACGAATTCTTCGCCGCCTGGGGCAACACCGGCGTCGATGAAGCGCGCCGCATCGTCGATCTTTGCATCGATTCCGGCATCAACCTTTTCGACACCGCCAACGGCTACTCCACCGGGCGCTCCGAAGAAATACTGGGCAAAGCTCTCGGCGACAAGCGCAATCAGATCCTCATTTCGACGAAAGCCTTCTTTCCCATGGCTGAAGGCCCCAACGACCTCGGCTCCTCGCGCTTTCACCTGCTCCACCAATGCGACGCCAGCCTGAAGCGTCTTGGCACGGACTACATCGACATCTACCATATCCATGCCTTCGATGCCTTCACGCCCATCGAAGAGACACTGGACGCTCTGAATACCCTCGTCCACCACGGGAAGGTCCGTTACATCGCCTGCTCCAACTTCTCCGGCTGGGCCCTCATGAAGTCCCTCGCCCTCGCCGAACGCTACGGCTGGACGCGGTACGTCGCCCACCAGGTCTACTACTCGCTCATCGGCCGCGATTATGAGTGGGAGCTCATGCCCCTCGGCATCGATCAGGGCGTCGGGGCACTGGTCTGGAGCCCCCTCGGCTGGGGTCGCCTCACCGGTAAAATCCGCCGCGGCCAACCCACACCGGAAGTTAGCCGTCTCCACAAGACCACCGAAGCCGGACCGCCGGTCGACGACGAATATCTCTACAAAGTCGTGGACGCCATCGATGAGATCGCGAAAGAAACGGGCAAAGCCGTTCCGCAGATCGCCCTCAACTGGCTCCTCCAGCGTCCTACAGTCTCGAGTGTCATCATCGGAGCCCGTAACGAGGAGCAACTGAAGCAAAACCTGGTCGCCGCTTCCTTCACCCTGACACCCGAGCAGGTTGCGAAGCTGGACGAAGCCAGCGAACTTCCGCCCATTTACCCCTACTGGCACCAGCGTGGCACCAAATTCCGGAACCCGCCAGCAGTTCCGGTCTACGGCCAGTACAAGTAAGAGCTTGCGTTACAACTGATAGCTCCCGGCCGTTTCAGATGGGAAGAGCGCGGTTCGCCACCGCGCTTTTCTCGTCCCTGTACTTCCTACCCCCTGCACGCTGTTCCTACGCCGCAAACGGCGCCTCTAGGGACGGACTGGCTGGGGTCAGCAACTCCGCCCCGTTTTCCGTCACGTGCATGTCGTCCTCCAGCCGCACGCCGAATTCTCCCGGAATATAAACTCCCGGCTCATCGCTGAAGATCATCTGCGCCTGCATTCGCGGTGCCCGATCCCATCCGTACATATCGTTCTTCACCAGATAGGGCCACTCGTGCATATCCATCCCGATGCCATGCCCCACGCGGTGCGAGAAGTACTTAAACCCTGGCCCATATCCCGCATCTACGATGACCTTTCGGGCCGCCGCATCCACACTGGCTAATTCGACCCCCGGCCGCGCCGCCGCCAAAGCCGCTGCCTGCGCCCGATGCACGACATCGAAGACCGACTTCATCCTGTCCGTCGGTTTGCCCAGCACAAAGGTCCGCGTAATGTCCGACGTGTATCCGTGCACCTCGCAGCCATCGTCCACCATCAGAATCGTTCCCTCGCGAATTGTCTGCACCTGCCGCGATCCATGCGGATTCGCTGTGAAAGTCCCGATGTTCAGACTCGCCTCACCCGGCAGCCCCGTCTTCGCATAGGCCGCCGCAACCAACCCGTGCACATCGACTGTGGTCATGCCTTCCTGCAGCGACTCGTAGACCGCCTTGTACACCGCCAGCGTCGCCGCCCCCGCCACACGCACGCACTCCACCTCGTGCGCCGTCTTGATCATCCGGCACCCCGCCGTCACTGGAGTAGCCACCACATAAGTCAGCGCCGGGCCGGCCTTGGCGATGCTGTCCGCGAAGACCCACTTCATCTCTTCGTCCAGGCCAACGGTCCCTGTCGCGATGCCGCGATCCCGCAGTCCGCTCACCACCAGCGCAAACGGACTCTCCACTTCCTGCCAGGTCATCACATCCGCCGCTGTTCCGAACGGACCGTTGCCCAGCAACTCCTGCGCCCGCGCCTCCTCGAATGCCGGACAGACGACAAAAGGCCTTGCCTTTGCCGGAATCACGAGCGCCCAAAGCCGCTCACCGCCATTCAATCCGATGTCCGCGAAGTAGCGCGAGCTCGTGGCGTCATTCGCCATCACAACAGCGTCGATTTTGTTCTCCGCCATCAAGGTCTTCGCCCGTTCAATCCGCGCCAATCGCTCCTCATTGGTAAAGGGAGCCACTCGTCCCGCAAACGAAGGCAAAGCAGCAATAGGAGCCGGCAGTGTCGCCGCATCTCCTTCGGCAAGCAGGGAAAGGGAACTCGCCCCCGCCCCTGCCGCCACCGCCGCCAGCCCGGATCCTCGCAAAAACGCACGCCTCGAAACCATGCCCACGCCCTTTCGCACCACTCTCGGTGTTGGAAGAAAAAGTACAACGAGAGTAGCAAACATCGACCTCGGTTTTGCTGACCGGGTATTCGCAGTCTGCCTCTCCGCCGACCGCATTTCGGCTCTATTACACTGTTCCCCACGATGAAAGCCCGCCTCGCCACGCTTCTGCTCCTCCTTGCCTGCACCCTCCCCGCCAGCGGCCGCGTCACGAGCATCGAAATCCTGACCCGCACCCCGGTCCTCAACAACCAGTCCTTCGGCCAAGCGGGCACCTACGAGGAAATCACCGCCCGCATCCACTACGCCGTGCTCCCCGGCGACCCACACAACCGGATCATCGTCGACCTCGACAAAGCTCCGCGCAACGCCAAGGGCGAAGTTGAATTCTCCGCCGACCTCTTCCTCCTCCGCCCCATCAACGGCGGCAATCACGCGCTCCTGCTTGAAATTCCAAACCGCGGGGCCAAAGGACTCATGCGCATCGTGGACGGCGGCACGTCCTCGGCCCTCCCCACCACCGCCGAGAACTTCGGCGACGACTGGCTGCTCCAGCAGGGCTACACCCTGGCCGACCTGGGCTGGCAGTGGGACGCGCCCGACCTCCACGGCAACCTCCGACTCTACGCCCCCGTCGCCACCGACCATGGGCACCCCATCACCGGCTTACTCCGCGACGACTTCACGCCGGTGGTTGCGACCAAAGACTGGCCTCTCGGCCACATCATCGAAGGCCGCGTCGGTGGAACGGAATATCCCGCAATGAATCCCGCCGATCCTCGCAACGTACTCACCGTTCGCGACACACCCGACGGGCCGCGCACCACCATCCCCAAAACCAACTGGGGATTCACCAGCGTCCACGCCGTCCATCTGAACTCCGGCTTCCAGGCAGGCCGCATCTACGAGCTCGTGTACACGGTGAAAGATCCCGTTGTCGCCGGACTTGGATTCGCCGCCGTGCGCGATTTCGTGGCGTGGCTCAAATCCTCACCTGCCGCAACACCCACGCCCATCGCGCCCGTGAAGTTCGCCTACGCCGCCGGCATCTCCCAGTGCGGACGCTTCCTCCGCGACTACCTCTACGAAGGGTTCAATCAGGATGAGTCCGGCCACCAGGCTCTGGACGGCATCCTCGCCCACGTTGGCGGGGCGGGCCGCGGCAGCTTCAACTATCGCTTCGCTCAACCCTCGCGCGATTCGCAGCCGATGTCGTCCATCTTCTGGCCCACGGACATCTTCCCCTTCACCGACGAGCCCGAAGTGGATCCGACCCACCCGAATGCAGCGCCCGCCGGTCTGCTCGATGCCGCGAGGGCGGAACACGACGTCCCGAAAGTTTTTCTCTCCCACACCTCCTACGAATACTGGGGCCGCGCCGCCTCGCTCATCCACACCACCGCCGACGGCAGGCACGACATGCCCATCGGCAGGAACGTACGCATCTATTTCTTTGCCGGTCTGCAGCATTTCTCGGGCCCGTTTCCGCCACAGAAGGGAAGGGGGCAGCTCGCCAGTCAGAACCCACAGTCTTTTCTACCCATTCGCTGGTTCTGGCGCGCCATGATCACGAATATGAATGCGTGGGTGCAGCAGGGAACTGAGCCACCGCCTTCCGCCTACCCGCACATTGCCGACGGCACGCTCGTCCCACGCGATAAGCTGGCGTTCCCCGCGATCCAGGGTATTCACCCACCGGATAATTTCACCGAAGCCTTCCATCTCGACTTCGGCCGCAACTGGCGGGAGACGCGCATCCTGACAATGCAGCCGCCTATCGTCAGCGCACCCTTCCCTATTCTGTTTCCTCAGGTCAACAGAGACGGCAACGCAGAAGCCGGTATCCACCTGCCGGAAATCGCCGTCCCACTCGCCACCTATACCGGCTGGAATCTCCGCGACCCAGCCACGGGAGCATCGGAGGAGCGCGTCTCTTTCCTTGGCTCCTATCTCCCGTTCCCGAAAACCGAAGCGGACCGCAAAACAACAGGTGACCCGCGTCTCTCCATTGAGGAGCGCTACTCCAGTCGGGAGGACTATCTTACCCGCTATAAAAAGGCCGTGGACGACTTAGTCAGCCAGCACTGGATCCTTCCTCAGGACGCACCTGATCTCATGAAGCAAGGCGCAGCCGAATGGGACGACGCCACGAAATGAAACCAGAGGCTCCATTGTGATCGAGCGCGGCGCACAGCAAATAATTCCACCGCAAGTGTTTAACCCTGGACTCTGCCGTTCACTCTGAGAAATCCTGCCAGGAGGTCGTAACCGCCGCAATCCAGGTTGTGTCGCGCGCCTGCCAAGGCCGATCGCCGCGGTTTTGCGGGTCTTCGGTCGGCTTTTCCGCCAGCGGCTAAGGGCTACCGGCCACAGGCTCGCCCCTGATATACTCAGGTGTTGCGGGCAAGCTCGGAAATGTCTGGTTTTCCGGCCATTTGCCCCAAAATCACCCGCGATACAAGCGACTTCTGAGGTTTCCATGTCCGGCCATTCGAAATGGGCGACGATCAAGCATAAAAAGGGTGCGCTCGATGCCAAGCGCGGCAAGATCTTCACACAGCTGATCAAAGAAATCACCATTGCCGCCAAGTCTGGCGGCGATCCGGACGGCAATCCTCGCCTACGCAGCGCCATCGCCGCCGCCAAGGCCGAGAACATGCCGAACGACAATATCAAGCGCGCCATCCAGCGCGGCACCGGCGAACTTCCCGGTGCTACGTACGAAGAGATTGCCTTCGAAGGCTATGGTCCGGGCGGCGTGGCGCTGATTGTTGAGTCCACCACCGACAATCGCAATCGCACGGTAAGCGAAATCCGCCACACCTTCTCGAAACACGGCGGGAACCTCGGCGAACCCAACTCCGTCCGCTTCATGTTTCACAAGAAGGGCGTCATCGCCATTGCGAAATCCGCAGCCGACGAAGAGAAGCTCATGAACATCGTCCTTGAAGCCGGCGGGGAAGACCTCAACGACGAAGGCGACACCTGGGAAATCATTACGGACACCGGTTCGTACGAAGCCGTCGCCCAGGCGGTCCGCGACGCGAAGATCGAAACCGTGATGTCTGAGATCACCATGGTCGCGAGCACTTATACCAAACTGGAAGGTCCCACGGCAGCCCAGATGGTCCGGCTGCTCGAAGCCCTTGAAGAACACGACGACGTGAACAACGTCTATTCCAATTTCGACATGGACGCGAAGCAGCTGGAAGAAGTCACCAGCTAATCGTCCTGGCGGACGGCACACGGGCCGCCTCTCTGGCGGCCCTTCTTATGACCGGGAGAATCAGAGCAGGATGACCGAACGCAGTCTCGCGCCCCATTCGTTGGCACGGCCTATGGCGGCCATCGTTTTCGCCGTTCTTCTCGTCACGCTCATCCCCCTCGGTAAAGCGCAATCCACAGCGGATGCGGCCGATGCCGATGCCCCGGCGCGCGCCACTCTCGCCGCCCGTCCCTGGGACTTTGGTCCCTTCTTTCAGGGAGGCGCCGGCGTAGGCGATCGCTCCGATTTCCACTTCGCCGCGGCAGGCGTGCGCATCGGCAAAGTCATCACCGACGAGCATCTCGGCGGATTCTTCCGCGGCCAGTTTGAATTCGATAGCGAGATCATGCCCTATTGGCAGGCATTTACGCCCGCCCCGCATCTCCAGACTTACACCGCCTACGATCCCAACGCCGGCCTCAGCTACACCTACTCTGTCCCCTACGGAGGTGGAACCTACACCGGCGCCAGCCTCACCCCGGTCATCCTTCGCTGGGACTTCAAACCCCATCGCCGCTTCGCTTACTGGTTCCAGGGCGCCGGCGGACTGATCTACACCACGCACAAATTTCCGCCCGACGTCCTCGTTGTTCATGGCACACCTGGGGGAACCAGTGTTTTTAACTTCAGCCCGCAGGGCGGATTCGGCCTCCAGTACTTCCTCCGCCCCGGCCGCTCCATCTACATCTCCGGGAACGGCGTGCACATCTCCTCCGCCTCGCTTGGTGATAAGAATCCCGGTGTGAACGCCAGCGTCCAGTTCCAGATCGGCTACACATTCTGGAGCCACCGCTAACCCCGGAAGAGGGCGCTGCATCCAACGCCTCGCCCGCGTTACTGTAGAAACAGCACGCACGTACTCATGCCCCTCAGTTCCGTCAGTCCCGACGCCCTCATCGAATGCGTTCCCAATTTCTCTGAAGGCAAGCGCCCCGACGTCGTCGAATCCATCGTCGCCGCCATGCAGGTCGATGGCGCGTATCTTCTCGATTACTCCCTCGACGCCGACCATAACCGCTCCGTCGTGACCCTGGCCGGCTCGCCTGCTGCCGTCGTCGAAGCCGCCATTCGGGGGGCTGGCCGCGCCGCCGCGCTGATCGACCTCACCTCTCAACAAGGCGTTCACCCCCGCATCGGCGCTGCCGATGTGATCCCCTTCGTCCCCATTCGCGGCATTTCCCTCGAACAGTGCGTGCTCCTGGCCCGCCAGGCAGGCAACGAGATCTGGAAGCGTCACCAGGTCCCCGTGTATTTCTACGAAGCAGCCGCCGCCCGTCCCGACCGGGCCATGCTTGAAGAAGTTCGCCGCGGCCAGTTTGAAGGCCTGCGCGACGTCGTCCTCCGCGAGGCAGCCCGCCGCCCCGACGTCGGTGGACCCGAGCTCCACTCTACGGCCGGAGCCTCCGCCGTCGGCGCGCGCCGTTTCCTCATCGCCTTCAACCTCTACCTCGACACGTCCGACGTTGCCATCGCCCGCGCCATCGCCCGCGACATCCGCCAGTCCGGCGGAGGCCTCGCCGGTGTGAAAGCCATGGGCGTCTCCGCGCATGGACAGGCCCAGGTCTCCATGAACCTCACCGACTTCACACGCACCCCGGTAGGCCGAGTCTTTACCGCCGTCAAGGAGAAGGCGCGCCGCCACGGCGCCGCCCCTGCCAGCGCCGAACTCATCGGACTCATCCCTGAAGCCGCTGTCGAGCAAAACAGCGAGTGGCTGCGTCTTATCAGTGACTTCGATCCTGAGCAGAAGGTCTTAGAGCGTCGCCTCGAACGTCCCCTGCCCTGGCCTAAAGTCGGGTAGCAGGTGCGACCCGGTGCACCGTTCGTTGTAGCTTGTTTGTCTCCGGCTCCGCGCCGCAGGTCGTAAAATAGTATGGAAAGAATTCCGGCTGGCGAGAGAACCTTTCGCCGCAGTTTCGGGTCCAATCGATCAGGTCCGGATGGGCCAGATCCAATTCCTCATCGGATTACCGACAGGAGCAGGTTTCCAGGTGCAATTGAAACAGTCCAGAGACAGTAGGTTCTCCCTCGTTACCATGGTTGCAGCCGTGGCTCTCGTGGTATCACTGGCCGCGCCCGCCGCCCGCGCCGCGCAGCTCGATACCGACGCCCGCTCGGCCATCCCCGAGAACGTCCAGCAGCTCATCGTCATCGACTACCGCGCGATGCAGAACTCGCCAGCCGCCATGAACCTCAAGGCGCGCATTCTACCCCCCGAGCTCAAGCAGCTCGAAACGGCGCTCCGTCACTCCGGCCTCGATGAGAACCAGGACATTGAAACCCTCGCCTTCGCGGCTTACCGCGTCGGCACCACCGGCGACAACGTGAAGATCGTCGGCCTCGCCCAGGGCCAGTTTCAGGTGCAGGACATCCTCGCCGGTTTCAAGACCCGTAAGGTCAAAGTTACGATGATCCGCAACAACGCCGTCTACCCGATGGGCGCCAGCGGTATGGTCGTCACGTTCCTGAACCCGACCACCATGCTCTTCGGCGCCAGCGACGACATCAAGCCTGCGCTCGACGCCCGCGACGGGCTGCAGCCCAGCTTCCTCACCAACCAGAACATGCTGGCCGCCATGCAGCAGGTCGATTCGGCGCCCCTCTGGAGCATACTCGACCAGCAGGGCACGCAGTACATGATGCACTCGCTCCTCGGCCAGGCCTCGCAACTCACCGACTACGAAACCATCCGGAAGCGCATGCTCAGCTCCAGCTACATTATGGACTTCTCGAATGGGGTGAAGTTCACCCTCTTCGTGAATACCTCCGACACGCTGACTGCAGCGACAATGTCCTCGCTTCTGAACGCAGCGGCTATGTATGAAAAGGTCAGCGGAACTCCCGTCGAGCAGCAGGCCATCGATGAGACCAGCATCGATTCGAACGCCGGCGTCCTAAGCGTCAAATTCGTTGCCTCGGATAACCAGTTCTCCAGCCTCCTGCAGTCGCCGCTCTTCCAGAACGTAGTGCACTAAGACGGACCATTCGCGCAAGGACCAAAAGGGCAGTGAAGGCTGCCATTTGGTCCTTAACCAATCGTTGATGCTCGCTCGATGAAGCCGTCTCTGCGCCGCCAGAGCAAACCGGCTTCATCAGAAGATTCGGTTCAATGCCGATCGGGAGAGCCGCCACGTGTGGCGGCCGGCTCGAATTGCGTGGGAAACGTCATGCGGATCGTTGCCCCGCCGCCGGGACGGTTTTCTGCATGCAGTTCACCTCCATGCAGCTTCACCGCTCGCTCGGCGATGGCCAGTCCGACCCCGAAGCCGCCGGTTTCCATGCTGCGAGCGCGATCGACACGGTAGAAGGGTCGAAATATCTCGTTAAGCTCGGACTCAGGGATACCCGGGCCCTTATCACTGATTTCCAACGCAGCCTTTTTCCGACTGCCCTCCAGCGTGCTTCTGAGACGGATGTCGACGCTCGAGCCATTTTCGGTATAACGGACGGCGTTACGCACGACATTCTCGATCGCGCGATAGAGCAGGTCGCGATTCCCCGCGATGATGCAGTCATGATCAGCAGAAAATGAGACGGAGCTCTGACGCTGTCGTGCTTCGTACTCTGCGTCCGGAATCATCTCATTCAACAGGTCTCTGAGGGAAATGGGCCGGAAGTTATCCGTTTTCTCGAGCGCTTCCATCGAGGAGAGCGTCAATAACTGGCCGATGAGCTGATTCAGCTTTTCCGCTTCCCGTTCGATGCGGTTCAGGTGAGCCGACATTTCCGGAGCGGCATCCTCACGCGCCAGTTCCAGCGCGACGCTGAGGCGCGCCAGAGGCGACCGAAGCTCGTGGGAGACATCGCGGAGGAGCAGCTGTTGTGCATCCACCAGGGATTCGAGCCGTCCCGCCATATGATTGAAATCGTGCACCAGAGCTTTGAACTCGTCTTCCCGTGCAATACGGGAAAGACGGGCCGGCGCCTGCACGCGGGTCTTCAGATTTCCCTGTGCCAGCTCCCTGGCTGCTTGTCGGAGTCGCACCAGCGGCCGCGTGAAGATAAGAACCAGCGCCCAGGTAGTCGCTCCGCCAACGGCGATCGCTACAAACAACTGCGGAAATGCGAAGTGGAGCAGATCCATGTACCACGGGCGAACGTCGGGCGCGTGGGGCCGACTCAGCAGCAACGTATATTGCGCGCCCTGCGCGGATGCGATCGGGACCTGCCAGATATAAACGTCTCCGAACTGCGCGCCTGCGATCTGATCTCCACTTTGCCGATTGCTCCCCTGATTCGCCGGCAGCCGAACCGCCGCGCCGCAGAGCGTATGTCCGCCCGCGTCCTCGAGCGTCAGGTTTTGATTGTGTGCGGCAGCATATACATCAAAAGACCTGCATCCGCCCAACTGCCAGGCTGCGATGACGTCGCGCGCTTCATTCCGCAGCGTGCTCGAGAGCGTGTCGAAAAGAATTTGAGGGCTCGGCCGCCGGTGCCGCAGGATGAGCGCCGTCGAGATCACGAAGATAAGGCTCTGCGCGATCCAGAAGATGGCGAAAATCTTGAAGAAGAGTCCGCGCATGGCTCAGCTCAGCCTCTCGACCGGTGTGCGGTGGACGAGCAGTTGATAGCCGGATCCGCGAATCGTCTTCACCCGGTCGCCGCTTGAGCTTGTCTCTTCCAGTTTGCGGCGAAGCCGGCTAACGTGCATGTCGAGGCTGCGGTCGAAAGGGCTGAAATTGCGACCCAGAACACGCTCTGCCAGCTCTTCGCGCGATACGACTTTGCCTGGCGACCGCATCAGCGCCTCCAGCAATGAAAACTCCACATCGGTCAGATCGAGATTCCTTCCTCTGGTCAGTACGGTACGAGCCGCGGGGTCGAGCTCCAGATCGTCAACGCGCAATACGGGCTTATCCGGCGATGCTTCGGTCGTCGCGCTCCTGCGCAGAATGGCCCGCATTCGAGCCAGCAGCTCCCGCGGATTAAAGGGCTTAGGCAGGTAATCGTCCGCTCCGATCTCGAGTCCGACGATGCGGTCCACGTCGTCGCCGCGGGCAGTGAGAAGCAGTACGCTGACCGATGATGTGCTGCGTAACTGCTTGAGCACTTCAAATCCGTCCATGCCTGGAAGCATGACATCCAGCAGGACCAGCAGCCACGGTCTCTCCCGCGCCGCCTTCAGGCCTTTGTCGCCACGATGCACGGCGGTGACACGGAACCCGTATCTCCCCAGGTACTCGGTCAGCATCGAGCAAAGCTCCACGTCGTCATCAATGAGCAAAACGTCTTCCACGGCCCCTCTCGTTTGAGCCTACGCTGCCAGCCGCCATGCGGAGCAGGGAAAAGTGTAACGAATCGTCACGGAAGCGGTGACAATTTGTTACACGACATTACCTTTTATGACCGCATCGCAGTGGGGCTGGGGTTCTTCTGAGTATGGCTGCTGATGTTGCACGCAGCGACATGCTATGAACAGACAAACTCTTCCTGCAAGCCTTTTCGCCGTTCTCCTGCTTTCGAGTATTCTGTGTTCCGCGCAAATTCCGGGGGGCGGCGTTCGCGGCACCGTCACGGACCCTTCCGGTGCGCTGATTTCTTCGGCCACAGTCCTTCTCACGAACACCACCGGAGGCTCTATGTCAGCGACCAGCGGTTCGGACGGCGTGTTTGCCTTCGATCACCTGCTTCCTGGACGCTACTCCGCCTCTGTCACCGCGACCGGGTTCGCGTCGACTGCGGTCCAGAACATTCTGGTATTTTCCGGCAGAACAACTCCGGAGAATCTCACGCTGCAACTCCCTGTCGAGCAGCAGGAGGTTCAGGTAACGGATCAGGCCGTGAGTGTGGACACCAGCGCGGACAACAACGCCAGTGCCATCGTGATCAAAGGCAAAGATCTCGACGCTCTTTCCGACGATCCCGACGAGATGCAGAACGAACTGACCGCACTCGCTGGACCGGCTGCAGGCCCGAACGGTGGGGAGATCTACATTGACGGATTCACCGGTGGTCAGCTGCCGCCTAAATCGTCGATTCGTGAAATCCGCATCAATCAGAATCCGTTTTCAGCGCAGTACGACAAGCTGGGCTATGGCCGCATCGAGATTCTGACCAAGCCCGGAACCGACAAGCTTCACGCTATGTTCATGATCAACGGCAACGATTCGGCCTTCAATTCCCTGAACCCGTTCGTGACGAACGAGCCGCCGTATCACACGACCTTCATGATGGGCAGCGCCAGCGGCGCGCTGACCAAGAGCGCGTCCTGGTTCGCCAACGTCTTCGATCGCAGCAATCAGTCCAATTCGATCGTGAATGCCGAGTTGCTGAACTCGAGCGGCGCGGCGTACAACTACACTGCCGCCGTCTCCAATCCGCAATCACGGCTCGACGTGAGTCCTCGCGTCGATCTGCAACTGGGGAGCAACAATACGCTCAGCGTTCGCTACATGTTCGACCGTCAGGCACAGACCAACAGCGGTGTCTCGCAGTTTGCTCTGGAAAGTCAGGGATACAACGTCCTGAACCACGAAAACACGCTGCAGTTGAGTGACACGCAGGTCCTGAGCAGCAACGTCGTCAACGAAACGCGCTTCCAGTACACGCGGGATCGCGACAGCCAAACGGCTCGGGACGACACCCCAACCATCACCGTGCAGGGCGCATTCACCGGCGGAGGAAATAACGAGGGTACGGTCCGCGACAACCAGGATCGGTACGAGTTACAGAACTACACCACGGCGGCAGAAGGGAAGCACGCGCTTAACTTCGGAGCCCGCCTTCGCCTGACCCACGATATCAATGATTCGACTTCCGGATTCAACGGCAATTACATTTACTCGTCGCTCAAGACTTATGCTGCGGGAACTCCATCGGAGTACGACGTGACCGCTGGAACGCCGACCGCGAGTGTCAATCTCTTCGACGCCGGCCTCTTCTTCCAGGATGACTATAAGGCGCGCCGCAATCTGACTCTCAGCTACGGGCTGCGCTTCGAATCGCAGAATCGGATCAGCGATCACGCGGACCTGGCGCCGCGCTTCTCGTTTGCCTGGGCGCCGTCGAGGAACAATGGACATCCCGCGACAACCGTGATTCGCGGCGGCTATGGCTGGTTCTTCGATCGCTTCAGCTCCGCGTATGTGCTCGACGCCATCCGCCAAAACGGAATCAATCAGCGGCAATACATCGTAAGTAATCCGGGCTTCACCGAGGATGCTCCCGCGGTGTCCACGCTGACATCGCTCAACACCGTTGCCCCGACGATTGACCGGGTTGCGCCCAACCTGCATGCCGAAGTCAATATGCAGGCTGCCGTGGGAATCGAACACCAGTTCGGAAAAGTAGCCACCGCTTCGGTGACGTACATCAACTCTCGTGGCGAACACGAATATCTAAGCGATAGCATCAACGCTTTTCTGCCAGGAACCTACGATGCGAGCACCGGCACCGGCGTTCGGCCGATCGGAATCAACGAGAACATCGATCAGTTTGAGTCGGGCGGCATTTATAACCAGAACCAGCTGATGTTCAATTACACGGTGCGGGCGAAGCGCGCCTCTCTCTTCGGCTTCTATATGGTGAACTTTGCGAAAGCCGATACCGCGGGGGCGACGTACTTTCCCTCCGATCAGCTCGATCCCCGGGCCGATTACGGACGTGCGAGCTTTGATGTTCGTAACCGTTTCTTACTCGGCGGCAATTTTCAGGCGCCCTATGGCGTATCGTTCAGCCCGTTCCTGGTCGCCGACTCCGGTACTCCGTTCAACATCACCATCGGCCAGGATCTCAACGGAGACAATCAATACAACGATCGGCCGGCATTTGCCACGGCGGCCAGCCTCGATACCATGGCCACCAAATACGGGACTTTCGATCTCGATCCGGGAGCCAATGAGACGCGCATCCCCTTCGATCTCGGCAACGGCCCGGCGCAACTCAGCTTAAACCTGCGGGTGAGCAAATCGATCGGGATTGGTCCGCGGGTCGAGCGTGGTGCCGGCGCGTCCGGAGGCGGACCGGGCGGCGGTCCGCCTCCGGGAGGTGGCCCACATGGCAGTGGACCCGGAGGCGGCGGACTCGGCCCCGGAGGGCTGAGCCAGTCGGGCGGCCCTCCTCGACTCGATCAGGCGCTGCAGCGGAGGTACTCGCTCACTTTCGCCGCTATGGGAAGGA
>Ga0335072_10004692_pt1 | contig 20195 bp, 19 predicted proteins | sample Lox_Sample_21_FD_206725 | JGI IMG/M metagenome (GOLD analysis project Ga0335072, IMG submission 206725) | Soil microbial communities from Loxahatchee National Wildlife Refuge, Florida, United States - Lox_Sample_2.1 | ecosystem: Environmental > Terrestrial > Soil > Wetlands | place: USA...
CGGCGAGGGATGGACGCCGCCGGCGACGAGGCCGGCGATGTGCGCCATGTCGAAGATGTAAACGGCTCCGACTTTGTCAGCGACCTGGCGCATCCGGGCGAAGTCCCAGAAGCGGGGATAGGCGCTGGCGCCGCCAATGATGGCCTTGGGACGTTCTTTTTCGGCGACGGCTTCTAGCTCGTCGTAGTCGATCTGCTCGGTATCTTTGCGGACGTGGTAGAAGGTGGGGCGATAGAGCTTGCCGCTGAAGCTGAGGCGGTGGCCGTGGGTGAGATGGCCGCCGTGCGAAAGGTCAAGGCCGAGGATGGTGTCGCCGGGCTGGAGAACAGCGGCCATAGCCGAGGCGTTGGCCTGGGAGCCGGAGTGGGGCTGCGCGTTGATGTGCTCGCCGCCAAAGAGTTGGCGGGCGCGGTCGCGAGCGAGATTCTCCACGACGTCGGCGAACTCGCAGCCGCCATAATAGCGGCGGCCGGGGTAGCCCTCGGCATATTTATTGGTAAAGATGGAACCGGCCGCTTCGAGCACCGCCTCGGAGACGAAGTTCTCGCTGGCGATCATCTCGAGACCCTCGTGCTGGCGGAGGGTTTCCTGATCAATGGCGGCGGCGATCTCGGGGTCAGCTTTGGCAAGCGGGAGGGACATGCGGTCGGTCATAGCTGCATTTTACGGCAAAACCCGCGAGGGCCTGTAAAGGCATTGAGAGTGGTCCGGACTAGGACAGCTGCCGCAGCATCTCCCATTCGAGCAGGGCCGGATCGTTGGGGTAGGGGCCGGTGCGGCCCGTGCGGGCGAAGCCCAGGCGCTCGTAGAAGAGGAAGGCGGATTGGTTGTTCGAGACGACCATGAGCAGTAGGGTACGGGCGCCGCGGCCGCGGGCCCAGCCGGCGATGGCTTCGACGAGCATGCGCCCGACGCCGCTGCGACGGCATTCGGGAGCCGTCCACATGGAGACGAGTTGGGCGCGGGTTGGGTCTTCGGGATCGAGAAACGAGCCGGCGATGCCGCAGAGTGCTCCGGCATCGATGGCGAGATAGCCGATTCCGCGGGCGCCGTTCCAGCCGGCGGCGCGTTGGAGCCACTCTTCGTCCGTGAAGGCGCTCTCGCGCGCCCAGGTTGAGCCGAAGGCGAGAGGCGTGTCCTGAAGCGCGCGTAGACGCACGGCTTTGAAGGCCGCCACGTTGGCGTCGGTGATGGGCTCGAGGACGATCATCGAGTTCAGAGTAACGTGGCGGACCGGGTGCTCCGATTCGGCCGCATCGCTCCGCAACTGGCTTAGTCGTGCAGCGTGATGAAGGTCGCGCTTTGCTGGGCTTTGAGCACGAGTTCTGCCGCCAGCAGACACTCATCCAAATCCTGCGCTTCGTGCGTCCGGTTGACGATGTCGGCGACGAACTGGGGGCCGAAGGGCAACGGCATGTTGTTGCAGTCGATGGATCGGGCGGATTTGGAGTCGACGATGAAGAGGTTGTTGCCCCGGTGGCTGACGGCGACGTTGGTGTATTTACGAACTTCGATATAACCGTCTGTGCCGAGGATGAAGAGGCGGCCGTCGCCCCAGGTGCCAAGGCCGTCGGGGGTAAACCAGTCGAGGCGGACATAGCCGAAGCCGCGGTCGCCGCGCAGGACCACGTCGCCGAAGTCCTGGAATCGCGGATATTGCGGATGACGGACGTTGGCCACCTGCGACTCGACGACTACAGCCTCTTTGCAGCCGGTGTAGTAGAGGAACTGGTCGACCTGATGGGATCCGATGTCGCAGAGGATGCCGCCGTACTTGTCGGGGTCCCAGAACCAGGCGGGGCGGGGCATGGCGCCGCCGGCGTCGCCGCCATGCTGGACGATCTGGTGAGGCGCGATATTAATGGTCTGGATGACGCGGCCGATGGCGCCCTGGCGGACGAGGACCCCGGCGTAGACAGCGGCTTTGACCTCGAGGAGCTCGCTGTACATGATGGCGTAGATGCGGTTGGTTTCGGCGATGGTTTTGCGGACCTCGGCGAGCTGGTCGAGGGTGGTCATGCCGGGCTTGTCGCTGAGTACGTCTTTGCCCCGGCGCATGGCGCGGATGGCGATGCCGGCGCGCTCGACGGGGACCTGCGAGGTGAGGACAAGCTGAACTTCAGGGTCGTCGAGGATCTCGTCCTGGGTCCTGGCGATTTTGACGGCGGGAAAGCGGCGGGTGAACGCGGCGAGCTTGTCGTCTTCGCCGCCCCACGCGGCCACCAGCTCGCCGCCGCCGCGCTGGATGGCGCCGATCATGCCGTAGATGTGGTCGTGGCTGATGCCGCAGACGGCGAATTTGATGTGATATTGGGGTGCCTCAGCGGATTGCGGGGCGATTGCGTCTTCGACGATGCGCGCGGGCGTGGCGCCCATCGCCATGGCGCCGTCGGGAAGGCCGGCCATCATCGCCATGGAACCCATGAGTCCCGCCTGGCGGAGAAAGTCGCGCCGGGGTGTGGATTTGATCTGCATCACGTTACCTCGCCTTCGGTTTAGAACTCCGGTTCCAGGGGACACAGCGACGGTGTTCCGGAGTGGTTCGATTCTCGTGAACGTCTGGGCAGGCCGACCAACGCAGACATCTTAGCGTGCCGGAGCAACGATTGGCATGTGCTGGGTAGACCGGCCCACACCTGAAATTTGGCGATTGCCTGATCGAAGTGTATGCGGATACAAAGGATGTGAAACGGAGGAAGAATGAGATTTAGTTCGAAGATCGCCCTGCTGGTTCTGCTTCTGCCGGCCGGAACCGCCGCCGTCTGGGGGCAACAGGATTACTTCGGCAACTGGCCGGCAGGGTATTCGCCGCAGGAGGTTGGGAAGGCCGTCGCCGAGCACTTTGTGACCAGTCCTCACCAGGGGAAGGGCACCATCGTTTACAGCGAAAACGGGACCTGGTACGGGGCGCTGACCTTTGCGCAACTGACGCACGACGACGCGCTGCAGAACGAGCTGATCCAGCGCTTCCAGCCGTTGATGCCCGGCGGCGCGGAGGCCGACAAGGTTCCTCACCGCGACCATGTGGACGACATGATCTTCGGAATAGTGCCGCTGCAGATCTACATGCAGACCCACCAAAAGAAGTATCTGGACTATGGGCTGTCGTTTGCCGACCGGCAGTGGGAGAATCCGCTGCCCGACGGGCTCTCGCACGAGACACGGTTTTGGATCGACGACATGTATATGCTCAACATCCTGCAGCTCCAGGCATACCGGGCGACGGGCGATATGAAGTATCTGGACCGGGACGCCAGGGAGATGGTGGCTTACCTGGACAAGCTGCAGCAGCCGGGCGGGCTCTTCTATCACGCGCCCGATGTGCCGTTCTACTGGGGGCGCGGCGACGGCTGGGTGGCCGTGGGCATGGCCGAGATGCTGCGCACGCTGCCGACAGATCATCCGCTGCGGGCGCGGATCATGGAAGGCTACAAGAAGATGATGGCGGCGCTGCTGAAGTACCAGAACCCGGATGGAATGTGGAGGCAGCTCATCGACGATCCTGAGTCATGGGAGGAGAGCTCCGCATCGGGGATGTTCACGTTCGCAATGATCACGGGCGTGAAGAATGGATGGCTGGACGCGGCCACGTACGGGCCGGCGGCGCGACGGGCATGGATCGCGCTGGTCGGATTTATCGACCAGAATGACAACCTGACGAATGTGTGCGAAGGAACCAGCAAGAAGGACGACAAGGAATGGTACCTTGAGCGCAAGCGCCACACAGGGGACTTCCACGGACAGGAGACGGTCTTGTGGTCGGCCTCTGCGCTGCTGCGGTAAAGCCGCGCGGATAGCGCCGCCGCGCGAATCAATCCAGCCGCGTGAGGTAGGCTTCGCCCTCGCTGGGGTGCAGATGGTCGGCCAGCCACTCCGCCATGGCGCGATCGTCGCCCGCCGGGCGAATGCGGACCCAGTAGCTCTTCTCGCCGGGAAACTCGATGACGTTGGCGGTGGGGTAGCGGCGCATCAATTCGTCTTTGAAGTGTTTGGCCGCCCGTTCTGAGCTGAAGGCGCCGATCTGAACGCACCAGCGGCCGCCTGTCCAGATGGGCTTGGGGGTCTCATAGACGTCGAGGCGGATGCGGTCCAGGCCGTCGCGATAGATGCCGGTCGCCTTGGCCGACGCAATGGTGAGATCGACGATCCGGCCTTCGACGAAGGGCCCGCGGTCGGTGATGCGCATGGCGCTGGACTGGCCGGTCTTGAGGTTGGTCACGACCACCAGGGATCCCATGGGCAGGGTGCGGTTGGCCGCGGTGTAGGCGTAGTTGTCAAACAGCTCTCCGTTGGCGGCCTTGCGCCCATAGGGCGCGGTGTACCAGGTGGCATAGCCCACCTCGGTCAGGAGCGGTCTGTGGGTGGCGATGAACTGGAGGTCGGCCGCGTCGATGCCGTCGGGGGGCGCAGGAGTGATGGGGATGCGGGCCGGAGGCGGAGTGGGGTAGGGATTGTTTTCAGCGGTTTGAGGCTGCTGAACCGGAGGGAGGGCCTGCGGCAGAGGTTGATAAACGGCCTGGCGATGGCGGCAGCCGCTGATGGCCGCGAGCATAAGGGCGAGAGCGGCGACCTGCCAGGGTTTGAGCCGCTGCCGGACTGCGTCGCTCAAGAGCGGGGTTCCTCAGACCCGGGTCTTTGCGGCGGAGCGGGCGCCTGCGGCGGCCCCTGGGACTGCTCGAAGCGGTCGGCGAGTTTACGCAGAGTGTCGGAAAGAGTCCGCATAGTCGAGATCGACTCACGGCGGATCTGCGGGACGATAGCGTCGTTGATGTACATCACGGCGCCGCGCAGCTCCATCTCGATGAGGTCGATGGCCTCTTCGATGCGGCGGCCCACGCCGCTGGGGCCTGAACCTGGAGGAGGATAAGTGCTCATTCGATAACCTCGCAAAGACAGCCGGGGCAGAAATAACTCCTCATCAGTCTGAGATGCCGATTCCGGGCCGTCAATCACCTTTCTGGTGGTAGTGCCGCAAGGGTTAATATGTGCGGCGGCGCCGGCCCTCCTCCCCGGCTCTACCGGGCGGATCGGTTAACCTTTGGGGGGAATGCGGCGTCAGACGGAGGAGAGCTGGCAGCGCGGCCTTGAGGAGACGCCATTGAATCTGGGCAGCAAGACGAGAGGCAGGCGCGGTGGCCGAGCCGGAAGGTTGGGGGTGCTTGTCGCGGCAGTTTTGAGCGCCGGGGCATGCGCAGGACAACAGCCGGGGACGGCGATGGCTCATGGGACAGCAGGGCCCTGTCAGCAGCGGGAAGCGGGAGCGGCGGCCTCCGAGACCGCGACCGGGGCAGCACTGCGAGCCGCCGGGCTTCAGGTGCTGGAAGATAAGGGGCAGACGTCGATCGGGACGATTCCGTGCCAGACGCTGGCGCCGGTGATCGACTGGTACGCGCGGTTCCTGAACGGACCGCAGGTCAAGCCGCTGACGCCCAGGGAGAAAGCCTGGCTGGCAGTCCGGAATGTGGGCGATCCGTTCAACCTGCTGACGATCGGGGGCGAGGCGGCGATCTCGGTGGCGGCGAATGCGCACTCGCCCTATGGGCCGGGGATGGCGGGGTTTGCGCGGAACGCGGGCGTAAGCTTGACCGAGGACATCACGGGGGAGTTTTTCGGGACGTTTCTGATCCCGTCTCTGGCGCACCAGGATCCGCACTACCACCGGATGCCAAAGGCGACGATTCTGCGGCGGGCGCTGCACACCGTCACGCAGGTTGCCTGGACCCAGGGGGACAACGGGCGCGGGATGCTGAACTACGCGGACCTGGTGGGGTTCGCCATCGACGACGAGATCGGGAACCTGTACGTTCCGGGGCGGCAGACAGATGCGCGGGCGACGGCGGAGCGGTACGGGATCGGATTGGCGACGGCGCCTCTCGATAACATCATCACCGAGTTCCTGCCCGACGTGGCCCGGCGTATTCATGTGCGGGTGGTGATCGTGCAGCGAATCATCGACCAGGTGGCGACCACGGGAAGCGAGACGGGGCAGTGAGAGATGGGAACCGGCGGCGGTTGGGATAGCGAAAGAGGTGCAATTGGGACGGAAAGGCGGAACGGACAGGCCCAGGAAGCTGAGACGATGGCGGACGGGAGCGGCGATGGCGGTGCTGGCCGGCGCGGGTGGATTCTGGCCGTCCGCTGCGGCCGCGGCGATGCCGGCAGCGGCCGGATCGGGCTCGCAAGCTGCTGAGGGCGCGACGGCGATGCAGCCGTTTACGTCGCACGATGGGCGGTTCAGCGTGCTGCTGCCGGGGATTCCGGAGCAGGAGACGGACCCGATCAACCTGCCCGGCGGCGCGACGGCCGATCTGAACCAGTTCTGGGTGGTGCTGGACGACGATCATGTGACCTATATGGTCATGTACAACGACTACCGGCCCGAGGACGTGAAGGATGGGCCCGAGAAGGTGCTGGAGCGGGCGCGGGCGGGGGCAGGAAAGGACCGGACGCTCGTGAGCGAGTCGGCGACAAGCCTGGACGGCGTTCCGGGACAGGCACTGACGCTGAAAGGCCGGGATGGTTGGCTTTACACCGTACGGCAGTACCTGAAAGGGACACGGCTGTACCAACTGGTCGTGGTCTCGGACCAGGCGCACCCGGCCAAGCTGGCGGAGGAGTTTCTTGGGTCGTTCAAGATGTTCTGAGGAAAGGGCATAGCTTCTTTGCCGCGCTCTGGAAAAGCCTGGACGAGATACTCCCAACTGCCTTCCATCCTCTGAGCATGACGGTAGGCCCGTGGGGCAGGCGGAGTGCGATCGGCCTCCGGATGAATCAGGCGACGGGCAGTTCGAGGAGGATGGCCGCACCGCGGGGCTGCAGGTTGACGGCCGAGGCGTGGCCGTTGTTGTCGCGCATGATGGTGGCGCAAAGGCTGAGGCCGATGGCGGCGGTGTCGCCGTTGGACTGGGCGGGAACAACCGGATCGAAGGCGCAGGCGGGGTCAGGAAAGGCCGGGCCGGAGTGCGCGATAAAGATGCGGACCCAGGCGTCGGCGAAAGAGCCCTCCAGCCGGACGGTGCGGGGCTCGTCGGCGTTCTCGGCGGCGTCGGGACTCAGGACGGCCCCGGCGGCGAAGTGGAGACAGTGGAGGACGGCCTGGCGCAACTGCTGGGCGCTGGCCAGGGCCCGGGGCAGACCGGCAGCGATGGTGACGCGAAACTCGATGGAGCGGCGGAGAAACTCGTTGCGGTGCAACTCCTCCATGTCGGCAAGGAGCTCGGCGACCGAGACTGCGGCAAAGTCGTCGCCGCGCGGCCGGGCGATGCGGGAGAGGCTTTCGAGGGTGGCCCTCATGCGTCGGGCCTCGCCGAGGACGGAGGCGACCGCTTTGCGGTCCTGGGGGGTGAGCGAGGCGGTCTCTTCAAGCAGCGAGGCGTAGCCCAGGATGACGGTGAGGGGGTTGTTCATCTGCTGGGTGACGCTGGCGGCGAGCTGGCCCAGGCCGGCGAACTTCTCCGAATCGATCAGCTTTTCAAACATCATGGTCTGGCTGCGGGTGGCCTGGAGGCGTGCGGCGAGGAGCTCGATGGGGAGCAGGTCGTCGGCCCGGAGCGGGCAGGCCAGAGAAGGCGGAGGCTGGGCGCCCGCGAGGAGAAAAGCGCCCTCCACGTCGCCGGCGCGATTGGCAAAGGGGACAGCGAGGGCAGAGGTGAAACGCAGGCTGCGCAGATCGTCGCCGGGACGGAGCCAGGGCGCCAGGTCGAGATCGAAAGTGCGGCAGTTTTCGACGGCCTGGGGAGCAGACCCGGGGCGAAGGAACCCGCTGGCGGGAATGCGCGCGGCCAGCTCGTCCAGGGCGCGGGCGGTGGCCGGGTCAATGCCGGCGGAACCGGAGAGGCGGAAGCGGCGGCCGCTTTCGAGCAGCAGGGCGACCTGGGAGAAGCGGCTGACGGCGGCGACAGTGCGGCAGATCTCGCCGGTCTGGCAATCGAAGTCATCGACCTGGCGGCGGAAGAGGACAAGGTTGGAGTAGGCTTCGAGCTCGCGGCGGGCGCGGCGCTCGCGTTCCTCGGCGGACTTGTTGGCGCTAAGCTCGTCCTCGAGGATGAGCAGGATCATGCCTACGGCGGCGACGACCTTGCCCATGACGATGATGTGCGCGAGGGCCAGGTTGAGGCCGGGGTCGAATTGGAGGGGCAGAAACACGCGTACGAGGGTGAGGGCCCAGGCGACGAAGCCCATGACGGTGAGGACCAGCCCCGGGGAGAACCGCCGGAAGGCATACAGCACCAGCAGGGCGGTCATCAGCATGTTGGTGCGCTCCACGCACATGAGCCCCCATCCCAGGCCCCGGTCGTACCAGGCCCAGAAGGCGAGGCCGCCGAACAGGCAGCAGAAGGAGGTGGCTAACCAGATGGGAATGCTGCGCTTAACGGCAGCCCACCAGAGCGCGAAAACGAAGCTGATGGTGCCAAGAAGCGCAATGACGGCGACGAGCGGGCCGTTGGGGGAGTGCGCGTCGAGAACGCCGTAGTACAAAACCGTGACAACCGCAATGGGCAGGGCGTAGGGTATGACGAAGAGGATTCGCCTCCGTCCCAGGCGAAAGCTCAATGGGGAGAGCGAGGCGAGAAAGAGGGCCGAGCCGGCCTGAATCGCGGTTTCGCCCGCCGCGGTCTGCCAGGAGGATTGGGGCGCATTAAGGCTGAAGGGCCAGTCGCGATACAGCAGGAGCATGGAGACGAACGAGCAGGAATAGGCGAGGAACCAGAGCAGAGTGCGCGTGTCGCGAAAGCGGAGATAGAGGTGCCAAAAGGCGGGCAGAAGCAAAGCAATGAGGACCAGCGCAGGCGCGTGATAATAATCGGGCATGGAGGCATGCGTCTCTCTTGATGTACCAGGCAAGAAACGGCGCGACCTCAGCCTCAGGAGCGAGCGCCGTGCCGAGATGGAAAGGGGCGGTACGCCTTCAATCGGTTCCGGGGCCGCACTCCCGGCAGTTGGTGTCGTTGTCGATTTTCGAGCCTCCCAGGGGACAAGTATATGCGTCTAAAGTTGCAGGGGTGGAGCGCGAAGTTCAGCGGGGTTGAAGGAACTGGAACGTTCGGGTGGGTATAGGCAAGTCCGCCCGCGCGAGGAGGTCGCAATGGGCAGCCGTTGGGTGACGATAGTGCTGCTGGGGGCGCTGTCTGCGCTGCCGGCCGGCGCGCGAGGCCAGGACAGCTTTACGCCGATGCCGCTGGACCAGGGCTTTGGGCCGCTGAGTTTTACGCAGCCGGCGATTCCGGTGGCGAAGGTCATCGCCGACTTTACACAGCAGGAATCGGTCTACCGGGAGGCGCTGCAGCACTACACGTACCAGCGGACGGCGCGGGTGGATACCATCAACGACGACACCCACAAGGTGTCCGGAGAGTACTACGAGGTGGACGACGTGACCTTCCGGCCCGACGGCGGCCGCTGGGAGAAGGTGGTCTACGCTCCGCCCAGCACGCTGGACAACGGCGGCATCATGATGTCGGAGTCCGACTTCCAGGACATCCAGCACAACTACCAGTTCGTGTTGACCCCCGACAACATCGGCGAGTACGACGTGAAGTACGTGGGCAAGCAGCGCATCGACCAGGTGGACTGCTATGTCTTTGATGTGACGCCCAAGGAGATCGAGAAGCGTAAACGGTACTTCAAGGGACGGATCTGGGTGGATACCGATGCGCTGGAGATTGTGGTGTCGGACGGCTGGATGGTGCCCGACGACACCAAGCCAGGTCACCAGGACCTGCACCCGCCGTTCATGACCTGGCGGCAGCAGATCGACGGGCACTACTGGTTCCCGGTGTACTCGATCGGCGAGGGGATGCTGCACTTCACGGGCGGTAGCGGTTACATGGCCGAAGACGTGCACATCCGCGAGGTCGTGAAGTACACGGACTACAAGCGGTTCGGAACATCGACGACGATTCTCTACAACGGGCAGGACATCACCAAGAACGGCCAGCCGGCCAACAGCCAACAGCCGCCGGCCAGCGGGGGGCAACAGCCGCAGCCGTAACCCAGACGCGGAGACGGCGTGCGCAATTCACCGGATTGCGCGAAAGCTGTGGCATACTGGTGGCGCAAACTGGGGGTTCCGGCATGAAGCGGTCTCTCGCGGGCTTGGTTCTCTCACTTCTTTTTGCGGCTTCGGCGCCGGCGGCGCCTGCGCAGGACGCCGCGCCGCTGCGGGCGCCGGATTTCCGGGCGCCCTACTTCATTGCGCCGCTTTACTTTCCGCCCGTGAAGAATGCCCCCTTCATGGCCATCGCGAAGACGCTGGTGGTGCGCATTCTGCCCGATGGCTCGACAGTCACCAGCGAGAACGCGCGCGTAGTGGCGCGAGACATGGACGGCCGGATCTTCCAGGAGCGGCGGACCTTCGTTCCTGTGCCCAATCCGGACAACCGCCAGTCAATGGTGCGCGTCAACGAATACACCGACCCGGTTGCGCACACGCGCTACGTCTGCAACCCGTATATGAAGGTCTGCAACCTGTTTTTCTACCAGCCGATCATGGACCAGCCGCCGGCGCCGGTAGGGCTGCGGCCGGGCGGAAGGACCTACCTGACACGGCAGAACCTGGGCACCGATTTGTTTGATGGCCAGGAGGCGATCCACACCCAGGAGACGCTGACGATTTACTCGCAGACGATCGGAAACACGAACAACATTATCCGGCAGACCGAGTACTGGTACTCGCCGTCGCTGGGCATCAACCTGAAGGTGGTGCGGCACGATCCGCGGGACGGCGATCAGACGCTGTGGCTGGAGAATCTCTCGCAGTCGGCGCCCGATCCGGGAACCTTCCGGCCGCCCAACGATTTCCGGATTGTCGATCACACGCATCCTGAGGCGCCGGCCGGGGCTGCGGGAAACACGCGGTAGGGAACAGCGCTGCATCGGGACGTTCAAAGCCAAGGCGGCACCGCCTGGCCCGGCCTCGCGACCATCTGTTCCTCGCTGTGCATGAGCATTTCTATTCGTAGCGCAGTGCCTCGATGGGATCCATCGACGCCGCCTTCCACGCCGGGTAGATTCCGAAGATCAGCCCGATGAGGCACGACACGGCAAACGAAATCATGACCCATGCCGCCGACAGCGCCGCGTGCAGGAAGGTGACGGCGAAGTGGAGGATGAGCGTGAAGACGGCTCCGGCCAGGATGCCGATGATGCCGCCCACCGCGCACAGCGTGATCGCCTCGACCGTGAACTGCAGCAGGATGTTCTTGCGGGTGGCGCCGATGGCCTTCCGGATGCCGATCTCGCGGGTGCGCTCGGTGACGGAGACGAGCATGATGTTCATGACGCCCACGCCGCCTACCATCAAGCCCACAGAGGAAACCGCCACCATGAAGAGAAACAGGCCGCCGGTGAGCGAGTTCCACAGCCGGGTGAGCGCATCGGGGCTGAAGATGGCGAAGTTATCGTCCTGGTTGACGCGCACCTTGCGCCGCACCCGCAGCAGCTCCCGGATCTCCTCCGTCACCAGCTCCTTGTCGGCTGGCTTGTCGTATTTCACCGTGATCCAGTAGTCCTCAATCTCGGGATGGATCTTGCGGAAGGTGCCAATGGGGAAGTAGGCGGCGTTGTCGTTGGTATTGCGGCCGCTGCCGAAGGGCTTGGGCTGCTTGTTGAGCACCCCGATCACCGTAAAGACGTCGCCGTCGCACTCCACGTCTTTGCCGAGCGGATTCTCATTGGGGAAGAGGTCCTCGGCCGCGTCGTGCCCCAGCACCACCACGTCCGCGTGGCGTTCCTGCTCTTCCGGCGTCCACAGGCGCCCTTCCATCATGTTGATGTCGTTTGTCTTCGCCACCTCCGTAGTGCCGCCGTAGAGGATGGTGTTGTGAATCTCGTGCTGGCCGTGCTTCATCGAGACGTTGCCGATGCCCAGTTGAAAGTTCTGGTAGGTGAGCTCGGGGTCGACCGCCACCACGTGGGGAAGGCTGCGCATCGCCATAGCGTCGTCGTAAGTCAGCTGCTTGCGGTTCAGTTCCGCGGTGGTGGGCCGGTGTCCGAAGGCCTCAAAGCGGAAGACCCAGAGGTCGTTGGTGCCCAGCGTGGCGACAAACTGCGCGATGTTCGTATTCAGTCCGTTGATCGCCGACGAGATCAGGATCACGGTCGAGATGCCAATGGCGATGCCGAGGATGGTAAGGCCGGAGCGGAGCTTGTTCTTGCGCAGGGTGTCGAGCGCCAGCTTGACGGATTCGCGGGTTTGACCTTTAGGCATGATAGTTCACAGCTCCGCACGGAGGGCCACGATGGGGTCGAGCTGGGCCGCCTTGCTGGCCGGGTATACGCCGAAGAAGAGACCTACGCCGGTGGCCACGAACAGGCCCACCAGCACCGACCAGAGCTGCACCGAAGACGGAAAGGCCACAATCATGGTGATCGCTTTGGCCACGGCAATGCCTCCGACGACGCCGATCACCCCGCCCACCAGCGACATGGTGGCCGACTCGATGAGGAACTGCAGCAGGATGTCGCGCCGCCGCGCCCCCAGAGCCTTGCGTATGCCGATCTCGCGGGTCCGCTCGGTGACCGCGACCAGCATGATATTCATGATAACGATGCCGCCCACCACCAGCGAGATGCCGGCTACCGCGGCCACGATGATTCCGAAGTTGTTGAGGATCCTGCCCAGCACGTCCTCGAAGGTGTCGCTGGTCTCGATGGTGAAGCTGTCGTCTTCCCCGGGCCGCAGGTGCCGCTGCACCCGCATGATGGTGCGCAGCTCATCGATCACTTCGTCCATGACCGTCCCGGTTCCCCCGGCGTCGACATAAATCTCAAGGCTGTCGTGGGCTCCATAGTTGGCCAGAAAGTTGGGGAGCGGAATGGCGACCCAGTTGTCCATGCTGCGGCCGAACATGGTTCCCTGCGGATTGGCCACGCCGATGACGGTGTAGGGAATGCCGTCGACGCGGATCTCCTTGCCCAGAGGATCGCCCGGCAGCAGCATATTGTTGGCGATGTCCGCGCCGACCACGGCGACGGGCGTGCTGTGCGCCTCTTCCACCTCGGTAAACGTGCGTCCCACGCTGAGATCGAGGTTCGACATGGCGGGCATCGTCCACGTCCAGCCGCGAATCTCCGTGTCCGTCGTCGAGTGCGTCTGGTATACCACCGCGCCGGTTGTCGTCCGCTGCGCTCCCACCGAGAGGCACAGCTTGCACCCCGCCTCGACCGCCCTCAGGTCGTCGACCGAGATATTCTTGCGCTTCTGGAAGTTCAGGTACTCGTCCAGGGTCATGAAGGTCTCGGGCATCTTGCTGATGGTGACCACGTCGGCGCCGTAGGTGTTCATCTTGGTGGTGACGAACCGCTTGGCGCCGTTGGTCAGCGTAACCACCGTGATGATGGACGCCACCGAGATGACCATGCCGAGCAGGGTGAGGATGGAGCGCAGCTTGTTCGCCCACAGGGATTGCAGCGCGAGTTTGAACCCCTCGGTGAATTGCATGGCCGCCCCAAGGAATACGGTAGCGCCTGGACCGCGGTTCCCGCCACGGGCCGGTGGAGGTTTTTCGGCTACCGCCGACCGGCCGGAGCGGAACCAAGAAGCTCAAAGACCAGAACCGAGAATCTGAAAGCTGAGAGCTGAAAGCTGTCTTTAGGCGCCCGAGCTTCCAAAGCCCTTGGCCGCCCGTGCCGACGCTTCCAGGCTTTCTACTTTTTGGACAAGACCGGTGAGGACAGGGACAGGAATCATCTGCGCGATCTTTTCGCCGGCACCGATCTGCTGGCGCACTTCACCCAGATTGGTCATCAGCACCAGGATCTCGCCGCGATAGCCGGCGTCGATCACGCCGCCCGTGGTGGCGATACCGCGTGCGGCTATCGACGAGCGGTCGCGGACAAGCAGGCCCAGCGCCGCGCCGGTGGCCGGGTGCCGCGCTTCGACGGCGATTCCGGTGCGGACGCGAACCGTGGCCCGCGGTTCCAGCGCCGCCCCTTCCAGTGCAAAGATGTCGTATCCCAGGTCCTCGCCCGGGTGCGCCACCTCCGGCATCCGGGCGCCCGGTTCCAGCAGTTTTACCCGCAGCATGGGTCCATGGTAAAGCAAGGCAGCCAGCTACCAAGTCAGCAAGTCAGCGATTCTTCGCGCCCGCACGTCGCATGCGCATACCCGTCGCGGCGCTCCGCAAAGCCTGCTTGAACTCCACCACGAGGAAACCCCGCAATCGCCGCCCCAGCGCCGATCCGCTAACTCGCTATGAACGGGCCAGCCCCGGCAGGATCTCTCCCACCGGGGCTGTCACTGCATTCGGCAAAAGGACTCGTAAGCCGAATTCTGTTTATGCGGTCATTCCTCTAGGCGCCGCGTTGCCGCGGGCGCTCGTCAGCGACCTACCCGGAGGTTCCGGCACTTGCTCGAACCGCCTTGGCGCATCGGGCCGATGCGCCGCGCCCGCCTGGCTCTTGGCTTTACCCGTCTCCGGGGGCGCATCCCTCCCTATTTGGTCTTGCTCCGTGTGGGGTTTACCTTGCCTCCGGCATTACTACCGGAGCGGTGCGCTCTTACCGCACCTTTTCACCCTTACCGGGCTGGCCCTCCAGGCGATTGCCCTTCCGGCCAGACGCCCGTGCCCAAGCACGCGCACCCGGCGGTATCCTTTTCTGTGGCACTCTGCCGTCCACGGGCCTTCAAGCCCGCGTCCCGGACGTTATCCGGCACACCGCCCTGTGGAGTTCGGACTTTCCTCCCCCGGCAGGCGCGTTCGCGAACTGCCGGCAGCGACCGCCCGGTCCTCCTGCCAGATGTTAGTTTAACGCGAAATGCAATCTCCGGCGGGGAGCGGGATCGGCGGGCGGCCTGGCTCTTCACATGCGATCTGCTCTTTTGCGGCGCCAGGCCTTTATGCAGGCTGGTGAGCCCCGAAAATGGGGGCTACGAGGGTGGTTACCATCCCCACCATCTGCTCGGACGGGCAGCGGTTGGGCGTGCGCAGCCACTCTTTTGCGGCACCGAAGATGGCCCAGCTTACTGTGGCGGCGATCATCTCAGGCGGTACGGGGCTTTGGCCGGGGTGCTGCTTGATGCCCTCGAGGATCATACGGCGCACGACGGCTACGACGGCCGATTCCAGATGCGGCTCCATCTGGCCCGGGCGGTCGAGATCCATTCCCGGCGAGCCCTCGAGGTAGTCGCAGACGCCGAGGAAGATGGCCCGCAGCGCCCCGTCGCAGGAGCCGAATTCGACACCCCGCCCGGCCAGCAACTCGTGGAAGCGGTTGCCCACCATACACTCCAGAAGCGCGAACTTGTCGGTGTAGTGGTCGTAAAAGGTGGCGCGGTTGAGGGTGGCAGCATCGGCGATGTCCTGCACCGATATCTTCTCGAACTCCTTTTCTTCCAATAGCTTACTCAATGCCTGCTGCAAAAGCTGCCGGGTGCGCCGGACGCGGGGGTCGAGAATTTGGCAAGGTGCATTGGTCATCGCTGCCTGTTGTTTAGATTACAGAATCTCTCTAGCGATCTCCTGAAAACGACAGATGTCGACTAATTTTTGAATCGACATCTGTTGTTTACCCATCGATTGTTGTGAGGAGGGCCGCTTATGCCCACGCTGCTTCATATCGACTCCAGTCCGTTGGGAGAGGCTTCGATCTCCCGCCAACTAACGCGTGAGTTTGTGCGCCAGTGGAAGCAGGCGCACCCGGAGGGTCAGATCATCGCGCGAGACCTCACCACGTCCAGCCTGGCCGTCATCGACGCCGAATGGATTGCCGCTGCCTACACGCCGGAAGAGGTCCGCACGGGGCGCCAGCGGCAGGTTCTCTCGCTGTCCGATGCGTTGATCGGCGAGCTTGAGGCAGCGGACGAGTATGTCTTCGGCGTTCCCATGCACAACTTCTCGATTCCCTCGACGTTCAAGCTGTGGATTGACCAGATTGCGCGCGCAGGGAAGACCTTTACGTATGACGCCGGCGGCGCTGCCGGCCTGCTGAAGGGCAAGAGGGCTACCTTTATTGCGGCTTCGGGCGCGGTGTACGAGGCGGGCACGCCGCTGGGGACGCTCAACTTTGTCGAGCCGTATCTGCGCTCGGCTTTTGGTTTTTTGGGCGTCACCGATGTAGTATTCATCAACGCTGGCGGGGCATCTGCGATCCGGACAGGGAAGGTGGACCGCGGAACCTTCCTCCAGCCGCACGTCGAATCGATCCGCGCCGCCGTCCAAGCGGCGTAAGACCCTACATTCTCATCTTTTCAACGCAAGGAGAAGCCCATGAAAATTGTTTCGATGATCGCCCGCTATCTGCTGGGCGTGATCTTCGCTTTCTTCGGCGCCAACCTCTTGTTCCCCTTCCTTCCCAATCCGCCTGTGCCGCCCGGCCCCGTAAAGGAATTCATGACCGTCATGGGAGGCACCCATTACCTGTACGTAGTGGGCTTTTTCCAGTTGGTTCCCGGCATCCTGCTCCTGATCAACCGCTATGTTCCCCTGGCCCTGACCATCCTGGCTGCTGAGATTGTGAATATCCTGACGACGCATATTCTTGTGATCCGTGCCCAACTTTTCCCTTTTCCGATCCTTGTGGTCATCCTCTGGCTGCTGGTCTTCTGGGATACTCGCTCGGCATTCGCCGGCATCCTGCGGGCACGCGTCGCGGATGGAGCGTGATCCGTCACCGGCTGGGGCTCGCTACAATTGAAGCAGGCTTGTGATCGAGTATCTCTATCTCGGACGAGTGGACTACGGCGAGTCGCTCCGCATCCAGCGTGAGCTGGTGGAGCTGCGCCGGCCGGAGCGCATCGGCAACACCCTGCTGCTGCTCGAACACCCGCCGGTGCTGACCCTGGGCCGCAACGCCAGCCGCGCCAACATCCTGGCCTCCGACCGGTTGCTGGCCAGCCGCGGCGTCACCCTCCACGAGATCGATCGCGGCGGCGACGTAACCTACCACGGTCCCGGCCAGCTCATCGGCTACCCCATCTTCGACCTGCGCAGCCTGCGCAACGCGAGCGGCGGCCGGCTGGGGCCGGTGGACTTTGTGCGCACGATGGAAGAGGCGCTGATCCGACTGTGCGGCGTCTACGGCGTGCCCGCGGCCCGCATCTGCGGCCTCACCGGCGTCTGGTGCCTTGCAGGCGGCAGCCTTTTGGATGAGTGCAGTGGCAGGATGACGGCGCCACCCCCAGGCGCCACCAAGGTCGCCGCCATCGGCATTCACGTCTCCAGGGGCATTACCTCGCACGGATTTGCTTTCAACCTCAATACCGACCTTGCCGGCTTCGGGCTCATCAATCCCTGCGGCATCGCCAACTGCCCGGTGACCACCCTCCAACGGGAGATGGCCGCCCAGGCCGCGCGCACCGGGGCAGCCCCGCCAGCGCTGCCCTCTCTCGAGGCTTTTGCCCACCAGGCGGCGCGGCTCTTCGGACAAGTCTTCAGCGAGCAGGTGCTCGCGGTCGAGAGCCTGGATGCGCTGCGGGCGCGCGTCAGTGCGCCGCAATTCCCGGCAGAAGACACGCCGCTTCAGATTCCGCCCGAGGTCGAGCGCCTGCACGGCGCACGCGAGCATCCCGTCCGCGCCTGACGGCCCGCTCCGGGCGATGAGACCAGCCCTTGGTGGGGGCCGCGAGGCACGGCCGCAATTTATAATCCCCGAGGAACCGGCCGCGCCGTTCCCACCCGTCAGGAGGGGGTTCCATGCCAACCGACGTACTGATGCCCCAGATGGGCGAGTCGATCATGGAGGGCACCATCGCCAAGTGGCTCAAGAAGCCCGGCGACGCGGTCGAGGTCGACGAGCCGCTGCTTGAGATCTCCACCGACAAGGTGGACGCCGAGATTCCCTCGCCCGTCGCCGGCATTCTCACCGAGATCCGGTTCGCCGAGGGCGTCACCGTCGATGTCAACACCGTCATCGCCATCATCGGCGACGCCACTGCCGCAGCGCCCAGCCCCGCGAAAGCGCCGCCACAGCCGGCTGCTGACGCTTCAATTCCGGCTCCCGCGCCAGCCGCCGCCAAACCGCCGTCTCCGGCTCCGCCTGCGGCTCAGCAAGCGGCGGCCGTGGAACCCGCTGTGCCCGCCGAGGGCCGCGGCATCCGGTCTTCGCCGCTGGTGCGCCGCATCGCCCGCGAGCACCATGTCGAACTGGCCCGCGTCACCGGGAGCGGCTCCGCCGGCCGCATCACCAAAGACGACATCCTCGCCTACCTGAGCAAACGGTCCTCTCCTGAGGTAGATCTCCTCCAAAGCTCGGTCCCACCGCAGGTGCCGCCGGTCCCGCAGGCGCCTGCCCCACCGCAGGTGGTGCCAGCCGAGCCGGTTCCCATGACCCGCATGAGGGCCATCATTGCCGAGCGCATGGTCGAGAGCAAGCGCATCGCACCCCACGCCTACTCGGTCTATAAGGTGGACATGACGCGCATCGTGCGGCTGCGTGAGCGCCTCCGCGATGGCTTCGAGCAGCGCCACGGCGTAAAGCTCACCTATATGCCCTTCATCGCCGCCGCCGCCGTGCAGGCGCTGGGCCGGTTCCCCATCGTTAACGCTTCGCTGGAAGGCGCTTCGATCCGTTACCACCAGGGCGTCCATCTCGGCATCGCTGTGGCGCTCGAGTGGGGGTTGATCGTCCCCGTGGTCCGCGACGCCCAGGCACGGTCTTTCCCCGATCTGGCGCGCACCATCGCCGAACTCGCCGCGCGAGCGCGCACCAAAAAGCTCCAACCCGACGAGGTCGGCGGATCGACCTTCACCCTCACCAACTCCGGACTCTTTGGCGACGAATTCGGCACGCCCATCATCAACCAGCCCGAGTCGGCGATTCTAGCCATCGGCGCCCTCAAAAAAGAGCCCGCAGTGCTCACCGACGCCGAGGGCAACGACGCCATTGCGATCCGCTCGATGCAGCACTTCTGCCTGGGGCTCGATCACCGCCTCATCGACGGCGCCGACGCAGGCAAGTTCATGACGGACTTCAAGAAGACCTTGGAAGGTTGGGATCGGGAGATCGGCTGAGCATCCCGGCTACTCGGCCCACCCCAGTCCATCCGTGACCTTCCCCGTAGCGATCAGCCGTGTCGTCTTCCATGTGGCCAGATCGATCTCGGCTACCTGGTTGCTCACGTCGCAGGAGACATAGGCCACCTTGCCGTCGGGGCGGATGAGGACCTCCTGCGGGCTGACACCCACCTTCACCGTCCGCGCCACCTTCATGGTCGTAAGGTCGATCACGTCGATGAGGTTCTTGTCGGGGATGGCCACCAGCAGCCAGCGGCCGTCGTGGGTCGGCGCGGCGCCGTAGCCCAGGCCGTCGAGGGCAATCCACCGCGCCACCTTGTCCGTGTGCGCGTCGATCACGGCCATCCGCGGCGCCGTCTGGTCGGCGGTGAAGACCCAGTGGTCGTCCATGGAGACGGAGATGCGCTGCACGTTGCCCGAGACGTGGATGACGGCGAGGGTCTTGCGGGCTTTCATGTCGAGGACCGAGACCGTACCCGGGCCGACGTTCGCTGTGTAGCCGCGCAGGCCGTCGTGGCTGATGGCCAGCATGTGGCTCTCGGGCTGGTCCGTGGGGATGGCGCCGACGATCTTCAGCGTCTTGGGGTCGATCACCGTCACCGAGTGGTCGAGCTCGGTGGTGACGTAGAGCAGGCCGTCGGGGCCGAGGACCGCGCAGTGCGGGCGCACGCCGTGGCTGAACTCGACGGTATCGACGACCTTGTGTGCGGCCACGTCGATGACGACGATCTTGCGGCCGTCGGTGCCGGGCTTGCCCACGCCGGAGTTGCCGTAGATGGGGACAAAAGCCAGGCGGCCGTCGGGCGAGCCGGCAACTTCATGGCCGGTGATGCCGCCCTCGGCCACGTCGGCGACCACTTTGCCGGAGACGGGATCGACGATGCCGAGGCTCCGATCGCCCTTCTGCGCCACAAGCAGCCAGCCGTGCTGGGCAAGAGCGGAAGAAACACCAACAGACACAACCGCCATCAAACCAATCCATCGCAGAAAATGCAAGGCGACCTCCCCGGAACACGCACTGACTATACAGGAGAGATCGCCACGCAGTCAGCCTCACTCATGCGCCGCCCATGGATCGTAGGTTCCGAGGGTCCACGAGTATCCCTCGGGGTCTTTCACCGTAAACTCGCGGCTGCCGTAGTCCATATCCGTCGGAGGGCGCACCACGACCGCTCCCGCGGCTTGGGCGCGCGCAAACGCCGCGTCGGCATCCTTCACCACGATGTAGGCGCTGCGCGTCTC
>Ga0335072_10004693_pt1 | contig 20193 bp, 14 predicted proteins | sample Lox_Sample_21_FD_206725 | JGI IMG/M metagenome (GOLD analysis project Ga0335072, IMG submission 206725) | Soil microbial communities from Loxahatchee National Wildlife Refuge, Florida, United States - Lox_Sample_2.1 | ecosystem: Environmental > Terrestrial > Soil > Wetlands | place: USA...
AGGTTCGCACTTCTTCTTTTGTGTTGAGCTTGGCAGTATCGACATGCTTCCTGGATTAGCTTGGATATGAAAGGGATGCAGAGATTCGGACATACCTGCGCATTTCTTAGCAACTTTTTGCATCACCAAGAAGAGGAGATGATGAAGGTTGGGGCTTTTGCTTCGTACGCGGCATTTCAAGGAATGTTCTGTACCACTTCTGCTTCGTCTTCAAGCACAGATCCGTTGCATAGCCGAGTTGAACCACAGATGTGAGGCCGATGTTGCTTCGAGTTCCAGACGCAGTGTAAGACTCTCAAGCCCCAGGCCTCAACCACCTCTGTGCGGAATACTGGGATGTGCGCCTACCATGCACATGACGTAGGGGCACACATCTCATACGTCTTTGACCAGCAAGGCATTTCCCGAAGTCCTCTTTGCGCTAAACTGTATCTGTCTTTAGCGTGTCCGTTCAAGGCCGGGAGTCGTAAAAAATGGCGTCGAAGGGTGCCGAAAAATGGCTGCCTTTGTCCCGGAAGTAAGCGTTGTGAAGGAGAATCAAGCCGCCGCTAAGAGAATCCTGTCAACACGGTGATCTAATGACTCTCTGCGCAAAACAAAGCTCCCTCGGCACAACGTGAATCATACAGTCTCCAGCTCTCTCTGTACATTTGCTAATTGCGATTTTGACTGAGTAGGCATTTCCTCCTACTGATGCTTCGCCTCTTCCTATATGCGCCTCCCCCACTTCCAAACTGTCGCTCAAATATTTCTGGGCCCCTCTGAAGAGGGCACTGTTCCCTACACAACGTATATACGCAAAATGCTTCCAAGATAATATCGAGCTATGCAGGCTGGCTTGCAGGCCATTCCGAACAGCGTCTGCCCAGCAATCATGGTGGGGCGGCGTGGAAGGCGCAGAGCCTATTCCAGAGGACCCAACTCCGTCGTCCAATTCAGGTACTCTGAACTTGCCTTCGGAAGAGCCTACTGAGCAGCTTCTCACTCGTCGGATACACATCATGGGCATGGGGAGCATTGGAACGTTCATCGCCCACTCGCTTCAGTGCCTGCCAAATCCTCCGCCATTAAGCCTGACAATGCACAAGCCAGAGATGTACGAGGACTTCAAACAGAAGAGGCGCGTTCTGCGACTGATCAACAAGAAAACCCAAATAAATGATGAGCAGACGGAGTACGATGTCGACCTGGCCGACACAGATCCTGATACAGGATATACATACTGGAAACACATCTCACACTGCATTGCCGGAACGAGAAACGCTCTCCATCCACCCACCGACGACGAGATCCTCCCTTCTGGTGAAGTCTACATGCACGCCGTCATCGTCACCGTAAAAAGTAAAGATACCGTTGCCGCCCTCCGCAGCGTCAAGCACCGCCTTAACGCCCTCTCTACCGTCTGCCTGATCCAAAACGGCATGGGCCAAATTGAGGAACTTAACCGTGAAGTTTTCACGGACCCCTCCACCCGCCCAACTTACATGCTCGGCGTCATCTCCCACGGCGTTCATCTCGCCTCGAATTTCGTCGCCATCCACGCCGGCTTCGGCACCGTCGCCCTCGGCGTGATGCGCGACCTCGACAAGTTCCCCCTCCCTCCAAAAAGCCCACCTGTCCCCTCCTCCCTCTCCCCCTCAGGGCGCTCCCGCTTCTACCCAACAGATACCGATCTCTACTCCGCCCTCTCTTCCCGCTACCTCCTGCGGACTCTTACAAGATCCCCCATTCTCGCCTGCGCCGCATTTCCCACCCTGGACCTCCTCCAACTCCAACTTGAAAAACTAGCCATAAACGCTGTTATGAACCCACTCACTGCACTCCTCGACCTCCCCAACGGACGCCTTCTCCACAACCACGCCCTCTCCAAAGTCCAGCGCCTCCTCCTCGCTGAGATCTCTCTCGTGCTCCGCTCTTTGCCTGAGTTAGAAGGTGTCCCAAATGTCAGGATGCGGTTTTCGCCCGAACGACTGGAGACGCTGGCAATGAGCGTGACGGCAAAGACGGCTGAGAATTCGAGCAGTATGCGTGAGGATATTAGGAAGGGGAGGGGTACGGAGGTGGAGTATATTAACGGTTATGTAGTGAAAAGGGGAGAAGAGATGGGGGTTAAGTGCGTGTTGAATTATATGTTGATGCAGTTGGTACTCGGCAAGGCCTGGGCCGGAAGGAGTGCAGAGGGGGAGGCAGTACCCTTGGGGGTGAGTCGGTTGGAGGGGAAGATGCAGAGTAAGGGGGTTGGAAGGGAGAGTGGGGTTATGTTGGAGGACGTCGGAACTATTGACAAGGGATAGACCTCTGTTTTGTACGTTGTGGACGCAATGTTGATACTAGAGGCTAGTAATTTGAAGTACAACAAGGCATTAACCAAAATCAGCCTGTTTTCTTCAAAGACTAAACAAAAGCTACCAGTTGGCTTAACACTAGGATGCAGGCCCATTATACCGCTTAATGAAGAAGACAAGGTTCGTGGCAGCCGTAAGCACAAGGAACAGACTAAGGATCAAGATGCGGCGTTGAAGCACTATGTTCTGTAGATGAAATCCCGCCCGTCTAAACGTGTTGTGTCCGCCGTGAGATCGGTGCTGATGGACGATGCCAGGTGGCATCTCAGTATAACGAGAAAAGATTATGCTCAGAGAGAGGGCTTCCGTACCCTGATAAAGCCATCGCCAGAATGCTTTCTAGGTAAAGGGGTTAATGCATCGGATCTAGTCACAGTAAAGGTCTTCCTCCGCTTTTACCGAATCAAAAGCGCAGTGGATCAGTTCCCGAATCCTGTCGTGGAGTCACTCGGCTCAACCTTGAACTTAGACGAAGAACGTGGTCTGAGTTCACAAGGTGCAGTTTCAGGTAGACCTGAATCACAGGAGCTAGGGAGTTTCTTGAAGCCCGGGGTTGCGAAAGACTGTAGGGATCAATACCGAGGAAATTCAAGGTGGACCTCTTCCTGCCTGTTCAAAAATTGACTGGGAAACGGATTTCACCACATAGTTCGTATGATGGTCGACAAAGTCAAATTTAGTCCTGAGATTCGGTTCTGTACTTTGCAAGGTACTAGGCAGCGTTTCTCCCGCCTCGTTAGAGATCCTTTACACATTCATACGTGCAGCCGGATCGAGCGACGACATCTGGTAATTTGGAATCCATGACTTGCGCTCTGGATAGTACTAGTAGATTGGTTTTACTCAGGGGATGTTGAATTCGGCTGTTGCCATGCCTAACTAGCTAGAAAGGGTTTGGCCCTGGCCCATGCCCTTGCCCTCGCCCTTGCCCTCATACATTTTTCTGAAGCTGGCTGATCTCCACAGTGGGACCACCTCTCCCAGTCTCTTCAACCAATTCAGATGCCAGTGACTCAAGCTCTACATAGGCCTTCCTTTTGTCGAAAACTTCCGCGTGCTCAAAGTCGACTATCCGCACATGGCCATCGGGTCGATCAACAATGAAATTGTATCGATTAACATCCCCATGAACCAAGCCTAGTCCATGCAATCTGCGAAGTGCCTTCTCACACTTCGGCAGATCATCTATTGAAGCGAACTTCCCATCTATTTTCTCCAACAAGAACCCAATAACCCGGCCATTCTCTGTCAAATGACCTAGAACATTTGGGGCAATCGCGGATTCGCCCGGATGCTGATGCTGGCTGATGATTGAATATGCCCAAGTCTCATTCTCAATCCGGCGAATGTCCCATTCAAAGCATGCAATTTTTGAAATTGCTGGGTGACCTTTGTATAGGACCTCATGAACGTTTGATCGATGACGCTTGAGCTGCGTTAGCGAAAGGACTTCGATGATTTGAGGGTGCCAGGTCTGAATTGTAGGCAGCGGATCATAGGAGATTGTCGATTTCAACAAGCGGGTTGCTCCCCGGGATATGCGCATCGTAGTCCAGTCCGCGTCAGGAAAGTCAGGAAGCTTCGGGATTAAAAGATGCGGACGGCACATTGTATCTTCGTCAAAGACATTGGTGGGAATTGTTAAATAGTGGACTCTGTGCTGAGCTCGAACGCGGTAGGTACCCATCTTGCCACCGATGAGTTGAGATAGTATCTCGATCTTTGATTTTGGTACTAGACTCCGAATACCAGGGCACTTTTTCTTTTGATTGGTGTTGGAATTCCTCATTTCGTTGCTGGATAAAGATGAGCAAATGATGAAGCATTGGAGGGAAAATGGGAAACAGACGGCTGTTGAGCTGAATTATGTCGAGAGCAATAGCGACTCAACTACAAAGAGGATTTAGCACCTCTTTTCTGCCTTAGAGAGGCGCCGGAGCTCATGACCAGTTCAGACCGGGCGGGTTATCATAACCGCTGACAAAAATTGGTACCCAACCATAGGCACGAACAACGTTACAACGTAGCAATCCCGAAAAAGCTGTTCGAGTTACCGTGCGGCATGTGATGCACAATTTTTCGAGCCCTTTGTGGTATATAAGGCCAGGTTAGGACCGTATCTCCGGAGTCTTCACCAACATTTCCATCACACGTACGCTCGCTGCCCATTTTCCCCTAAGAATTGCAATTCATTCTCTGACTGATCAGCTTGCTAAGTCCGGGATCGTTTAGTACAAAGCTTTCTACAGGCTCGCTCAGTTCCGAACATTACTAACATTTCAGTAAGTCCCGAAACGAAGCGCTCTAGGGAGTTTTAAGACTCCTTACATGGTCAGAATATCTGCGAGCAACATGTGCACCCAATATTACCACAAGTATCAATGCGGGTGCAGGGCCAAGGGCGAATTTCGGCAGTGCAGCCCAAAGTACAATCAAGAGTCGAATCTACAGTGCGCACGCACGAACACTGAGGACATCGTTTCACGCAATTACTGCTCAAAGCACTTGCCAAAAGAAGACAAGGCCACTACAGAGTATGTCGGGCGTCAAGAGCGCTAACGAAGTCAGCGGCTTCCAAATTTATTTCCGTGTCGAGCAAATGCAGAAACCTGTCTGCTACCTGGCTCTGGGAAACACTTGCGCAAGACTCAGGGCAGACTGAAGGAAAGAGGGGCTTAAGCCAATGACAAAACGCCAATGAGACAATGTATGCGTTTTGCAAGGTTCGATTTCATGCAATATAGTGGGCGTTTTGATTCCGCCCTAGCCACAAATCAGGAACCAATTCTCGTGCACCATGGCAATACTTGATATGCTCTAGAAATTCTGCCTTTGATCTGGCGCGCCGCTGCATCCCCAGAAGCACCCGCAGTGGATCACAGCCTGGAGGCATTGAATCCGACACCGCATTGTAGCCCAGGTACCCTAATCGGTAGCGCTCAAATGTCTGCTCACACCCCCGACACCAGAGTCCGCTTTCAAGCTCCTTGTTTGGCATGAGGGAAGGAAAGGGAACGGACGCCATGCCGCAGAAGTCGTCGCTTGGCGTATTCTCCTTAGTTGGCAGCATGGACGGATCCCGACCAAGTGGCTGCAATGGCGCGTTCTGAAGCCATTGAAACATGTAGAATTCTTTTTCTGTGATTTTCCCGCCACGGCTGGCATTAGGAGTCTTCGCTATATTTTCCATTGATACATGAACCTTGGTCCCAAGCTCTTTCGCAGCCTTAACGCTGGTAAGTCTGAGTCGTCGCTGACGCGAGATTCTGTGCCCGACTGAATAAACTCCAGGGACGCTGCGCATGGTCGGTATCTCCTTTAGCTGATGTGGCATAAGATCAAAGCATTTTCCGGCCAGAGCTGTGGGGATTACCCAAAGAGACTGGTTCCTGTGCAGGCACTCATAGCAACATCGCTCGCAGGTTGGGAGGAATAAGAAAGCGCCATACTCTTCGCAAGAGATGCAAAGTTCAGAGAGTAGAGTCGCGTGCAGCACGGTAGCGGTATGAAGACCAATAAGTCTTGTCTGACCTAGCGCTGCTAGTGTATGTGGTGCATGCTCCATCAGGTCTCGGTATGCAGGCAGTGATTGGACGACGACCTGGCCTAGCAATGAGACGCGCGAAACGCGTAACAAAGACTGAAAGTCCAGCATAACGAGGATTAAGTGCAAGAGCTCGAGAGGTATCCTATCGAGTAGGCCAAGTGATGAGGAACTTGGATCGCGTTGGATGGCTGAACGCTTCGCCGGCTTGGAGATTGAGATCATTCCGTTAAGTATGGGACGCGACTGGTAAGAGAGGCGAGCAATGAGTTCCTCGGGTGACAATTCTTCGGAGGACATGGTTGCTGTCGTGAGACGAAGTTAGCTGATGTAAACTTGGGACAGTTAACTGGTATGGCTGAGGCCTACAAGCGAGTGAACAGAGGTGCGCGACCCTAAGTATGACATGGTTGAAGGGTAAGGCAGGGCCGGAATTGAAAAAGAGAGCGCGAGAGCAGCGCCACCCTTTGCCCAAGGCGGTGGTGAGTTCAGCACAGGTTTTAATGATGTTGGCTTCAGAGCAATGTGAGTATCAGAATCCATTTACAAGTAAAGGTTAGTTGCAGACGAGGGCGCAGCCGGTATTGCTTGGCAAACAGACCAACAACGCATCATCCGCCCCGCCTTAAACGCACTTTAAAGCCGATAACTATCCTCAACCTACTCATTTCGAGAGCGCTGGGTCTTTCATCCTACACGGTGTTAACAATGAAGCTGTCACACCGATCCGATATTAACCATGGCACTTGTCTCTTGTACCTAGTGGTTCTGCTTGCTCTTCCTCTCTTTAGATTTGTTGTCCTAGTTTAATGACATCTCTATGATTCACTCTAGACTGGCTTCTTAATAGCAATAGATCAGATGTAATAGACTCACATACGAAGTATCGAGATTTCCAAAGATAACGAGCTATCGATTCAGCTAGAGCCTAGCCGAAGCTTTACAAGACCGTCTCTGCGACGCTGGCCCTGACTCTGGCTTCGACCTGGCGCTGGTTCTAACTCTGGCTCTGACGTGCGGGCAGTATTCGAGCTGCTCGAAAAAGCTCATCTTATTCGACGCGTGACACACCACCTCTGCCGCAGCCATAGCCTCACTCGCTTTCGCCACCGACCTCGTCTAACATATCACAGCACTACAGGCTTTCTCGGTGCACGTCTTCCATCCCTCGCCGGCCGAGCTCCGTAACCACCTGCTCTATCCGTGATGGCGTAAAAACGGAGTAGACTTGTGGCCTATTCAGAACAGAAAGAAGGGCCGACACAGACGTCGTACAAGCCAAGGTGTACATCAAACTCCAGTAAAGGGTAAAGGGTAAAGGGCTGTACTATACCTATTCTGGCTGACAAGATCTAACTCCGCACAAGCCGTATGCCGGCAATTATTGTTAGTGGTTGAGGATTCCGCCCCAATCCGTGGGACTCCATGTGTGTTGGACAGTTGAATCTTCTCGCGGCATTGGCTAGATCGAAAGCGTCGAGATTAGTTATTTCGTATCATCATCCCTGCCCGATTTCCCAAGTCTGAACTTCTAAAGAGCTAGCGTGGAGACCAACGAGGGAGAGAGTCGTCAGAGGCGCGGCGAGTTACCATGATAGGTGTGATATTTTCGATGTCTGCAAGGGAAGGAAACGAGACAGGCCACTAAGAAGGCCGTTCAAAAAGGCAGAAGGAAAGAGAGAGGGGAGGGGTCGTCGCAGGATTAGACAGCCGCCGACCAGGTTGACCAGGCCGCGCGTTGACGCCCACGTCGGAGGCCGACCATCGCCGCGTGATATCTGGCTCGAGGAAGGGGCGAATCAGAGCAAGGAGCCTGCTGCAAGATGGGATCTCAATGGGACCATGTGAGACTGACGACGTCACGCAGGCTGATTCAGGGGGCTGAGCGGCCCAGTCGGTCACGGGAGGAGGGTAGAGAGCGGTGACAAAGTAAAGTAGAGGGTAGAATGCAGTGAGGGTCGTGGACGAAGGGGGAAAGGGACTTTTCGCAAAGCGGCAAGGAGCGCGCGATGCCCGGTCAAGCGGGCTAAACCGAAAGAGGCAGCGCACCGGGCAACGAATCTACACAACAGCGTTTTGCACCACCCTGATACTCTACGAACACTGCCAGCTCACACTCACGGCCTCACTTTTAGATTGCGGTTTGGAGGGTGGCGCTCCCAGAACCGCAATCTAGATGAACTGAGCTGAGCGCACTTCTACATCGGTTTCTCCATACGTTTGTTTGACTTGCGGTCTCCTCCAGCCACCTGCGACTTCTGTTGTCACAACTTTCCTTAGTCTAACCAATCCCGTATCACGATGGGGTCAAACTCAAGAGAAGGGTCTGGCCCACTTATCAACGTGCACGTATCTGGATTAGAAGCATCCGAAGGAGGGCGGATAGCTGCGGGACATTTTACCAACAATACCACCAACGTATACCAGGGTTCGTGGCGCCCTTCTCGAACAATCTGACGATATAACTGACGCTCTGCTTGCTTCTAGAAGGTCCGCTTAAGCTCCTACCTTATGCCACCAAAGCAGAGTTTAATGCTTCTGGGAAAGACGACGACCCTCTCTGCCTTCCTAACACTCGAGTGGATGTCCTTGACCGAATAAGGAAGTGGGCCGATGGAGATGATGGGAGACACCTCTTTTGGCTCAGTGGGTGGGCAGGCACAGGAAAGTCCACTATAGCTCGCACAATAGCTCGCGAATACTGCGACCAAGGATGCCTGGGAGCAAGCTTCTTCTTTTCTAGAGACGAAGAGGATCTTAGACATGCCGGAAAGTTCGTTACCACTATTGCCATACAGCTTGCCAGGCTTTCAATTCTTAGGGATCCAATACACAAAGCAATATCTGAGAACGACGGAATCGTCAACAAGACTCTACGAGATCAATGGGAAGCGCTTGTCCTTGAACCCCTATCCAGGCTTGAGGCTGGCGCAGATACGTCACAGGTAGTCATCGTCATCGTCATCGACGCCCTAGACGAGTGCGATAGGGAGAATGGCATTCAGCGGGTCCTTCAGCTCTTGTCTCACACTCCAGTCACGCGAGCGGTTAGATTTAGAGTGCTGGTAACAAGCAGACCTGAAATACCTATTCGAATTGGCTTCTCCCACGTCGCTGATAGTGAACACCTGGATTTTGTTCTTCACGATATATCGCAATCGGTTGTAGACCTTGATATTTCCCTGTTCCTAGAACACGAACTCGGACAGGTCAGACAGAGTCGCGCTCTTGGTCTAGATTGGCCGGGTGAGCAAACGATTCACAATATGGTTCGGAAGTCGAGCGGTCTATTTATATGGGCTGCAACTGCTTGCCGCTTTATTCGCGAAGGCGGTCGATTTGCAGCAAGGCGATTGTCTACGATCCTGCAAGGAGACACGTCCACTACCGCTCCGGAAGGGCAACTCGACCAGATTTATCTCGCGGTCCTCAAGAACTCTATTCGTCCTGGGTATACCGATCAAGAAAAAGATGAGATGTATAGGATGCTCAGAAAAGTTCTTGGAAGTATTGTTATCCTATCTTCTCCCCTTCCTTCCAAATCTCTGGCTCAGTTACTGCATACTCCTCAAGAGGATGTTGACCAGGCTCTAGAGGACCTGCACGCCATCGTAGATATCTCGAAGCATCAAGGTTGTGTGATCCGTCTGCATCATCCTTCATTTCGCGACTTCATTCTTGACAAGAATAGGTGTGGGGATGCGCACTTCTGGGTAGATGAGAAGGAGGCACACAAGACTTTAGCTGATCATTGCATTCTACTTATGTCCAATACTCTCAAGCAAGACATCTGCGGCCTACAGGCCCCTGGAACTCTCGCAGCTGAGGTAGATAGCAGTCGAGTAGAGCATTGTATTCGGCCAGAAATTCAATACGCATGCCTCTACTGGGTCCAGCATCTTCAAAGGAGTGGAATTCAACTATTTGACGATGGCCAAATCTATCAGTTCCTACGAGAGCATCTGCTTCATTGGCTTGAGATCCTTAGCTTGATTGGTAGGACTTCGGAAGGCGTTCTTCGGATAAACTCCCTGGAGACCTACATCCAGGTAAGTCCTGCCTTGATAAGTGGGCTAGGAAATTCCGACTAACCCAGTATTAAGGCTGATGTGAGCCCTAATCTATACGCGTTCATCCATGATGTGAAGCGGTTTGCTCTTCGTAACCGGTCGATTATTGAATACGCACCCCTTCAAATATATTCCTCAGCCCTCATATTCGCTCCAGAGAATAGCATTGTTCGGAGACAATTCAAGAACCAAATCGCCAGTTGGATACGGATGCTGCCGAGAATGCAACCAGCTTGGAGCGCGGCGCTGCTGACACTTGAGGGCCACAGGGCTTGGGTCGGTGCCGTCGCATTCTCTCAGGACAGCAGACTCCTAGCGTCTACATCTGGTGACCACACGGTTAGGCTATGGGACCCGGCGACGGGAGCGGCACTGCAGACGCTCAAGGGCCACGGGGACTGGGTCGGCGCCGTCGTATTCTCTCAGGACGGCAGGCTCCTGGCGTCTGCATCAGGTGACCACACGGTTAGGCTATGGGACCCGGCAACGGGAGCAGCACTGCGGACGCTCAAGGGCCACGGGGGCTCGGTCAGTGCCGTCGCATTCTCTCATGACGGCAAGCTGCTGGTGTCTGCATCACATGACAATACGGTCAGGCTATGGGACCCCGTGACAGGAGCGGCACTGCAGACGCTCGAGGGCCACAGGGCTTCGGTCAGCGCCGTCGTATTCTCTGATGATGGCAGGCTCCTGGCGTCCGCATCAGGTGACCACATGGTTAGGCTATGGGACCCGGCGACAGGAGCAGCGCTGCAGACGCTCAAGGGCCACGGGGGCTCGGTCAGCGCCGTCGCATTCTCTCAGGACAGCAAGCTGCTGGCGTCTGCATCATATGACGACACGGTTAGGCTATGGGACCCAGTGACGGGAGCGGCACTGAAGACGCTCGAGGGTCACAGGGGCTCGGTCAGCGCCGTCGCATTCTCTCAGGACGGCAGGCTCCTGGCGTCTGCATCATATGACCAAACGGCCAGGCTATGGGACCCGGCGACGGGAGCAGCACTGCAGACGCTCGAGGGCCACAGGGGCTCGGTCAGCGCCGTCGTATTCTCTCAGGACGGCAGGCTCCTGGCGTCTGCATCAGGTATGCACACGGTTAAGCTATGGGACCCAGCGACGGGAACAGCACTGCAGACGCTCGAGGGCCACAGGGGCTCGGTTAGTGCCGTCGTATTTTCTCAGGACGACAGGCTATTGGCGTCTGCATCTGATGACCACACAGTTAGGCTATGGGACCCGGCTAGGGGAGCGGCGCTGCAGACACTCGAGTGCCACAGGGCTTCGGTCAGCGCCGTCGCATTCTCTCAGGACGGCAGGCTCCTGGCGTCTGGATCTAGTGACGACATGGTTATGCTATGGGATCCGGCGACGGGAGCGGCGCTGCGGACGCTCGGGGGCCACGGGGGCTCGGTCAGCGCCGTCGCATTCTCTCAGGACGGCAGGCTACTGGCGTCTGCATCATATGACCGTACGGTCAGGCTATGGGACCCGGCGACGGGAGCGGCGCTGCGGAAGCTCGAGGGCCACGGGGACTGGGTTACCGCCGTCGCATTTTCTCAGGACGGCAAGTTGCTGGCGTCTGCATCACATGACGAAACGGTTAGGCTATGGGACCCAGTGACGGGAGCAGCACTGCAGACGCTCAAGGGCCACGGGGCTACGGTCAGGGCCGTCGCGTTCTTTCAGGACGGCAAGCTGCTGGCGTCTGCATCACAAGACAACACGGTTAAGCTATGGAATCCGGCGAGGGGATCGATGCTGCGGACATTTGAGACTGAGAGAGGACTATTAAGTCTCCAGTCTTTCTTCACTAGCTCATCCTCTCCCAAGGTGCAATCTTTTGGCAATATAGTTGTAAAGGGAGATTGGATAACTCGAGATGCGGAAAACCTCCTTTGGCTCCCTTTTGATTACAGAGCAACATGTTCGGCTCTCCACTGTAATCGACTTGCCTTGGGGTATACATCTGGCCAGGTAATATTTATTGAATTCGGGTCTTCTTAGAACCATAGTATACATATGTGTGTGTGTTAATATCTCTGTTTCATAAAGGGTTCTGAGAGTCTCGTGAATACATAATGTTCGGAGCGAAGCCATTAGCCGGATTGGCACCTACAGAGTGCACCCCCCAATATCCTTCGACGATTCGTGGCATTTAGCATCACTTCCCTGCATGTCTAAGGAACGAAATCCACAATCAACTCCGAGGTAGTTTAGGCAATTGTGTTACTCTCTCGTCTATTTGTCAGGCGACGGAGGCATTTCTAAAAACCTTCTACGGCATACTGGCTTATTTCCAACAGCTCCGACGCTGGTTTTCAAGATGACGACCGCACTCCTTGTCATCGACATGCAGAACTTCTTCTATGAGATGTGTACACTGGACACTATTCCAAACATCACAAAGCTGGTCTCGAGCTTCCGCGAGCGAAGTCTTCCAGTTATATTCACGCAACACGGTCACACGCAGGAGGAACTCACGCCTCCACACTACGGCGGGAATCAATTGGTGCGAAAGTGGGGACCCGAGGGCTCAATCAAGAGAGGGAGCGAAGAGTGGAAGTTTATTCCTGAGATCGCCAAGCTGGTTGGTTCTGCAGAGATTTCAGCATCCGCGCCGGACAATTCATCGATAGTGGTGGCGAAGAACACTTATGATGCCTTCATTAACACTACTCTATCAATGGTTCTCGAGGAGAAGCAAGTCAGACGTGTTGTAATTTGTGGTGTCATGACTGACTGCTGCTGCGATACGACAGGACGGAGTGCGTTCAATCGGGGGTATGAAACGTGGATGGTGAGTGACGCTTGCGCAAGTGCCAACAATACACAGCACGAGGCTGGTCTGAGGGGATTCGGATTCGCCTTTGGGGAGGTTTTGCTGACGCGGGATGTTCTTAAAAGACTCTGATGAAAATGGGCGGGGAAGGAGGGAGCTGATCTCGATCGAAACATTCAGATTAACCATGGGGTATACCACTATCGCTTGTCCACATTCCATCACGGCCGTTCCATCAACCTCGCCGCCGCCAATGCCGAGACTATCGAGGTAGGGTATTACCCTGTACTCTATCTCAACGTCTACCAATCTTTGCGTCTGTGATTTGTTTAATTCGCCGCCTCTATAGATCTTACGTACTCCTTAGTATGTTGTCTCTTCCGCTTTGGGCCAGCGGCCTCCTCGGTGAGTCTTGATGACACCGAGAGCTCTGTAAGGAAGAATCGGAAGATAGGAGTATCGGCAGCCAAGCGCCCTCGTATAGGAGGTCGTTACCGGGCTGTTCCTGACTACGAATAGCTAAAGTGGTAGATGTACTACACTGGGATTCCCCCGCAAGACCCGGGGGACTCTCTAGCCTTAGTATATCCTCATCCTCGGCATCAGAAGCAACTGCAGTCCTCTCCTTTCGGGCTACTACCTCACGCGCTCTCAAACCCAGGCCTGCAATCTCTGCCCCACCCAAACCGCGGGCATTAGCGAGGCCGTGAGCCTTCTTCCTTTGGAACTGCGGCTTTGGCGCAGGGTCAGGATTCCCAATAGGGAAAACCTGAAGCTCTAGATGGGTGCGATTAATAGCGAAAAGTTTCTGTTATTCGCCTTCGATCTGGTTATCGAACTGAGGTTTTCTCCTCAGGCTCCATTTGCTCGCGTAGATCCATGCTTCGTCATACCATAAGTTCATCGCTCAAACCTCCCCCATCAGCTTTAACCTCCAGCTCAGGTAGCCTTATGCTTCTTAGCCTAGTCCTTACAGACGATGCTGGAAGACTTGCGGTCCTTATCCGCGATGGAGTTGCCAATCGTGGCATGCTGGCAGTCTCCGCCAAGAACCACTTTTCTTCGCCTTCCCAGCGCCTCTCTTCGGTCGGAGTGCCTGGTTGGGTAAATCCAGAAGCAGTCACACTCTTGCCCTTCCTTTTGAGAGCGTGCTGAGCAGACGTGCTGCTGGAATTCTGGTCGGAATGTGGGACGCCGTTCTAGCTCATGCAGTTGTCGTCCTTGTCAGGAGCTTGTTGGCCGCTCATTTTGCAGTTTGGGTGCTGTTGAAATGTGGCTTTCGGTTTTCATGGTATCGCATATATGACTGTAAGTATTTGAGATCTGGTTGATGAGCTTGGGGAGATTGTGGAACGCCTGCTGGGCTGGGAATATATACCTCTAGAAGCTCATGGCAACAGCAAACAACGTGGCCACGGGTAGTCACCCTTTTGCGACTACATATCGAAAATCCCGGGGGGAACAAAAAGGTAAAGCATCCACACAGGATGCATAACAAGTCATTGAACTGCAAACGCGCCGTTTGTAGAAACCATAGATCTCGTCACACTTTGGGCTTCGTTTGACGTGCACATGTGGCTTGTTTATGCCAAGTACCCACCTTCGTCTTTGATCCTCATTATCACCACCCACTCACTTGCGCATCTCTAGCACATCTAATGCCACCGGCTCTTCCAGGCTACATCAGCACAACATCTCCAACAAATAGATCAACCATTGCCAATAACTCTTGTTCCGCTCACCACTGTCCAAAGTTTTGAACACTGTCCGCTCCTTCAACCCAACACCATGTTGCTCATCCAACAAATCATTACTTTCCTTGAGCTACTCTATTTCTCGAATCTGCTGCCGCTTGGATCGCTGAGAGATATGACGATAATCAACGCAGTATAAATGGCGCAGGTATCTGGGGATCCAGGTTGTCATGTATCGGTAAAGGGAGAACAGCTGGGGAATTAGCGATAATGGCCCGATGCACCTTCAATCCTTGGTCCGGAAACAGCTGTGGAGGCTTGAGCGCCCAACCTATTGCTGAAGGCGTCAAACCTTAGTCACATGACTGCGCACTTTGTACCCTTGGATAGAATTGCCCTGCGCCTACACAGGCACACAACAATCAATGATTCCCCCCATTCATCACCTATTGGGGATGTGGGATGTCAACAGTATCCTTCCGGCTCGATTTTGGTCGATTGCCACGAGAGGGGGGTGGAACGGCCCCAGTGGTGTATGAAGTACGGAGGCTGCGGCAGCGGATAGGGGCCTTTTATCTCTTAGCTCGTATTTTGCAACTCAGATCTCGACAAATCGGCGGTTTGCAAGGTAGGAGATCCCAAAACCTTTCGGACGTGCATCTCAAGAGCGTGTACCTCATAGGTGTGTGCCTCCCAGGTGTGCACCTCATGGGCGTGCATCTCACGGGCGTGTATCTGATGGGCGTGTGTCTCTTAGGCGTGTACGTCACAGGCGTACATCTCACGGGTGTGTGCCTCATAAACGTGCATCTCATGGGCGTGCATCTTACGGGCGTGCATCAGATACACTTAATGGGCATGCACCTCATAGGCGTGCATCTCATAGGCATGTGTCTGATGGGCGTGCATGTCACGGGCGTGCATATCATGGAGATACACTTTATTCGCATGCATCTCATAGGCGTACATCTCATGGGCATGTGTCTCATGGGTGTGTACCCTATTGGCGTCATCTGCATCTCATAGGCGTGTACCTCACAAGCGTGCACCTCATGGGTGTTACCTCATAAATGTGCATCTCACAGAGGTGCGCCTCATAGGTGTGTACCTCATGGGTGTGTACCTCACGGGCCTGCACTTCATGGGCGTGCACCTCATAGGCGTGTACCTCATGGGCGTGCATCTCATGGGTGTGTACCTCATAAACATGCATCTCACAGGCGTGTACCTCATGGGCGTGCATCTCACGGGCCTGCACTTCATGGGTGTGTACCTCACGAGCCCGCACTTCATGGGTGTGCACCCCACAGGCGTGTACCTCATGGCGTGTACCTCACGGGCGTGTACCTCACAGGCGTGCACCTTATGGGCGTGCATCCCACGAGCGTGCATCTGATTGGCGGGTGTCTCATCGGCGTGTACCTCACGGACGTGCATCTCACGTGCGTGCATCTCATAGGCGTACATCTCATGGGCATGTGTCTCATGGGCGTGTACCTTATAGGCGTCATCTGCATCTCATAGGCGTGTATCTCACAGGCGTGCATCTCATGGGGCGTGTACCTCATAACATTGTTTCGGGGCTGCACCGCCACCGGAGATATCGCCGGTTCTTGCCTACAAGCCTATGGTCGGAGCGGGTCGGCCACCCTCCCTGCTAGCGCTGGCAAACTGCTACAGTAAGAATCTTGATAAACTGCAGAGGGCTTCTCAAGCCCACTCTACTGAACTAACCTACCACAGTATCAAGCAAAAGTAACCTTCCCGCGCAGGGGTGGCTACAGGGGTGGGAGCAGGGGGCAAATACATGTATAATACATCTAAATTACCATTTAGTATGTCCATCCTCCGCCGCGATCACGTCCTCACAACGTTGCGACATAGTTTTGAGCAAATCCAGCAGCTGATCAGACGTAATTGAATCCCAAGCCTCTTTCACATGCGCTCGCAATTGATCGTACGAGTAATCTGGCTCCGGATAGTGGATTTCGAGGTAATCTTTCATGATATTCCATAAGGTCTCGATGGGATTGAGAGCTGGTGAGAATGCAGGCCAGAATATCGGCGTGATACCACGTTCTTGAAGATCAATCTGAGTTTCACCTGCTGAATGACCTGGGGCGCCGTCTTGCATGAGAACGAGCCCGGGATTCATACGCATCCAGCCGTGAATAACAGGAACAGTATGTGCGCAGTAGCTCTCTTGAGTAATCATAACCCAATCCTTCTCCCAGAAGATGCCCGGTCCTTTCGTAGCACGTTGCGCGTGTCTGTGCGTGGTATTGTGTACGTATTTGCCCCCCCGCTCCCACCCCTGTAGCCACCCCTGCGCGGGAACGTTACTTTTGCCTGATACTGTGGTATTTACTTTGCGACCAAGCCGCTGGCCCTTTCTAGAAGACTTTGCTTAATACTAACATCTGTCAAGCCACAGCTACAGCCAACCTTCCGTCGTCATCACAAGGGTGGGGTCAGAGCGGGTCGGCCGCCCTCGCCACTCAAGTGGTACCAACGCAAAACCTTGGGGTGGACCATTTGCCAGCGAATGATTGTCCGACACGTTACCCTGTACCGTAGTGCCTGCAGTTTCCATGCCGCTGCGCCCTCAATTTGGCCTGCGTTGTGTGCCGTAATTACGCCACTAAAGTTAAGCCAGTTTATCTCCATCGTTCCTGTCGATCGTCCTCCATTTCCCTGCGATTGAAGCATTTTCGTAGCGGCGCCAACATCTCAGAGTCCAAGACGAGGAAGACTCGACATTATATAAACACCTTACGAGGACTGGTACAACTGGCGGAGGCACTTCACGACTTGCGCAATCTAATACAAGCCATGGATTCGGATACCGAAAAGCTCCTGGATGCCTTTCAAAGGGCAAAGGAAAAATTCAAGCTCTGCCCAAATCGCGTATGGGCCGTTGCAGGGAAGGATTTACCGAAGTTAATGCCAGACAGCAATTCGATCCCAGACCTAGACAAGTGCAAGGAGCGCGAGAATCACGAATTGTGCACTTTTGACTTCTGTGAACACTCGCAACGCGATTTCACGGCGGTTCAACAGCGCCACGAGTGCAAAAAGGACAATTGCTTTCAGCTGCAGGGTCTGTTTTCAAGGGAGATACTTATAAAAGCTGCGGAGGCTGACGAGTCGACGGTATGGAGTTTGGACGGACGCTCTATGATCGAACCTCCTCGGCCATATATGGCAATCTCCCACGTCTGGTCAGACGGAACCGGAACTGGGGCATGGCGAGACGGAGAAGTCAACGAATGCTTGTACGGTTTTTTCAAGCGGATTGCAAAACAGTTTCAATGCGACGGAATCTGGTGGGATGCTCTTTGCATTCCTAAAGAAAAGGCCACACGCAACAAAGCTCTCCGGAAGATCCAGAGCAATTACGAGAATGCCCGAATCACTTTGATCCATGATTGCTTCCTCCGAAACTGGAACTGGGACCAGAAAACCGCTTGCTTTGCCATTCTCATGTCACCCTGGTTTAGTCGAGGCTGGACCGCACTGGAGTTAGCAAAGTCGCGCAAGGTAAAGGTGATCTTCAAAGGACCTTACGGCCTTCTCATAAAGGATCTAGACGAACAGATTCTCGCAAAAATTGGCGACGATGGCCCTCACGGAAAAGCATCTCAGATTATCAGGAACCTCAGAGCGGGAGTCATCACGCTCAACAGCCTTTTAACAGCAGTAGGCCCGCGCCACACGTCTTGGCCCAAGGATAGAGCCATTATTTCTGGGCTCCTGGCGGATATTGAGCTACCGAACAATTCGCAAAAGGATATCTGGCAGCAGGATATCTACAAAGGCATTCTGATGAAGATACGCAAGGTTTCACCGGGACACCTTTTCCATAATTCAGCGACCATGTCTAAAGTCAGCTGGTGTCCGACCAGTCTCTTCGACATGCCCACGACTGATTTAGACGCCTCTCTAGACGTCACAGAAGCCCTGGATCTTATTGGGATATGGAGACGCATTCCCGCGACGGAAATTCCAGAGGTGGAGTACAATTGGAGAGGTATACATCCTTTGATAAGAGAGCAGCTTCAACTTCATCTAAGAGACCCAGACAAATGTTTTCTTTTGTCCGAGTGTCGGACTAAGTCTAGCGATAAGTCTAGCACTGTATCGGTAGATAGGGCTCTTCTGGTGAAGGAATGGACGCCGGAACTTCCCACACCGTGTTATCAGTACAAAGGGGCGGTATATTTTCACCCAGCTCATACCTTGAGCAAAGACTTTGACAAAATAGAAGTAACATTGTTGGGTGATGCAGAACGTATAGTAGAACCTGATGGAAACGCTTCCGAGGGAGAACAGGAACAAACACGCAATGATTCGCAAGTCTACCCCTCACATTAGCAGGCTTGAAGGAACTAACCATAACGTCAGAGAACCGGTTTCGCCAAAGACAGAATTACACGATGCGATCTGGCGAGGGGATCGTGACAGATTCTCAGAGCATATCGAAAAAGCCGATCTAGATGTGTCAGATAAACTTGCACAGCAGCCACTACACCTTGCAGCTGAACGAGGGGACCAGTGGATGGTTTCAAGATTGCTTAAAAAGGCTAAAGAGAAGGATAAGATAAAGACCATCTTAGGCGCCCGGTGCGCCATTGGGCAAACTGCGCTGCATCGTGCAGCCTGGGGAGGCTCTATGGCGGTTGTGGAGTTGCTTCTCGAAAGAGGCGCAGATGCCAAAATCAAAGACGAGGATGGTAATTCTGCCCTTCACATAGCAGCTGAGAAGGGATTTGAGCCTGTGGTGGAACTACTCATCGACAAGATCGACAAAAGCGATTGCAAGACGAAGAATCGGAATCATGTGACGCCGCTACATTATGCGGCAGGGAGCGGGCAAGAGAGGGCTGTCGAGTCGCTGCTCAAAAGAGGCGCTGATGTCAAGGCTAAGGACAAGTACGGTTGGTCGCCGCTTCATTACGCGGCAGGGAGCGGGCAAGAGAGCATTGTCGAGTCGCTGCTCAAAAGAGGTGCAGACGTCAACGCGAAGGACGGCAAGATTGGTTGGACACCACTACATTTTGCGGCAATCAACGGGCAACAGGGGGTAGTCAAGCCACTCCTCGACAAAGACGCTGATATCAAGGCTAAGGACAATTACGGTTGGACGCCGTGGCGGTTTGCGGCACTAAAGGAGCACTCGGCAGTGGTCAAGCTGCTGCCTGACGAGGGCGCCAGCGTCGACTTTAATGTTTTGCACAATGACAGTTGGACGCCGCTGCATTGTGCTGCAATCAATGAGCAACAGGGGGTAACCAAGCTACTCCTCGATAAAGACGCAGACGTCGACTCTATAGACAAGGATAATTGGACAGTACTATCGTGGGCCGCCGAGAGAGGGCAGAATGCTGTTGTGCAGTTACTACTCGACAAGGGCGCCAATATCGAGTCGAAAGATGGGCAGGGGCGGACGCCGCTGTGGCGGGCTGCCGAGGAAGGGCATGAAACCGTCGTCCAGCTGCTTCTCAACAAGGGCGCCAACATCGAGTCGAAAGATGGGCAGGGCCGGACGCCGCTGTGGCGGGCTGCCGAGGAAGGGCATGAGACCGTCGTCCAGCTGCTTCTCAACAAGGGCGCCAACATCGAGTCGATAGATGGGCAGGGCCGGACGCCGCTGTGGCGGGCTGCCGAGGGAGGGCATGAGACCGTCGTCCAGCTGCTTCTCAACAAGGGCGCCAACATCGAGTCGATAGATGGGCAGGGCCGGACGCCGCTGTGGTGGGCT
>Ga0335072_10004694_pt1 | contig 20187 bp, 17 predicted proteins | sample Lox_Sample_21_FD_206725 | JGI IMG/M metagenome (GOLD analysis project Ga0335072, IMG submission 206725) | Soil microbial communities from Loxahatchee National Wildlife Refuge, Florida, United States - Lox_Sample_2.1 | ecosystem: Environmental > Terrestrial > Soil > Wetlands | place: USA...
CGGCCGGTATCCGGGGGAAGAGAACCGGCAGCGAAGCGACAGATGCTGGTTCCGGATTTTGCACGTGGGATGAAACCCTGTCCTCGGTGGGCGTGAGAATCTGCCTGAACAGGCGGGAAAAGCTTCGCTCACTTGCTGTGAGCGAAACCTGGTCGCGGGGTGAAGTTGTTCCCTGACGAATCGCCTGTCAGGCGACGAGGAGTCCTCGTTACGCGGTCCAGCCCAGACGCCGCGGCTCCGGCTGCTCCGGGCCAGCTGTGGCGAACCTCTGCGCCGAGTTCGTCCCGGTTTCCGGCTCCATGGCCGGTGCACGCAGTTCGATCGCCTGCCACGCTTCGCGCAGCTTCAGAACCTGAACCATCTGCTCCTCGATGATCTCGGGCGAGCGCTGCGCCTGAGCCCGGACGAGGTTGCTGCGCAGCGATCCGTAGAACGACGTCAGATGGTCCGCCAGTTCGCCGCTGCTGCCTTTGGTGACGCAGTCCTCAAGACAGCCGATCACCAGCAGCGCATGGTTGGCCTCGCGACAGCGTCGCACCAGATCGTTGCCGCGTTCGGCCTCAGCCATCCGGCGCAAATCGCCGGCAAGCGTGTCGTACAGCCCGATCAGGAGCCCGAGGCCCCCGCCGCTCGAGGCGGCAGCCGTCTTCCGATAATAGAGTTCTGTAGGCGTCATGGCGTTGTGCGGTTATCAGCTGTTTGAGTTGTTGAAGCCGAGTTCCTGGTTGATCTGTTTCATCTCGGTCGGCAGTTGCTGCAGCAGGATCTCCGCCTGGCTGTACTTCGCCTGAAGTTGTTGCTGCAAAGGCGCGATAACGTTGTTCTGGAAGTTGGTTATGTCGTTCTGGAGAGTGCTGTACTGGCTGCTCAGGCTCTGCAGGTCAACGGTAAAGGCGCCGTCGGCGGGACTGAGAAAACCGCTCAGCTGCTGATCGAGCGAGCCGGCAAACCCATCGAACGCAGTGCCCTGGAAGAAGCTCTGCACGTCGCTGTAGTTGTTCTGCAGGGCATTGTTGAGCGTCGCAGAGTCCACGTTGAGTGTGCCGTCCTTATTGACGGTGATTCCCATTGAGGAAAGGTTAGGCATAGTCGTGCTGCCGGACGCAGGTGCATACGTGTATGACATGGCGCCGAGCAGCTCGCTCTGCAGGTTCCGCACCGTTGTATCGGTAGCGAGAACACCCTGACCTGAACCGCTGTCCTGGAACTGGTTGTTCAGCGCGGAGACCACGGCGTTGTAGTCGCTGACGAACTGATTGATCGCCTTGGAGGCCTGCGACGAGTCGGGCGCGACGGTGAGGCTGACCTGAGTTCCGGGACTGGCGCTGAGCAGGTTCAGCGTCATGCCGGGAATGGCGCCGGTGACCGTGTTGCCGGCACTCGACAGGCTGAGGCCGTCGACCGAGAACGATGCATTGTTGCCCGTGATCAGCTGGCCGAAGCTGAGGCCGCCGCCGCTTGAGACCGAGAAGTTGGCCGCGCTGCCGGAAGTGTTGCTGACGATGGCCAGCCGGGCGCCGTTGGCGTCGGTGACAACGCTGGCAGTGACCCCAAGCTTGTCGGCGTTGATGGTGTTGGCGACGTCGTTGAGAGTGCCCGTGCCGTCGCCGGTCGAGATCGTAGTGACCGTGCCGTCGGCTCCGGTGAGGGTGAAGCTGCCGGCGGCAAGCGGAGTGCTGGCGCTTGCTACTGTATTGGAGGCCCACGATGCCGTGCTGGCCAAATTATTGACGACGACGACGTGATTACCGGCTGCAGTGCCGGAGACGGCCGAACCCGTGACGATGCCGGAGTTGGAGGAAGCCACGGTGTTCGCGGAGAGCGGTCCCATCAGGTTGTTCAGGGACATCATGTCGCCGTCGAGCGTGGAAACGAGGCCCTCAAGGGAATTGAGCGCGCTGGTCTGGTTCTGGATGAGGCTTGCCTGCGAGAGCCACGTATTCTCCGGGGCCTCGGCGGCGGTAACGGCTGCGCTGACCGCGGAGTTGACGTCGATTCCCGGAGAGGAAGCGCCCAGCGCTGCCTGCAGGATCTCGGTCAGATTGATGCCTGACGACGAGGAAGACGAACCCGAGAGAAGCGAATTGAGAGCCGAGATAGAACTCATGACTATCCTCTAAAGGCGCCTCAGCACTGCAGAAGCGCGCACAGTACTATCGGCAGATCGTGACGCGGATTTCAGGCCCGTCAGAACGAAAAAAGGCGATGGCATCCCCCGAGAGACGCCACCGCCGAGGAAGGAGGAAACAACGAACTACTGGAGGAGCTTCAGGACGTTCTGTTCCATCGAGTTCGACTGGGACAGAGCCGCCATGCCGGTCTGCTCCAGTACGTTGTACTGCGTCATGTTGGCGACCGTGGTGCCGATATCGGCGTTGCGCACGTTGTTCTGAGCGCTGGTCAGGTTGGAAACCTCGGTGTTCTCGACGTTCGTGTCAGCGGTCAGCTGCTGCACGTTGGCGCCGATGGAGCCGCGTGTGGCAGCCACAGTGGCGATTGCCGCCGTGATAGCGGTCAGAGCCGTCGCCGCAGCGGTGGTCGAGGTCAGAACGTCGGCGTTAAGACCCAGCGTGGTGGAGGACAAAGCGCCCGTGGTCGTGGAGGTTGTGGTCGCGCCGCTGCTCGTACCATCGCTGGTGAACGTGGTCTGCGCGGTCGCGCTGAACACGGCAACGCCGTTGAAGTTGGTGGTGGAACCGATCTGGTTGATCTCCGACAGAATCGACTGGAACTCCTGGTTGGCAGCCGTCGACTGCGCGGTGGTCAGTCCGCCGTTGGCAGCTTCAGTCGCGACCGTCACAGCCTGGTTGAGGAGGTTGGTGACCTGAGAGAGTGCGCCGTCAGCGGTCTGCAGCAGGCCGACGCCATTGGATGCGTTCTGGCTCGACTGTGTCAGTGCCGAGATGTTGGCGCCGAGGCCGTCGGCGATCGAGATAGCCGCCGGGTCCTGAGAACCGTTGTTCAGCTTCAGACCTGTGGAAAGTTCGGTGAGGGTGCTCTGCAGGCTGGCCTGCGTGGACGAGAGTGCGTTCTCCGCAACGAGCGAAGAAACGTTGTTAATTACGCTGATCATGTGAGTGGATCGCTCCTTGTTTGGATTCCGCCTGCACCGAACCGCTTCCGTCTTAGAGGTCCGGAATCGTCACATGGAGCAGGTGGTTGTTGCAGATGCTCTATCGGCCCCTGCTTCGGGAGATTCCAGACTGAGTGCAAACTTTTTTACGAGTCACGAATCGCCTTATTGTTACCGGCGCTGGTACAGATTCCCCCAAACGGGGTATAACAGCGTGCGAAGTACCACCTTCGTGGGGCAGGAGCTGGAGCAGGTGCTCGTCTATACTGCGTTGGCAGAACGACCCGCTATGCACAAGTTCAACTATCGAACCCCACGATATGCTGTGGACTTCCCGGTGCAGCTCGCACTGGATGAGACGGTGATCGTCGGCCGCTGCAAAGAGATCAGCACCGACGGAATGCAGCTGGAACTTCGCCGGCCGCTGCCGCCAGGCTTTATGGGTGCGGTTTGCCTCTCGTGGCAAAACATTCATCTGGAACTCGCCGTGCGGCTGGCGCACACGGGGGGAAAGCAGGACGCGCTGCGATTCATCTTTACCTCGGAGAAGGAGCGCGCCGCGGTGGCAGAACTGGTGACGCGGCTGTCCGATCCAACCGAGCCCGCGAATCAGCCGGGGCTAATTCTGGTGCGGTAGCGGAAGCTGCCATAACTCAGATGTGTTGCAGGCTGTGGCGCCCTGAGATTATGCAGGTTCAGGTGGGGCTACCTGTGGCAGGGCAGTTTCGCGCGTCGATACTTCCGAAAAGCCAGTGACGCAGCCGCAACGGGCTCGATGATTGAAGCGGGGATAGTACGCTTCGCCAGTGGCTTGACCGCGCCAGGCCTGTGAGTAGCGCAGTGGCGCGTCGCAATTACGCTCCCATTATCCGGACCTCTGCCGGACCTCATTCGACAAGACCAGGCTCACCTGTTTCGGGATTGGAAGCTGTCCGCGGGGATGATCGAGAACCGGACGGCGGCCCTCCGATCCCTCGTTCCCCGCGACCACAAATCAGGTGCCGCATCTATCAGGCAGGGGCGTGAATGAACGACCAAACCGGAAAAGTGCTGATCGTGGAACCCGACGAAGGTTTGAACCAAACCCTCGTCACCCTGCTGAGTGACTCAGGATACGAAGTTTCGACGGACTACCGCGGGGGAATGAAAGCAGTTCTCGCCTTTCAGCCCGACCTCGTGATACTTGGGGCGGATCCGCCCCAGCTGGATTGTTGCGATCTTCTCTCGGAAATCAAGAGCCTGAACCAAACGCAAAACATAAGGGTGGTGATGCTGGTCCAGGGGAACTCAGCGGAGCGGACCCGGGGGCTGGACCTCGGAGCCGACGATGCGCTGTCGCTGCCTTTCAATGCAACCGAACTGCTCTCGCGGATACGCGTTCAACTGCGGGGCCGGCAGTATGCAGAAGAATTAGGGGACCGGATACGCCGTATTGACGAGAGCCGTAACACCGAGCAGCGGGTTGTGACCGCGGTCAACGAAGAGCGACGGACTCTTGTTGCCAGCGTAATCACCATCGTTCTAGTGGTTATCATCATTGGGCTTGTCTCATTCGCCTTGTATCGACGCGGTCATGCGGAGAATGTCCGCGTCTACGCCGCGATCACCCGGCTGCAAACCGGTACCCTCTCGCAACAAAGCCTGATCGATCGCTCACAAAGGAGCCTGGCGAGCCAGACGCCCAGCGCAACCGCACGAAGTGGACTACAAACTCCTCGGCTCGGTGACGGAGTTCGATCGGGAACGGGCAAAAATCCGGTCGACGATTCCGCCGTTTTAAGAAATCAGATGGAGGTCGTCGAAGGCAGGCTTGCGAAGCTCGAAAACGAGGGGAAAGCTGCCCACACGATCATCGACGCCTATGAGCCCAGCGTATGCCTCATCCATGTGGCGCTCACTTTTCGCGATCGCACAAGCGGGTTGAAGCTGCACTACGCGGAGATGACAAGCACGGGCGAACCGGCGACCGACAAGTCCAACAATCCTCTGTTGAGTCTTACGGGGAGCGGTCCGGAAGTACAACTGGATGTTTTCGGGACCGGATTTCTGGCCTCGGATGATGGTCAGATCCTCACCAATCATCACGTTGTTGAGCCCTGGTGGCAGAACGCCGATCTGAAGGAGATGCTCGATCAGGGTCTCGAACCGGTGATCACAGAAATGACGGCATATTTTCCCCGCGTCCCGCATGGGATAGCGGTTACAACCAGGGCAATTTCTTCCGATGCAGACGTCGCAATCGTGAAAGGGAGCGTCAACGGGCTGGGACTGAAACACGTGGCACTGGCTGAGGGGCGCGGCTCGGCTGTCAGGGGCAGCGCAGTCGTGCTGCTTGGCTACCCTACCGGTGTCGACGCCATTCTGGCCCGTACCGACTCGGCGGCTCTGCGCGCAATCGCAGCGTCATCGCAGGGGGATCCGAAACAGGTGATGGAGGAGTTGGCACGCCGTCGCCTGATCGAGCCCATCATCACGCAGGGCCACATCGGCGACGTGCTGACGGACAGGATTATTTACGATGCGCAAACGACATCGGGCGGCTCCGGCGGCCCACTGTTCAACGACAGAGGACAGGTCATCGGAATCAACTATGCGATGGTCCGGGATTTCGGTGGATCGAACTTTGCCATCCCCGTCCGTTTTGGGGAGTCAATCCTGAAACCCTGAAGCTCATCGGCACATGCTGTCTTCGGCAGCTGTCTGCCCTTGCCCGAATTGAAATCAATAACCTTACATCCGTTGGATCTAACAGAGGAGGCTCACCATGACCAACAAATTCGCAGGCAAGATCGCAGTGATTACGGGCGGGTCAACGGGGATGGGGCTGGCAACCGCGAAGCGCTTCGTTGAAGAAGGCATGGATCACGTTTTCATCACCGGCCGTCGCAAAGATGTGCTCGATGCGGCTGTCGCAGAAATCGGCAGGAACGTCACGGCTATACAGGGTGACGTTGCCAGTCTCGCCGATCTCGACCGGCTCTACGATGCCGTTCGAAAGCAAAACAGAAAAATTGACGTGCTCTTTGCCAACGCCGGTGTTTCGCAGCTGCGGCTGGCCGAATCGGTCGACGAAGAGTTTTTCGATCTTCACTTCGACGCCAATGTCAAAGGCCTCTTCTTCACCGTGCAAAAAGCTCTGCCACTCCTGAATGACGGGGCCTCTGTGATCCTGAACGGTTCTATCGCAGGTATCAAAGCGTTTCCTGCAACTACCGTCTACAGCGCAGGCAAGGCGGCCGTTCGCTCGTTCGCGCGTACCCTGGCAAACGAACTCGGCCAGCGGCGCATTCGCGTCAACACCCTCAGCCCCGGGCACATCGATACGCCGCTGCTGGAACAGTGGAAGCAGGGCGATGCTCTGACCCAGCTGAAACAGGGCTTTGCGAAGAGTGTTCCTCTGGGCCGGATGGGCGATGCCGAAGAAATTGCCAAAGCCGCGTCGTTCCTGGCATCGGATGAAGCCAGTTACGTAAACGGCATTGAGCTGTTCGTCGATGGCGGCGTTGCTCAGATTTGACCCGGAAGACAGCAGTCCTGCAGGCTACCGATCTGAACAAGAATCACGAAATTCTTATGCGTTCTCTGAAACGACACTGATCGTTGCCTGCATCGTGTGCTCCTGGCCCGGTGCGACCAGGATAGCCGAGTCGAGAATGTTACTGGCCTCCACACACGCAAACTGTCGCCATTCTTCCTTTCCGAGATCGGCAAGCGAAGCCGCCCCCTCCTGCCAGGGATTCCAGACTACGGTGGTAGCAGAGTTTACCTTCTCCGTCCGCATCCTTCGACGCCACGTAGGATCGATCAGCTCGGCGGGGCCATGAACGTTGATATAAGCGTTGTCAGTCTTCGCCATAAACGTCAGGTCTCCGGACTGGCTCTTCCGATGGTTCCCATCGACGTTATCCAGATAGGTGATCTGATCGAGACCGTGAATGCGCACTTGTTCTGCGTGGCTCACCCGGAAGTACGTGTGCAGAGCCTCTTCGAAACGAAAGGGGACTTGTCCCGTATTCGTGACTTTGAGTTCAAGCCGAAGCGATTTGCCGATGGACAACGTGTCCACCAGGCGAAACGCGTACGGCCACCAACGATGCGTTGATTGATCGTCCTCCGTCGAGCAGAGGACAACCACCGATTCTCCGTCAACTCTTACCGACTCAAGCTGCCATTCCTTCGTGCGAACAACGCCGTGGGCCGGTGCCGATGGATCATCTGCCCTGGAGCGAAACCAGGGGAAGCAAATCGGAACTCCCCCTCGGATCGCGCGGCCGCTTTGCCAACTCGAATGCTCGCTGAGGAAGAGCACTTCCTGTGTGTTCACCGGCTGCCAGGACGTCAGGTGGGCGCCATGCAGGTAGATCTCGGCCGCAGCCCAGGGCGCCGTCACGCTTATTTTCGGCAACCCGCCGTTTCCAGAGAGCACTGCAACCACACTCGGAATGCCAAATCTGCGGTTCAGCTCGTCAATCGGTGATGGGTTCATCTGATACAAGAGTCTATCGAAAGAGCGCGGGATGACCCGGACGCCTTCGACGATTCAATGTGCCGGACCAATCTAAGCGCCAAAAGAGAAGCCAAGTTCGCAGCCGACTCAGGTTCCTTTGATCTCTCCACCATCCATTCGAACGGAGCTGCCTGTCATCCATTTGGCCGCAGGGGACACCAAATAAGCCATTAGCTCGGCAATTTCCTCCGGCCTGCCGAAACGGGCGATACCCGCTGCCTCCGGAAACTTCTTCACAGCCTCCTCAATTGTCATGTTGTGCGCAGGCGCCCATTTTTTGAAGAAAGACTCCCTTCGGCCGGTCATCACAGCACCAGGCACGACGCTGTTGACCTGCACGCCGTCCTGAATGCCCTGTTCGGCAAATGCTTTGGCGAGCGCAATGATCGCAGCGTTAACAGCGGCAACGGCGGCGAAGCCCGGTTTCGGGTCGAGAGCGGCGCTCCCGGAGATCAGAACGACAGAGCCGGCTGAGGCCTTCAGCGCTTCCCACGCGTGGATAGTCAGACGGCGCGCACCGTGCAGCTTGAGCGCGAGCCCATCCTCCCACTGCGCGTCGGTCATCTCAAACAAGTCAATTTGCGGAACGGCGCCGGCAATATTCAGCAGGGCGTCAATCCTGCCGAAATGATCGAGAGCCTGGCCAACCAGAACCTCAGCCGACTGCGGCTCACGCAGGTCGAGGGCGCAGACCAGAGGTTTTGCTCCCGCCGACTCTACACCGGTTGCAGTCTCTTTCAGTTCGTCTTCATTTCTGGCTGCCAGAACGACAGCGGAAAAGTCACGCGCCAGCCGCAGGGCGGTAGCACGGCCGATTCCCTGGCTTGCGCCGGTCACGATCGCGACAGATTGTTGTGCAGCTATCATTGCTGTTCCACAATAGTGAGCCGGAGTCTGAAGTTGAGAGCTTACTACTGCGAGAGCGTCTCTCGCGCTGCCTCGAGGATGATGTCGACAACGACCTGCGGGTCTGCATACATCGCGGTATGATCCACAGGGTGCGCATGAATTTTTGCGTGCATGCGATCTGCCATGAGTCGCTGTGATTTGGGGTTGATCATGCGATCCTCCTCCGCGACCAGATACCAGGACGGCTTCGATTTCCATCCCGGCGCCGGCATTGGTTCTTGGATGCAATGAACCGCGATCGGCCGTTGCAGAGCAGCTGCAATTCGGGCTTCCTCAGGAGAAGCCTTCTGAGCAAGCGCCTTGTGGAACGCGTCTTCCGGCAGCCAAACAAAGCCGTGGCTGTCGGGAACCATCTTCGGTGCTTCCGGAGAGTTTGGATTCAGGTAGAACACTTTGGCGACAGTCTCGCCTTCGTCCGGAGCGAGTGCCGAGATATAGACGAGCGACTTGACGCGGTCTTGCCGCACCGCTGCGATCACGGCGCCGGAGTAGGCGTGTCCCACCAGGACAACCGGGCCTGTGGTTCGTTCCAGCGCCCAGCTCAAGGCGGTCGCGTCGTTGGTTAAGGACGTCATTGGAATGGGCGCGCAGATAACCTGAAGACCCCGCTGTTCCAGAGGGCCAATTACGTTTCGCCAGCACGAGCCGTCCGCCCAGGCCGCATGCACCAGAACGATGGCTGAGCCGGGAGGAAAGCCGCTTTCTCCCGGAGCCTGTCCCGGCACGCTTGGGGCGGTTTCAGACGCGCCGCAACGAAGATTGAAAAAAGCGCCCACCGACACAGCCGTGGCCGAACCAAGGAAACTGCGACGCTCCATATTTCTCCTCCCTGCAGCGACTACTGGCGAGCCGGGCGGGCGACGCCGGCGGTCTGGAGGAAGTCTTTCATCGCGGCCGCGATGTCCTCGACGTGTGTCTCGATGGCAAAATGACCCGTATCGAGGAACTGCACCTGGGCGCCGGGAATGTCTCTTCGAAATGCATCTGCTCCGGCGGGAATGAAGAACGGATCGTTCTTTCCCCAGATCGCCAGCAGCGGGGGTTTCGACTGCCGGAAATATTGTTGAAAGGTGGGATAGAGCTTCACATTCGACGCATAGTCGAGGAACAAATCGAGCTGGATATCTTTGTTGCCAGGCCGTTCCAGCAGCGCCGCATCCAGTGTCCAGGACTCCGGCGCGACGCTGTCGGGATTCGCGACACCATGCGTGTACTGCCAGCGAGTGCCTTCCAGATTGAGAATCGCCTTGCGGATCACCTCACGGTTTTCCGGGGTGGGCTCCGCCCAGTATTTCCTGATGGGCGCCCACGCATCGCCCAGTCCTTCTTCGTAGGCGTTGCCGTTCTGCGAGATGATGGCGGTTACCCGTTCCGGATGGCGCACTGCAAGACGGAAACCTGTGGGAGCACCGTAGTCGAAAACGTAGATCGCATAACGCTTCAGACCGAGTTCTTCGGTGAAGGCCTCGATTGTGCCGGCCAGTGCGTCGAAGGAGTACGTGTAGTTTCGCCGAACGGGAACCTCAGTGAAGCCGAATCCCGGCAAATCGGGAGCGATGACCCGGTACCGGTCAGCGAGGCGTGGAATGAGCTCGCGGAACATGAACGACGATGAAGGAAAGCCGTGCAACAAGAGCACCACCGGCGCTGCGGCGTCGCCTGCCGAGCGGTAAAAGACCTGAACGTCATCGGCCTCTACTCTCTGGATAGAAGTTGCAGGAAAGCAGGGCGTGTTCGCTGTTCCGGGTGATGTTTTTGCCTGCTCCGCACCATTGCTCACGGTGCTGATTGCCTGCCCTGACGAGGTTCGACTCATATGCATTCTCCTTCGTGATGTCTCATTGTGTGTGCCGACAGGGATCCCCGCTGCACCCGCGATGCCATTGCGGGAGACGTGTCTGTGGAGTGTTAAGTCCTTTGCGATTGGCGCATAGGTGCCCGAGAATTGCATTCGCCCCCCTAACGGCTGACAAATTCGTGACCAGTGCTCAACACTGACGACATTTGGTCATGACACCCGTCGCAGCACCCGAACATTTCCGCCGGCTTCATCAAACCGCCAACCGAATGCCGGTGAACTGCCAGCGCGTCGCAGGCGGGAAGAAATTGCGATAGGTGGAGCGCACGTGATCAGCGGGCGTGACACAAGATCCGCCGCGCAGAATCATCTGACTGGACATGAATTTTCCGTTGTATTCACCCAGCGCTCCGGGAAGAGGCTTGTAACCGGGGTAACCCGTGTAAGGACTGGCGGTCCACTCCCAGCAATCTCCGAAGAACTGGCCGGCACCCTCTGCGGTCTCCGCCGCCGGATGCAGCCTCTTCGTCTCCAGCAGATTCCCGGCTCGCGGTTCCCGGCAGGCGACCAGTTCCCATTCTGCCTCGGTGGGCAGCCGGCAGCCGCGCCACCGTGCGAATGCGTCCGCCTCGAAGAAGCTGATGTGACATACAGGCGTGTCGAGGAGAGCAGTAAGTCCATGCCATCCCCGCAGCGTGAAGATGCGCCAGCCCGTTGCGTCGCTCGGATCGCGATCCCAGTACAACGGCGCGTCCCAGTCCGCGTGCTCTAACGTCTCCCATCCTTCAGACAACCAAAGTTCGGGACGTGTATAAGCGTCGTCCGACATGAACTCCAGATACTCACGGCAGGTCACTTCTCGATTCGCGATTTCAAAGGGCGCCAGGAAAACAACGTGGCGCGGAATCTCATTATCGAAGCAAAAGTCCAGAGGGTTCTCTGTATTTATCAGGTGACCGATTTCGATCTGCCCCCCTTCGAAAGGATGCCATTCCAGTTTTGGGACCGGCAGAGCGGGCCGACTCGAGAGGGGGCGGCTTTCATAAGAGGGATGGAGAGGATTCGAATAGAAGGCATGCTTAATGTCGGTCAGCATCAGTTCCTGGTGCTGCTGCTCGTGGTTCAGGCCCAGCAGGACGCGTCTGGATTGCTCCTCGCCAATGGGCTGTGCCAGCAGCCCTGCGATTGCCTGGTCGACATGGCAGCGAAAAGCTAGAATTTCATCCAGTGAAGGGCGTGAAAAGGATGCGCGTAGTCTCTTCTCAGGAATATCCTGGCCCAGAGTAATGTAGTAGCTGTTGAAGAGCCGGTGAAACTCTTCGCGGAAGGGCTTGTAGTTCGCAAGAAACGGCCGCAGCACGAACGTTTCGAAAAACCATGTAGTATGCGCCTGGTGCCACTTCGCCGGACTGGCTTCAGGGCAGGACTGAACCATCTGATCCTCGGCGGACAGTCTCGCGGTCAGAGCGCGTGTCAGTGAGCGCACAGCTTCATATTTCGATTCCAGAATGGACACGGTATATCTCATGCGCGGACGATTGCTCAGGCAGAACATCCTGAGCAACTGGCCTGCCAGCATGCGCGCGGCTCGAAACGGTTGACATGAGAGTAAGAACCCGGGTTTACAACCCAATTCCTGGTCAGGATTCCGGGAGAGTGCTCGTCATCGGTGACGGAATGTTGACTGGTCAGCACAACTGACAGATTCTCGTCGCTGCCACTGCCGCAATACGCGCTGCCGAAGAAGGTTCAGGCCTGGTTGGCTCGGCTCTCAGAGCCACTTTCCTCGCGAGAGATGACGGGGCGAAGAATGCGAAATCTTCGCATTTTGTAAAGCAGAGTCGTCCGCTTCATTCCAAGTCGCTCGGCCGCTCCACTCCGCCCGCCAACAACCCAGTTACTCGCCTCCAGCGCTCGAACGATATGATCCCGCTGAACCTCTTCCAGCCCCGTCATGGGGAGCACCTGTTCTGCCGGAACGCTGAACGGCTCCAGCTCGGAAACGGGCGCTCGCAGCACTGTATGCGGAGAAAGGATCACGGCGCGCTCGATGAAGTTCTGCAATTCGCGAACATTTCCCGGCCACCGGTAGCGCACCAGCGCATCCATGGTTTCTTCGGGGATCACATCGATTCTCTTGTTCATGCGCCGTGCATAAAGTTCGAGAAAGTGCAAAACCAGCTTCGGAATATCCTCGGTGCGCTGCCGCAATGCCGGAACATTGATCGGGAACACCCTGACGCGGTAGTAGAGGTCTTCACGAAACGTCGTTTGCCTTACCATCGCGGCCAGATCGCGGTGCGTCGCAGCGATCAGACGGACGTCGACCTTGTGTGTGCGATTGCTCCCCAGCCGCTCGAATTCCTTTTCCTGCAGGACCCGCAGCAGCTTGGCCTGTAAGTCGAGTGGAATATCGCCAACCTCATCGAGGAAGAGTGTCCCCTTGTCTGCAAGTTCGAAACGTCCCGTTTTCTGAGCAATTGCTCCGGTGAATGCTCCCTTTTCGTGTCCAAAGAGCTCGCTTTCAAGGAGACCAAGCGGAATCGCCGCGCAGTTCAGCTTGACGAAGGCTCGCTCTCGGCGACCGCTGAGATTGTGGATGGCGCGAGCGATCAGCTCCTTGCCTGTCCCCGTTTCCCCCTGGATCAGCACGGTCGAATCCGTTGGAGCCACCACGGATACCAGCTGCAAAGCGGTCCTCAGGGCCGGACTTTCACCGACAATCGTCCCGAATTCCGTGCGAATTTCTTCTTCGAGATAGATTCTCTGTTTCCGCTCGCTGACCGTAGCGCTCTTTATGCTTTCGAATTCCAGAGCATTCTCCACTGCAATGGCCACTTCTCGCGCGACCTGCTCCAGAAACGCGAACTCATCTTCGGCAAAGGCTCTTTCGGCCCGGCTCATTGCTGCCAGCACCCCCACGACGCCCCGTCGACCGACCAGCGGTAACTCGCAGCCGGATTTCAAGCCCTCTGCCATCACCCGTTCAAAAAAGCGCTTGCCTTCGCGCGTACCAAAGCTTTCCGGATCGTCGCTAAGATCCTCAAGCCTACTGATATTTTGGTTCGTGCCCCTGAGAAATGCCTTGCCACAGGTTGAACCCCTGAGAGGGACCACCGTACCGTCGACGATGGAGTTGCGAGGCTCCGGGTTATACAGAATCGTTGCGCGCAGGTGCTCGCCGTCGGGCTGCGGTAGCAGCAGCGCACAGAGGTCACACCGCGTGACCCGCAGCAGATCGGTCGAAAGCGTCTCGACCAAGCGATGAAGGTCCAGCTTCGACGTCATGCTGTTGGTGATTTCCAGAAGCAGGCGCAGCCGGTCGCGCTCCAGCCGCAATCGCTCCTGGCTGAGGTGGCGCTCGATGGCGATTCCGGCGATGTGACTTGCATCTTCAATCAGCTGCAGGTCGGCGGCGCCAGGGCTGCGTACCTCGCGATAGTGAACGGCAAAAGTCCCCAGAGTCTTTCCCTCGCTGGTCAGCAACGGCCGCGACCAGACGGCCCGGATTCCATATGGCTCGAGCCGATGGCGGTAGTGGTCCCAAACAGGGTCCTGTAGGATGTCGCTCACATAAACCGGTTCTCGCCGATGCACAGCGGCGCCGCAGGAGCCACCCTGTGGTCCGATCAGCATGGAGCCGACTTGCTCGCGAAATCCTGGAATACCGGGAGCTGCTGCGCAATAGAGTTCTTTTCCGTTGCTGTCCGGCAGCCAAATCGTGCACAGTATGCCATTGCCCTGTGACTCCACGAATCGAGCGATAGCGCTCAGCACTGTAGCCAAGGGAGAGCCGGCAACAATCAGTTTGAGAATGCTCAGTACCGATTCAGTTTCCATGGGTGCCTCCGCGCGGGTCGGCTCGAAGATTGCTTGTCGCGAAGGGCGCGGCTTGCGTATCGCAACACAGGGCCTGGTGCTTACAGGTCAGTTGTCGCACAGACAAGCCTGAATCGCTGGTGCACCACATGGACTACAACACTTCCTGGGGATCACCATCGGGGAAGGCGCACGCGAAAGCAGCCGTCTACTCCGACGATAAACCAACGTCGGTGTTGTGTCGATCACGACCAGGCAGGTTTTCTTTCCGGGGCGTTGAATCGAGTGCGATAACCCTGAATGACCGCACATTGGCATACCGTCCGCCGCGACGATCACCTGACCCTGACACTGAGTGACACTTCGTCAGGATATCGACAAGCGCACACGCGATGGTTCGCCCTGGCACGTGCATCTCAGCCAGTTCACGGCTTTAGCCCTCTGGCATGAAAAATGCTCTCCGAAGCGGCATCACGAGTCTCGTGGAACGCGAGTGCGGGCCGAAAATCCCGTTTTACTCGCTTCGGAGGAGTTTTCATGGCAACACCAGCGACAGAGTTATCAGCGTCACGCGCGGGGGCCGAAGATCCTTGTGTCAGCGCTCTCGAAGAAATGAAGACTCTCATGGCGGAACGGCAGTCTTACTTCCACCGCATCGCCTTTCGACGGCTCAACAATTTCGCCGACGCCGAGGATGCAGTTCAGAATGCATTTCTCAATGCCTGGAAGCATGTCGACAATTTCAAAGGACAGGCCAGGATGTCGACCTGGCTTACTGTCATCGTCATGAATTCGGCGCGCATGGTCGCGCGCAAGCGCCCGGGTGCCCCGCATTTGTCCCTCGAAGGCCACGACCAGAACGAGGAAAATCTGCGCCTTTCAGACATCCTCCCCGATTCGAGACCCGATCCGGAAGAGCAGGTTTGCCGTCGCGAGCTTGAGACGCGGCTCAATCGACTGTCGGTCCACCTCGCGCCCAATCTGCGCGAGATCCTTCGACTGCGCGGAACTGAAGGACTCAGCATTCGTGAGACAGCGGATGCTCTGGGCCTGACAGAAAGCGCCGTCAAGACACGCGCTGCGCGAGCTCGGGCAAAGCTCAGAGACCTGGATCAACGCAGTCCCGCCAGAGGCATGGAGCGCCGCCACCCCCGTTCGCGTGGTCGAATGCCGGCTCCCGTTCAAATTTCCTGAAGCGGCCACGCGCTCGATACCAAATCGCCGGCCGCGTGGCCCTGCGCCGTGAGGCTATTTCCCGGCGGGTAATTCTATATGCCCGCCGAACTGGAACCGCATCGCCGAAAGCAGCTTGTCCTGGTAATCTGCCTCCCCACGCGAACTGAACCGCTGATACAGTGCCGCAGAAAGTACCGGCGCCGGCACGCCCTCGTCAATAGCGGCCTTGATGGTCCAGCGCCCCTCGCCTGAATCCGAAACCCGGCCGGCAAATTTCGAAAGCCCCGGGTCTTCAACAAGAGAGGCCGCGGTCAGATCGAGCAGCCACGAGGCAATCACACTGCCGCGCCGCCACACCTCGGTGATGTCGCGCAAGTTCAGCTCGTACTGGTACTGCTCCGGATCCCGCAGAGGTGTGGTCTCAGCGTTCACCGCAGACTTCTGCTTCCCGACATTCGCGTCGCGCAGGATGCCCAGACCCTCGGCGTAAGCCGCCATCACTCCGTATTCAATCCCGTTGTGCACCATCTTGACGAAGTGACCCGCGCCGTTCGGTCCACAGTGCAAATAGCCCATTTCGGCCGTGCCTTCGATTTTCTCGCGCCCCGGAGTGCGCGCAATCGTTCCTGTGCCAGGCGCCAGTTGCCGGAAAATCGGATCCAGCCGCTGGACGACTTCGGCTTCGCCGCCGATCATCATGCAGTAGCCGCGTTCCAGTCCCCAGACGCCGCCGCTGGTTCCTACGTCGACATAGTGAATGCGCTTCACTGCCAGTTCCTTCGCGCGACGAATGTCGTCCACGTAATACGAGTTTCCGCCGTCGATCAGAGTATCGCCGGCTTCCAAGTGGGCGACCAGTTCCTCGATGGTCTGATCCACCACAGCGGCCGGAACCATCAGCCAAATAGCGCGTGGCGCTTTCAGTTTGCGCACCAGATCGCCAAAATCCTTCGCCCCAACAGCCTTCTCCCGGGTCAGCTCTTCCACCGATTTGGGTGACACGTCGAATACAACACACTCCTGTCCGCCTCGCATCAGTCGGCGAACCATGTTCGCTCCCATCCGTCCCAGTCCGACCATTCCCAGTTGCATAGTGCGTATCCTCTCCCGAAGTTGTCGTGGTTTTTACGGTAACCCGCCTCAGGCGGCAATCCGATGAATTTCCAGAGTGTCGACACATTTACCCAGCCTCTGGCCGGATATCTTTACCGCCTTCTGCTTGTTGATGCCGCGGAACCCCGAGGAGTCGCAAGGCAGCATTTCAGAGTCGATGGATCCTCAAACAGCTCCTGCAGCGTGCGTATTGCAGCCCGCACTCTTGATTTCACCGTCCCCAGCGGATTCCCCGTCCGCACCGCGATCTCCATATGGCTCATCCCCTGGTAATAGGCCAACTCCAGGGCTTCGCGCTGCGGCTGTGGGAGGGTCGTCAGGGCATGTCGCACTCTCTCCCCGAACTCCATCCGCACAACCTCGTCCTCAAGGTTCCGCAGCGAAGGCACCGCCTCAAACGAGAAAGTTCCAGCGTCTTCCTGAATCTCGTGGCGCTTCCTTAACCGCAGACGGGAGAGCGCACGGCTGCGCCCTATCACCAGCAACCATGCCGCGAGTGTCCCGCGGCTCGCATCAAATCGTCCCGCGGCGCGCCACACCTGCAGGAAGAGATCCTGCAGCACCTCTTCGGCCGCGCCGCTGTCTTTCAGGATGCGCAGCAACACGGCATACAACATGCCCGCGTAGCGATCGTACAGAGCGGCCAAAGCGTCCTCTTCTCCCAACCTGATTTGTTCGACCAGGGTTGAATCGCTGACGTTCATCTTCGCCATGAGGGGAGGCGGCGGTGTCCGGACCCGCTTTGCCACCCGTGTCCATGCACGCGCGAGACCAGCGCCGCTGCCGTTCCTGGCCCCCCGGGAACGTCGTGTGGTATCAGGCGCGTGAACCGTTAGTCCGGGTGCTCAGTGTCGATTCCATGTCGCAGCGTTGTCGCGGTGTTCAGATGTTGACACTCCCGGCAGCGCCGCGGTGGGCGTCCGAACCTCGAAGAGGCGCCATTGCCCAGGAATTGAACCGCTCCCGGTCGCCCTGCCCGCCGGCAAGTTGTGGCCCGATTCGTGCATCTCCGTTTACGCGGAAAGAACACCCATTATGAAGCGAACGAACATCATCGTCCTGGTGCCCGCGCTCGCGCTCTTCGGTGCTTTCCTGGCTTACGGCCAGACCGGCTGTTCAGCAATCGCATCGTCAACGAGAACATGCCTGCCGCTTCATGGAGCCGAGGCCGATGCTAAGCGCCGCTGACTTCCGCGCAGATCGCACCGAACTGAACTCTCGCAACCAGAGCGACGGACGGCTGACACGCAGTCCGGCACTCTCATGGAGCAGACGATGAACCACCTGGTGACCGCGGAAGAATACGATCTCGTGATCCTCGGCAGCGGCGTTGGAACCAAGCTGGCTGCCTGGACGCTCGCTGCGCAGGGCTGGCGTGTTGCGGTAATCGAACGCAAATACATTGGCGGATCATGCCCCAATATTGCCTGTATGCCCAGCAAAAACATCATTCACAGTGCGAAGGTCGCTTCATACGTTCGTCACAGCAATGCTTTCGGGATTGAGCACGGACACACTACCGTCAACATGGCGGCAGTGCGCGAGCGCAAACGCCGCATGGTGTCCGCTTCTGTCGAGTTCCACCTTGAGGACTACCGGAAGAGCGGCGCGGAACTCGTTCTCGGCTCCGCGCGATTCATCGCAGCGAAGACAGTTGAAGCAAAGTTGCTCGACGGATCGACCCGAGTGCTGCGCGGTAAGAACGTGATCATCGGCACGGGAACGCGGGCCGCCCTCGAGTCGATCCCCGGTCTCGCTGAAGCGCAACCACTCACCCATGTGGAAGCCCTCGAACTGGATGAACTCCCCGAACATCTTGTCGTGATTGGGGGCGGCTACGTCGGCCTTGAATTCGCCCAGGCCATGGCCCGATTCGGCAGCCATGTGTCGATCCTCGATCGCAACCACCGGCTAATGCATCGCGAGGACGAAGACGTCAGCGAGGCGCTGGCATCGCTGCTCGAAGACGAAGGCATCGAGCTTGTTCTGGATGCACGCATACGGGAAGTCTCCGGCAGGTCCGGAAATCGTACTGGCCTCATCATTGATCAGAATGGAGTGGAGCGAATCCTCGAAGGCACGCACCTGATGATTGCCGCCGGTCGCATCCCGAATACCGAGGATCTCCGTCTCGACCTGGCCGGTGTCGAGGTCACCGATCGCGGCTACATCAAGGTCGATGAGCGACTGGAAACGACGGCGCCGGGCGTTTGGGCCATCGGCGAGGTGGCCGGCAGCCCGCAGTTCACTCACATCAGCGCCGACGACTTTCGCGTCGTCACTGCCCAGCTCACCGGCGGTGACCGCGTCACCACAGGCCGGCACGTTCCTTTCTGTCTCTTCACGGATCCGGAATTTGCCCGCATCGGCCTCAGCGAGAGCGAGGCGCGGAGTCGGGGCGTCCCGTATCGGCTGTTTAAGATGCCCATGGCCGGCGTTCTGCGGACGCAAACGCTGTCGGAAACACGAGGTTTCATGAAGGCCCTCGTGAGCCCCGACACTTCCCGTATCCTCGGCTTCACCGCCGTCGGAGTGGGAGCCGGAGAGATCATGTCCGCAGTTCAAATTGCCATGCTCGGTAATCTCACGTGGATGGCTCTGCGAGACGCAATCCTCACCCATCCAACTCTGACTGAGGGACTGAATGGGTTGTTCTGGTCCCCTCCCAGCGACCCCGGCATGTCGACCCCGGAAGTTCGGCAGACGATGTCGGACGAAAATCAGGTGGCCATTCACGGCGGCGCAAGCATCAATAGATAGTCAGTCAAAGCACGAAGGATGGGTCGTGAGCACAGAAGGGAAGAGCGAGCGCAACCTCAACAGGACTTCCGACGAATCATCTGGCCACGAGAACTCCTCATGCGTCGAATACCCTCAGCGGGCGATCGCCATTTTGCTCATGAAAAATGAGGCCATGAGGTTCGAACTCTTCGCCGTTCGACAGAGGGTCGAGCGCATTGACCAGGCCGTTTTCGGCGCCGGCTGTCACAATGTTCAGAAGCAGCTTCCCGCTCACTTGCTGGGTATCCTCCGGGATTTGTGCTGCGGGTACACACGCACCGCGCAGACCTCGACTCAGGCGGCGTCCGACAACATCATCGGCTTTCTGGCTTCCCGCACGCATCGGATCGAGGAATGAATCAGGAAAGGGGAAATGATGGAAACTGCCCACTCTGACGCTTTGGTCTTTTTCGGCGCAACCGGCGATCTTGCCTACAAAAAGATATTTCCGGCCCTGCAGGCCATGGTGAAGCGCGGCAACCTCAACGTGCCCGTGGTCGGTGTCGCCAAGTCCGGCTGGACCCTCGACGACCTCCGCGCCCGCGCCCGTGACAGTGTCGAGAAACATGGCGGCATCGATACGGCAGCATTCGACAAGTTGATGGGCCTGCTCCGCTATGTAGACGGGGATTACCAGGACTCGGCCACCTTCGCTCAGATCCGCCAGCAACTCGGCTCCGCCCATCGGCCTGCCCACTACCTGGCCATTCCGCCGGCGCTCTTCGAGACAGTCGTGCAGCAACTGGCCAAAGCCGGCTGCGCCGTCGCTCCAGGCTGTGCTGAAGGTGCGCGCGTTGTCGTCGAGAAACCCTTCGGGCATGATCTCGCTTCCGCGCAGGAGCTCAATCGCATCCTTCACAGCGTCTTTGCCGAATCCGCGATTTTTCGTATCGACCACTATCTCGGCAAGCAGGCCGTCAACAACATGGTTGTCTTTCGATTCGCCAATGCCTTCATGGAGCCTTTCTGGAACCGTCACCACATCCGCAGCGTGCAGATCACCATGGCGGA